>Ga0209542_10020893_pt1 | contig 10315 bp, 15 predicted proteins | sample RifCSPhighO2_01_FD_184028 | JGI IMG/M metagenome (GOLD analysis project Ga0209542, IMG submission 184028) | Soil microbial communities from Rifle, Colorado - Rifle CSP2_plank highO2_0.1 (SPAdes) (version 2) | ecosystem: Environmental > Terrestrial > Deep subsurface > Rock core/Sediment ...
CAAGTGTCTTTTTCTTAAATCATTGAAAAATTTTTGCCAGGAAGCGCTGTCTCTATTTTTACTTTCTACAAGAACTGTAACATAGCCCCAATCTCCACCCGTGGAATTTACTAAATCTGCAGCAGGGGAGGCCTCATCTATTGAGGGAGAAATAATGTGAATACCATATTTATTATTTGGAACTGAAAGCGGGTCAACAGTGGCATATACCTCCCCTGTCATTCCCGCGAAAGCGGGAATACATGTAATTAAAAGTATGCCAAAGAATATTTTTCGAGCCATGCGAGAAAATACCATAAGAATTCTATATTTTAGCACAGGAGAGAGTTAGTGTTTAGAAAAAAGATTCTTGACTTTGTCTAGTATAGAGGTATTAGCTGCTTCAGTCGGAGTTACCGGTGATTCATTAACAGGTTCTTGTGGAGTCAAACCTCCAACAGCTGTAGGGGGTTGGGGAGGAATCATATTCCCTCCTGGATCAGTTTGAGTCTGTGGAATCACTGGTTTATCTAAAACAGCAGTACTTGATTCTGGTTCCTTGCCCTCATCCATAATTTAAATTTACAACTAAATTAAAAACATTGTCAAGTAAGCAGTACTTTTAAAAGCTTTTAAGAAATGATATAGTTGCGAAAAATGGATGTAACAAAGGCCAGACTAAATCGACTTTCACAAATCATTGCTGATGTGGCTCAAGTTGTTTCTGGATCAGTTGTAATCCCATTTATTTTTGACAAATTTAATATCCCTATGATAATATTAGGATTAGTAACAGCTTTAGGTTGTTGGTTGCTAAGCTATTATCTTGCGAGGTAAATATGTATATAAATACAGATAACTTAGTTTTCTTTTATTTAACAATATCAATTCTGGCATTGGCTATTGCCATAGTGGCTTACGGAACCATGAAATACGGCAGCAAAACTCACAAATAAGTTTAGCCTCTTAAAATTAACTCTGATAACCTCCATATAGGGGTTAGTGATTTTTCAATAATTTTGTACGATAAAGAAACTTCTGGATCTGATACTGGAAACAAACCTGGTCCTCTATAGTAAAATGAGGATTTAACATTTCTATATAGAAAATATCTTTCTGGAGTATCCTTTATTAAGTCTATCACCTCATCAATACTAGGTGATTCTTTATTATCCAACTTATACGGTTTATCTGACCAGTAATTCTTGTATGAGCTAAATCCCCATAATTTATCTTCTTCAAGGATTGTAGTTGTAATATGTGTGTACACTCGGTCTTTATGTAAATCCATTTGAAGTTGCAGGGCAGAAGGAATTGGTATGTGGGATTTCCATTCTGATTGAATCCAGAATGAAGTGCCATTTGGCAAATAGACTACATTACCCATACTCAGTTCGCAAGCTTTTTTGAAAAGTTCATAACTACCGCTAGGAGCTTCTGGATAATGCGTTACTTCTTTATTTTTTGTTGAAGGCATATTTTTCGGAATTATTTCACAGTACTATTTGGAAGTCAAATATCATTGACCCTAACAAGCCATATGGTTTAATTTTTCTATATTGACTTTGGGTTTTATTTGGAAGTATATTGAAGAGATGTTAGAACTCACAGAGCCTATTAATGTCTGGGTATATTTTAAAGGAGGAACCCTACAGCCTCACACTTTTTTCTGGGGCAGCCGCCAGATTAAAGTAGAGAAAATAAATCTGGTACATACAACAAAAAATGGCCAAAGTCCTGCATATCACTTTTCAGTTTCGAGTGGCGGAAATTTTTACAGGTTAGCTTTTGATTTAGAGAGTTTAAAATGGTTTCTGGAAGGAGTAGAGGAAGACTGAGAACCATACTACACATTGATTTCAATTCATATTTTGCTACTGTTGAACAGCAGGCTAATCCAAGGCTGCGTGGGAAACCCACTGGTGTTACAGGTGGAGATAGGATTAAAAGAACGGTTTTAGGTGCAGCTTCTATTGAGGCCAAAAAGTTTGGGGTTAAAACTGGTATGCAAATTTGGGAGGCTAAAAAGCTTTGTCCTCAAATTATTTTAGTTCCAGGGGACTCAGATAAGTATTTAGAGGTAACAAAGAGATTTTTGGGGATTCTAAGCTCTTACAGCCCCGTTCTGGAAGTGTTTTCTATTGACGAGGTGTTTATGGAGTTGTCTTCACTACACCTCCGAGGTGAAGTTATGGGTAACCTTATGTACACCTCGGAGGTGTGCGAAAATCTGGCTTTGCAGATCAAATCCCGTATCCGCTCTGAGATTGGTGAGTGGATGCGAGTTTCTATTGGTATTTCATACAATAAACTTATGGCAAAACTTGCCAGTAATTTACAAAAACCAGATGGTCTGGTGATCATTCCAAATCAAGAGGAAGCCATAAAAATTCTGGAAAACCAAGATCTGGATGAAATTTGCGGAATTGGGTCAAGAATTAAGTACAGATTAAATAAAATGGGAATTTTTAATTTTAGACAGCTCCGTCAGGTACCGCTTGAAATTTTACTATTTAATTTTAAATCTTATGGAAATTTTTTATATAATGCTGCCCGGGGAATAGATAATTCACTAATTACTCCTTTTTATGAAAAAGAAGAGGTGAAATCTGTAGGCCACAGATATACTCTAGTCCATGATACAAACAGTCCGGCAGAAATAAAACAGGTTTTACTTAAACTTACAGAGCTTGTTTCAAGAAGGCTGAGAGCTAAAAATTTAGTCGGGAAAACAATAAGTTGCTGGTTTAGGTATGGTTTCGCCCACCCCCGAGGTGAAGTTGTGAATCTACCGAATGCACACCTCGGGGGTGAATTTCAGGGTAACGGCATGCAAACTACAATCCATCATACAGATGATGGTCTGGAAATATTTAAAGCTTCATGGAAAATATTTAATGAAATGTGGGATAAAAGCGCTATCAGGATGATTGGAATATCTATATCTAATTTGACTCCACAAACACCAAAAAACCTCTCATTTTTAGATGAAATTAAAAGAAGAGAAGTTATCACAAAAGCCTTAGATAAAATTAATGATAAATATGGGGAATTTACTCTAAAGCGGGCAGTTCTTTTAGGAACTCCAACAATTAGACGCATGCCCAACCCATTTCTTGCAGACAGGAGGTTTAAACTGTAGCTCTAAAATATGCTCTTCCCTGATGTACGATTCTAAAAGCCAGCCCATCTGTATATAACCTGCTTAAAAATTCAATTTGCGGCAAACTTAAGTTCTTCTGTACAAAATCTATACCATTAACCCAACCCTCTTCATGTAAAAGTTTTTTCCAGCAATCTTCATGCATATCAGCTTTCCTTCGGTTTCCAACCAAACTGAATTCCCTGGCATTTTCCATACTGGCTGTTGCAACCGGCCGGGATTTCAAGTTTCCCTCCAAAATATTCTGTAATGCCTGCCATGGAGAGCTACACGCGGTAAACCTCGTAGATAAATTTATGTAACCGGAAGTTAAATTCTCAAGCCCATTTTTTTTATTTCCCCTAAATGTTTCCCATGCAAATGTTAATGGACCTTTACAAATTCTATAATCTAAAATTTTTATTCCTTCAAAATTCATTGTAACTATCACCGGGCTATTATTAACTAAATCCTTCAATTCCCTTATGGAACTTGTACAAACTCTATTAAATTCATCAATATATTCACTATCCGGAAAAAGCATCCCTGCATCTGAATATTTATCCATCGGGATTTCGACCTTGTAGGAATTAATACCTTTCACACAGTCTGGTAATTCGACTCTGCTCATAAATTAATGCTAATTTTACCATATTTTGTGTTATATTAAAGATATGAAAGTAATTGTAACTGGCGGGGCCGGGTTTTTAGGCTCACACCTCTCTGAAAAACTACTCCAGGGCGGAAATGGAGTTATCTGTATTGATAACCTTCTTACAGGATTTGAAGAAAATATTTCCCATCTTAGGGAAAACCCTAATTTTAAATTTATAAAGGCTAATGTATCACTTACTCTTCCTGATGAATTGCAAGCTGATCAGATTTATCATCTTGCATCCCCAGCTTCCCCAAACAAAATAAATCCAAACAGTTATATTGCTCATTCATTTGAAACTATGCTTGTTAATACTACAGGAACCTGGAATTTATGTGAGCTCGCCGCTAAAACAGGAGCAAAGCTTGTATTTGCTTCAACCTCAGAAGTTTATGGGGATCCAGAGGAACACCCACAAAAAGAAACTTACAGAGGAAATGTATCAACAATAGGTCCGAGATCAGTTTACGATGAAAGCAAAAGGTTTGGCGAAACAATAGTTTCTGAATTTGTAAGAAAAAAAAAGCTCAATGCAACCACAGTTAGAATTTTTAATACATACGGACCAAAAATGGCTGATGACGGAAGAGTTGTTATTACGTTTATAAAAGCTGCTCTGGAAGGTGAACCCTTACCAATTTTCGGACAGGGGAAACAATCAAGATCGTTTTGTTTCGTAGATGATCTAGTTGATGGTTTAATTGCGGCTATGGAAAAAGGGGGAGATGGAGAAGTTTTCAATCTGGGCAACCCTGATGAATATAATATTTTAGAGCTTGCACAAAGGATTAAAGAGCTTAATGGATCAGATTCAAAGTTTGAATTCCACCCTCTTCCGGAAGATGATCCTATGCAGAGGTGCCCGGATATAACCCTGGCAAGGGAAAAACTGGGCTGGGAACCCAAAATATCCCTGGATGAAGGCCTAAAAAAGTTTATTGAATATCTAAAAAATGCAGATTACTAAATTTGTACATTCCTGTCTTTTAATAGAAGAAGATAGTAAAAAGATATTAATTGACCCTGGAAATTATTCTGAAGAATCCCTGGGCGTAAATAGTTTAAACGGGCTAGATTATCTTTTAATAACTCATGAACACCCGGATCATATGTATTTGCCCCTTATAAAAAAGACTTTAGAAAAATCCCCGGAAGTTAAAATTATTTCTAACCCATCTGTTGCCGGGATTTTGGGAAATGAGGGGATAAAGGTTTCCACAGATGGAGATAAATTTATAAAACTTGAAGAAGTTCCTCATGAGAAAATTTGGATGGGAAAGCCAGTACAAAATGTTAAATTTATAGTGACTGGAAAGCTGACCCACCCCGGGGATTCTCATACTTTTACACAAACCACAGAAATTCTGGCTTTACCGATTCAGGCCCCATGGGGATCCACTACTGCAGCAGTTGAGCTTGCAGAAAAACTAAAACCAAAAATAATTATTCCAATACATGACTGGCACTGGAAGGATGAAGCAAGAGAAAATATGTACAAAAGGCTGGCGGAACATTTTGCAGCTTTATCAATAAAGTTTACAGGTTTAGAAGATGGAGTTACAATTAATATATAACGAAATATATAACGATACTGTATCGGAATAGGTATAACGAAACGGTATTAATTTACTGGTTCAAAATCTACAGTAAAGGATCCAATTCCAGAAGTGTAAGGAATGTCTCCCTTCCAGTCAATGTATGCTTTACCTTTTTCCAAATCCAGATGTGTAACATAGGTTGCAGTTAATTTTTTATTTAAAAGGATTGGGCAAGTAGCTTTCGCTTCCCCATTATCAATTGCATATGATGGAGAGCCTTTATAATAGCCACTAATTGTTCCATGACATACTCCGGAAAAATTTCCCTCTATATTTCCTCCATCAAGAGGAATATTGACTCTATACTTTAGTGTTTGCCCATTGTAAGTATATTCACCAGTTCTGGTTATAATATTTGAGTGAATTTCTTTTTGTGAAATTCCAAATATTTGTGGCTCAGTTAAAACGGAGGTTGCAGGAAAATATGCTGAAAATACTGCAGCAATTCCAATTGCAAAATGACTTAAACCTTCAAATATATTCATAATTTAGAAATTCTAGCATAAATATACTCAGAAGTCAAACTATGGGACTCATTGGATTACTTTTCAAAGTTTATATTGAAGTCTATGACTGGAGCGCCTGGTTGTTCTCCAACTATGAAGATACCTGTTCCTTCAGCTGGACCAATTGTTAATGTAGTAGAGGAGTTTATAAAATCATAATTGGATCCCACACGCTCAGAAAGATATCTAGGCAAAGCCCTTCTAGAAGTTTCTTTGCTACCAACTGAACCTGCAAAAGATATATTAGATTCAGTTAATGGGATTCGTGCAGAACACCCCCCTCCTATTGCAGCACCAAAAATACTAAGGGCTAAGCCAAATGTAAGCACTACAGGCAATGAAGCGCATCCACAGCCGCATCCATTAAAGTTTTCAGAGTTTCTTTCACTAGACATATCTTAAAATTATAATAGTCTCATAGTGAAATGTCAAATATCGATTAGAACGATACCGTATCGGAGGAGGTATCCTTACGCCAACCTCGGAGGTGGATATTGTGTATTATCTATGTTACTTTTAAATTAATGTCTGATTTCGCTCTTATTAAAGATTTAAAAGATGCTGACTTAAGATATATTGACTCAAATGTTCCCGGGATTTTCAGAAAGGCAAAAGGATCTGGATTTAATTACTTTGACTTGGATGGAAAAATTACAAATAAAATCACCCTGGAAAGAATTAAAGAACTTAAAATTCCACCTGCATGGAAAAATGTTTGGATTTGCCCATCATCCAGTGGTTATTTACAAGCAACTGGAATGGATGCAAAGGCAAGAAAACAATATATTTATCACCCAAAATGGAGGCAAATTTGCCAGGAAAATAAATTTAATAAGCTTACTGATTTTGCAAAAGTTTTGCCAAAAATAAGAGAAAAAGTTAAATACGATCTTGGTGGCTCAAATTTGGACAAAGCCAGAATTTTAGCTGCTGTGGTCTGGCTTCTTGAACACACTTTTATTAGAGTTGGAAATGAAGAATATGTAAAGACAAATGATTCATTTGGGCTAACAACTCTTAGAAATCGCCATGTTAGGGTTTGGGGAGATCAAATTAAATTTGAATTTAAAGGTAAAAGCGGAGTTTATCACAGCGTTTCAATAGATCATCCTTCTGTTGCAAGAGTGATAAAAAAATGTCTGGAGCTTCCCGGATTTGAAATATTTCAATACGTAGACAATCAAGGATTCAGGCATGTTGTTGATTCTGAGCATGTAAATTTATACCTAAAAGCTACAACTGGAGAAAATATTAGTGCTAAAGAGTTTAGAACATGGGGAGGTACAACCCTTTGTGCCCAAAATCTAAACACTTTTGGACATTGCAAGAGCGAAGAAATTCTCAATAAAAATATTAAAGAAACTGTAACTGCTGTTGCAAAACATTTAAGAAATACAACAAAAGTTTGCCAGAATTATTATATTCATCCGGTAATTCTAGAAACTTACAAAAAAAATATTTTCATTCCGGAATACAGGAAATCACTGAAAAGTAAGAATAAACCATCCGGTCTTTCAAAAGAAGAATTTGCAGTATTAAATTTAATTGAAAATTATTCTTGACTTGGCGCGCCCAGAGGGAGTCGAACCCCCAACCTTGACGTTAGAACCGTCCTGCTCTGTCCATTGAGCTATGGGCGCATCCTGTATATTGTATCAATTTGAGCTTCACTTGACAAATCTACTTTCCATTGTTAAGCTTATATTTATGAAATCAAAAATTACAGCTTCTATTGGAATTTCAATACTTTTTTTAAGTCTGGTAGCTTCAGTTTCCGCACAAACTAATGATACAAAACCAGGTCAGGTTAGAAGGGAACTTGTTCAACAAAGAATTGAAACAAAACGGGAAATCGTACAAAACAGACTTGATAATTTAAAGGATAGAATTGCTACTAAACAAGCTGCTCTAAAAGAAAGGCTAGCTGCATTTAAAGATAAAAGAAAAGTCCAAATTGTTGAAAGAATTAGTACTAATTTAAATAAAATAAACAGTAACTGGATCGATCATGCAAATAAATTCCTTGCAAATGCTTCAAGAATTCTTGAGAAACTCGAAGAAAGAGTAAATAACCAGGTCTCCCAGGGGAAGGATGCTACAGAAGCTAACACAGCAATAACAGATGCAAAAGCAAAACTTGCAAGTGCCTCAGCAGCAGTTGCAAGCCAGAGTGCAAAGGAATACACTGTAATTATATCAACTGAATCAGCTGCAAAGGAAGAAATTAGAACAACAAGAAATGCTCTAAATACAGACTGGCAGGCAATAAGAGCTTTACTTAGAGATGCAAAACAAGCTGTAGCTAATGCAATAAGAGTTGCAGCAACAACACTTGGAGGAAGTCAATAAATGGATACAAATCAAGTTCCACAAGCACCAGCTAATCCTGCTAGCCCAGCTCCTACTATCCCTGTTTCCCCGGATGTACAAACAAGCTCTGGAGGAAACTCAAAAAAAATTATGATAATTAGTTTAATAATTTTAGTAGTACTAATACTTGCTGGTGGTGGATATATGTATTACTTGAATATGAATCAACAGAGTACTAAATCACCGGCTCAAACTAATACAGGCGCATTTGACGATATTAAAAATGAGCTTGAATCTATTGATGTCGGAGCCTCTGAATCTGATTTAAATGAAATAGATAAAGACCTGCAGGAACTCTAAACTCTTCTTTTCCAGGGAGCGGATTTTAAAAAGGGATAGAAAAGATCATCCTTTAGCGTAACAAGAAAACCTTTTCCATTGTCGGCGGGATGACGTTCACTAAACTTTACCATAGAACTAAGTTCTGAAATTATTGCAATTGGGGTTTGTTCACTTCCTTCTCCCATAGTAAAAACAGCCGCAGAGGCCAGAGAATCAGGAATATTTGTTTGAGACATTAGTAACTTTTTCCCAAAAACATCTTTTTTCCCTCTGTAATCTCTTAAGGGTTCAAATCCGAAAAATGCAATTGCCATACCAACTAGGCCACGGTGAAGTGGGACGCTGTGTGAATCCGTAACTATAACACCTATATTCGCTACACCATATTTTTTTCTTAGAAATTCCCAAATTCTCTTTACGGATTTTTCCGGATTTTTTGGCCAAAGAATTAAGTAGTTATTTGCATTACTTTGGTCAATTCCGGAGGAGGCAATCAAATGATTATTTTTTAATGTGTGTAAAAACCACTTTCCTGGAACTTCATCCCGTTCGAGGAAAAAATCTGCTTCTTTTTTTGCCAGGTCATCTTTACTGATTCCATTTAAGCTGACACATCTACCCTCTGCAATAGAAACAATTTTTGAAGTTACAATAACTATGGAATTTTCTTCTAATTTGGGCAAACTCTCTTCCAGAAGCTCCCATAAATTATCTTTAGGTGGTAAAAATTTCCTGGTTTTAATTGCCTGAATTTTCATCCTAAGTCTCTTTTACACCACGAAAAATTTCATCTTGCCTATTTGGATGTGAATTTCTGATTGAGGGAAATAATGCTAAAAATTCATCTCTTAATTTTTGAATTGCAAGTGCTGGACAAAATAAATTTCCTTCAACTGTTTGCTCAGGGATAATAACATCCTCTAAATTTCTTGAGCTAACTACTGAAAAGCCAGATGAAATGTATACGAATCCGGGCATAATGCTAGATGATTTACTGCTATACCTCCATACAGGAGGGGTATTACCCCGACTTTTTAGCTCATTAGTAACTCTTTCCCAATGCAAAGCAGTGGAAAAAGAGTAACCGTCTCCTCCTGCTAATAATACTACGGTGTAATTTGTATCCGGGTTATTAGGTAAGTCCAGTTTTGTGCAACTTCCATATAGCTCCAGATAACCATTTTTTGCTAGAAGCTGAGTTTTCTTTGATTCGGCTTCAATATGTCCTAATCCAAAATAAGTACCAAGAAATACTCCTATTGCCAACAAAGTATTAGCCTGTTTTTCCGGTATGATTCTTTCCATATAAGGTGGCAAGACTGGGAGCGGGTTTCGGTTCTGAGCTCGAACCTTTAACTCACATATTAGATAATAACTCAAATGAGACACAATTACTATTTGCTCAATTATCCCAGCTCAAAAACCATTTAAAAGTTTCTTCATTTGCCAGTTATTAGTTCTAAAATCCTAAACATGGTATTATTTTTATGTGGATAAATTTACTCAATTAGATAATAGGTGGAAACATTGACACTATAAAAATACTGCTTTACTTATCTTAAGTCTAATAATATTCTTTACCTTGGCTGAAACACCACAAGTTAAAAGAATTATATCCATTATTGGAAATTTTGGTTATATAGGAGCTTTTATTTCAGGAATTTTCTTTGTTTCATTAAAATGTCCTTCTTTTTTCTTTATTATTGTTCTTGCTCCGAGTATTTTCTTAAACTCTTTAGCTTCATCTACATGAACATAGGGGTCATTATCTGAGAATATTGCG
>Ga0209542_10020895_pt1 | contig 10314 bp, 14 predicted proteins | sample RifCSPhighO2_01_FD_184028 | JGI IMG/M metagenome (GOLD analysis project Ga0209542, IMG submission 184028) | Soil microbial communities from Rifle, Colorado - Rifle CSP2_plank highO2_0.1 (SPAdes) (version 2) | ecosystem: Environmental > Terrestrial > Deep subsurface > Rock core/Sediment ...
CATTTTTCGCCGTACGGGAAGTACGTCTACAAATGCAGCATCCCCGCGCCTCGTATCCGGGCCATTCTAACGGACCACGATTTAGGGTACACTCACTCGTATGTCTGAGGTAACAATGGAGAAAATAATTTCGCTCGCGAAACGTCGCGGGTTTGTGTATCCGGGTTCCGAAATCTACGGAGGGCTTTCCGGCACATGGGACTACGGGCCGCTTGGAACCGAGCTGAAGAATAACGTCAAACAACTCTGGTGGAAGATGTTCGTTCAGAATCGTGACGACATGTTCGGTCTCGATGCCGCAATTCTGATGAATCCGGAGGTGTGGAAGGCGAGCGGACACGTAGACGGATTTCAGGACCCGCTCGTCGAATGCAGCAAATGCAAACGCCGCTTCCGCGCGGACCATGTCGGAGACAAATGTCCTGAATGCGAAGGCAAATTCGGCGAAGTCCGCCAGTTCAACATGATGTTCCAGACGCAAATCGGCGCGACCGAAGGTTCTATTTCATACCTGCGCCCGGAAACCGCAGGAGGCATATTTGTTAATTTCAAGAATATTGTCGATTCTTTCCACCCAAAAATGCCGTTCGGTATCGCTCAAATCGGCAAAGCATTCAGGAACGAAATCGCACCGCGAGATTTCGTCTTCCGTTCGCGCGAATTCGAGCAGATGGAGATTGAATATTTTGTACGACCCGCCGAATGGGAGGGAAGTTTCGAGAGTTGGAGAAACAGCGTGCATGCGTTCAACGAAGCCGTGGGAATCCCACGCAAAGCTGTACACGAGCTCGAAGTAGCGGACGAGGACAGGGCGCATTATTCGAAACGCACTATTGATTTTGAATTTGATTTCCCGTTCGGCCGCAAAGAGCTTTACGGTCTCGCATACCGTACCGACTTCGACCTAAAAGCGCACGCGCAAGGTTCCGGCGTCGACCTCTCATATCTCGAAGACAGCGGCGAGCGATTTGTTCCGCATGTTATCGAGCCGTCGTTTGGTGTAGACCGCACCGTGCTCGCGATTTTGGCCTCTGCGTACCGTGAAGATGATTTGGGAGGCGAAGTGCGTACGTACCTCGCGTTCAACAAAGCGGTTGCACCGATTAAAGCCGCAGTCTTTCCACTTCTCAAAAACAAACCCGAACTCGTCGCAAAGGCGCGTGAAGTGTATGCGATGCTGAAAAAGCAGATTCCGCAAATCATGTGGGATGACAACGGCAACATCGGCAAACGCTATCGTCGGCAAGACGAGATCGGCACCCCGCACTGCATTACTGTCGATTTTGATACGCTCGGCGAAAAGCCGGAATTGAAAGACACCGTTACCATCCGTTCTCGCGACACGGGAGAGCAGGAGCGCGTCGCAATTTCAGAGTTGTTTTCCCGCATTTCATAGACCTCAAAGTCCATACGGGACTATGCTAGGATTCGCCTTATGGGCGATAAGCACCTGAATATTTCCATTACCGCAGGCACGGTCATAAAGACACTCATCATCATTTGCGTTGCGTGGTTGCTCCTCTTTCCGCTCAGAAATGTCGTCCTTATCCTCATGACGGCGATTGTTATCGCGTCTGCGATAGAGCCCGGGGTTGTCAGTCTCACGCGTCATAAAATACCCCGCGTTTTCGCGGTGCTTTTCGTATATCTCTGCCTCTTCGGCCTTTTCTTTACCGTTTTCTACTTCTTCCTCCCGTCTCTTTTGGAGGATTTCGCGACGTTCATTTCTCGACTGCCTACGTATCTCGCGGCGCTCTCGAGTGCCGGCGCATTCGACACATATAGCCAGATACTCGGTCTCCCGTCGCCGTCGGATATTCCCACCCCGCAAATAATGGAAAGTGTGCGCAATGCATTTAATATCGGCGCATATGGAAATGCGTTCACCGCGGTCACGCAGATTTTCGGCGGCCTGCTCTCATTTATTCTGATTATCGTGTTCTCCTTTTATTTTGCGGTCGTTGAAACGGGTGTCGATGATTTCCTCCGCGTCGTGACACCGAAAGGATATCAGTCGTACATCCAGGATTTGTGGCGCCGGTCGCAGAGGAAAATCGGTCTGTGGATGCAGGGCCAACTTATCTTGGCGCTTATCGTCGGCGTGCTCGTCTATCTCGGACTCACGATTTTGGGAGTGCCGCACGCGCTCGTGCTCGCGTTCGTTGCTGCTGTTTTTGAAATCATTCCGGTGTTCGGCCCGACTCTCGCCGCTGTTCCTGCGGTCGGCATCGCATTCGTCGCCGGTGGTCCCACGCTCGGTCTTATGGCGATTGCGCTCTACGTGGTGGTGCAGCAATTCGAGAACCACCTGATTTATCCGCTTGTGGTAACACGGGTCGTCGGTGTGCCGCCGCTTCTCGTAATTCTCGCGCTTATTGTCGGAGGAGAATTGGCGGGATTCCTCGGCATTATTTTGTCGGTACCTGTCGCGGCAATTCTGCAGGAACTGGTAAATGATATGGAATCAGGCCGGCTCTCTCATGCTGCGGAAGCCGCATGAAGCTCCTCGCAGCAAAGCTGCGAGGTATCTGCGGAATTCTTCGTAGCCGCCAACCCTACGAGGTTTATGCTACGAAGGGTTCTCTCGCCTTCATCCCCGCAGCAAGCTACAGGGTATTCGGCGTAGTAGAATAAATCACATGGCGAAAAAGAATTTCTACCTCACGACGACCTTGCCCTATGTAAACGCCGACCCGCACATCGGCTTTGCGCTCGAGATCGTACAGGCAGATATATTGGCTCGTTACCACGCCCTCTTAGGTGATGAGGTTTTTTTCAATACCGGCACCGATGAACACGGACTCAAGATTTATCGTAAGGCGCAAGACGAAGGGAAGGATGCGCAGGAATACGTCGACGAGTATGCAAAAAAGTTTCGCGGGCTGAAGGACAAGCTCGGGCTTTCTCCCGAACTCCACTTCATCCGCACGACTGATTCGCACCACAAAATTGCCGCGCAAGCACTCTGGAAACACTGCGAGAAAAACGGCGATATCGAGAAAAGAAAATACAAAGGCCTGTACTGTGTCGGCGACGAAGCGTTTCTCAAAGAGAGCGAGCTTGTCGATGGAAAATGCCCCAACCATCCGACGATGGACCCCATAGAGATAGAGGAGGAGAACTATTTCTTTAAACTCAGTTCATATCAGGACAAGCTGCTCGCATATCTCTCGCAGCCGGCAGTGATAGTGCCTGAGTGGAGACGGGAAGAGGCCATGAATTTTGTAAAAAACGGTCTCGAAGATTTCAGTATTTCCCGCGTAAAGGAGAAAATGCCGTGGGGTGTTCCCGTACCGGGAGATGATACGCAAGTCATGTACGTGTGGTTTGACGCGCTTACCAATTACATCTCGACCCTCGGCTGGCCCGAAGATGATGCAGGCAACTACAGGAAATTCTGGGAAGAAGGGGAGACGGTGCAGCTTGCGGGCAAAGACCAGGTGCGGTTCCAATCCATCATGTGGCAGGCGATGCTGCTCTCCGCCGGGCTCTCGACCACTGACAGGGTCGTGTATCACGGATTTATTACGAGCGGTGGACAGAAAATGAGTAAATCCATCGGCAACGTCATCGACCCGTACGCGATTGTAGACGAATACGGCGCGGATGCGCTCCGCTATTTCCTCGCGCGCCACGTACATCCATTCGAAGACAGCGATGTCACGATGGAGAAATTTAAGGAGGCATACAACGCCAACCTCGCCAACGGTCTGGGCAACGTGACCGCACGCATCATGACTCTTGCAGAAGGGCACCTTCCGCATGCAATCGCGCGACCGGAGCCGCGTGGATTTCCGAAAGAATATACCGATGCGCTTGATGCGTACCAATACAATGTTGCGCTCGATTTCGTGTGGAGCAAAATTCAGGAGCTCGACCAGAAAATAAACCACACGGAGCCATTCAAGGTTATAAAGACCGACCCCGAAATGGGGAGGGCTCTGATTTCAGAACTTGCCGTTGAGCTCTACGAAACGGTTCGCATGTTGAATCCATTTATGCCCGCGACCAACGAAGCAATCAAAGCAACGATTCTGAGCAACAAAAAACCGCCGAACCTCTTCCCTCGAAAGGAGTAGTACTATAGAGATATGCCATATATAGAACAGGATTCGAGACCGGGTTTTGACGAGGCGATTGAGCAGTTGAAGCCGGAGAAAGCGGGTGAGCTGAATTATGTGATTAGCCGTATCTGTGTTGATTATCTCGCGCGTAAGGGAAAGAAGTATTCGAACATTAATGAAATTATGGGAGTGCTTTCCTGTGTTGCGCAGGAATTTTATCGCCGGGTCGCGGCTCCCTACGAAGACGAAAAGATTAAAGAAAACGGCGATATCAAAGGATACGATAACGCATAAGGCATGAAATATTTCGACGCACACACACATGTGAACTTTGTTGCCTACAAAGACGACCGCGAGGAAACTATTCAGCGGGCAAAAGATGGGGGTGTGATTATGAATGTGGTCGGTACACAGCTCGATACGTCGCGAGAAGCAGTGTCGCTCGCAGAAAAATACGACCATATCTATGCGACCATCGGTCTACACCCCATCCACACGTCGAAGTCGTACCACGATGAAAAAGAATTGGGGGAGGGCGGCAAGGAATTTACTTCGCGTGGCGAAGTTTTCGATGCGAATGCGTACGAGGAATTGGCAAAGAATCCGAAAGTAATCGCAATCGGGGAATGCGGACTTGATTACTTTCGGATAGAAGAGAGTACGAAGGATGTCCAGATACAGAATTTTATAGCGCAGATTGAACTCGCCAATACGCTTCGAAAGCCGCTCATGCTCCATATACGGCCTGGCCTTCGTAGCCTTGGCGGAGTAGGCAATGCGTACGACGATGCGCTCGAAGTATTAAGGGCGCATGCCAAAGTAAAGGGCGACGTGCATTTTTTTGCGGGAGATTGGGATACTGCAAAGAAGTTTCTCGATTTCGGATTCACACTCTCATTTACAGGGGTTGTTACATTTACCCACGACTACGATGAAGTGGTGAAAAACACGCCGCTCGACATGATTCTCTCTGAAACAGATGCCCCGTACGTCACGCCGGCTCCGAATCGCGGAAAACGTAATGAATCCTCTTACGTGCCATTTATCGTCGAGAAGATTGCGGAGATTCGTGGAGAGGACAAACTAAAAGTAGCAGAACAACTATTCAAGAACGCTTGTCGCGTATTTCAAATCGAGTCGTATAATTGACGCATGCAAACACAATCGCTCCTCGGTATATTAGCGGTGCTCGTTCTTATTTTGGGCGGCATATATTACCTATTCGACCTCGGAAATGGCCCGAATCAAACTATGTTCGATATTCCTGCCGGAGAGAAAATAGTGACGTACGAGTGGCAGCTCACAGAGCTTCCCGAACACCCAAGTGTTCCGGGTATGCCGCGCACGGGTGTAGTCCTTGTCGCTATCGGCAACACCTATCCGGTCGGGGAGTACGACGGCAACTGCTTTGTAGTAGAGGATTCTTCCTGGACGCTAATGGAAAATGAGAAAAGTGGGGTGATTTGCTGGTGGGCGGGTGGAGGGTCCGAAGTCGGTGTCTTTGACGAAGGTGGGGTATTAACGCTCAAAGAAGGAATTCTCGACGAGGGCTCGTCAGAAGTGCCCGGTTTTAGGGGTGATTTCAAGACCATACTCGAACTCTAGGTTTTGGTTGCAGTCTATATGCTTCGGTGCTAAAGTACGCGGGCAATATGACGGAAGAAGCAGTAATAAGCAGAGATGCGGACGTCGCAGATGATGTTCTCATCACTCGTATCTACGAGGTCGGTTACCACATTATTCCGACCGTTACCGAGGAAAACGTTGAGAAAATGGTAGGCGATATCCGTGCTCAGATTGAACAGGGAGGCGGGTCCTTCATTGCAGAGGGCGCTCCTACACTCATGCGGCTTTCCTACAATATGCCGGCCAAAGAGGGAGATAAATGGGTAGAGCACGACCGCGGATACTTCGGATGGCTCAAATTTGAATCGACAATCCCCGTCGCTCAGGCGCTCGAAGAGGCATTGAAAACAAACCCTGGCATCATGCGTCACATGCTTTTCCAAACGGTAAGAGAGGAAACCCGCGCGCGTATGAAGGCGCCAACACTCCGTGAAGTAAAGCGGACCGACATAATCAAATCATCTCCGCGCCGCGAGAAAGAGGAATCTGCGCCGATTTCCGAAGTTGATCTCGACAAGGCAATCCTTGATATCACCACCGACTAGCGATTTTTTTCTGTAAACTGTACACTGTCACCTGTAAACTTCTTCACATATGTACATCAATAAGGCAATTCTGTTCGGAAATCTCACGCGCGACCCGGAGTTGCGCGCGCTCCCATCGGGCATGAATGTCGTCAATTTTTCTATCGCAACGAATCGTGTGTACAAAGACCGCGACGGCAAGAAGCAGGAGCAGGCAGACTTTCACAATATCGTCGTGTTCGGCAGACAGGCGGACACGGTGAACCAGTACTTGAAAAAGGGCAGCTCGGTGTTTGTCGAAGGTCGCATGCAGACAAGAAGCTGGGAGCAGAACGGCGAGAAGAAATACCGCACCGAAGTTATCGCGGACCGCGTGCAGTTCGGACCGAAGGGAAGTTCGAGCGGTGGCGGAAGTCGGCGTGACGAACAACCGCAGCCCGACGAGGATGCGGGCGCATCCGCGGGTCCCGGAATCGAATACCCGAAAGACGATATTAATCCCGACGACATCCCATTTTAAAAACAAAAAATAAACTACAGTATGGCAAACATCCTCACACAAAATGATATCCAACACGTCGACTACAAAGATGTCGACCTCCTAAAGCAATTTGTAAACCCGCACGGTCGTGTCATGGGTAGAAAGCGCACCGGTCTCACCGCAAAACAACAGCGTGCAGTAGAAGCGGCAGTGAAGCGAGCGCGCTTCATGGGGCTTCTGCCCTACATCCAAAAGTAGAACGCCTGCGTGCGATATAATTCGTACCAATGGTGCGAACAACTCATCCGCGGGCAGTACCCCTCAAAGTCACGCACGAAGCGTGGCTTGTCGTGTTGGGGCTTGTAGTTTCAGTTGTTTTTATCAAGACCGATGTGATAACAGGGCTCGCACCGTTTGCAGCAGATTTTGCCACACTCGTGAGTTTTATCGTCGGCACGTTTTTTACTTCGGTGCTCACGACTACCCCTGCGATTGTAGCCGTTGCCGAGCTCTCTGAATACATTCCTGCGTGGAAACTGGCGCTTGTAGGTGCTGCAGGGGCAGTGTGCGGTGACCTTTTGATATTCCGTTTCGTCCGCTCGCCACTTGCGACGTATATCGTGCGTTCTGCCACTCACCCGTGGATGACACGCCTCGGCAGTGCAATCGCGCGGAGTCCGTTCTGGTGGATTGTGCCCGCGCTTGGCGCGGTGATTATCGCATCACCCTTGCCCGATGAGCTCGGTCTCATCATGATGGGGCTCTCCCATATTCGTATGGGCACATTTATTGTGCTCGCATATACGATGAATGCCGCCGGCATCTTTCTGATAGCGACGGCTGCACAAATGATTCAACACCAGTTGCTCTAAACGCGGTCTACGTACTCGCCTGTGTCAGTGTTTACTCTGATGACGTCGCCGAGTTTTACGAACATCGGTACATCGAGCGTGGCTCCAGTTTCGAGCTCGACGATTTTACTGCCGCCCTGCGCGGTGTTTCCGCGGACATCCGGCGGAGCTTCGATGACTTTGAGTTCGACTTTTATTGGCAATTTGACGCGGAAGAGCTTTTCGTTGAACCAAAGCGTGTCGACTTCGGTGTTGCTCTTGAGAAATTTTCCTGATTCTCCCATTGCTTCGTCGCTCACGGTGAATCGCGTGGACTTATCTTTCGCGTCGTGGAAGAACCACTCACCGTTGCGTTCGTATATAAATACTGCGGACCGCGTCTCTATTTCAGCTTCAGAGAGTTTGTCGGCCTGTTGGAATGAGTGCTCGATAGAATTGCCCTTGATGAGGTGGCGCATCTTGGTCTGATTGACCGGGCGGCGCTGCTGCTTCTGCATGATGTTGTTCCATGTGCAGACGTAGGGCTCACCATCGATAAGGACAGCAACTCCCGGCTTGATATCGTTGTAGCTCAGCATAGTGTGAGCATTCTAGCCAAAAAACCGAGTTTGTCCACCTTTTGTTTGCTTCTATTTCCCGGACCGTAAACTCACGAGCAAGAGATCTTGTACGGCTTTGCGCACATCGGCTTCAGGCGCATGGTTTGTAAACGTTAGATTTTCTATTTGATTACCGAAATGATTTCGATAACGGTACTGATGTTTTTCTGGATCGCAAAATTCGATCGGGTGGTCGCCGATTTTCGGAACGAGCGTCACCGGAGCCTTTTTGATGACTTTCTGCAAGGTGGTCTCAAATACGACAAAAAAGAGTGCCTTTTTCATTTCGGCAACCTCCATTCCTTCCGGAAGATCCTCGAAAGACTTAACTACTCTGGTGAACTGCCTCTTGTCATCATCGAGGGCAAGGTGTCCATTCTCGTGCAGCAGCGAATTGGGCAGATACTGATCACTGCTCCTATCAGTTTTTGCTGGATTTAAATATTTTTCGTCGAGAAAGACCGTGATGTTGCTTATGGGTTCGAATGTTTTACTTGCAGCTCGATATCGAATTGTCCGTAAGTGGCGATCGGTAACATAGACAGAATTATTCGAAGTTCGAAATGAAAAAGGGATATCAAAAGTCCCTAATCGTTTTATGAGCTCACTCGTAATATTTTGAGCAACGGCTTCAGGCGACTTTCCACCTATAGCCTCCATATCTGATTACTCTTCGTCCGCGCTGGCTGCCGAAGCTTTGGCTGGAGCACCTCCGTCTTGAAGCGCTTTCTTCACGTCTTTGAGCAACTGGTTGAGTACGGGCTTGTTCTCGTGGAGAAAGGTGCGTGCCGCATCATATCCGCGTCCGAGTTTCGCTTCACCAATCGTGTACGAACCACCCGATGACTTCTGTACAAATCCGTATTTTTCTCCCAGCGCGAGCGCTTCGCCCTCTTTGGAGATTCCTTCGCCGTAGAGCATGTCGAATTCGGTCTGGCGGAATGGTGCGGCGATTTTATTTTTTACAATCTTCACACGATGTCTGCCGCCCACCGTTTCCTCACCCTTTTTAATCTGCGCGATGCGGCGGATGTCGATACGAACCGAAGTGTAGAATTTGAGCGCCTTGCCTCCGGGAGTGGTCTCAGGATTGCCGAACATCACGCCGATTTGCATTCGAATTTGGTTGATGAAAATAACGACAGTCTTTGTCTTGGAAACAATCGCCGTGAGTTTGCGGAGCGCCTGCGACATGAGTCGCGCCTGCTTGCCCACGTGCTGCGCGCCCATGTCTCCTTCTATCTCGTCTTTGGGTGTGAGCGCCGCGACAGAGTCGATCACAATCACATCAATTTTTCCCGAGCGGACGAGCGACTCGACGATTTCGAGCGCCTGTTCGCCGGTGTCTGGCTGCGAGACGAGGAGTGTAGAAATATCGACGCCGATTTTCTTTGCGTATTCTGGATCGAGCGCGTGTTCTGCGTCGATATATGCACAGATGCCGCCCTTTTTCTGTGCTTCAGCGACTACATGCAAACACAGTGTTGTTTTTCCTGATGATTCGGGACCGAAGATTTCGATGATGCGACCGCGGGGGAGTCCGCCGATGCCGAGCGCCCAGTCGACACCGATAGAGCCCGAAGGAATCGCGTTTACGTCTACCTTCGGCTGCGCACCCAGCATCATGATTGAATCGTCGCCGAACTTTGTCTTGATGTCTGAAAGCGCCCGCTCGATGTCTTTGTCCGTACCTGTGCCCATCTGCTTAGGTGGTGCTTTTTCCTTTTTCCCGAATTTCGCCATATTCCGTTAAGTATCAAGTATCAAGTAACAAGTAGCAAGTGGGGATAGAGAGCGATTCGATACTTAAAATTGATACTTATTTGATACTTGCTACCTGATACTTACTGTTCGGTGGTTGTCGCCGTTGTCGAACTCGTTGCGTCCTCAACAGCGGTCACGGTGGTCTCGAGTACCGGCGTGGGAGGCGTACTGGTCGGTATATAGACAATTTGAAGCACCTCTTGCCGTGAGCGGCCGTACTTGTCCTCGGCATCGAGCACGATACGGTTGAGGCCTTCTGAGAGGAGGTAGGGCTCTTCAAATGCACCCTGTTCTGTGACAGTTATGGCCTTGCCGTTCATATGGAGCTCGGAAATCCTGTCGGCTTGGCCCTTTATCACAATGAACGGGTCGTGCACCTCTGTTATTTCAGAACTGACGTTGATT
>Ga0209542_10020897_pt1 | contig 10313 bp, 9 predicted proteins | sample RifCSPhighO2_01_FD_184028 | JGI IMG/M metagenome (GOLD analysis project Ga0209542, IMG submission 184028) | Soil microbial communities from Rifle, Colorado - Rifle CSP2_plank highO2_0.1 (SPAdes) (version 2) | ecosystem: Environmental > Terrestrial > Deep subsurface > Rock core/Sediment ...
TTCCAGACTGTTGGAACTATCACAAATAATTCTTACGCGGGAAATCCTCCGCCAAGATTAGGAAGACTTCCTAAATCTCAGTCTCTTATGGTCTATAAGGGATTTAAGAATGATGGCGCAAGGAAAGTTTCTGAAAAACTTTCAAGCCTGAGTTTTCCTATTCCTCTTGGGATAAGTGTCGGAAAAACCAATACGGCGAATTTAAAAACACAAAAAGAAGCTGTCTCGGATGTTATTTCTGCATTTTTAACTTTTGAGCGATCGAAAGTCAAAAACTACTACTATGAACTGAATATTTCCTGTCCAAATCTTTTTGGTAATGTTACTTTTTATCCTCCAAAGAATTTGACTGAACTTTTATCGGAAGTGGACAAATTAAAAATAAAAAAGCCAATATTTATAAAAATGCCAATTGAAAAAAGCGATAAAGAAACACTTAATATGCTTGATGTGATTTCAAAATACAAAATTACAGGTGTAATCCTTGGGAATCTCCAGACAAATAGATCTGATCCGGCTTTAGATCCCACCGAAGTTGCAAAATTTAAGGATGGAAATTTCTCCGGTAAGCCTACCCAAAAAAGATCAGATGAGCTCATAAAACTTGCTTTCAAAAATTATAAAGGCAAACTTGTGATTGTCGGCTGCGGAGGGGTATTTAATGCCAAAGACGCATATCGAAAAATTAAACTTGGGGCAACTCTAGTCCAATTAATCACAGGCCTTATCTATAAAGGCCCGTTTGTTGTTTCAGAAATCAACAAAGAATTATCAGAATTTGTTAAAAAGGACGGTTTTAAAAATATCGCGGATGCAGTTGGTAAAGAAAGTTAAATCTTTTTCTTTTTATTAAAATTTGCAAACAGAATTTGAGCCTGGTTTTTTTGTTTCTTTCTATCAATAGATTTATCGAGTTTTACTTCGCTGTGGCCAAAATCGTGTTTGGTTAAAATCTCTTTCATTATTTTCCAATATTATACAATTTTTGCTATACTTGTGGTGCGGCGCGGTGGCGAAGCGGTAACGCAGCTGTTTGCAGAACAGATATACGAGGGTTCGATTCCCTTCCGCGCCTCAAAACTAAGCTGCCGGATTGCTTATAATCTGCTCAAGGTAAGAAAAATTTAAAACATTCCGAGGGTCTTCAAAGTGATCTTCAACTTTTTGTTTTGCATCCTCTACTTCTTCTCCTTTATTTTGCTCCCAAAGAGTCGCATATCCTACTACCGAATCTATATCTTTTTCGTCTACGCCTGGATATTTCTCTTTAAAAGCATCCTTAATGATTGAAACTGCTTCCGCATAATTAAGCGCAGTGAAAGCTTCGTCTTCGGAAGCGAAGCGAAATCCAAAAAGCAGTTCAGCAGTACCGTTTATGCTTGTTTCAAGAGGTAACTCGTATGAAATTTGTCTTAAAACTCTATAAAAAGATGACGGAACGTTTGATACGCTTGCTTGTTCCCTATAAGATTCGAGGTTATTCTCCCCAATTGCCCGCAAATGCTCTTCTGCTATGTATGGAACTCTTTCCATAGCTAGCATTATAGCAAAATCTACCAAAAAACCCCTCAACAAAAAGTGGTGAGGGGCTGTGGCTTGAGTCGCGGGAATTAAATCTCATCGACTAGAAAGTGGTAGGACAATTTGGACTAATTCATTTTCTCCTAAGTAATAGCGGAGAAAATCAAGCTGTGCCTTGCTTGTGACCGATAAAGTTTCTCCTCAATTGTTAATCGCTCAAAAATGAAGAATTAACAATCTGCAATTAAATGCAGAGTTAGCTTTCTTCCCCAAATCTAAAAACGGATATGTCCTAAAACAAATTTGTTTTTAGAAAGGAGGTGATCCATCCCCAGCTTCGGCTAGGGATACCTTGTTACGACTTAAGCTTCATCGCCAATCTCTATCTCCCACGCGTAAACGCAGTTCGATAGTTACCGACTTTGCTGCCTTGACGGGCGGTGTGTACAAGACCCGAGAACGTATTCACCGCGGCTTGCTGATCCGCGATTACTACCGATTCCGACTTCATGTGGGCGAGTTTCAGCCCACAATCTGAACTGGGGCGAAATTTCAGTGATTAGCTTGCCGTTACCGGCTTGCAACACATTGTTTTTCGCCATTGTAGTGTGTGTGTAGCCCAGGGTATAAGGGCCGTGCTGACTTGACATCTGCCGCTCCTTCCTTCCCGAGAAAACTCGGGACAGTCCCAAATGAATATTTAACATTTGGCGCGGGTTGCGTTCGTTTCCCCACTTAAGGGAACACCTCACGGCACGAACTGATGACAGCCATGCAGCACCTGTAGTACCATCCTTGCGGATTTCTTTCAGTTTCTTGAAAAATGTACGGTATTATGTCAAACCCTGGTGAGGTTCTTCGTTTTGTCTCGAATTGAACCACACGCTCCACCGGTTGTGCGGGTCCCCGTCAATTCCTTTGAGTTTTAGCCTTGCGGCCGTACTCCCCAGGCGGTCCGCTTAACGCGTTAGCTTACGCCACCGAATTGCTCCGATAGCTAGCGGACATCGTTTACGGCTAGGACTACACAGGTCTCTAATCTGTTTCGCTGCCCTAGCTTTCGTGCCTCAGCGTCAGGAAAAACCCAGATGCCTGCCTTCGCCTTTGGTGTTCCAGTTAATATCAACGCATTTCACTGCTACACTAACTGTTCCAGCATCCCGATCAATCCTCTAAGCTTGATAGTATCTCTCCCACTTCCAAAGTTAAGCTTTGGTATTTAAGAAGAGACTCATCAAGCCGCCTACGCACACTTTACGCCCAATGAATCCGGATAACGCTTGCTCCCTACGTATTACCGAGACTTCTGGCACGTAGTTAGTAGGAGCTTATTCTCCAAGCTGTGAACGGCTTGGCAAAAGGAGTTTACAATCCATAGACCTTCTTCCTCCACGCGGCGTCGCTGCGTCAGGGTTTCCCCCATTGCGCAATATTCCTAGTTGCTGCCACCCGTAGGTGTACTGCCCGTGTTTCAGTGCAGTTGTGGCTGACCGACCTCTCAGTCCAGCTACCCGTCAGAGCCTTGGTGGGCTTTTACCCCGCCAACAAGCTGATAGGACGCAGGCTCCTCCCTCGGCGCAAAGTTAATTGCTTTTCCCTTGCGGGGTATGGACTATTACCCCCTCTTTCGAGGGGCTATGGTCCTCCCAGGGGTAGATTCCTACGCGTTACTCACCCGTCTGCCACTCATTTCCTTGCGGAAATTCGTTCGACTTGCATGCCTAAGGCACGCCGCCAGCGTTCATCCTGAGCCAGGATCAAACTCTCAAAAAAAATTTGACGAAGTATAAACTTCGTTTCCTACCACTTCCCAATCGCTGAGAAGTGTGTTTGGCTTCAAGTGAACTTGTTAAAGTGCAAATCCATCCCTATAAGACCAAAAATCCCGCCAGAGGCGGGTTCTAAAACCTTGCGTCTTTGGCGATCGGTCTTACATATGTGTTAACTATTATAATCAAAATGAATACGATGTCAAGGAGAAAGTTTAATTCTTAGCTTGACTTTTTTAGAAGAATGATTGTCCAGGGTAGAGGGCGTTTTTTATCTACGATTTTTACTCCTTTTATGTTCACAAACCGAAAAAAACTTCCCGTTGACCAGTGCTGAATGTGTTCTATGTCGTTTCCCCATCTGGATAAATTTTTTCCTCGAAGAAAGTTACCTAGCATGAACCAAGGCTCATTTGGTACTGACAGTAAAACGTATTTTTTCGAAACTCTGACTAACTCCCGCAGTGCTTTCTTGGGATATTCCAAGTGCTCCAAAACTTCGGTGCAAACTATCAAATCAAAGGAATTCGCTGAATAAGGAAGTTTATAAATGTCTCCTTTTATTATTTTTAAATCCGAATGAATCTTTTTTCCTATATCGATTGCCCTGTCTAAATACTCTACCCCTTCCCAGTTTTTGCCTATTTTAGCATTCTTGAGTCTTTTCATGGTGAAACCCTCACCGCAACCTACGTCCAAAACGGAATTTATTTGGCAAAATCTGACTGTATTTAAGAAGGTTTTAAAGAAATTCTCAATCAAAAATTTTTGAAGAGGATTCTTGGGATTATGCTTTTTATAGTTATCAGTTATTAGCGATGGGTCAATGGTTCGACTTTGCTCACCATTTGTCTTTTTTTGCACAGCAAGGCATTATATAAAAAGTTCCACTCTTCTGCAATTGCCATTTTCCGTGCTATAATTTCCCCGCTGTGAAAGAAGTTCTTCCTTACTCAACAGAAGCTTTAGATTTCGGGACGCAAGGATCTCCGCCAAAAAATAAATCAATCCAATGGCCACGTGACGCAATTTGTTCTCGGGTCGCTGACCAAAAATTGCAGCTTCCTGAAGGAGTGACAAACTTGCATTTTTATTTCATGGAGGATGCTATATCCTCAGGGGCAATCGATCAAATAAATCCAGCGTACAAAGCTGTGTACTTAAAATACTTCACAACTAATAGCTCCGCGAAAGATTTATCCCGTAGTTTAGGAATAAATTCTGTTACCGCGTTTAGAAGAATAAGATATGCAATTAGAGATATTTGGGAATTAATGCCGTCTGATATTAGGGATGAATATGATCCTGATCAAATAAAAAAACTTAAAAAAATGCACGGTGCTAGAAAAGGGTTTCATAGAACAGGCCAAGAAAAAGAAAACCTTAGACAACAAGGGTTGGAAAGGATGACTCTTGAATTTAGAAATCTAATAGGAGATGCTGTTTCTGATAGTCATACTCCTACTGTACTTGCAAAAATTAAAAAAGCAGCCCGAAGACGTAGTAACACCCTCGAAGGAAAGGAAAGAATGAAGAGTTGGAGAGGAATTGGCCACAGGTTTACTAGCGCAGAGTCTAGAAGAATAAGCGCTATGAGGCGTGAGGGTGAGATTGCTGAACCTACTATGGAAGAACGGCACAATAATCCATTAAAGGGTGCTGTTTTTAATTTAAATTACGTGAGGGGAAAAGGGTTTCCGGATGACATTAAAAGCTTTTTTAAAAACAATCCTGTTATTTCGTTTGATTGGCAGCCAAGAAACAAAGATGGAAAGCTGAAGGGAACAATAAGATACAGTCAGGGATCTCTATTTTACGTAAAGGGAACACTAAGGGTTCAACTTACCCCAGAAATAATAGCCCAAATATGGAACGGAAAAGTTCCTTACCAATTAGATCGAGACGCCATAGAAAGATTTGGCGAGATGATGAAAAGTGAGCTAAGAAATTCTTTAAGATCTAGAATTGATTCCTTTGAGGCATATTTTCAACAACTTCATACAAAACAATCCCCAAACTCACCATAACATTTAGGCTTTTGTTTACCCCAAACATTGGGAGTTCCACAATTGCGTCTGAAATTTCCAGCACTTCTTTTGAAACCCCATTTGATTCGTGTCCCACTACTAATGCTAGTGGAAATTTATATTCAAACTTATCGTAGGAAACGCTTTTCGGTGATTGTTCGATTGCCACTACTTTGAGATTTGGGATTTGGGATTTAAGACTTGAAATTGCAGTTTTTGCATCTGCAAAATGCTCCCAGCTCACCCATTCTGTCGTATTTATGCTCGCTTTCTTAATTCGCGTATGCGGCGGCGTTTCGCTCTCTCCACAAAGAATTACTTTTTCAGCTGCCACAGCATCAGCCAAGCGGAAAATTGCTCCGATATTATAAGTATCCAAAACGTTGTCCAAAATAATATAAATCGGATTTTTCTTAATTTTGGCAAACTCTTGTGGAGTCGATTTTGTCGTTCTTAACTCCTTTGCTCCCAGTCTTATCATGAAGTAATTATACTAAAAAGAGGGCTAATCTATCTTTACTGGGTTTTGCTCGAGTTCCTCCGTATTTGTCCTAAGTTCCTGTTGAGCCTGTCTCAGTTCCTGAGCTCTTTTTGCAGCTTCCCTAGCTCTTTTTGCGGCCTCTCGTGCTTGCTCAAGTTTTTGCTTTCTTTGTTCTAAGAGTTGTTTTCTTTTTTCCAAAAGCTTGAGTCTCTTCTCTTTATTTTTTTCCTGAAGCGTCTTAAGCCTTGTCTCTTCAGAAGTTATTTTTTTCCTCTCAATTTCTGCTGTTCGGTTTGCCTTTTTTTGAATTTGATCTAATTTTTTATCAATTTTATTTACTCGTGTGGAAACACCTAGCACCTGGCTATCAAGCTCATCTTCCAGGTCATTATTTATAGCTTCTTCCTGATCTTCCGGGTTTAAGAAATCCTCAACTGTAATTTTTGAAGCAAGTAAAGACTCATTTGCGGCTTCAAGATTAAGAGAGGTTTCGTAAGGCGCATCTTCAATCACTTGAGAAATTATTTTTCTATATTCGCGAAGGTTGTCATTGAGGGTTTTTGCGGAGAAAACTGCGTATCTGCTTAGGGAAGCAGCTTCTTTAAGATCTGCTTCTGCTTTTCTGGCTTCCTCAGTAAGTTCAATAAGTGCAATATTTATTCCCCGTCTATTTGATCTTTCATACATTACCCGAAGCTCAGCCATTCTTTCCCCTATTATTTGATTTCGGACGAGTGCCCTTTTTTCCGGAGTAAATGCCAGAACTAGTTTTACTTTTTGATATAGCCTGTCAATGCCGTAAAACTGACTATCCGGAAGAAGATAACCTGGCCCTGAGGGCACCGCGGGAAAGTCAGAAGCAAAAGTTTTCGGAGAGAAAACAAAGAATAATAAAATCAATGTGAAAACAAAAATAATTCTTTTCACACTTTAATTGTTAGCAATTAAGAACACTTTGTCAAGAGTGTTATAATCAAACCATGACGGCAACAGGACACGCTGTTATCGGAACAATAATAGCAGCTAAAATCGGAAATCCGACACTCGCAATTCCTATAGCCCTCGCCTCCCACGTAGTCGCTGATTATTTCCCCCACTGGGACACCGCAACAAATAGAAAAACCAAAACTAAAGCCAGATTTTGGCTTGATAGTATTTTAGATGTTTTAGTTGGAATCGTTATTTCTCTTTTTCTTCTGAAATTTATTTTTATTGGAACAAGTGTCGCCTATGCTTTTGTGGTCATTATTGCAGCAATGTTTCTTGATATTCTTACCGCACCCTATCTTTTTCTCGACTGGAAATTCCCGCCGTTTTCCTGGACTTACAAATTTTCAAAACTCTTTGATAGCAAGCTGGATAAGCCTTGGGGCGTAATCGGACAGGCTGCAGTTTTAACTTTGCTTATAATACTTGCCAAATTAATTTAAATCTGAAATACTTCGATATATGGAACAGCAAAATAGCGAGTCCCAAACGCCACCAGCAGATCCCACTCCGTCAATAAAAAATTCTTCAAGTCTTAAATCAAAATGGCCGCTTTTAGTAATTGGGCTTTTGGTTTTAATCATTCTTCCTCTTGGCGGATATTTCTTAATGAACGAGAATTCGAAAAACCAACCTGCTCCATCTCCTACTCCGACTACAAGTCCTACGGTAGAGCCCTCCACCACCCTAGCACCTAGCGCAACTCCTGCCGCGCTTAAATCGTTTACCTCGCCGAAATTTTCGGAACTTGGATTTAAGGGATATTCATTAAATTATCCTACTGATTGGACTTTGTCAGAAGAAAGAGATAACTCAGTTCCCATCTCAACGGTTACCATAACAAAGCAGGGCTATTCTCTTAAAATCTTTCAGGCCGCAACAGGAGGCGCTGGCTGTGTTTATGAAGGAGATATGCCTGAGGGCCCGGCTAGCGACTATAGAAATAACATATATAAAGACCTAGTAACGGGCTTCGGAACGCTTCGGCAAACTGAAGCTCCGTCAAATAGCAAAATGGCTTATTCGTATTGTCAGAAAAGCACAAGTGACGGCTCCTATGGACAGCCCACAAGTGTCGGACACATGAACGCAACTACCAGCGTAGCGAGTCCTGATCTAAATATAATAACGGAGCTTGAAGAAATCGTTAAATCTATCAAAACTCTTTAATGGAACCGGAAACAAAAGAAAATCTGCCTTTAGGCGAAAATCATTCATCAAATTTTATACCTAAACCTATTTATAAGAATAAAATTTTTATCTCATTTGTAATTATTTCTTTCATAGTTGCTTTTCTTGTCGGAGGAATTATTCTTGGTAATAAAAAATCAACCTCCACGCTTACTCCTACTCCTTCCGCTCAAACTCCAACCCAAACAGCTAGTCCTTCTTCTACCCCAGCTCCCACGACTACTCCCACCCCTGAGAAAACTGCGCAAAGTTTTCTGGAAATTCCGGAGTACGGAGTCAAATTTGCTCTCACAAACGACATAAAAGACGCTTATTACCTGCCCGCAACCGCAGACAAAGGATATGTTTATTTGAAAGTCCATTCGCTGGATAATGAACCTCAGTGCGCAAAAGACGAGAGTTCTACGGCGGCATTAAGTAGAGCTGGAAAAGATGATATAAACGAAATGTCAGGAATGAAATATTCAGATACTTTCCAGGGTGCAACAATCGGAAACTACTTTTATTACATTGATCTTGCTCAATATGAATGCGCAGAATCAGTCAATGGAAAAGCGATTTTGGTAAACGTCAGAAAAACCTTCAGTGAAGCCTCCAAAACAATTACTGCTCTTTAGCTTGTTTGATGTCTTCTAATTTCCACGCGGCGAAGTCACATTTTGGATAGTTTGAGCAGCCGTAGAACTTGCGGCCGCGTCTGGTTTTCTTAATTACTATTTTTCCCCCGTCTTTGGGACAAATTAGATTTGTTTCTTCGACAAGTGGCGCTGTGTATTTACACTCCGGGAAAGTTGAACAGGATTTAAATTTCCCAAACCGCCCGCTTCTAATTACTACTTTTCCTTTTTTACATAAGGGGCACGTTTCCCCAGTCTCTTCGACTGCAATTTTTACTCTTTCCGCTTTCTGAACCTTCTCCAAATCCTCTTCAAAAGGAGTGTAAAACTCTTTAATTACAGGCTCCCATTTCTTTTTACCTTGTGCCACTTCATCTAGCTCATCTTCCATACTTGCCGTAAACGGGATATCATCTACCTCCGAAAAGTTTGCCACTAGAAAATCATTCACAGCAAAACCCACCGCAGTTGGAACAATTCGTGCTTCTAATCGCTCTACATAACCTCTTTCTTCAATTACTGAAATGATCGTCGCATAAGTTGACGGTCTTCCAATTCCTTCCTCCTCAAGACTTTTAATAATCGATGCGTCATTATAGCGCGGCGGCGGAAGAGTTTCATGAAATTCTAATGAGGCTGAAACAAAATTCAGTTTCTCCGCGGACTTAAATTCCGGCAATCTTTTATCTTCAAGCGCCCAGGGGTTAATCTTCAAAAATCCTTCAAAAAGAAGTACCGAACCATTTGTTTTAAGAGTATAATTTCCTTTTGAAACGTCAACCATAACTGTTGTTGACTCGATTACCGCATCAGCCATTTGTGTGGCAACCGCTCTTCTCCAAATCATTTCATAAAGACGCGCGTATTGCGGACCAAGCTCCTGGGAAACCGCTTGGGAAGAAACGTTAACTTTTGTTGGCCTTATTGATTCGTGAGCCTCCTGAGCATTTTTTGAGCTGTTTTTATAAAATCTGGGTTTATCGGGAAGATATTTATCTCCGTACTCTGCTTTTACAAATGCAGTCATTTGGCGCCTCGCCCCGTCAGAAATTGAAAAAGAGTCGGTTCGATGGTATGTAATAAATCCTTCTTCGTAGAGTTTTTGCGCGAGCTGCATCGTCCTTTTTCCCGATAGCCCCATTCTTCGCGCACCGTCCTGCTGAAGAGTTGAGGTGGTATAGGGGGGCGGAGGAGTTCTTTTGCTTTCCTTTTTTGCTACATCCGAAACAACAAACTCTTTAGTTTTGAGGTTATCCTCAATTTCTTTAGCCCGCTTTTCACTATCAATAACTGTTTTCGCAAATTTATATTCCCCATCATAAAGTTTAAGTTTTTCCGAAATTTCAATCTTTTCTCCTTTTATTTCAAAAAGTTCAAATGGAGTTTCAACTTCGCCTTTTTTTAAACTAACTACAATAGTCCAGTAAAACTCTTTTTTAAATTTTTCAATCTCCCGCTCTCGTTCGACTATCAAGCGAAGCGCAACAGATTGTACGCGGCCCGCCGATAAGCCCCGTCTGACTTTTTGCCACAAAACAGGCGAAAGTTTGTAACCGACGAGTCGGTCCAAAACTCGGCGAGCAGTTTGCGCATCTACTAAATTCTCATCTATTTTTCTTGGATTATTTAGCGCTTCCTCAATCGCTTCTTTTGTAATCTCATGAAAAACAATACGAGCAAACTTGGGATTTGGGATTTGGGATTTGGGATTTTCGCTGAG
>Ga0209542_10020898_pt1 | contig 10313 bp, 15 predicted proteins | sample RifCSPhighO2_01_FD_184028 | JGI IMG/M metagenome (GOLD analysis project Ga0209542, IMG submission 184028) | Soil microbial communities from Rifle, Colorado - Rifle CSP2_plank highO2_0.1 (SPAdes) (version 2) | ecosystem: Environmental > Terrestrial > Deep subsurface > Rock core/Sediment ...
AGGAAGAAGGTAAAATTTCTAAGAATGACGAAAATCTAAACCGCATCAGGGAGATCCTGAAGGCGATGGATGCAAGTTTCGGTGTCACTGCGGAAAGTATATCGAGCAGGGCTACTGCCGTATCGGCGTATCTATTTATTGAAAATCTTTATCAGGAAAACAAGAAGGATCTAACTCAAAAATTCGCGAAGTTCTACATTCAATTACTGGAGGAAATTAAGCACAACATGCAATTGCTGGCGAAATACGAGAGTCCTGAAAATACAAAAATCATGGAAGGATTTCAGAAATACATTCTCCAAGCCTCTGTTGAGCCTTATTCAATCAGAAGACGGGACGAGTTCCTAAAATCGGCCTTCGATTTTTACCTTACGAAAGGAAAAATTGTTGGCAGCAAGTAGCCCTCCTAAGCGTTTTCCCAAACGATTATACTTTCTCTAGATGGCCTTCTTTTAAATTTACCCATTTGCTGTGCGCTATTCCCTCGGTATCTAACGGTGAATACAGCGTTGGTACTGAGCCCCGTTTGTTCTCCTATTTGGGCGAGTATTTGATCCACGGGAATATTTACACCCCCAAATCGGACATTGCTAACGACAAGCGCGATTTTTCCGTTCTTCTTTAGGTTTTGTCGCATTCTAAGTAGCGAAAGGTACATGTCTTCAAAATAACCCTCAATCATCTTCGGGACCTGCGGGTTATTCAGCCCAGCCTTTTTAATTTTTGAGATTATGGGGTCGATTTTTTTTGGTTTCTTGTAGCCAGCTGCTTGAAATTGTCTCCTTGCTTCAACGTGAGACCGGAGAGTGTTATATCTGATTCGTTTTAATTCATCGTTGCTTTTGATAAAACCGACGATTAGTTCAAGTCCATATATTCTTGTATAGTCGTGCCTGTTTGGGTATGGGGGCGACGTAATAACAGCATCGAATTTTCTTTTTGTTTTTAACGATCTCGAGTCAGATATCTCGGCGCTAGCCTCGACGTCTGAAGGCATCGAGTCGTCATCGAATTCTTCAATGTCACTAATCATCGTCTCAACCCTGTGCAAAAACTGCTTAAGTACCTCACCCTTTGAGATTCTTTTTTTCTCAATTCGTAAAAATCCACCGGCCTTAGCCGTGTTGCTAACCGACTCCAGGATACTCAGTAGACCGAGCATGTAGAAGTCCTTTATTTTGGGATTTCGAATTGTGGCGATCTGAGATTTGAGACGAAGCAAATCTTTTTTTACAGCAGGGCTAAAAGCCTCGCGGATAATTTTTATATCGGGCAGATTAGTATTTCGCTGTGGCGATTCTGATTGCTTGTAAAATTTGCCAAGGTGGCGCCTAAGCTCGGAGGTCTTGTAGGTTCGGGTTTTCACGTTGGACAAGAAAGCGGAGAACGGGAGGATGTCAAAGCCCTCCGAGTTGATTCCTAACTCCTTGCATGCGAGAAGTGTGGTACCCCCACCGCAAAAAGGATCGAGAACCCATGCCCCCTTTTTTAGACCGAATTCAATCGCAAGGCCTTTCACTAAATCCCTGGAGTAGCTGTGCTTAAACGCGTGCCAGTTGTATATCGGAGTTTCCCGGTCTCTTGCCGGTGAGATTAGAGGCCCGTATTGCGCGGCCTTACTGGCTCGAGGAGTCAGTCCCATATGTTCTTTCTTTTTTGTTTCATCGGTCTTTCGTTACCCTGATAATAACGTTATTCAGAGGGCCAGTCAAAATCGGCTTTTGGCCGGTTTTTTGTTTGCCAATTTGTGTTGTAAAATGTTGATACTTACATAATACACGGGAGTGGACCAAAAGTGATGCGAAACCGAAATGTGAAAATATATATCCGGGACGGAAGGTCGCCAGTCCCCATAAATGAGCATGTATCGCGCACAATGAGTGCTATACAGTCTAGGAACACGGGGCCGGAGCTTCTTGCCCGAAAGTTACTTAGGGTCAATGCTATCAAGGGATTCGAGACTCATTTGAGGTACGTGCCAGGTAGACCCGACATAGCTTTTAAAAAAACGAAGACTGCTGTCTTCATTCACGGCTGTTATTGGCACGGGTGCCCCTACTGTAGGCTCCAGCTACCCAAAACTCATCGCGATTTCTGGAAGAAGAAAATCGAAGCGAATAAATTACGGGATGCGAGAAAAAATCGGGAGTTACGCCGTCTTGGCTGGCGCACGGTGACGGTCTGGGCGTGCCGTCTCAAGACTGAGAGTAGAAAGCGTCGTGTTCTTTCGCGCATTCGGACGGCTTTCAGGCGCTAACTTGTGAAGTTTGGCCAAAGTTTTTCCTATTCGGCTGATCACGCCGACTACAAGAGCGTTACCCATAAAGAAGGCGCGGCGGACGTCAGATATTCCTTCTAGCTCGGTATGCCTATCGGGGAACATACAGAGACGCTCAAGCTCTAGAGGTAAGAGCCGACGATAGTGTCCGCTTTTTGTCTTGATCACATGTTTGAACCTCGAGGGGGTTGGTCCTCCCTCACCAGTCACGATGGTGCGCGATGGCTTGTCGAGCGAGTCGGGGAAGGCAACGGGTCCCTCAGTGTAGAAAAACTCAAATCCATTCGTTCCCTTTCGTCGTTCGTTCTTCGCGCCCTTCAGATATTTCCACCTCTTCAGGGCCCCGTTGATATAATATTCCTCAGGGATGTCCTTTTCGTTCAGGAGAATATCACCTAGAGATGTCGACTCGCCGGTGTATCTTGGCGATGTCGCGATCGTGTAGAATTGGCGGTCACGCAGCATCCCCGCAGAATGAAAGGGGCTAACGTCCGGTTTCTTTTTGTTGAATTTGTCAGTGATATCGGCGTAGCTACCTATTAGCAATCCAATACTGAGCAGTGCATTTTTTGGAGTCACAGGAAAGGCTGTTGAGAGAATTCCTTTTTTTAGCAGTACGTGCTGCGGATCCACCGTCCTTATCGTTCCATGTAATGGGCTCGATTTGTGATACCCTACGATAAATATCCTACGTCGTCGCTGCGGCATCCCGTAATCAGCGGCATTCACAACGCGCCATTCAGCCGAGTACCCGAGGTCAGATAGGGTGGCAAGCATGATCGCAAAATCACGGCCGCGTTGTGAGGCTGGTGATTTGAGCAGGCGGTCCACATTCTCAAGAATGATATATTTTACGGGCGAGCCCTCTTTCAGCTTCATCTCGAGAATGTTCCGTATCTCCCACCACAAGACGCCTTTTTTCCCTGCAATCCCCGCGGCCTGGCTAAGAGTTCGGGCAACAGAATAGTCCTGGCAAGGAAATCCCCCGACCAATATATCATGGTCTGGTATTTTGAATTCCCCTCGTCTTGCGGCTTTTACAACCTCGGCGATATTAGTGTTCGTATATTGCCGCTCCTCACCTTCAGTCGCGGGGAAACGCGTCGCATATACATCATACGCATGTTGTTTTTTGGTACTTGGTTCCCATTGGTTGAACCAGACCGTTCTAAAATCCTTTGAGGAATTTTGGGGGCCACAAAGACCCAGGCGGAAGCCCCCAACTCCAGCAAAAAGCTCGACCACCCTGAGTGGTTGCGTGCCCTTGGCCACACTGCTATGTTGTCTCCGTAGCTTCATATGTGTAAATCCTAGCAAATAACTTGATTTCGATCAAGATCGAGTTATCCCCATTTATATGTCGAAGAAACTTACAAAATTTTTGCGTCTTGACCCAACTGAGATAGAGACGGCAAAGGCGCTGCGGCCGAGGAGTATTGAGGAGGCTGTCTCTCTTCCCGGCGGCCCCTCTCGTAAAGAGATGCTTTATCATATCCTTTGGTCAGGTCACGGGTATGACGTTGGAGTTGGAAAGCCGGGAAAGGAGACGGAGCGGAAAACCCCAAACCCGTACGATATGTGGCCCTTCATTCGAAAAGGAGACGTATTCGAGGAAAAGAGTGCGAGTTTCGCCGATATTTTCCACGAGCTCGAGCATATGTCGAATAAGAGTAAGTATTCCCTTGAATTGCTGGGGTGTCTTTTGGCTCGTTCAGCTTTGATGCTGGACCATCAAATTGATAATGAAAAGGTGACTTACGCGCCCAGCGCTATAGTATTGGACGAGATAAAGAAGGATATACCGTCTATGTTCAATGTCCCGTTAGAGGTTTTTTTGCAATATCTCGAAATTATAGCACTTAATGAGGACGTGAAGTATCAGAAAAATTTGAACACCAAGGGTAAACCGTACGGCAAATCAGCAGGGCGCCCTAACAATCTCTTAACTTGCGCGCATCTAATTGCGGTACTTCTTGGTAGGACTAGTATCGTTGATTTTGCTTACGGGTTTGCACAGCAGAGAGGCGTTTCAGCGATTAGCGTCGCCCGCTTACCGAGTTTCTTCCCAATGCTTGCGATTGATAAGTAATTTTCCCCACACTGGCAATTCGCGCGAATTGGCGAATGCCCAAAACGGCTCAACGGGGATGAGCCGTTTTTTGCTATAATAATTGTATGAAGATCACGAAGCTTGGACATTGCTGTTTGGTTATCGAGGACCAGGGGGTCAAGATTTTGACTGACCCGGGGAGTTGGACGACTGCGCAAAATGCGGTGAAGGATATTGATGCCGTGCTCATCACGCACGAACACGCAGACCACCTGCATGTTGATTCCGTCAAAACTATTCTCAAAAACAACCCCGCGGCCAAAATATTCACCAACAAGGGAGTCGGGAAGATTTTGGAAAAGGCGGGGATCGCTTTCGAGCTATTGGAGCATGGGCAGTCGAAAACAGTCGGGGATGTGTCAATTGAGGGGCATGGAGAACTGCACGCCCCGATTTATCCTACTGTTCCACAGGTCATCAATACGGGTTATTTTATTTCCGGCAAGTTTTTCTATCCCGGCGATGCGCTCTACAATCCCGGCAAGCCGGTTGAGATCCTGGCCTTGCCCGTGGCCGGTCCGTGGGTCAAAATCGCCGAAGCAATTGATTATGCCAAAGCTGTGAAGCCAGAGATCGCCTTTCCCGTCCACGACGGCATGCTCAAAATCATCGGCCCTTTCCACGCCGTACCCGCGTCAGCCCTTGCCGCGGCGGGGATTGGATTCACAGTCCTTCCCGAAGGCCAAGAAACAGAATTTTGAAATAAATTTCCCCCCTCGCCCCCCCACGGAATAACATACCAACATACTTGAGAATGTTGGTATGTCGTGTATAATAAAACTATGACCAAAATGAAGACAGCAAAACAGATGGAGCGCCATCTCAAAGGGATGGCCAATCATTACCGGATTGAAATATTGATGCTGATTGCCGAGCGCGAAAAGGTGACTCTGGAGGACATCGTGAAGATCATAGACGCCAACGAAAAAACTATAGGGGAGCATACCCGCCGGCTCTTTCAGGCCGGGCTTATCAACAAGAAGTATCGCGGCAGGTTCGTGGAACACTCCTTGTCACCATATGGCAAGACTTTCGTCAGTTTTCTCAAATCATTCCAGCGAACGTAAAATAACATCCCAACATACTTGAGAATGTTGGGATGTTGACGGAGAAATTTATGGATCCACATAGAAGAGATGACATTTGGGAGGGAATGGAGGTCGAGGTGACGCTCAAAGAGGACCAGCGGACCGGCAAACTCACCCGCGGCTTTGTCGCCGAGGTTTTGACGCCCTCTCCCTCGCATCCGCACGGCATCAAAGTCCGCCTGCGGGACGGGCAGGTTGGCCGCGTGCAGAGGATTTTGGCTCAGTAATTCACGGTGTCGGGGCATCCTCATTTACCAATTCCATAGAATTGGTAAATGAAAAAAAAGTGTGCCGCGCTTTTGTTATATTATTTTTTTTATGGCTCAGGCGGACAAAAGTCTGAATGAATATGTGGTTCACGACCTGCTCGTCGGCATTGCCGGTATCACGTCGCGAGCCATGTTCGGCGGCTATGGGATATACAAAAACGGCAAGATTTTCGCCATCATCGCGGATGGCGAGCTGTATTTCAAAGTCGGTGATGGAAACCGCGCGGATTACGAGAAGTACGGAAGCAAACCTTTTGTGTACGAGGCCCAAGGCAAACAGATGGCGATGTCCTATTGGCAGCTGCCGCAGGAGATGATGGAAAACAAGGACCAGGTGGAGCTTTGGGTGGAGCGTTCTCTTGCGGCCCAGAAAGAGACCAAGAAACCAAAAAAATAGAGCGTAAACGGAAAGGACGCGATCTCCGGGGTGATGGAGGAGGTCGCGTCCTTAGGCGGTAAGCCTAGTTTCATATTGTGGTTGAGAGGATTTTTTCGGGGGCGCTCCTTCGGTGAAGCTGGCATCGTAAATGTTGAATGCGGGAAAAAGCGCGGCTAGCTCGCTTAACTCATAACATTTGCGCTGAAGTTTCATCAGGATTGAATGGATTTGCTCGTGGATTTGTTGCCGTGCTCCTCGGTTGGTCGTACTGAAATAGTCCTGGACTTCGGCGCGGCCTTGCATGAGGTCGGCAAAGTATTTGTAGCGTGACATGCGGTGGCGGGAGGAGTGGTCGATGGGAAGCCAATGCTCGTGGGTCTGAAGTAGCGTAGCGCGGTCGTTGGGGTAAAGCCCCGGGGCGGCGGCTAGCTGGTCTAGCATGGCATTGAGTTCCAGTCCGTATCGGAGATATAGATCGAGTCGTTTCGGGGCGGACAGACCTTCTCTCCATTCGTAGTCGGAAAATTTGAGAATTGCCACGATTTGGCAGCGGCGTTCGCAGCCGAATTCGACGAGAAAGATGATCCGATGATCAGGCAGACAGTCAGAGGAGCTCTTGGAGCAAAAAATCAGATCTCTCCACTGGTACATATTCCCTCCTTTGGGGCGCTAAGTATTGCATATCGCCCGAAATTTTTCAAGGGAGTGTACAGTTAACACCATACGGTGACAGTTTGACCAGTTCCTGGTAGAATGGGAATCCGAAATAGGCAGGAGGGTAAAATGTCAGTTGGTATGTCAGTGCCTGGGGTGTGGGACGCAGCCAGACAGCACAAGAAGAGAGCCGCGCTTACCGACAAGCAGCTCCGGGATACTTATGAATCCCTGAAGCGCAACAATTGGAGCCGGCCAGAGACAGCTCGCAGGCTGTTAGTGGGAGAGCCGGTTCTCAACGCGCGCATCAGAATGCTCAAAAGACTGGGACTGGAAGTCCCCGAGCCGGTTTTGCCGAGGAGGAACCCCGCGAACAAGAAATCCCGCCGGTTCAGCGTCGCGGAACTCAACGAGGCGCACAGGGCTTTGGTGGATAACGCCTGGGATCGCAGGATGGTTGCCGAGGAACTCGGCGTGAGCCCTGATCGGATGTACAATCTGGTCGGCGCTCTCAAGCGTTTAGGCTTCAAAGTCGAGGAGGGGCCGCTCGACCCCAAGTCCGCGGGCCAGAGTACACCGTCCGCCCCGCTAATCATAAACCCCGGAAGGGTAGCAGAAGTTCTGGAAGCGGTTTTCTACCAGCCGGGATCTAACAGCGTTCCCCGCGAAGGAAGGGGTATACCTCAACTGAAAGCGGTCGAGCTGGGGAAGCAAAAGCTGGCCGTGCTCTTGAGAGTCAAGCCTGGTTCGGTCGCAAAAGAAGTTGTAGCCGCATTCAAAGTTTTGCGGGATCACTACCGCAATTCCCCCGATCCGTCGCTTGGTTTCGAGACTCTGAAACTGATCCGTTTGGTCTCACACATCAGGCATGATACGGGAGATAAGCCGAATTTCTATTACTTCCTATTGCACGTGATACCGATGTGCGATTCTCCCGACAAGGTCAATCTCACGCGTTTGCTGAAGTTTCCCACCTGAGGCAAACTCACTCAATCACCACTTTTCCCCTCGCTGGCTTTTTAGCTGGCGAGGGCTTCTGTTTTTTAGCCAACTCTATTGACAAAATCGGGCCGGAGATGTAGGTTGAGGCGTTGAGGATGAAGGGAGGTTATATGAGACTGGCGCGACAGGTGGACAGGTTTTTCCATCAGATTTCGCCTTATCTGGACTGTGGTTTGTGGAGCGATCCGGACGCCGCCCGTAAGAGCATGGGCGAGATGTATGTCTTTCTTCTGAAACGCTCGGGAGAAATTTTGCGGTTGCGGCGCAGCTGCTGCCAGTGGCTCGGTCCCGCGGCAGACGCTTGGAACCTTTTCATCCGCAGATTTCTAAGTCTGCCGTCTGCCTTTCCGGCAGGGGACCTACGTAAACGGTCTTTTGTATTTTTGGTATAATAAAGACGATGAGGATTATTTAAAAAAAAGGACCTATCATGACAGACATGAAAAACATGACCGAAGAGGACTGGAAGAAAAAGCTGACGCCGGAGCAGTATGCAGTGCTTCGCGGCAAGGGTACGGAAGCGCCTTTTACAGGGAAATACACGGACATGAAGGCTGATGGGATGTACCACTGCGCCGCCTGCGGAGCCGCGCTTTTCTCCTCCTCGGCCAAGTTCGAAAGCGGCACTGGCTGGCCGTCTTTCTATAATCCGGCGAACCGCGAGAACGTGGAACTTCGCCCCGACAACGACCACGGCATAAACCGCACCGAAGTCATATGCAAATCGTGCGGCTCGCACCTCGGGCACGTCTTCGACGATGCCGTGGACCAGCCCACGCGCAAGCGGTACTGCATCAATTCCTGCGCGCTTGAGTTTGAGGGGAAGAAGAAAGAGTAGAAGCTCCGACCTAAAGAAAAAAACGGCTCATCGCCATCATGAAGGAGGACTTATGCACGCTTTGATCGTGGTTAGGCACGGTTACCAGCTAGGCGGGACATTGACTGAGGATGGCCGGAAAAAGTCGGAAAAATTGGCGGAACTGCTCGCACTGGAAATTGGGAACGCTGAGGTGCGCATCCTCACTTCCAATTACGGACCGGCCAAGGACACTGCCTCTATACTCGCGACTCGTCTTCACGGGCGCGTCCGGACATGGAACGAACTAAGCAAACTCACCGACATTCGGAAGTGTTTGAAGTTCGCTTCGCGATGCTGGGCCAGATTGGGCCGGAAAAACGCTTTGATTTTGGTCTTGGGAAATACCTGCTGTCCCATTCCGCTTGGAGATAAGCAGATCCTCTGGTATAGCCAGGGCCTCTTCCTCGATCCGAGGAATTTTTTCAAACTCCTGAGCCCATACAGATTGTCCACCGACGGAGCTGGCCCACCGGGCTAGCTCCGTTTTCTCATTTTAGTCATTGTGCAAAACCCCAAATCAAGCTAAACTAAGGCCTATGAGTAAAGGAACCAGCAGGCACCGCTCGAGGCAGATCTCGAAAAAGAAGAAGCGCACGCGCAAGCTCCGGAAAATGAGCGGGCTCTATAATGCCGCGACGGGCAAAACCGACAAAGACAAGATCATGGACAAGATCCACGTCTTCGCCCCCTTTTATGAGGTAGCAAAACCCCATGAAAATTTACGTGAAAGTAAAGACCGGAGCGCGTAACGAGAGCGTTGAGCAGATTGCTCTCGAGGACTACCTAGTGTCCGTAACGGAGCGTCCAGTGGATGGCCGCGCGAATGAAGCGGTCATCGAGGCGCTCTCTCTGCATTTCAATATCGCCCCTAGCAACATCCGCCTGCTCTCCGGCGGCAAGTCGCGGCACAAGATATTTGAGATTTTACAGGTGAAATAGGAGTTTTGTATAATCAACCTGTAATCATTAAACAATAATCAATGAACAAAAAAGTACTTGGGATAATTATCGGGGTAATCGCCGTCATCGCTCTCGTCTTCTTTTTCATGAGCGGCGACAAGGGAGCGGATAATGGAACGTCGACCACGGATGATAATGCGTCCGCGCAGCAGTCCCTAAGCGAACTCCTCGCCTCCGGCCGCTCGCAGACCTGCACTTTCAGCGATGCGACCGACTCGGGGAGCTACACCGGCACAGTCTATGTCGGAGCGGGCAAGATGCGCAGCGACTTTGATACTACCGCGAACGGACAAACTACCAAGGCGCACATGATAGTGGACGGGCAAACGAGCTATACCTGGATGGACGGAATGACGCAGGGCTACAAAATGGCCTTCGATGCCCAGGCTCAAGTGGACACTTCCAGCCAGCAAGCAGCCCTCGACCCGGAAAAAAAGGTGGATTATCGCTGCAACTCAGGGTCGGTAAACAGCGCGATGTTCGACCTCCCCAGCGGGGTGACATTCAGCGACCTGAGTTCCATGATGCCGCAGGTGCCTGCAGGCGGAACGGGGACCGAAGCGTCCGGCAGCGCGAGCGGTTCTGCGGACCTCAAAGCCATGCAGTGCGCGGCTTGCGACTCTCTCACGGGCGACGCACAGGCGCAGTGCAAAGCGGCGCTCATCTGTAATTAAATTAGTAGATAGTAGTTCGTAGTTATTAAACGGCTCAACC
>Ga0209542_10020900_pt1 | contig 10312 bp, 11 predicted proteins | sample RifCSPhighO2_01_FD_184028 | JGI IMG/M metagenome (GOLD analysis project Ga0209542, IMG submission 184028) | Soil microbial communities from Rifle, Colorado - Rifle CSP2_plank highO2_0.1 (SPAdes) (version 2) | ecosystem: Environmental > Terrestrial > Deep subsurface > Rock core/Sediment ...
CGGCAGATAGTTATAGGTAGGAGGGGAGATGAGGCCCATGCGCAGGGTTCCTTTCGTTCCAACAGGATAGGCAATATCGTGGATGGTGCCTTCGGGAGTTTGGAGCATGAGTGTGTTTGTGGCATGTTCGAGCGAAGGACCGTTCGCATGGATGATTTCTGGAGAGACGGGTTGTGCTTGGGCTACTACTCCGCGCGCATTTGTGATGAAAACGTATGCGATTGACGGGTCGCTTTTTTTGAGTGTTGTGAGTTGTGCTTGGGCTTCGAGAAGGTTGTGGCTTGAGAGCGCGGGGAGTGTCTTTTGTACGGCTTGAAGTGCAAGGGCGTTTCCGCGGGCATGCATTTCCTCGGTGCGGATGTCGGCGAACGTTTTCCAGGAGATTGATACTGCGGTAAGTGCGAGAAAAAGAATGATTCCTACGCTAATCAAGGTGAATTTGGTGCGTAAGTGCATATGTTCCTCTTTTAGTGCAGAATATCGAAGGAGAGTATTTAAAGTCTTTGGAGAAGGTAAGCGTGGTCTACTTCTCAATCACGATTGTTTTCTCGACGTACATGCAGCAACGGGGAATGAATTTTTCTTGTTCGTTGAGCGCGTAGAAGACTGCTTTTGTTTTGGTCTCGCGGATTTTGTTGAGCAGCACAAAGATGAGGTCTTCAACGCCTTCTGTTTCTTTGTAGCTAAACAGGTTGGTTAGCGAGTCGAAGACAAGGTAATCGTATTCTTGCTGGATGATGGTGTGGAGCGCAGCGAACGCGTCTGAGATGGACGTAGGGCTTACGAAGTAGCATTCTTTTGGGATGTCTTTTGCTTCTTTGAGCGAGCGGGTTATGGCGTCGACAAACAGGATGTTGTCAGTCTTGATTTTGTTTTTTTTGAATAGTTCCTTCAAGGCCCCGTATGTCTTGTTCAAGGTGACATAGCAGACGCGTTTGTCGCTTAATGTCTTTATGGTTTCAAGAACGATTTTATTATACTCGATGCCAGGCATGAGTAAAAGGATGGTCTGATTGTCGGAGAGTTCTTTGATGATGTCCATGATTATGCCATCTTTTTTACTTTTTTGATGAGTTCGTTGATGTCGAACGGTTTTTGGATAAAGTCGATGATGTTGCCGTTCGAAAGAAGTTGTTCACGTTCCGCGTCGCTTGTCCGCACTGCGCTGCAATATACAATCTTGATTCCTTTGATTTTCTTGACGATGTCGCGCACCGGGGTTCCTGGCATCATGATGTCAAGCAGGATGAGGTTTGGTTTGACAGTCTCAAGTTTCTTCAAACAGTCATCACCGTCAATCGCCAAGATGGTGTTGTAGCCTTCACGCTCGAGGATGGTCTTGATTGTCTCACGGATATCTGCCTCATCGTCGACAATCATGATAGTCTTGGGCATGGTGCTTGCAGAACTTGTTTTCGCATTTAAACGTTTCGTTTGCTGGACCTTGGCTCAAAGAAAAGACGGTAGTTAAAAGCAAAGTTTTAGCAATCACATTAAGTTTTTCATCTTGTTCCATTTCTGGACGGTGAGGCTCGTATCGTCTTGGGTTTGAACCTCGAGGCTTTCGATTAAGAGTTGGCCAACTGGTCCTTTAGGCAGGACTTTTTGCAGTGTTTCTTGAAGTGCTTTGAGGAATTTTTTGGCTTGTGCTTGTTTGGTGAAGTGAGCGTTGAGTGCTACGGGAGATTCAGTCATGGCTTCGAAAAATCCTCCTTTTTCAAAGAGGAATCGTTCGTATGATTTCTCGCCGATGACATCCATGCCTAAGTAATACATCGTCTGCTTCATTTTTTTCTCAAGGAGGTTTACAAATTTGACGAGTTCGTCGCGTGCGCGTTCCTGTTCTGCAAAGTCCTGTTCGAGGCTTTTTTTCTTTCTGACTTCAAACGGCAAAAGTTCTCCTACATCAAGCAATGGGACTGAAAAATGGTTGGTGTTCATGGTGACCTCCTAATCGTGCATTCAAGGACAGAGCCGCTGATTTTAACAGTGCAGTCCATGTTGGTTTTGAATAGGAATGAGAACATTCCAGCTAAGGCCGCGCAAGGTAGGATTCCATGTTCTGGACCAAGTTTAACTGATGGGTTCCGTAGTGGGCAGTCCCTGATTTTGATGGATGCTGTTTTTTTTGAGTTGTCAAGCGCGTTGATTTCGGGTTTTCCTAATCCGAATGTTTCAAAAATTTCCTCAAGGACTTTGAGCAAACCCTCGCTAGTGGACCCGACTTTTTTCGCGTAGTCTTCCATGCTGGAGTTGATTGTTTTTTTCACAAGGGTGTAGGACTTTTTTGGATCAACGCTTTGCAGCGCGACGAGTACTTCTGCCGGTAGCATAACTTGTTTCTTTCCGAGAATCTCTATCTTTCCGTCCGAAAGATCGAGTTGGCGTGCGAAAAGAAGTTTTTTGAGGAACGGTGAAAGCATATTGTGAAAGAGAGAGGTTCTGTTTTAAATAAGTTCGTGTTTCTTAGGTTTTGGCTGTGTTGTTGTTCCCCAGGCGTGAAAATAGGAAATGTTTTTATAAACGAAACAATTAAGGACTCACGTCGAAGGTATGAGGTGATGCCAAAACGCCGGTTAGTTGCTTGTGGCGGATTCTCTCCTGTTCGTCAAAAGAGGTAAGACTATGAATAAGCAGAATCTTGTTGTCGGAATTGGATGTTCTAAAAACAAAGACGGTTACGTTGCCGCGTGCGATGCCGCCGGGCAGGCGCTCAAACAGCTTGGAGGCAAAAAGCCAACAATCTCTTTTGTGTTTTACGCAGGAGAATACAATCCTAAATCGCTTAACAAAGGGTTTCTTAACGTTCTCGGGAAGACTGAATTTGTCGGTGGATCAACTGATGCAGTCATTTACAAGACTGAAATCATTCCTGTGGGTGTTGTTGTCTGCTCGTGGTATTCGGAGTATTTGCACGTTGGTGTTGCATCTTCTGATAATGTGCGCAAGAATCCGTATGCTATTGCCAAGAAAACAGTGCTTGATGCAGTTCACAAGATTTCAGTGGATAAATATCTCGATTCGTATATGCAGTTTGCCCGCATGAAAAAGGAAGACTTGGCTAGTCTGACAAGGATTCCGTCTTTTTTCACGTTCTTGTTCACTCGTGGATATGAGCAGAACAGGATGGGGAATGAAGATATCATCATCGAGGGGACCGCGGATGCGATCGGACATTATATCCCTATTTTTGGAGGATCGCTTGGTAATAATATGGACAAAGTTTTCAGAGGCGAGCCGTACGAGATTTATACGTTCCATTCAGGAAAAATCTACAAGGACGGTCTTGCAGCAGTATTTGCATATTCAGGTCTTGTGTACAGCAATTCAATCGCGCACGGCGGCGAGCCCATGGGGAAGCTTGGCTACATTTCGAAAGTGAAGGGTGGTGGTTTTGTCGTTTCAGAAGTTTGTGACAAGCCCATAAAGCAGTGGTATGCCGAGACGTTAGGAGTGCCGCTTAAGAAGTTCGTGAAAAATATTCTTTTTTACACGCAGAAATATCCTCTTGGATTCCCTGATGGGTACGGTAACATTGTTATGCGCGCAGGTGGTGTTCCATTTGGCAATGATCTTTCCTACATTGCACCGTTCAGGGAGAATACTCCGGTCTGGGTGATGAATATTGAGGCTAACAAGCTTATTGTGAAGGCGCCGGAACAGATTAAGAAGGACATCAAGCAGCATCTTGGCAAGGCTCTCACGCCGCTGCACACGTTTGTCGTATCCTGTTCATCGCGGCGCAGGATTCTTGATTCGAAGAGCTCGAAGAAAGAGCTTCAGACAATCGCGAAGATGTCAAAGTTACCCCTTGTTGGGTTTTGCAGTTTTGGCGAGATAGGTTCCCGTCCTGCTGAGACGTGTCATTACAATCATCTCTGTACGAATCTGTTCAATTTATACAATGAAATCCTGCCGGATCTCTAGGACTTATGATGCAAGAGACTGCTTTTGGAGAATTGCATGCCGATGAGCAGTTGGTGCACGATTTCGAAATGCAAAGGGCGCGCGATGAAGTGCGTCTTCGCGAGATTCTTGATTCATATCCTGACAAGAATAATATAGACCCTGACACGCTTCCGTCTGAAACTTGGGGCTTGCTTGCCTGGGAATTCATGGACCTTGGTTTGAGGGATCGGATACTTGCAGGGATGTTTCGTCATTCGCTTGCCCGCGCGAAAAAAGCGATGCCGATTTATGAACAATCGCTTGCGTACGTTGATGTTTGTCCTGAGCTTTTTGAGTCGATGGAACAGCTTGTGCAGATTCCTGTTCTGGTAAAAGATGGCCTTCATGGCTTTCGGCAGAAAGTGCGGTCAAATCCTTCGCTGTTGCGTCCAACTGATAAAGCTGTCCTGATGACGCCGTATCTTTCCGGGGGGACCGGGATTGATAACCAGACTGTTGGTAAATCTACACCGACGTGGATTAGTGAGCGCGATCTGGAAAGAGAGAGTCTTGCGCTTGCGTTCCGCTGTTTTCTTCCGGGTGGTTTTTCAAAAGCGATGAAGTTTATGAATTTTTACAATCTCGCACACAAGGGGGGCGAGGAAATCAAGCGTGCAATCAACCATTTGGGTGCGCAGGTTTTCCTGCCGCGCAGGCCCGAGGATAGCGTTGAACAGTGCCTTGAATATATGGACCTCTTTGGCATCACCGCGCTTGCGGCTGTTCCTCAGTCCCCTCGTGATAAGAAAGGAGCTCCTAAAGGAGGTGCAGTTTCATTCGACGATCTTTATGCTCGTAAGGCTGAGCTGTTCGGAAGCAAAGGAACAGTCAAGAGCGCGTTTGTGACCGGGTTTGCCATTCCTGAAAGTGTAATCAATCTTGCGCAGCGAAATTCGCTCAATCTTTTTTCAACGTGGGGCGCAAGCGAAGCGATTCCTGGTGCAACATCGACAGTTCTTGGCCCGCCTACTCGTATTTGTAAATACAATAATCAGCATCTGCTGTATTTTCCCCATTATCTTGCAGTAATGGATTTGACGGGTGCGCAGCCACGTTTCTGCCAGCCAGGTGAGGAAGGATTGCTTCTTGTGACAACAATTGCTCGTGATGGGACATTGTTCATAAACTATGCCATTGGGGACAGGGCAACAGTAATCTCCAATCACTGTGAGTGTGGAAGGACAACACCAGTGATAGGCAAAATCCGTCGTGAGGATAACCCTGGTGAACTCTCAAGTGGAGGATGCAGGTACGCATGACAATCCGCATCACGAATTTCGTGGGCGGCAAGTTCCATGATTCATTGGATGGAGCATTTAGTGTTTCAAGTCCGTTCTTTGATTACGCGGTTGACGTTCCCAATTCGTGTGTTCTGGATTTAGGTGACGCGTTTTCAGTCGCAAAAAAAGCGCAAGTGGCATGTGCGAGCCTGTCTTTTGAGGCGCGTCGTGAAATTCTCAAAAAAGCTGCAGAACGATTCATCATTTCTGATGAGGAGCTGGCACATTTGGTCAAGATGCAGGGCATGCCTATCCGGTTTGTGAAACAGCACGCCATGTATTCGCGTGAGTTGTTTTTTCATACTGCGAATGCGGCAGAGCGTAGGCATGGTCATGCTTTGGGCCACCTTGGGGAAAGCATGGACGTGCACGGCTTTGAGCTTAGCCTTCCTCCAGAGGGGATTGCCGTTGCGTTCATTCCGCCCAATGACCCTGCGGAGGCCGCGTTTGTCCTTTCGCATGTTGTGATGAGTGGCGCAGTGATTATCATAAAGCCAAGCCAGCAGGAGCCTTATATGGCGTTGAAAATTGCAAGCTTGTTGACTGAGTGCGGGTATCCTCCAGGCGGAATCAATGTTGTTCATTGGAATACTGCGGATGCAACCCGTTCAGAGTTGACACATTTTTTACTGCGTGATTCAAAATATCGTATTTTTATGGGAGATTATGATAGTGCGCATACAATGTTTGCTTCTGTGGAGAACAGGAACGCAAAGAACTGTATTTTTTCCGCAGGAAAATCAAAAGCGATTGTGGATGATGGGGCAGATCTTGAGCGCACGGCAGAGAGCATCATTGAGTCATCTCTTTATTGGACTAATAATTGTGTTTCGACGAAATCAGTCATCGTTGTGGGGGAACAGAATGCCAAGCGATTGAGTGAAATTCTGGAGCGCAAGTTCAGGGATTTTATGGTTGGAGATCCGTTTAATCCTGACACGACAATAGGGTATGTTGATGAGAAAACACTCGATGAGCTTGAGCAGGTAGCAAGAGGGCAGAATGATTTTTCTTATGCTCACTTCCACCATAATTTTGTAAGGGTTAATAAGTTTCAAATGAATCCGCTTCTTGTTTGGCTACCGCATCCTGATGCCGAGTCGCCATTTGTTTCACATGAGTTTCCATACACCCTTGCAGTTATGTCAGTCCCAACGTTTGAGGACGCAGTGCATTTTGTCAATGAGGCGAGTGGTTTTCTGCTTGAGAAAAAGTCAATGGCGGTTTCGTTGTATGCAACTGAAGCTTCATTTACTGACTTCGCAAAGAGCAATCCCGGAAAACTTAAAAGCATTATTGGGCTAAAGTCCCATTTGCTGTTTTACAACAAGCCATCGACGTGCCTCTCGCCTCATTTGAGGCATCAGGGGACTGATCTTACTGGTTTTTTATCGCGGCCTATGACGATTGTTGATTCAAAAATCTGAAGTTGTACAAGTCTAAAGTGAATAATAAAAAGAAAGGTTTCTACTTAAGAACAATCATCCCCTTGTCCGCAATTTTCATGGGAATGGGATCGCGTCGGTGATTGGTTCGTCGCATTTTTACGACACGAATCGCGCGGTCTGCTTCGCCGCCAAGGCCTGCGCTGTGGAGGGTGATGACTGAGTCCGCGACAAATTCTAGGAGGCCTTCCCGGCTCAAATTTCCTCCTCCTGATGTAACATCGAGCGGGGGTTCGCCGTCCAGTTCAGCAGTCATTACAACGGTGCAGTCAAGTTCTTTCAGGAAACGCGAGAGCTTGTAAAGTTCTGTGCGCAGCTGGAACGTGTCCCCTTTGAACGACATCGAGAAGATTGACACCGAGTCGATTACCACTCGCTTGATGGCGTATTTGGAAATCAAGGTTGCCATTTCTTTCTGCATGTTCGGGCTTTCATAGGGCTTGAATGAGAGGAAGAAGCATTGTCGTTTTTTCTCGAATTGGTCGAAATCCCAGCCAAACATGCTTGCATCTGCTTTTAGAGACTCCACATTTTCATCAAAGGTAACGACAAGGCCGGGCTCGTTGTTAAGCGCTCCGTTGTAGATGTATTGGAGGCCAAAAATTGTTTTGCCTGAACCTGGGCCGCCCGATATCATGATGAGTGAGTTTTTCACAAATCCGCCTTCGATTGCAGGGTCGAATCCAGGTATGTTGGTCTTGATTCGTTGAAGGTTGTATTTTTTGGAGGGCTGTTTGGTTTGTTTTTTCATGGTTACTCCTTGGTGTCGTGTACGGTGATTCCATTGCTAGCAATTTCAAAACCGTGAACGCCGCTGTCGCTTTTTGTTCCTCTCATCTTTCGCACGAGCAGTGAGCGGGAAGTCTGCCAGGCATTGATTTCAAAGGTCATAAGGATAATTCCATCCGCGATAAACTCTGAAACGGTGTCTCTTGACAAAAATTCTCCTTTTTCAGGTGCTTCAGATGTTACCATGCTTGTGCAGCCCATCTGTTTGATGTCGTACAAGAATCCGTAGACGAATCTTTTGACGACGAAGTCTCCAAGAATTGGAGGAGAAAAGAATGCTTTGTAGTTCATGATGTCGCGCAGCGCGATGTCTTTGATTGGCGTGTAGACTGGCGCATTGACCGAAAGTGTTGAAAGTGAGTCGATGACGAGCCGTTGGATTTTTCGTTCTTTGACTTCTTTTTTGATGAGTTCGATGGTTTGTGTTGTCAAGTCATGGATTGGGACATGCATGAGCGTGAGCATTCCTGTTTTTTCAAGTTTTTTTAAGTCAAGCCCGATTTGCATCGCCTGTTCGCGCAAGTCATCAAGGCTTTGTTCAAGGGTAACATACATGCATTTCTCTTTGAACTTTGAGGCGCCGTTGTACAGAAATTCAAGCGTGAAGAGGGTTTTTCCTGTTCCTGGTGTTCCGATGAGAAGAATTACTGCTCCTTGAGGAAGTCCTCCTTGGACGAGCTTGTCAAATCCTTTGATGCCAGTTGGTACTCGTTTGGGCACATGAATCACCTCTTTGGTACTACTCCGTTGTTTATCGTATTTATAGTTATGCTTTGGGAGTTATCTCTATGCTGGCAGGCGGTCGCTCCGCTTCTTCTGTCACGTTTATCCACGAGCGGATGTCGTGTTCGAGTGTAAATATTTCGCTTAAGTCCCGCATGAAAAAGACAAGCGCGTTGTCGACGAGTGTGAGATTCGCGACGACCATGATGTTGCTTCCGTCTTTGCAGTGGAGGGGGATGACGAGGTCCTTGACGACCTGGTTTTTCTTGCAGGAGGTTATCGAGTCGAGGATTTTCTGTCGGACTTCTTTTTTGGGGAATATTTGAGAGAGTCCCTTGTCGCGGTCGTGCAGGTCTTTTTTCTGGTAGCCGGTGAGCTTGGTGAGCGTGTTGTTCGCAATGAGAACATGGTCATGTGTGTCAAAGGCAAGTACAGGGACTCCTGCTTTCTCGATGAGTGCTTCAACGAAGTCTTTTTGTGAGCGAAGCTCGTCCTCTGTTTTTTTCAAAGGAGTGATGTTGCGCGAGAGGATAAGGATGCTGTTGATGCTTCCGTCATTGTTTTTGATGGGCGAGATGGTTTCAAGGCTCCAGAGGTGGCTTCCTTCTTTGTATCTTCCTTCGAACGTGGTCATTTTGCCGTGTTTTGCGGCGGCAAGCGCGCTTTTGAGTTTTGGCTTGTAGTCGTCCTGCAAAAAGCGGGCGAGTTGTTCTGCGTCGCAGGATTCTTTTGCACGGTAATGTTTGATTGCACTTTCGTTCATGAAGATGGATTTTCCGCTGGTGTCAAGCAAGACGATGCAGTCAGGTGATGTTTGGGCGAGCACGCGGTAGCGTGCCTCGAGTTCTTTCTCGAGGTGTTCCGCGCGTTCTTTAGCTTCCAATGCTTCTCCTAGTTTGAGTTCTTCTTTTTTCAGTCCGACTTTCTCGACGGCAAGTTTGAGGCTTACTAGAATGCGGTCAAACGCTTTGGCGAGTTCGCCTATTTCATCAGTTCGTTCTTTTCCTTCGACGTGAATGTCGAGTTTTCCTTTGCTGATGTCTTCGATGTTGCGCGTGAGCTTTTGGATAGGGTGGGTGATTGAGTACTCGGTCCGAAGCCCGATGGCGATAGCGGCAAGGAAGAGCAGGAAGACGATGGAGATTCCAGTCACCATGGTACTGTTGAGCGCGAAGAGTTTGAGTGCCGCTATGAATGCGAGTGCTCCAACGAGAAGGATGAAGAGCAGGCTGCCCGTGAGTTTTATTCCTATTTTCACCTTGAAAACCTCTTTCTTAGACTGGCAATTTGAACAGTGGATGTTTTAAAGGTGTTCGTGAATCGCCACTCTCCTCTATTCGTTCTGGTGATTCTCGACATGATTCCCCTTTTAAAGTGCTTCAATGCGCGCAGTCTTTTTATGCTTTGCGTTATGTGTTCTGAAGAATGCTAAAGTGACTGTCGTGCAGGTCTTATGGTGGTAATTCCTGCGGAACGTATTGCGCTGATTGGGTGAGTGGAGCAATTACAGACTGCACGGCCTTGGATGTTGTTGAACGTGCAGTCTACAGATGGTGTTGAGAAGCTTCCTTTGGTTATGATGAATGTTCCTTGCGGGATTCCGTAGAGGTCCATGAAATAGTATGTTGAGCGCTGGTCTTTTGGAACGCGCACGAGCGTTTCGGTGTTAATGCTCAAGAACCCGCCTTCATTTCCGTTTAGCGTTTTACCTTTTGACATATCGAGTGTTCCAAAGTGAGAGGTTCTTTTCACGACAAAGTTGATGGTTGCGAGTCGTTCTGGTCCTTGCGTTGCGAATCCATCTGAGGTGTCAAGTGCGGGGAGCGCAATCTGCTCGTAGAGTTGTCTTGCGACTTCACCGCAGCTTCCTTGTGGGAACGTGACCGCGTAAGTTTCAAAGAATCTGTTGACAGTGTCATCAAGCGTGAGCGCGTAGGAGTTTTCTTTAACAACTGCGCCTGTTGGAGTTCCACCAAATTGAACCATCGCGCCTGTGAGAAGTAAGATGAAGATAATGCCTGCCAGTGCAACGCGTAGTTCCATATTGTCTCTTTTTCGCAAAAGTATGGTTGAAGAATATAAAAAGCTATGCGCCGTCCGTGCTTAAGCCAAAAAGTCAAATCTCTG
>Ga0209542_10020901_pt1 | contig 10312 bp, 8 predicted proteins | sample RifCSPhighO2_01_FD_184028 | JGI IMG/M metagenome (GOLD analysis project Ga0209542, IMG submission 184028) | Soil microbial communities from Rifle, Colorado - Rifle CSP2_plank highO2_0.1 (SPAdes) (version 2) | ecosystem: Environmental > Terrestrial > Deep subsurface > Rock core/Sediment ...
ACGCCTGAGTACGGTCGCGATCTCGTTCTCGTTGTAATACGTAAGCCGGAACGTGCCGCCGGAGAAACGGGAACGGAGCGGGGAGGAGAGCATCGAGATGCGCGTCGTTGCGGCGATGAGCGTGAAAGCCGGCAATTCCAATTGCACGGTGCGTGCCGAAGGCCCTTTGCCGATGACGATATCCAAGACTCCTGATTCCATGGCGGGGTAGAGGATCTCTTCGATCGTGCGATTAAGGCGATGTATCTCGTCGATGAAAAGCACGTCGCCTGGAGAAAGATTAGTGAGAATGGATGCGAGATCGCCCACGCGCTCGATTGCAGGGCCTGAAGTGGAACGAAGCGATGCGCCTATCTCTTTCGTTATCAAATGCGCAAGTGTTGTCTTACCTAATCCTGGCGGACCATAGAGAAGAACGTGTTCCGGCTGTTGTTTCCGGCCCTTTGCGGCCGAAAGGAGAATCCGCAGATTTTCTTTGATGGATAATTGACCGACATATTCATCCCACAGCGCAGGACGGAGCGCCTGATCGAGCGAACGGATGCTTCTAGGGCTTATTTCCTTGTCTTTTTCACTCATATTGACAACGACACTCTGGCGTGCTACATTGCCCGGCAGAAGTGGCGTCCCAACGCCATTTTTTGTTTGTCAGGGACGCACATCTCCAAGCGATACCAGACCTTACCGAGGATGGCGGTGGTTGCCGCCTCCGGGTGGACTTGCTACCCCTCCCCTCAGATATTGCCTAACTTTCGATGATCCATTGAAAGCATCGCTTGGGGATGTGCTGCTCCGACAAAATATTTCTGCATTCACGATAGCATTGGTTTTTTAATACACAACTACCTTTCGTGTTGTGATGAACACAACAATGAAAAACTCCGGTCAAGCCGGAGTTTTTCATTGCGCCACGGTATTCTTTTATTCTGAAAGCGTTTCCAACATGACTTCATCGTGCAGATCGACGACGCGGCCTAATTCGTCAAGGGAAGTTACGCCTTGCAGCACTTTCACGACGCCATCCTGCGCCATCCGGCGTATCTGTTGCGGCTTCGAGGCTTTCCATATCTCGCGATCGCTCGACGTCCTGCGCACGGTCTCCTCGATCGCCTTATCCATAAGGATGACTTCGACGATGCTGATGCGTCCTTTGTATCCGATGCCGCCGCATTTTTCGCAGCCCTTCGCCGTCCACATCGTGTCGCGGTTCGCCGGAAGGCCTTCAGGATGCGGGATATGCGCGAGAAGCGGCGCAAGCGTCTTCGCGTCTTCACCGGTAATGGGTGTGGCGACGCGACAGAACTCGCAGAGCTTGCGCACCAAACGCTGTGCCATCGCGACGGTGATAGAAGCGCCGAGGATGTCGGCGTTCACGCCCATGTCAATAAGACGAGGGAATGTGCCGGCAGCGTCGTTGGTGTGGAGTGTGGAGAGGACGAGGTGGCCGGTGAGCGACGCGTTGACCGCCGTCGAAGCGACTTCCCCGTCGCGGATCTCGCCGACCATGATGACATCCGGGTCCTGGCGCAGCGTGCTACGCAAACCTTCGGCGAACGTGTAGTCTTTCGACACTTGTGTTTGTACGATGCCGTTGAGGTGATATTCGATAGGATCTTCGATGGTGACGACTTTGATGCCCGGGTTCGAGACCTTACTGAGGAACGCGTAGAGCGTCGTCGTCTTTCCGCTTCCCGTCGGTCCTGTGTTGAGGATGAGTCCGTTGGGCTTCTGGATCTCGCGATCGAATATCTCCATCAGATACTTATCAAAACCGAGCTTCTCCATCGGGAGCGCGATGGTCGTCGGGTCCAAGATACGCATAACGATGGTTTCTGCGTACGCGCCCGGGAGGACCGAAGCGCGGATCTCGATTTCTTTCTCATTGACGACGATGGAGAAGCGGCCATCTTGTGCCGCGTTCTTTATGTTGAGCTTGAGGCCGGAGAGGAGTTTCAGTCTTGAAGAAAGAAGTGCATAGGTAGGAGCGTCGAAACGCACGACCTCAATAAGGACGCCGTCGAGGCGATAACGCATTCGCACGCCGTCTTCTTCCGGCTCGAGGTGCACGTCGGATGCGCCGAGGGAAAGTGCGCCGGACATCGTGACCTCGAGCGAGCGAGAGATACGATGCACATCTTTGCTTTTCATGTATTCCTGGATATGTCTTCGGACATCCTCGATGGTCTTGAGCTCCGTCAGCATGCGCTGGATCGTCTCGTTGGAGAGCGTGAGGATCCCCGCTTCCGTTTCGGTCGCGAAGGAGAGGTCGTGATAGCGATCCCACGCGTGATCAAGCGATGCACTTGAGACGATGAAGCGGCGTACCTCATAGCCCAGTCGCTCAAGAGCGGCGACTGAGCGCTGGGAATCGTCTCGCTCCGGCGCGCGCATCGCAAGAAAGAGCTTCTTGTTCACTTTTTTGAACGCCGCCACTTCGGATACGCGCGCTTCGGCCTCGGGGACGAGGCGCAGGGCGTCGGTGTCTATGGATTTCGAGGTAAGGTCTACGTATTCGACGCCGTATTTGCCGGCAAGCATCTCAGCGAGCTGCTCCTCTTCGCGCTTGCGCAGCTCGTTCAGGCGCTCGTCCTGTTTGCGGTCATTGAACTGGGTGGCCATGTGTATATATTGTAACCCACTGTAGAATGCGCCTCATGAGGACGGTCCATGGGAACGAGCATATGGAAGAAGAGGCGCGTATCTTCGTGGATGCCTTGGAACCTGTTTCGGGCGCGGCGCGCGTCATCACGCTCTCGGGAGACCTGGGCGCGGGGAAAACGACATTCGTCAAAGGTATGGCGAGAGCCCTCGGCATCGAAGAACATGTGACGAGTCCCACCTTCGTTATCATGAAGATCTATCAATTGAGTGGGCAGAAATTCCAGAGGCTTGTGCACATCGATGCATATCGTCTCAAGGGCATGCATCATCTGAAGGTGCTCGGGTGGGAGAAGCTCATCGAGGACCCAAGAAATCTCATCTGTATCGAGTGGCCGGAGAAGATAGAAGGAGCGATACCGGGAGATGCGATTCGGATTTCCCTCAGTTATAGTGATGAACATACCCGCGAGATCCTCTATGGCAACAAAAAAGACAACTGAAAAAGAGAAGAAGCGTGTCATCCTCTTGGATTCGCATGCGATATTGCACCGCGCATTCCACGCGATACCGGATTTCGCGACCTCAAAAGGAGAGCCGACGGGCGCGCTCTACGGCCTCATCACGATGTTGCTCAAAACCATCGATGAACTGAGCCCGGACTATCTCATCGCCGCGCGCGACCTTCCCGGAGACACCTATCGGCACAAGCTCTTTGAAGACTACAAGGGCACGCGCGCGCCGACCGACGACGCGCTCAAGATGCAGCTCGGGAAGGCGCCAGAGATATTCGAAGCGTTCGGGATTCCCGTCTACAGCGAGCCGGGTTTCGAGGCGGACGATATCATCGGCACCATCGTGAAGAAACTGAAAGGAGACGATGACATCGATATCATCATCGCTTCGGGGGATCTCGATACGCTGCAACTCGTCTCGGGGAAGAAAGTACAGGTCTATACACTGCGGCAAGGGATAACCGACACCATTCTTTACGACGAGGATCGGGTGTGCGAGCGGTACGGATTCGGACCGGAACTCGTCCCCGACTACAAGGGATTGCGCGGCGATCCGTCCGACAACATCAAGGGCATCAAAGGTATCGGCGAGAAGACGGCCGAGGCGCTTATCACGCAGTTCGGCTCTATCGAAGATATATATAAGGCGCTGAAGTCGGAACCGGAGGAATTCGAGAAGGCCGGCATCACAAAGCGCGTCGTGGAACTCTTGAAGGAAGGAGAAAAGGACGCGCGTTTCTCGAAAGAGCTTGCGACGATCCATGCGGATGTGCCGATCACTTTTACGCTTCCCGAAAAGAAGTGGCATCTCCCCGATCATGCAGATGCCATCGAGAAAATGTGTGATGAATACGAATTCCGCTCCATCAAAGAGAGGCTTCGCACGCGCATGAAGACAGGGACTGTGGTTACCGAGGAGCCTGCACCTCAGGTGGAAGTAGACAGAGATGCGCTCGCAGAAACAGCGGTCGCGCTCTGGCTCATCAAATCAGACATCACGAATCCCCAACTCGAGGACATCCTTGAGTTCGCGCGCACGGACGATTTCGAAGATGCGCGCGAGAAGATATTCAAGGCCTTGCGGGAAACAGGAAGGCTCCGCGAGGTATTCGAGAATATCGAGAAGCCTCTCATTCCCATTGTGCGGCGCATGAACGAAAACGGCGTCTGTCTCGATAAGAGGGTCTTACAGGGGCTTGCGAAGGAATATCGAAAGGAGCTCGGTGAGATCGCAGGGCGTATTTTTCAGCACGTCGGCCACGAATTCAATATCAGCTCTCCGAAACAGCTCGCTATCGTCCTATTCGACGAGCTGAAGATTCCTGTCCTGAAGCAGAAGAAAACCGCGACTGGGGCGCGTACGACGAAAGAAGAGGAGCTCGCGAAATTGAAGGAAGCGCACCCTATTATCGAAGAGATATTATCGTACCGCGAGCTTGCGAAGCTCCTCTCGACCTATGTCGAAAAGATGAGCGAGCTCATCACTCCCGACGGCCGCCTGCATGCGGAATTTCTTCAGACAGGGACGACCACCGGACGGATGGGCTGCCAGAATCCGAATCTGCAGAATATTCCAATCCGCACTGAATATGGCAGGCGTATCAGAGGAGCGTTCAATGCGCCGAAAGGGAGCGTCCTTGTCGCACTCGATTACTCTCAGATCGAGCTGCGCGTCGCGGCAGGACTTTCGGGCGACGAGAAACTCCTGGGGGTGTTCAAAACGGGAGGGGACATCCATGCGGCAGTCGCATCGCAAGTGTTCGCGGTTCCGCCGGAACATGTCGATCGCGAGATGCGTCGCAGAGCGAAAGTCATCAACTTCGGCATTCTCTATGGGATGGGTGTGAATGCACTTCGTGCTTCGCTGGGCGAGGGGGTCTCGCGAGAAGAGGCGTCGAAATTCTTGAGCGAATACTTCGCGAACTTCGCAGGTGTCGCGCGGTGGGTGGAACGAACGAAGCGCGACGCCGCTATGAAGGGTTATACCGAAACCATATTCGGACGCCGCCGTTACTTCTCCGGATTCGATTCTGCATTGCCGCAGATGCGCGCGCAGGCCGAACGCATGGCGGTGAATGCCCCCATACAAGGAACGCAGTCGGACATCATAAAACTTGCGATGGTCCGTGCGGACGAATTAATAGAGAAGCGCGGCTGGAGAGACAAGGCGAAGCTGGTCCTTCAGGTGCACGACGAGTTGGTCTATGAAATAAAAGAGGACATCGCCGAAGAGGCCGCCGCCCTGATCCGGGACGTGATGGAAGGCGTCGTCCCGAAAGGCGAACTCTCCGATGTGCCCATCGTCGCGGAGGCGGCAATCGGAAAAGACTGGGGTAGTATGGAGAAGATAGGGACAAGGAAATAAAATATGTTGTATCTCTATTTAGGAACGGATCGCGAGAAAGCGCGCGCGAAAATGACTCCGGACATTGCACGCGTTGCCAAAGACGCGGAGGTCCTGCGGATTACCGATGCTAATACGCCAGACGACCTGAAAGCGGTGCTTCGTGGCGGGGGGATGTTCGCCCGTGAGCGCGTGCTCGTGTTCGAGAACATATGCGTAAACGACGAGCTGCGCGATATTTTTCTTGATGCACTTGAGATGCCAAGCGACGCTACCGAGCCGATGTTTGTATTTGAAGAAAAACCTCTTGCCGATCTGCGTCGGAAGCTCGAGAAATACGCCGAGACAGTCGAGAAGTTCGATGCGCCGAAGAAAGAACGCGACGGAAGCATCTTCGCGATAGCGAATGCGCTCAAGCGGGGCGACAAGAAAGCGTTGTGGGTAAGTTATATGCGGGAGATCGCGAAAGGTTCCGCTCCCGAAGCCATTCACGGAGTCCTGTTTTGGAGCGTAAAGGATGCATTTCTCAAGGCGAACGGGAAAGATGAACGTGCACGTAAACTTGTCGCCGAGCTTGCGATACTTCCCCATGAAGCACGTCGCAGGGGAGAAGACCTCGAATATGCACTCGAACGATTTGTGCTCTCCGGAGCGTGATACTATATCCGGTAAGGATTATGAACACGCACGTGCAACGCGCCGTTAGTGTTGCTTTTTTTACAGCACTGCTGTTTTCTCTTACTGCACTGACTCCTCAGCAGGTAGCTGCAAAACCAGGCGATGCGAATGCGATGTGCACTCCGGTCAAAATTGAGTGCAGCTGCGGGAAAGTTAAATGTAAAAGCGGTTGTTGTGGGGGCTCCAACATGTATATGTGCCCCTGCTCGGAAGATGTGAGCGACGGAACTATCGCCGGGAAATGTATGGCCCAGAACAAATGTGAGGGCATGACATTTAGTGGCAATGTTGACGCTGGCAAACTTCTTGAGTCGCTCATGAAGGCGATGGAGCAACTTATGAAAGGCGGAGGTGGGGGAGGGGCAGGAGAGATGCCGACGTCGACAGACTACCGCGAGGGCGGAGGATGTCTCAATTACTACCAAGTGACCGTTCCGTCGTCGGATCCATGTGCTATCTATAATCCGACGGGTGTTTCCGATGCTGCGGGAGGGACTTCCGGTATTTCGGGGAGTCTCTTGGATGCGCTCGGTGGCGGGACCAACACCAATACGAACACAAACGTCAGTGATACGCTTCTTAAGAATCAGACCAATACTTCTGCCAATTCGAACACCCAATCAGGCTCGAACACCAATACTTCGCCGACATCGAATACGGCAAAACTTACCCCCGGACTCTCGGGCGATGTGCGTATCGGCAGTGCAGGGGCGACCATCATCGCTAACCTGCGACAGGGACTGAGCGAGGTCGCAGGATTTTTCGGCGGCTCGATGGGAGGCGCTTCAGGAGCGCTTTCAGCGGCGGGCAAGCTCTGTTCTTCACGGCCGTGGTCTGGCAGTTTCGTCTCGAATCTCATCCCCACATCCTTTTTTGACGGGCTCTGTGAATGGCGGGGATATCAAGTCGGGACGGTGGCACCGAAGAATCCTTCAAAAAATGTTGGGGTTATACCTTCTTCCTCTGTAAGGGCACAGCAGCAATCCGGCATTTCTCTGCAGATACAGGACTCGGACATCCCGCCGGAAGCGGATATCTGGGCGGAACCCGCTTCGGTACGTCTCGGTACGCGCACCTATATCTTCTGGAATGCGCGCGGCGTGGCTTCGTGTGCCGAAAGCGGCCCGAGCTTCTCCCAAAACTCACTCTCTGGGGGCGCATCGACGGTGCCGATCTCAGGCCCCACTACGTTCAACATCGAATGTATGACCTCTGCGAGCACTACGATAAAAGATAGTGTAACGGTGCAGATCGCGATTTAGCGAGTTAACGAAGAACGATGCACGCCGTTACTTCCGGCGGGTTTGTACGAGGCGATTGCGCGGCGCAAGATCTCACGTTTTTCTAGAGATTTTTTCCAAATACTATTTGAACGGTTTCCGTTAATACGGACTCCGGGGGAAAAGCCGATTTCTTTCTCAAATTTCGAGAGGTTTTCCTTGTAGGCCATTACGACTTCGTTTGGCAATTGTATGAAAGCATCGATATCAAAATGGTGAAGCAGTTCTTGAACAACTTCAAGAATCCTAATGTTTTTCTGATAACCCCGGATTCTCCGAGTCTTTTTTGATGGTCTGAAATCAATACATCCTTCGTCATCGAAAAATGACCTTAGGAACGCACGTTTGAGCTCTTTAGGGAAGGTAAAAACGTCTCGCAATAATTCTTCCGCCTTTTGCTTTATGAACGCGCTAAATGCCACATTAAAATAGGATATTCGCGATACGCCTGTAATCCGGTTGTAATATCGCTTCGGCTCAAAATCATAAATATCTTTCATCTGCGCTTCCACTAGATCAAGAAGTGCGTGGTTTCGATTGTGATACGTACAATGGCCGTGTTTGATTTCTCCATCAAAAAGAAAATGTGCCACAAGCGATACTGTAGACTCGTTCCATCCATCGAATTTAGTAAACTTTCGAGCGCTCAGACCTCTTCTCTGCAACGCGAATACCCGAATACGTTCTCCTTGTGCCTTTAATGACGCAGCTTTTTTCTTCCTACTCAGAGGAATTTTATGTATATGAGTATACACAGATGTTTTAGACCGTCCTGTAATTTTGACTATTTCCGTGAGCGTATGATCCTGCTTGCGCAACGCTATACACTGCTCCTTGAAGGCGTTCATGTCCCCCCGGATGGAATCGGACCATCGTCACCCGATTAAAAGTCGGAAGCTCTACCATTGAGCTACGAGGGGAGACTACCTTAGTCTTATAGCAGACCAAGGTTCCATTGTCTACTTCGGAAAAGGCACTAACGAGCGCACTTACAAAGGCAGGTCAAACGCGAATGGTCCTGCGCCGGTTACGATGAGAGAAAGGCACAGAAGCATGAGGAGAAGCAGCGTACTGCGAGGGAGTGTGCGATAGGTCGGGACAAAAAGCGCGATAAGTAGAAGGATGAATCCGACGATCGCGGCGGCCTGGGTGTACGCTCCCGCGACAAGAAGGATGGCGGTTACGCCTTCGATTACTCCGATACCGCGCGCCACTGTCGTTGGGACGAAAACGTGTTTTGAAGCGATAATCCCTAGCGCGAATCCTGCGGCAATGCGGATGAGGAATGCGGAAAAAGGAGCGAGAAACAGGAGTTCAGGAAACAATGAAAGCATGGCGCGCAGTATAACAAGGTGGTAGCGTGTCCGCCATGAAGACGGCCATCCTTCTGCATAACGTACGCAGCGCCCATAACGTCGGAGCCATCTTCCGGACTGCCGATGCGGCGGGGGTATCCCACATACTCCTCACCGGCTATACGCCAACGCCCATTGACCGATATCAACGGCCTCAGAAAGAGATCGCGAAGACGGCCTTGGGCGCTGAAAATCTTGTGTCGTGGGAATACGCAAAGTCTCCTGTCTCCATCGTGAGACGACTGCGCGCGGAGGGGTTCCAGATCGTGGGCGTCGAGCAAGACGAGCGAGCGCGCGACTATCGCGTCTTCAAGCCCGAACGTCCGACGGTCTTTATTTTCGGCAACGAAGTACGCGGACTCTCGAGGCAGTTGCGAAATGCATGCGACGACCTTATACAGATCCCGATGTTCGGAAAAAAAGAGTCGCTTAACGTGGCGACGACCGCAGGGATAATTCTATTCTCAGCACTCCGTTAATATACAAATACGTCGACTGTTTTCCCCTGTGCATCCAGGAGCCGGATCGCATCGTGTGAATTGCGCCAGATCTCGCTCTGCGCCCCGAGATACACGCGCCACATGTTTTTCTGGAATGAAGGAGCGTAGCGATTCCGATTTACGCACCCGTTATACGAAAGGGCGTCGGTGAGATATGCGCGACATGACGGCAACACGTTCGGAGGAAGCGCTTGCGGGAATTGGCAGGAGGACAAGGAAGAGACAATGTCGAAGCACGAATCGCCATACCGCCGCAGGTTCTCATCGGTAAGAGGCAGGACGGAAGACGGAGAAGGACATTCATTACCAAGTTGAGGCGAGAAGGATTGGAATTGCTCGAGATAACCGGTACAGATGTTCTCGCGAAATGAGACGCCGACAGGGGACGAGGCGGAAGAGACGATAACGAGGCCACCGGGGTCGAGCGAGATGGGGCCGATGGAGTTGGCAGTACCCATTAGAAATGGGGATGCCCCGGAGGGAATGTACACGCGCGCCCCAGAGAGGGCGCTTTCGAGCGACCATCCATATATATCTATAGATGCGCTCCCTTGGAAATTCGCCGAGAGCTGCACGTATTCCTCTTTCGGATCGCTCGCGCGGACGCCGGATACGTCCTCGACGATAGACACGGCGCCGGTATGCGGCGAAGGATTTCCGAAGGTGCGTACTTCGCTCGCGGCTCGATTCAAGCGATTGTATTCTTCCTCGAGATCATAATATTGGCTCTCCAAATCCACTTCTTCAGAGCCCGGGGTTGAGACAAGAAGAGCATCCGTAATGTCGAATGTCGGGAACAGCTGCGCGGGTTGCCACGGCAGACGGAAACCCACTTCATTGTCAGGAGTCACCGTGCCGATAACGTCGATACCTTTGACGCGGTCGATAGTGCGTCGAGGGCCGCCGCTTAAGACCCACATGCCGATAAGCGCGATGAGGATGAATGCCAGAAGTGCGATAAGGATCGGCCGGATCATAGCGCAGTAATTATAGTATTGTTTTCGCCGCTGCGGCCTACTTCTTGAGAAATTTCCTGATTTCT
>Ga0209542_10020902_pt1 | contig 10312 bp, 6 predicted proteins | sample RifCSPhighO2_01_FD_184028 | JGI IMG/M metagenome (GOLD analysis project Ga0209542, IMG submission 184028) | Soil microbial communities from Rifle, Colorado - Rifle CSP2_plank highO2_0.1 (SPAdes) (version 2) | ecosystem: Environmental > Terrestrial > Deep subsurface > Rock core/Sediment ...
AGAAGGGTCTCACAAGAGAGCAGGTATACCAGTTATGCCCCCGGCTTGAAAACCACTTCGGACAAGCAAAGGGCGGTCTCATCGGCATCACGCTGGAGGAGTTCAAGGCATTGAGCGCGGCACTCGATACGCGGTGATACGATGTCAAGTGATAAGCTTTTTGAATAATATGAACGCAAATAGAATAGCAAAACAAGTAATTTCGAAGAAAAGAGTCGCCGATCATGGCGAAGTTCTCACTGCTGAGCGAGAGGTAAACGCCATGCTGAATCTCGTCCATCACGAAACAGAACGAGTAGACTCCCGCTTTCTTGAGCCAGCTTGTGGAACCGGCAACTTTCTTGCTCCAATACTGGAGAGAAAGTTGGGTGTGGTGAGACGCAAATACGGCAGAAGCCAACTAGAGTTTGAACGGTATGCGATTGTAGCAACTGGCTCTATCTACGGCGTCGATATTCTCGAAGACAATGTTAAGCACTGTCGGGAGAGGCTGTTTGCAATTTTCGACGATATGTACACAACATTACACAAAAATAAAAGTAAGGATTCTTACAGAGAGGCGGTCCGTTTTGTTCTCAGCAGAAACATTTTGTGGGGTGACGCACTTTCGCTTAAAACAGTCGATGATCAGCCGGTGCCCATTGTATTTTCTGAGTGGTCGATAGTAAGGGGTGGCATGGTAAAAAGGCGCGATTTCCAGTTTATTGATCTTGCGGAATTTGACCCAAAGAAACCCAGTCTTTTTTCGGTACACGAGGTATCTGATACGGGGGAAACTGCGTTTTCACCACGACCAGTTAAAGAATATCCACTGACCCACTTTTTGACTCTCGCACATGAAAATACAAACTAACTACAATCCAGATGTACTCTCTTGTCTTGCCAATTTGAGCAACGACGAGGTTTTTACGCCTCCTAGCCTGGTAAATGAAATGCTCGATATGCTTCCGAGCGATTTGTGGCAAAATAAGGATGCTAAGTTCCTTGACCCAGTAAGTAAGTCGGGGGTGTTTCTGCGGGAAATTGCACAGCGTCTGATCGTTGGCTTGGAGAAAGAGATTCCAGACCGGCAAAAGCGCGTCAATCACATCTTCCAGAATCAGCTCTACGGTATCGCTATCACCGAGCTCACTTCGCTTTTATCGCGCAGAAGTGTGTACTGTTCGAAGACTGCGAATGGCAAGTATTCAGTGGGCGACAGCTTCAAGAACGAACAAGGCAATATCATCTTTGACCGCACAAAACACACGTGGGTCAACGGAAAATGTACGTACTGCAATGCAAACCAATCAGAATATGACCGGAGTGACCTACTGGAGACGCATGCGTATCAATTCATTCACACGGACGAACCAAGTAGTATATTTAAGGGTATGAGATTCGACGTCATTATCGGGAATCCTCCATATCAGTTGAGCGATGGCGGGTTTGGCACAAGCGCTACTCCCATCTACGACAGGTTTGTTGAGCAGGCTAAAAAATTGAATCCCCGGTACCTCGCGATGATTATTCCGGCTCGCTGGTACTCGGGCGGCAAAGGGCTGGATGATTTTCGTGACGGCATGCTGAGTGACTCCAGCATCAGAAGAATCGTGGATTTCCCCGAGGCAAGTGATTGCTTCCCTGGAGTACAAATCAAGGGAGGTGTGTGCTACTTCCTATGGGATCGAGACAATAAAGGTAAATGCAGTGTGATTACGTCGAGAAAGGGTCAGCACGGTTCAGAGATGATGCGGCCGCTACTCGAAGAAGGTTGTGAGACCTTCATTCGATATAACGAGGCCATATCGATTCTTAAAAAGATTCAGAGATTCAAGGAGCCGTCGCTTTCAGCAAAAATTAGCTCAAGAAAGCCGTTCGGTTTAGAAACTACTTTTAAAGGCAAGTCGAAACAGTTTAGTGGCGCTGTAACCCTTTACCAGAATGGAGGGGTGGGTTACGTCAAGAGTGATCAGATAAAGAATAACTCTAACCTTGTTGGCCTGTACAAGGTATTGATTCCACCTCTTGGTAGTGGAAGTGATTCATTCCCACACCAGATATTGGGGAAGCCTTTTGTCGCGGGCCCCAATACGGCAAGTACAGAAACGTACTTGGTAGCAGGTGCATTCAAAAATACCAAAGAGACTGAAAATCTCCGGAAGTATTTAACGACAAGATTTTTGCGTTTTCTTGTTTTGTTAAATAAACCTACCCAACACGCTACAAGTAAGGTCTACCAGTTCGTGCCGGTCCAAAACCTCAAAGAACCGTGGACAGATGAGAAACTCTACAAAAAATACGGTATCACCAAGAAAGAAATCGAATTCATTGAGTCACTGATACGTCCCATGGATTCATAAACATGGCCAAATTCTTCCCACAAAGGCCAGATGCGAACCCCACAATCTACGCCTATGAAGACACTCACCCTCAATACAAGGGTTTGTTGAAAGTCGGTTTTACCAATACTAGTGCTCAAAAAAGAATTGCGCAACAATACCCGACGCTTCGTCCCGGAGCACTGCCTTACAAGATTGTTGTAGAAGAATCAGCGATGCGTAATGACGGCACTACGTTTACCGATCACGATGTCCACCGCTATTTGCGTAAAAAGGGTCTACCTAACCCTGAAGGAGAATGGTTTAAGTGCACGGTAAAAGAGATTAAGGCCGCCATTCTTTCAATCAAGAGCGGAGTAAAAAACGAGGATAACCGAACTCTTAGTTTTGTCATGCGCCCGGAGCAAGAAGCGGCCGTAGAAAAGACCATGGCGTATTTCAAGAGCTTTAAGAAAGAGAACAAGGATAAAACGCCGCACTTTCTCTGGAATGCCAAGATGCGGTTCGGAAAGACATTTGCTACGTACCAGCTTGCGAAGAAAATGGGGTGGAAAAAAATACTGGTGCTTACGTTTAAACCGGCAGTGCAGAACGCCTGGGATGAAGATCTGCAAACACACATTGACTTTAAAGGCTGGCAATTCATCGCACCAAATGGGCTAACTTTTAGCAAAGCGAACAGGAAGAAACCCTTTGTGTGTTTTGGTTCGTTCCAGGATTATCTTGGAGAGAATAAATCAACGGGGGGCATAAAATCGAAGAATGAGTGGGTGCATGCCACGGATTGGGATTGTGTGGTGCTCGATGAATACCACTACGGGGCATGGCGAGAGAACGCTAAGGACCTGTTCGAGGCAGAAGGAAAGAGAGAGCAGGAATTCGATGAGGGCGAAGGCATTGAGTACTTTGATGAAAGTGCCATGCCGATTACCACCGGCGCATATTTGTATCTGTCCGGGACACCATTTCGTGCGATAGCGTCTGGTGAATTCATCGAAGAACAGATCTTCAACTGGACCTATTCAGATGAGCAGCGGGCAAAAGAGAAATGGAAGGGTGAGCCCAACCCCTATGCTTCGCTACCAAGAATGGTCATGCTTACCTACCAGTTGCCAGATTCCATCCGCGAGATTGCAATGAAGGGAGAGTTCAATGAGTTTGACCTGAATCTCTTCTTTGCTGCTGAAGGCGAGGGGGGCCGTGCAAAATTTAAGTATGAGGATGAGGTTCAAAAGTGGCTGGATTTGATTCGCGGGTCATTCTCTGAAACAACGATAGACAATTTAAAACTGGGTGCAAAAAAGCCGCCGTTGCCGTTCTCACATGCACCCCTGCTCAATGTCCTGTCGCATACGTTTTGGTTTTTACCGAGCGTTGCGTCTTGTTATGCAATGAAGAATTTGCTTGAGCAAAAGCAGAATAAGTTTTACCACGATTACAAAGTCGTCGTTGCCGCGGGAAGTAGTGCGGGAATTGGTGTCGCCGCGCTTCCACCAGTGCAGAAGGTTATGGAAGATCCGCTGCACTCAAAGACCATCACCTTATCCTGCGGCAAACTTACAACAGGCGTAACGGTAAAGCCTTGGACGGGGATCTTTATGCTACGCAACTCATCAAGCCCTGAAACGTATTTCCAAGCCGCATTCCGTGTGCAAACACCCTGGACCGTAACTAATCCTGATAGTAAGTCGCCAAACAAAGAGGAGATCATCAAGCAAGAATGCTACGTCTTTGATTTTGCTCCGGACAGAGCACTCAGACAAATTGCTGACTATGGTTGCCGTCTCAATGTAAACGAGTCGAACCCAGAGAAGAAAATTGCAGAGTTCATTCACTTCCTGCCGGTGCTCGCATACGACGGCAGTGCAATGAAGCAGATTGATGCGGCTGGTATTTTGGACATGGCGATGAGTGGTACGACCGCCACGCTACTTGCAAGGCGCTGGGAGAGTGCATTGCTGGTGAACGTGGATAACAACACTTTGCAACGGTTGATGAACAATAAAGCAGCCATGGAGGCCCTAATGAGCATTGAGGGCTTTCGCAGTCTGAATGCAGATATTGAAACTATCATAAATAAATCAGAGGCGGTGGAAAAGATAAAGAAAGAGGCAAATGACCGGAAGCTGTCACCCAAAGAAAAGAAAGAGCTAACAGAGGAAGAAAAAGAATATAAGGGCAAACGAAAGCAGATCCAGGAGAAGCTGATTAAGTTTGCCACTCGTGTTCCGGTATTCATGTATCTTACTGACTATCGTGAGAGGAGCTTGAGGGACGTCATCACGCAGCTTGAGCCAGGTTTATTTAAAAAAGTGACAGGTCTTTCGGTCAAGGACTTCGAGCTGCTGGTTAGCCTCGGTGTATTCAATAGCGGTCTAATGAACGACGCCGTGTACAAGTTTAAACGCTATGAGGATGCAAGTCTTGCATACACTGGCATCAATAAGCATGAGGGTGAGGATGTCGGTCTATACGACACTGTTATTAGTGCAAGAGAATATGACCAATCTTTTGAAGATAGTTCTGTAGAATAAATATTATGAAAGCTAGCGAAACAAAACTGCTCGACTTCCTTCATAGCTCGCGGCAATTCGCTATCCCTATCTACCAACGTACCTATTCATGGACAGAGAAGGAATGCCGTCAGCTTTGGGACGACATCGTTCGCGCCGGTTCGGATGATGCTATTTCGGTCCACTTCGTTGGCTCCATCGTTTACATCGACAAGGCTGACGCCAATTTAACCTCTTGGGAGCCGTTGCTTGTAATCGACGGGCAACAGCGCTTAACGACAGTGTCACTCCTGTTGGCTGCCCTTGCAAAAGCGGTGGGTAGCGGGGAGCCGTTTGACGGTTTTTCGCAGCGCAAGATAGAGAATTATTATTTGCTGAATCCCGAAGAGTCCGGGGAACGTCACTTTAAGTTGTTGCTGTCTCAAACCGACAAGGCGTCGCTCACCGCTATCGTGGACAAGCAGGAACAGCCCACCGAACACTCTCTTCGCATTGCACAGAATTTTAAGCTTTTCGAGGAATTAGTCACCGGTTGTGGAGATGACCTGGTGGCAGTGTGCAAGGGTCTTAATAAACTCTTGATGATAGACATCAAGCTCAAGCGCGGCGAGGACAACCCCCAACTTATTTTCGAGAGTATGAACTCCCTTGGCAAGGAGTTGAGTCAGGCAGATCTCATTCGTAACTTCATTCTCATGGGGTTGGAGCCGGAACTACAAACACGACTGTACACACAGTTCTGGCGACCGATGGAGGTTGATTTCGGGCAGGAAGCCTACGGCACTCACTTTGATGCATTCATGCGCCACTACCTTACAGTCAAGACCGGTGAGATACCGCGTTTAGACGATGTCTACGAGGCGTTCAAGGGGTATGCTCATTCTCCTGCCTCTGCTGGCGTTGAGGCATTGGTAAAAGATATTCGCGACTATGCCCGGCATTTCTGTGCGATGGCCCTTAATGCCGAGCCTGATATCGATCTCAATCTCGCTTTCGACGATCTGCGTCAGCTAAAAGTAGATGTGGCGTATCCATTTCTTCTGGAGCTGTATAACGATTACAAAGCCGATGCTTTGTCCAAAACCGACCTGTTGACGAGTGTGCGGCTCGTAGAGGCTTATGTGTTCCGTCGTGCGATTTGTGCCATTCCTACTAACTCGATGAACAAGACCTTTGCGACATTCACCAGGGCGTTGAAAAAGGACCGATATCTCGAGAGTATTCAAGCAAATTTCCTTGGGTTGCCCTCATACCGCCGTTTCCCCGCAGACGAAGAATTCAACCGCGATTTACAAACCCGCGACCTCTACAACTTCCGTAGTCGCAGTTATTGGTTGCGTCGCCTAGAGAACTATGACCGCAGAGAGCGGGTGATGGTGGATGAATTTACCATTGAGCATATTCTTCCGCAAAACGAAAACCTCTCACCAGAGTGGCGTGAATCGTTAGGTGCAGACTGGCAGCGGGTTCAAAAAACTTGGTTGCATACGCTCGGCAATCTCACGCTTACCGCATACAACTCCGAGTTCAGCGACCGTCCTTTTGCCTATAAGCGGGATATGCCAGACGCTCCGGAGAAGGGGTTGAAGCAAAGCCCACTCAAACTCAATCAAGGCCTTGGCGTGCTGGATACTTGGGACGAGGACACAATCAAGGCGCGTGCCGGCAAACTCGCTGATCTTGCTGTCGGTGTTTGGTCTGCTCCGGCATTGTCTCGCGATATTCTTGATACCTATCGCCCAAGAGCTCATACCGCCACGGAATACACCATCGCCGACCACCCAAACCTTCTCTTGCCGAGCATGCAGTCTATATTTGAAGCTTTTCGCAAGGCGGTACTCGCGCTAGACCCATGCGTAACCGAAGACTTCCTAAACCGCTATGTCGCCTACAAGGCAGAGACAAATTTTGTGGATGTGGTTCCTCAAGTCAGTCGGTTGCGTCTATCGTTAAACATGCGTTTTGCCGACGTGATAGATCCTAAGGGATTGTGTAAAGATGTTTCTGGGGTCGGCCGTTGGGGAAATGGTGATGTAGAAGTCGGTCTTTCAAAGATGGAGGATCTTCCGTATGTGGTAGGACTCGTCCGCCAGTCACTAGAATTACAACTTGGTAACGAGGGAGAAGCATGACACTGCCGAGGCTTGCATAGGTCGAATTTATGTTGTAAAGATGAGCAATGAATACTAGCCTTCATGTGGCTCGTAATAACGGCGGTAGCATTGCGTCAAGCAGACTTGATTATCAGAAGAACTGGTCGTTATGCAGGCTGCTTGAAATCCATGAGACAGGGCAAGGGTATACGTTTATATTTGAGCACGATGACGACCTAATGGTTGTGACGGAAGCTGAAGGTCCAAAGTCAATCGACTTCTACCAATTGAAGACAAAAGATACCGGCAATTGGAAATTAAAAGATCTACTACGGCGGAAGAAAGGAAAACGAGCAGCAGGATCCTCTTTTTTGGGAAGGTTGTATGAAAATAAAATGAAATATCTTGGCAAAACAAAATCCCTCAACTTTGTTTCAAATGCGAAGTTCGATTTAAAAAAGACGGCACATGGGAGTGGATTGAAGCAGGTGGAAATCCGTATCTCAGATTGTGAGCAGGTTGATATTGACGAAATAAGCGATGCGCTGAAAGCCGAACACTTGCTAGCTCACAATCCGGATTATTCTGAGATATATCTCAGAGTCACTAATCTTTCACTGCACGATTCGACGGATCACGCTCTCGGTAAAGTATCGAGTTTTCTTTCAAAGCTACCTCCAGACAAGAAGTATCGCCCAGAACTCGTATATCGTCAGATTTTTGAGGAGATCCGCCGCAAAAGTAATTACGAACACACTTGCACCTCTTATGAGGAATTGAAATCTAAGAAAGGGATTGGCAGGGAAGACTTTAGCACGATGCTGCAGGTTGCTGGACTGTCCTACGGGAGTGAAATATCTGAAGAGACATGGGCGCTGACACAGGAACGACTAAATGCTGAAGGTGAGGAATTGAGCGTTATTAAATCCATCCGAACATATTGGTTCGAGCTAAAGGCAAATTTACTTGATAGGTCAAACATAGTTCATAGTGAGATAGTATCTATCGTAGCTAATTTCGTACAATTACACAAAAAGACTCATTCGAAAATTATCAATTTTAAGGGCTTTTTGGACGAGGTCGTAGCGTCTTATCACCTTAACGAATTTAGCAAACGTCATCCAGGGGTATATAGTGACAGCTACATAAAAGCAATCGCGATACACCAATATTATGTCGAATCAGAATTACCGGCGCTTAGTACGAAATCTAGTTAAAAAAAGCTATGAGAAAATTCGTGTTGGAAGAAATGCTCTTAATGTCAATGAGAGAGCAGGCAGCGAAGCGAATCAAGTTTCACCCCGACACGACGATCATAGTAGGAGCAAATGACACAGGAAAGTCGTCACTCCTAAAAAGTATTTATTGGACTTTTGGTGCACAACCACCAGACGTGAATGAAGACTGGAAAAAAGCCAGAGTAACAAGCTTAGTCAAGTTCACCGTGGATGGAACACGCTACTATATTCTGCGCTCGGAGAATGTTTTTGGGCTGTTTGATTCAAAACAGCAGCTCATCGGAACGTATACAAGTGTTACGAAGCAGCTTGGTCCAAAACTTGCGGAACTCTTTGACTTTAAGATTACCTTAACAAATAAACAAGGGGAAGAAATAATCCCTCCGCCCGCTTACTTCTTTCTCCCTTTCTACATCGATCAAGATGATAGCTGGCATGAAAATTGGTCATCCTTTGAAAATCTGCGCCAATTATCAAATTGGCGTCGCCCATTGGTTGAATACCACACAGGTATAAGAACAAATGAATATTACACACTCAAAGCCGAGGTGGATCGATTGCAGTTAAAAATACACGCACTCGAACACGAGAGAGAGTTTCTGACAGATACTTGGCAAAAAGTAAAAAGCGAGGTTGATGCGATTGAGGCGATTGTTGATATCGAAATGTTTAAGAAAGAAATAGAGGATCTGATGTATTCCTTACAAGGTTTACAAGTGAACAGAGAGAAATTCAAACACGACCTAGTTCAAAAATACAACCAGGGACTTTCGATTCAAGCAGAGATTGATATTGTGCAAAATGCGCTATCTGAAGTGAAGGCCGATAAGAAGTTCGCCTCGAAGCATGAAAATATTGATTGCCCAACGTGCGGCCATACTTACTCAAATTCGTTTGCTGAACGTTTCTCCATTGCTCAAGATGAATACACTTGCGCTGATTTGTTGGTAGAACTGAGAAACGAATTAATCGCACTCAACGAGTCAATAAGAAAATCGTCAGCGGAATATGCAAAGTATGAGAACGAAGTTTCGGATATTCAGGCTGTATTGAATCGCAAAAAAGGTCAACTCAGCCTTCAGGACGTAATAAAGAGCGAAGGCAAGCGACAGATGAAGAATTACCTCATCGAGAAGATTGGCGTTCTCGACCTGTCTATCAACAACCTCTCATTGAGCCAGAAAGATTTCGTCGATAAGCAAAAGGCTCTTAAGAAAAGAGATCATGAACGAAAAGAAAGAATTCTGGAGATGTACCGGGGGAAAATGCGGTCCTATCTTGGAGAATTGGACGTAAATAGGATTGGAGAGGATTCATATAGCGCTATCACCTTTAATGTAAAAGAGTCCGGAAGTGATAGGCCACGTGCATTGCTAGCCTACTATTACAGTATCTTGGATGTGATGAGAGAATTTACATCAGCTGTTTTTGCGCCTGTGGTGATTGATTCCCCCAACCAGCAGGACCAAGATGGCGAAAGTCTTATTCGGATGCTTAAATTTATACGCGATAGAAAAATGAACGGCGCCCAACTGATATTAGGACTGACAGACTTTCACGATATAGACTACGGTGGAAGTAAGATTGAATTAAAAGATAAGTACCGTCTCTTAAATAAGATTGATTTTAAGAAAATATTTGACGAGGTGAACCCACTGCTAGACAAATGCCTCATATAGAGCACGAGTGTTAGAATTACGCTATGCATAAATTCTTAATTCTTGTAATCGCACTCCTATTCATCGGGACAGGTGTCTTTTTTTACAGACAGAATCAGAACTCGCTCGCACAAAAGCTAGATGAAAAATATTGTTCTAGCTTACCTGTGACTCCGCGAGTAAAGGGAGCCGCACCTACAGGAACGATTGATGCAAGCTCGTTAATAGCAAAATCCGCATCGCCGACTATCTCAGGAACTGACACAAATGCCGGTGCTCTGGAGGTTATTATTTGGAAAGGCAAATTGGTGCTACCGACGACACTACCTGACGCATTCATGCAGACAGCCGTTTGGCAAGATTCAAGCGACCACGGCGGACAGATATTGGGATTGCCATGCGGTGCCTCAGACCGATATTCCGCCACCGTCGGAATCCCTCTCCAAGAGGGCGAATACACAGTTGGCCTTTATACACACGATCTTATCT
>Ga0209542_10020903_pt1 | contig 10311 bp, 9 predicted proteins | sample RifCSPhighO2_01_FD_184028 | JGI IMG/M metagenome (GOLD analysis project Ga0209542, IMG submission 184028) | Soil microbial communities from Rifle, Colorado - Rifle CSP2_plank highO2_0.1 (SPAdes) (version 2) | ecosystem: Environmental > Terrestrial > Deep subsurface > Rock core/Sediment ...
ACACCCGCACGCACGGCCCGCCACAGTCCGTCTGCAATTCGCCTTGGTTGCGTTTGCCATCGGTGCAAGAGGCTGGTTTATTCAAAGCACTATACACTCCGAAAGCCACGACCAAAATGAGCGCAAAAAAGAAAAAGAATAAAGCGGTAAATTGTCGGTTGCGAGACCAAAGTGACATAGTACCGTAATAGTACCGCATCTACCGGCGAATGACAAAAAGGTGTATAGTAATGCCCGAAGGGGAAGCTGTTAGTTTAACCCTCGATAGTTGAATATATGGACAAAAACAAACTAGTTTTACCGATTAGCATTTTGTTAGGGTGTATCGTTTTGGGCGGCTTTTTTTATGCAAGCCAAATAAGTAAGCAAAATTCTATTGAAAAGCAACAGCGTATAGACCTACAAGCAAAGACGGGGCAGAAAAAAAGAGATTATATTGCAAAAAGAAAAACAGACTGTTTGGCTATTTATAAGACCGAAAGCGCTAAATGGAATAATGTGCAAGGGTGGGAGTATGATGAGCCCATAGATGATCCCGCTCTTTCTTCTTATAACCTTTCTGCACTTAATCCTGATACTTGCGAGATTATTTATAAAGACAACAAAACTGGGGACACGTTTAGCAAAAATTTCTAATAAAACCCTCAATGCAACACAAAACCGCCGCTTTTGGAGCGACTGTGTTTTATAGAGTACCTTGTTCCGGCGGCTACCTCTTTGTCAAAAGTATTTTTCCGCTGAAAAATCTTTCGACCCTGCCTCGCGCCATCGCGCTCCGACCTTGCGGACACTCCAAGTATTCGTGTCCTCACACTTGCGCACTACCGTGCCCCGTGGTTCGCGTCTGGCGAACTTTACGGGGTCATTGGCACTAGCAGGCTTAACTTCCCTGCCTGCCGGCAGGCAGGTCTGTTCGGAATGGGTGAAGAATGGGATGGGACCCATTCTGCAAGACCTTTTGAGGTATTTTCGAGTCCGCGAAGAAAATATCCGAAAGGCTCAAATGTGAGCAAGCCGAACATTTCAGAGCCGGAGGTCGCATGGGCGACCGAGGCAGGGTCGGGAAAAAATTCACAAGAATTTTATTCCTGACTACAGCCCCTGTAAGGGGGAGGTGGACCCCATGTCAAATCAAAACAAATAAACCGCCCTTGTGGGGTGGTTTATTTTATAGAGTACCTTGTTCTGGCGACTACCTACTTTCGCGCTTGCGCACTATCATCGGCACTACGATGCTTAACTTCTCTGTTCGGAATGGGAAGAGGTGTGACCATCGCGTCAAATCACCAGAACAAGGTACTCTATTTTTGTTTTAACAACTGAAATTTTTATGATCTAGAAAAAGATTTTGCACAACAATCATTGTGTGTATTTTTACGTACGATATACAGGAAATATACACATTTCCTAATAAGAATGGACCCATTAGTACATCTCCGCTCAACCCCTCGCGGGGCTTCCACGTAATGCCTATCAACCTAGTCATCTCCTAGGGGTCTCATAACGATTCCTTATCTTGGAGTTGGTTTCTCGCTTAGATGCTTTCAGCGATTATCCAAACCGAACTTAGCTACGGGGCGGTGCACCTGGCGGTACAGCCCCCAGACCAGAGGTTCGTTCATTTCGGTCCTCTCGTCGCATGTTTTGCTTCACAAAACCGCGGACAGTCGCAAACTTAACGCGGACTGGCGCGGACTGGAAACTAAACCTTCCCCTATTTCTAGGAGCGCAGACTATACCTTCATCCGTTCCGCAGCTTGCGAACGAGGATGGTGACATCTTACCCGGGGAAGCGTTCGCTATCGTACTAGTGATTACCCTTTTCCTGAGTCTGTTCCAAACGGAACAAGTCGTTACGGGGTCAATTCAGCACATATTTTTGGAGACATTGACAAACTTTTTATGAGTGTATTATCAATTATGGAGAAACACCCAATGAGTCAAGCAGGCCCTTTTCTTGTCAGTTTAGGCATTACCGTCCTGATAGTTGCCACTTTGTTTTGCTTGGTTGCACTTATTCATCCGCTCGTCTATCCTCGAGACGACAGACTGGACAAGCACTAGTCACCGGTCGTGGCCACACTCGTGTGGCCTTTTCTTTTTTCTCCAAAAATATGTGCTGAACGACTTCCCACGGTATTATCTTTTGATTTCTGGTCCTCAAGTAAACTATACCGTACCTAGCGGACCAAAGCCAGATATTTCTCAGCCAAACCAGAAATCAGTTAAGACTTCACCGTTATGAGTCACATTTTCAATCCGCCTCTCGGCAGAAAGTAGCAATTTCTTACTAGAAACAAATCTCCTCAAGAATCAACGCCTGCAGCAGATAGGAGTCCAACCTGTCTCACGCAATAGTAGCAACTAGCCGCTAGCTTCTAGCACCTAGCCACACCGCCGTTACCGGCGGGATCGGACTATAACTTCATCCAGCTCCAGTTTTAATCTATAGATATTTCTACAAACTAAAACTGGGGCTGGAGATCAACGTTTAGTCTCTACGGGCGCACATCTTTCTAGATGGCTTCCCTCGGAATTAACCGTTTCCGCGTTTTTCTGCGTCAGTTCCGCATAGTTCCGCGGCCGTTAGGCCTCTTCCGATATAAGTTGATTTCACTCCCCGACCTCGCGGTCGGGGGCCGCCGTGTTTTGTCGTTTCATCCTAAACCACTATCAGTAGTTTTAGAATTACTGCTGGGTTCAAATGGGTTCATGCGCCGAATTTTATTCGTATCATTCCTGCCTACCAGCAGGCAGGAATATTTGCATCGCACTGCGCTTCAGCGCATGAACGGTTTGAACCCAGCTCACGTAACTTTTTAATTGGCGAACAGCCAAACCCTTGGGACCTTTTCCAGCCCCAGGATAAGTTGCATACTCATCACGTATTACTACGTGTATAGACTATACCTTCATCCAGCTCCAGATTTGAATAATCGAAGTTTCAATAACTCAAATCTGGGGCTGGAGACCAGCGTCTTATAGCGGGGCAAAATATCGAATATTCTGATTTCCACTATCTTCACTTCGCCTGCACAAAGCAGGCTTAGATCCAGTCGTTACGGGGTTAAGGCGATTTTGTAGAAAAATTCCGGAATAACATACCGCTCGATGAGAGCAATAAATTTCTTCGATTCCCTCTCGGGAATATAAAGATTCCAATACTTTCCTTTTTTGTGCACAGTAACTTCTATTCCAAAATTGTTTTTCAGAACAGATTGAAGTATGTACTGTTCGTCCTTTGTGAACGAATCAGTACCGAACCGCAGAGCATTGCAATCGCTCCTCTTGTACCCATCATCCATAAACCAAATGGCTAGGGATAACGGATGCGTGAGTACTACTGCCAAGTCTGCCGGAATAATCTTTTTCCTATTAAGATAAAATTTACTCCGATAGAGGTCGAGGGCCGAATCTGAACGTGTGTATGTCCTGAAACTATCATAAAAAGATTTGTTCTTTTTATGATATGCGTGGACAGGCATCACCGATCCGGTTACGAGGCTCTGTAATTCTCTATACTTCCATTCGAGATAAGACTTCTGCTTATGGCTGTGTTCCAAACGCAAGCGCGTCCACCTGCCATTTTTCTCCAGACAACCATCACCGAGTAACGTCCCGATAATAATTGCGTCTTGTCTCGAAGTAATGTGCATACATCTTAATCACCCAACTTCCCACGGGGTTGTCCTTATTATACCAAATATATAATAGTCGGAGTTCACCGTTATTAGCTAGTTTTGATACCATCGATAATTAAGATCTGAATAAAAGTCGCCGAAAATTACGAGCGAAGCGAAGGAGAAAAAAGCGAGATATATCCATAGATACATTGAGTTTTTTTCTTCAAACTGTAGCCGTAATTTTCCAGACTTGGTGTACAGAGGTTAATTGGAGATGGTATAACATTCCGGTTTACACCGGAAGCGACCCTCACTTAAGCCGACATCGCATTTTGATTCCACTATTACTAGTGGCGTGGACTATATCTTCATCCTTCCCGTCAGATGACAGATGAGGAGTTGGCGTGTTAGCTTTCCTCGTAAGGAAAACTCTAGCTCTCGTACGGGCTAAGTCTCTACGGGCCCAGCACCATTTGTATAACAATCTGTATCGTGGTCATACAAACAGCACTGCCTCCAACACCATTTCATTCTTTATCATGTCGATAAATAGTGCTGGGTTCCCACGGTATTGTCCATAAGATAATTATACCTTATGGAGTCCACCGTTATAAGCCAAATTTTTAATTTTGTGTACCGCGCCTATCGTTTCGCGATACCCAAAACGGCTAATGCCATTTCTGGTATGGCACCCCGATGTAACCTGATCGTGCGATTGATCAAGAGTTAAGGTGCCGAACTCTGTCGTCGATATGAACTCTTGGACAGAACTAGCCTGTTATCCCCAGAGTAGCTTTTATCAGTTAATCTTGGGCCGCCTCTAAAGCGGACCCGTGGTTCACTATGCTCTGCTTTCGCACCTGCTCGACTCTCACGTCTTGCAGTCAAGCCCTCTTTTGCCATTACACTATCGGCACGGTTTCCATTCGCGCCTAGAGGACCTTAATAGACTCTTCTGTTACTTTTTAAGCATAGTTGTTACTTCGTAACAAACGCGGAAAACACGCGGAATTGACGCGGAACAATGCGGAAGCATTATTTTTCGTCCGTGCACTTTGCGTTTGTAACAGGGGCAAGTCATTTCTGCTTGCCTCTCTATGTCGCCATAGAGTTCGGACTATATCTTGTCGCCTAAGGCGACTTCGGTATTTAGTCTCTACGGGCGTTCATGGGAAAATTAAATAATAAATTGCAAAAATAAAAAATCCTTACAATTTAATTTTTAATCTTCTTTGACTTCCCTCGGGGTTGTCTTTCTTGCGAAAGAGTTTCTCCGATATTTCCGAATGCCTCCACGACTCATTGCTGAATCGGGACTCCTTCATTTGTTTGTTTCGAGCTGATAACTCTGGAGGCGCTATGGCTTCAGGAAACCGACTTGCGCAGACTTAGGCGGACTCGCGCAGACAAAATACTTGTCCGCGCCAGTCCGTTTTTAGTCCGCGATCGTCGACGCCCTGAAAGATAGCGCCCCACCAAAACTACCCACCAGATACTGTCTCCGCGCCGTTTTGCGGCGCAGGTTAGAATATACAATCTCACAGAATGGTATTTCACTGTTGGATCCACATCACCCGAAAGCAACGCTTCAAATCCTCCCATCTATGCTACGCAGTAAGGCCGTATACTCAATATCAAGCTGTAGTAAAGCTTCTGGGGTCTTTTCGTCTAGCTGCAGGTAACCGGCATCTTCACCGGTACTGTATTTTCACCGGGCTATTTCCCGAGACAGTTCTCCAGTCGTTACGCCATTCGTGCACGTCGGAACTTCACATGTTTACTTCGTAAACCGCGGATAATCGCAGAATTGACGCGGATTAACGCGGAATCGAAACCCTTTATTTCTAAAGGCGTGGACTATATCTTCGCCCAAAAATTTCGGGTGCTTGCGTGTAGTCTCTACGGCGTCCTCGTACGCGTTACGAGGTTCCCTCGGTATTGCCATGTCTGATTTAAAAAATCAGATTTAGGTTTCACCGATACAGCAAGTTATCGATCAATTTTACAACTGAAAGGGGCAAGTCCGACAACTTACCCGACAAGGAATTGCGCTCTTCATTTCCTTTATTACGAAGGATCATATCTTCATCCCCCGACTTCGCTCGGGACAAGTCCCAAATAAAATCGAAGGAGCACGGCGTATGGTCTCTTAGAGCCGTGAGCGGATTAGTCGCACATTACTGCGCGATAAGGTAGCTTTTTGCGTAATTGTTGTTTACCAAACCTAGTCATCGTCCCAATCCTTGCACGCACGAAATTCGCGCGCACAACCTTAGGACGATTATAGTTATCGCCGACATTCACCGGGGCTTACACCAGACAGCTAGAAACTGGGAGCTAGAGGCTGGAAAAACTTTTCTTCCAGTATCCAGCGTCCAGTCTCCAACATCCAGTGTTTGACCTTACGGCATTGGTCAGGCGTCACCCCCTATACATCCTCTTACGAGTTCGCAGGGAGCTGTGTTTTTGGTAAACAGTCGCCAGAGAAACTTTCGCTGCGTCCAGCCGTAGATTCAGTCCTCAAGCAGACTATGCTTGATTCTGTTTACGAGCCATCGCTTATTACTGCCATGCTGTTTCAATTTCACTTCGCGAACATCTGCGTCGCGTCGCGAACGATACAACTCTGCGTATACAATCTTCCAAATTCCATTCTTGCGTCGTGTCGAGGTTTGCGCACCACGATTATGTTCGCGGACGCGACGCTTGATATCATCTGTTTTTCCGATATAGAGCTCGTGGCTCGTATCGTGCTGAAGGACATATACCCAGTACATGAAGTAATTATAGCAGGACTGAATCTACGGCTGGAAGGCCATATTCCAAAGTTACGGCCGCTTTTTTGCCGAGTTCCTTGGGAAATACTCACCCGTTCGCCTTACTCTACTCGAGCAGACCACCTGTGTCGGTTTGCGGTACGGTTTTTCCTGCACTGAAGCTTAGAAGTTTTTCTTGAAAGCGCGCTCGAAGGAATCGCTCCTGGCGTACCAGAAACTTTCGCCTCTACTTGAAATCGTCATTAAAGACAGGTCCCGGATTTACCTGAGAACCTTCCTCATAGCAGTGACGCACATCCAATTGTGCGCCCCTTCTACAGCACTCCGTCACTCCATCGCATGCAGAAAAAGTCAGGGAATATTAACCCTGTGTCCATCGGCTCCGGCTTTCGCCATCACCTTAGGCCCGACTAACCCTTCGCTGATCAACATCGCGAAGGAAACCTTAGTCTTTCGGCGTGTGGGGATCTCACCCACATTGCGGTTACTTGTGTCAACATTCTTACTTCTCGTCACTCCAAAGCGCCTCACGGCTACTTCTTCACTGCGGACGAGAACACTCTCTTACCACTGCCAATGCGAAGCATTGGCCGCAGAAACACGCAGACTTGACGCAGACTTACGCAGAAAAATACAAAGTGCATTCTTCTGCGTAGTTCTGCGTTCGTTCCGCGTTGTTCCGCGGTCAGTGCTTCGCACTGACACTCTCCAGTTTCGGTACTACGCTTGAGCCCCGATCATTTGCGGTGCGACATCTCTCGATGAGTGAGCTGTTACGCTATCTTTTAAGGGTGGCTGCTTCTAAGCCAACCTCCTCATTGTCTGTGAGATATCACCTCCTTACTTGCACTTAGCGTAGATTTTGGGACCTTAAATGGGAGTCTGGGCTGTTTCCCTTTCGACCGGTGGAGCTTAGCCCCCACAGTCTAACTGCCGTGTAATAATTCTTGGTATTCGGAGTTTGATAGGTCAGCCGAGCTTTCGCCCTGTGCAGACCTTCCAGTGCTCTACCCCCAAGAGATAACCACGACGCTAGCCCGAAAGCTATTTCAGAGAGAACCAGCTATTACCAAGTTCGATAAGCTTTTCACTTCATACCACAAGTCATCCGATAGTATTGCACGGCTAATCGGTTCGGGCTTCCCTCTCGATTTCTCGAGAGTTCACCCTGCTCATGGTAAGCTCACTTTGGCTTCGGGTCTAATGCATGCTACACCGCGCACAGCGCGGAAGCACCAATTTCCAAGCACCAAGCTCCAAACAATATCGAAACTTTAAATTCCAAACGTTTGAGATTTAGAATTTTGAATTTGTTTGTTTTTTGGGATTTGTTATTTGGTATTTCCGTGCTATGCACGGTTGTCGCGCTATTCACACTCGGTTTCCCTGTAACTCCGCCCCAAAGGGGCTTAGTTGGGCAACACACATTAACTCGTTGACTCATTCTTCAATAGGCACGCGGTTACGGCGCCTCACTTCGTTCATCACCTTCACATCTTTAATCTTTCATCTTTAATCCTTAACAGAATTTGTTAAAGATTAAGGATTAGGGATTAAGGATGCGCGTGTCGAACAAAGTGAGACACCGCTTCCACTCCTTGTAGGCACACGGATTCAGGAATTATTTCAGCGTCCTCACCGGACTGCTTTTCACCTTTCCCTCACGGTACTTGTTCACTATCGATCTCGAAGAGTATTTAGCCTTGCCGGTTAGTGCCGGCGAATTCCCTCAGGCTATTCATGTCCCGAGGTACTCAAGGTACAGACAAGAGATTTTGTATTTTCGCCTACGGGGCTATTACCCGCTGTGGCCGCGCTTTCCAGCGCCTTCGGCTAACACAAAACTTTATGACTCTTTTACGTTGAAGTAAGTCTGCCTTATAACCCTGGAAACTGGAAGCAGGAAACTAGAGGCTGGAAAAACTAGGTCTGGAAATTTCCAGCTTCTAGTGTCCAGTCTCTAGCGTCTAGCGTCCAGTTTCCAGTTTGGGCTGTTCCCTTTTCGCTCGCCACTACTAAGGGAATAACGATTGTTCTCTTTTCCTCCGGGTACTGAGATGTTTCACTTCCCCGGGTGTGCGTCCCGCCCCAATTTTGCTTCCGAAATTTAGTGTCGGTAATTTTTCACATTACAGTAACACTTTCACGGCGACGCGCTTCGCCGAAAAGGTTTGCGCTGTTCGCACGCGCGCGTCGAAAATTTTTTAGTAGCAAAATTGGAGCGGGATGATTGCCTCGCGGCAATCAGGTTTCCCCATTCGGAAATCTCCGGATCAAAGGTTGCAAGGCACCTCCCCGAAGCATATCGTCGCCACGCTACGTCCTTCATCGCCTCATTCGAGTCTAGGCATCCACCGTGCGCCCTTACATTTCTTATTAGGAAATGTATATACACCGCTGTATATTGTACGTTTTTTAGGACTTTTATAAGTCCTAATTCTTACTTTTTTCTTACTTTTTTTCTTTTTCCCGACGTCCGCCCATGGTGGAGTACGGGATCCTCGATTTTGTATTCAAGTTTCCTTGAACAAAATCGGGACTTAACTTTTCTTTTAGAACTTGCGTTCTAAAACTTTTTCTAGATCACAATTATCCTCCGACCGAAAAGACCCCGCAAACAGTTGGGACCAACATCGGGGATAACATTCAGCTCCGACGTTTTTCAGTCGGAGCTCCGACCCGCTGTGAGGCGAGCGTCGGAGTTGTCAAAGTCCATGGGGCTGGAAACAAATCCCAGCACCAACTTTACATCCTAACGTATCGGCAAGGCGCTCCCCGAAGCAAATCACTTTGTGATTGCAACGGGGCAAGTCGCCCTCGGCTAGTGCATGGCCTACCTGCCCCGTGGTGAGCTTGCTCTACTACTATGGGTTCGGCCGCGCGCCTTGCGAGAGAAATCACTTTTTGTGATTTAACCGACATCGTTAGTTATTAAGGTGCAAAGTTGGTGCGGGATTTTTATTTCGCAGCCACCGTTTCTACCTTGGCGTCCAAGACAGAAACGGTGGGCGAAAGAAAACAAAAAACCGCCGAATGGCGGTCGGGCACCCCTACCGAAGTGGGGAGTACAGAGGCTAAAAGCCACCCGTCCGCTACGTAGGTTTTATGTTAATAAACATATGTATGAGGGAGAGTATATAGGAGGCTAAAAAGGAAGTCAATAGGAAAAGTAAATAGAAAATAGTAAGTAGTAAATAGGGAGAAAGGGCCTGAAAAGGCTTATGTGGTAAAGAAAACCCCGCCTTTTAAGGGGCGGGGACATCACGGCCCGTGTTCGCGGCCGTAATCACTTGAGGTGGCTACGGTACAACCTGCCGAACGTTGTACTTCTGCTTCAGTCCTTCAACTACCCCGACGTAATGTCGAAGCGCTGCATCATTCTGGTTTCCCCTAATGAGCCGAACGCACGGCTGCACGAGAGAATGGAACAACTCTACCCATTCCTCGTCGGATCCATTCTTGTCGATTGCCAAAACAATCGCCGGCGCAATGTGATAATATTCTGCAATCAACTCTTCACCACCCGGTCGAGTTCTCAAGAACTCGTCACGGAACACCCTCAGCAGGTGAAGCTCGGCGCAATCATCTGGCAACCCACGAGCCTGCAGACAGGCAGAGGACAGGAAGCAAGCACTGCCCCTGCTGTCATACCCGCGATCGTCGGTGGGGGTGATTTCACCACGCCTGATCTGGCACGCAGTACAGTGGCACGGGGGCTTGCCATACTTCCTATCAAGCTTGGCCATTCTTTCATCTCGACACTTGAGACAATTACAAGGTTCTTTATCTGACATTGTTGAAGAACTCCTTAGTTTACTTTGAATTACGAAACTCCCTAAATTTGATATTATATGCAAAGAGCCCGCCTAGGGCGGACTCTTGCTAAGATGAAAACCTTCATCAAAATATAC
>Ga0209542_10020904_pt1 | contig 10310 bp, 8 predicted proteins | sample RifCSPhighO2_01_FD_184028 | JGI IMG/M metagenome (GOLD analysis project Ga0209542, IMG submission 184028) | Soil microbial communities from Rifle, Colorado - Rifle CSP2_plank highO2_0.1 (SPAdes) (version 2) | ecosystem: Environmental > Terrestrial > Deep subsurface > Rock core/Sediment ...
AAGATTCATTTTTTAATTCATCATGCAATAATTTTAAATTATACGCAAGATGTTCTTCAAATTCCTTAACATATGCTTTCTTAGTTTTGCCCTTTCTGGCTCTTTTCCAAGCACGAATAAGATTTTTAAAATCATATACCTCTGCATACATTTGTTTATTCATACCATATCCTGATAGAGCTATTCCACGCACCCTGTTGCTGTCGTTGTAGAGGTTCCTGTTGTCGCCATTCAAGTCAGACCTGTTGTCATCATCAAGCCTCCTCAACCACAGGCATGTATAGCCACTATACTTTTTCACAAGACTACTCTTGTTCACTGAAATTTCTCGCAAGAAATTTCTGTATTTTATGATTTAAAATAAAAAATAATGTACGAGTATAGTGACGTGTAGTCCAACTCCACAATGCAAAGCTTTGGGTAGTCAGGACAAGAATAATAAACAAATATAGTTAAAAAATTTATTGGCTTTTTAAATTTGTTAAAATTAAATTTTCTAAACTAGAAATTTTCAGGTGTTTAAGCACTTTTGAAATCTGCGCCGGAGTATAAGCTTCAACTTTTGTTTCCTGTTGCGAAATTTTTTTCGGGCGCGCCTTCGATGTCGTTACGACGTACCCCGCGCACCTCATTGTCATAGCCCAAGTACCTGCCGATGCCACCCAGCCCACTGTTACCAACAAGCCCCCAGAACCAGAGCTTCCGTGCAAAAGGTTTATCTTGCATATCAGCTAACCAAATGGACATTTCATTAATATCATTTTCTTTTAAAAAATTTCCATATGCTTCAGCCTGATCTCCAAATGCATAAAGAGTAATTTCGTTTTCATTAAATCTATTCGTTGGAATTGAAAAATTTCTTGATGAAGTTGACAATAAAACACAATCAGAACGATATTCTTCAACCTGATCATCAGTTAGATAAAAATCAGTTCCATCTCTATGAGATTGGGTTGCTTTTTTTGCATTGCGATTAAGAATGCCTGCTTTTGATAAGTAAATTCCTTTATAAGGAATATAAGGGACTTCTTCTGAAACCCAGTTTCCGTTTTGGGAAATATACGCTTGAGGTCCTTCCTGCATTCTCAATTTTGCATTATCTTGCAAAGAAATAAGATCATAGCCGTTGTCTTGTAAAACTTCTAATCCTTTGTCAAACGGAGCTTGTACATACGCTGAACGTAAATCTCCGCTCGTTATATCTTCATTAAGTCTGTGGGTTGTTTTCATTTTCATATTTTTCTTACGAAAATAAGGTTTTTAAATCTTTCTTTATGTTACCTCTATCTAAAAGTGACAACTATCTAATTTCAGGATATTAAAAGTTTTTATAGATTAAACGGCTATAAAAATAATGAAAGAAGAAATAAAGAACTGGATGAAACAGGCATCTCATGATCTTAAAGCTGCTGAATATAATTTAGAAGGGGATATGCTTGATACGGCTTCATTTCTTTGCCAACAAGCAGTAGAAAGATCATTAAAAGCTTTATATATACAAGAAAAGAAAATTTTAAAAAAGACTCATAGCATATCTGGACTTGCAAAAGAACTCAATCTTCCTCTTGATTTTATTAAAAAGATAGCTGAGCTAGAACCAGTTTACCAAAAAACGAGGTATCCTGATATCGCGAATGTAATTCCGGCAGAAGAATTTGAAAGGTCTGATGTTATTGAATTCTTAAATACTGCAGAGGAGGTTTTATCATGGATAGAAAATAAACTGAAATAATTGGTTTACTGCAAAAATTTTTAGATAAAGTAAAAAAAACAACCCGAATTGAAAAAGCGATATTATTTGGATCAACAGCAACTGGAAAGGCTCATGGAGAAAGTGATGTTGATATATTAATAATTTCGAAAGATTTCAAAAATGTAAAATCTTATAAAAGATCTCCTCAATTCTACCTTGCTTGGAATCTTCCGTATGATGGAGATATACTCTGCCTAACTCCCGAAGAATTTGAAAAAAAGAAAAAGCAGATAGGCATTATAAAAACAGCAGTTGAAGAAGGTATTGAATTATGATTATTTCATCATGAAATATTTCTTAATTGCATAATTTATGGGGTTTTTTGTTTGCATTGAAAGAGCATCTGGTTTATCCACGCCAAGTTCCTTATATATAGGGTTGTTGAAATTCGGTGGAAGTCTATTAGGATTTCGCTTATACCAGCTCAACTGACTTTGGATATATCCTTTCTTAAGAGGCATATAGTTTCTTGCATTCCATTCGTAGATACGTTTCTCAATCTCGCTTTCCGCAACTCCTAATGTTGAAAAAAAACTCAATAAAATAAATAGAGCGCGTTTTCTTCCGTCTTGTGCAACGCCTTTTAACAATAATTTAATTTGTGGAGGAAAAATATCATCGGAGGGATTTGGAATGGTTATTTTTTTATACTCTTCTTTAGATGTTGATTTTGGCTTGATGATTGTTGTTGTATTTCCTTTCTTTTCTTGGACTGTTTTTTCCTCGCGTTCTTTTTGTTCGTTCCAATCTAACGCTTGTAATAATAAACTTCGGGCTTCATTTTCTATTGGCTCAGGATAGAAATTGAGCATTTTAGCTTTCAATGGCTTCGCATCGTTAATTTGAAAGTTTTTTACTTCATTTTTATCTAAGACAATTGATGATAGAGCGGTTTTTTCATGCAGAGAATAGGGCATTCGAAACAAATGTCTGGGGGCAACTAAAATTAAATCTGCGTCTATGAGAAGTTCGGTTTTTTGTTGAGATTTATTGAACAATTCAGGATTTTTTAAAGCGTCTATTGAACAGTATTCACAATATAATATCTCTTTTCGATACTTTTCAACAAATTGCTTTCCACATTCAAAACATTTAGGAATTCGTTTACTTGTTTCAATTTTGACCATTTCAATATTTTTGCAATTTCTGCATACCCATTGTATTTGAACTTTTTTAGACGCTTTTCTATGGCAAGAAACACACTCATCAATTATGAGTTCGTCTTCTTTTCTGCCTGTTTTTTCTGCTAAATTTTTTAAGTTTTGATCTTGGAATATTTTTTCGGATAGTTTTGGCTTAATTATATCTGCTAGATAACTGCAAATTATCCTCGGCCATTCCGGAAACATGTCTTTTGTTTTTTGATTGTAAATTTCTTGAGGAAATGCTTTCCAGGGGATGATTATATGAAATCCTTTTGAACCCGAGAATTTTATTCCGAAATTTTCTATTTTGTGTAAACGCAGCACGTAAACAATAAGTTCTGCGTACATCTTACTGTATTCAAGATACTTGCTGTCTATATCTAACAATAAATCCCAGCCTATTCTCAATTCGTTGAATTCTGGACGAGACAAGTTAGTTGATAATTCTAATGGATCATTCCACAATTCTTCTGAACAATGAAAAGACGTTGCTCCTTTTTTTACTTGCTCTAAGATATCTGACTCGTACTGAAATGCATCTGGCCGTTTTCCAAAGCTTTCAAAATATCTTGGAATTGATTCTCTGTTTTTTGAAAATTCCAGTAGTGCTTTTCGAACTTCCGCTCGAGAATAATAAATAAAAGTTATCTCCCTAATTCTTTGCTCCTTGTATGATCTTTCCTCACTATATTTGTCTGTCATGTCCTCTTTACTCTCAAAAAATTAATACCTGCATAATTTAAATAATAACCTATTCTTAGGATCTTATAAACAACTATAATAATATTTAAAAGTAAATTGAAATATCTAGTAGAATGATTCATAGCTATCGCGCACGTTCATCAAAAAGAAATCTTATTTATGAACGGCTTAGAGAATTAACTATTTCAGATGAATTGCCTTCAGAATTAAATTATATTGGACCTGAGAATCTGCGATTTAATGAAGGAAGAGATCTTCTTATAAAGCAAAAACAACTTTCTTTTTATCATCAATTAGGATTTTATGGAGGTATGAATAATATACGAGTGTATGACATTATGTGTTTTGAAGGAAAAGCTCCTCTTGAAATATCTGCAAGGGAAGCCGAGGACTATCTTTTACGTTCGGTTTTATTATTAGAGAGTATGGTTGGAAAATCTTTAGAAGAAGTCAAAGTTAAAACTATTTTTATTCCAATTAAAAATAAAAGAGAAAATGATATTAAAATTAGATAACCCGAAAAACTTTTCAGAAATCATTAATATAATTTCAGAATTAGTATTAGAAGTCAGATTGAAAGTTAACAAGGATGGTATGAGTATTACCGCAATTGATCCGGCAAATGTCGCGATGATTGTTTTTAAGCTTCCTTCAGCTGCATTTTCCCATATGGAAGTTGAACGCGATGAAGTATTGGGTGTGAGCTTAGACAGCATGAAAGCAGTTTTAAGAAGAGTTAAATCAGGAAGCATATTGACGCTTACTCGTGAAGAAAATGAATTAAAGTTCCTAATTCAGGACAAGATCCGAAAAGAATTTAATTTAGCACTTATTGATATTGAGGGAGAGGAAAAACCAATTCCTAATTTAGAATTTTCGAGCAAGATTGAAATGAACTCGTTGGATTTTTCCGAGGCAATAGAAGATTGCAGTGTTGTAGCTGATTCATGCTCTTTTACTTCAGAGGCGAGCAAATTTATTATCCGCGCGAAAGGCTCCCTTAATTCTTTTCGTTCTGAATTTACAGATGAAGTATCAATTACAGCTGAAAATTCGAACTCAAAATATTCTTTGGAGTATTTGCAAAAAATGATAAAAGCAACGAAATTGAGCGAAAAGGTTTTAATTAATTTTTCTTCAGATTATCCATTACGATTAGAATATAAAACTCCCTCGTTAGAATTAAGTTTTATTCTTGCACCAAGAGTTGAGACTGAAGATTAATAGAACTTGTGAATGAGGAATTACCTTTATAGAATGAGAATGGATAAGAAAAAAAGATGGTGAAAAGAAAATCTATGGTTAATTAAAAAATAATTATCAATGAAATATTAAATTTCAACAAATTGCAAAACAAATCTAATAGAATATCCTCGAGGGAAATATCTTTGCCTTAATGATGGTGAGGAGGTCCCCTATTTATTTAACCACAATAAAATTATAAAGATTTATAAATCTATGAATGTTCATAGTATTATTCATTTGAATAACCATATGAATATACCTATGTAAAATAGTATTAATATTGTTATGAATAATCAGATACGAACGAGAATACTTAAATATCTGGATGAAAAGAGGGTTATCACCAGTTCTGAGCTTGCAAAGGTTATCAGCGTTAGCTGGAACACTGCCGAAAAATATCTTTTAGAATTGGCAGTTGAACAGAAGGTTATCAAAATAAAAAAAGAGGGAGTTAATTTATGGATGCTAAAGTAAATAAAAAGAACTCGCGTTTTGATTCTGAATCAATTAAACTCTTCCCAGAATCCAAACGCTCGCAAGTCACTATTTTTATAATCATCGGCTTACTTTTTGTTGTAAGTATAATCATTATTTTTTTACTAATTAATCCTCCTGAGGTTAAAATTCTCGACGAGAATAATCCACAAGCATTTATAGAATCCTGCACACGAGAAGCAGTTGAAAATGCATTAGAAATATTAAGCGAACAAGGAGGAGATATAACTCCGAAAGGATATATTAATTTTAAAGGAAAAGAAGTTTCGTATGCATGCTACAATTTTAACTACTTTCAACCATGTATTAATCAACGACCATTATTAATCGAACATATAGAAAATGAAATCACTAATTATATCAAACCATTAGTTAATGATTGCTTCATTCAGCTCGAAAATAAATTAGAGGATAGATATGATGTTGAAACTACTCCATTATATTTGAAAACTGTTCTTCAATCGAAAAATGTCGCAGTTTATATTGACAAAAAATTTAAAATGACACGCAATCAGGAATCAAGAGAATTTGATAATTTTAAAATGATTATGGCACATCCCATATATGATTTAGCGGAGATAACGATGGAAATTGCAAATCAGGAATCTCGATACTGTAATTTTGATGAACTGGGTTACATGATCTTGCATCCTAAATATGACATTACAAAATTCATAACGGGAGAAGCCGATATAATTTATACGGTTACCGAAATTTCAACGGGAGAAAAGCTAACTTTTGCAGTGACTAGCTGCGAGCTGCCACCAGGATATTAAATGATACAAATAAAAAAGTTGTGTAGTGAAAAAGCTTTTATGAGCTATAGCCAGATATTTACTTTAGTCTTATCTTTATTTGCTTTTAGTTATTTAATTTACCATTCATTTGGCAGTGTTGATGCTCAAGGATTTGGAAGTGTTTGTTGTGAGGAAACAAGAACTGGAAATTCTTGTCAAACAACTTCCGCTGAAAATTGTAATACCGCGCTGAAAACAGCGCCGACAGATTGTGAAAACACTGATTTTTGTGAGATTGGTTGTTGTATCAGCGAAAACACGGGATTATGTAATGAAATGACATCTAAGAGAGATTGTGAAAAAATTAAAGGAGTTTTCAAAAAAGGAAGTAATTGTAATGTTCAAGAATGCAAAAAAGGTTGTTGTATTTTGGGTAATCAAGCTAAATGGACAACAGAAGCAAATTGTAAATTTGAAGGAAACACGGAAAATAAGAATGCGAAAACTGAATGGAGATTAGATGAGAATTCTGATTCAGAAATTGAATGTTTGTTTAATGTGGAAAAAGATAAAGAGGGAGCTTGCTTATTTGATACTTCCGGTGAAAAAAAATGCGTTTATACTACATTAGGAGAGTGTGTTAAAAGAACGGGAAGTGAGGCAAATTTTGCGCGTGATAGTTTTTGTTCTAATTCTGCACTAAATACTACGTGCACTGCAAAAGAAAAAAAAGGATGTATTGACGGCGGAGAAGATGTATTCTGGTTTGACTCTTGTGGCAACAAGGAGGAAAAAGCGGATGATTGCGATTTATTTAAAGGAACGTATTGTAAAAAAACCGAAGATAGTGCACAATGTAAAAGTGTTGCGTGCGACACGAATGAGGATGGTATTCCTGATAGGGAAAATGGAGAGTCGTGGTGCAGTTATGATGGTAAAGTTGGTGGAGGAAAAGATCCTGCGGGTAGTAGACATATGCAGCATATTTGTTACATGGGAACTGAACGATTAGCTCCGTGTGCTGATTTTAGAAATGAAATTTGTGTTCAAGAAGATACACAATTAGAAAATGGAAAAACTTTTTCTCAAAGTGCCTGTCGAGTAAATCAATGGAGATTGTGCTTAGATTACAACAAAGAGAAGGCAGTTGAAAAAATGGTTGATAAATGCCAGAAGAATCCAGATTGTTGGGTCAAATCAATTGATATGGCAGGAAGTTTTAGTTTCAAAGTTTGTCTTCCTCAATATCCGCCGGGATTTGAATTAAATTTTGAGCAAGACATTATAAATTCTGATGGTAGTTTAAATGAAGAAACATATTATAAAACAAGTGCTGGCGATCAGATTTGTAGTACTGCAACTCAGAGATGTACTGAAATTTGGCAATGTGGATTGTTTGGTTGTATCTGCATTGATAATTGTAAATGTCATACAGAACATTTCACAAAAGAAATGAATGATTTTTGTATAAGTCTTGGAGATTGTGGTGCTTACATTAATTATATTGGGGAATACAGCGACGGAGGATATGGAGTTAAAGTAACACCTAAAGGCGAGGCAGGTCCTCCTCGATTGAGCAGCTCAGACCTTAATGCATTCAAAGTTTTTGCCAATAAAGATAATAATCAGAAAGCAAATCCAGGAAATTATGAGTTTTTCAAAACATTGAATCCGGAGCAGCTGCAACAAGTTGAAACGCAAAATAATTTATCATCATTGGAACAGGATTTATTAAAAGCCGCAGGGGCGTATGGCTCGCCGTTATTGTTAAAAATTTTAACTGAAGATAATAATACATTTGGAAATTTAGGAAGCTTATCTGCAGGAGTTATTGGAATGTCACGATACACTGCAGCTATTTCCAGCGTTCAGTCAAGCATCGCTGCACAGATTGAACAAGAAGAACCTGAACAACATGATTTTTCAATGATAATCTCAATGATTGCTGGTTTAATCGCGTATATTATTACTCAAAGCTTAATTATATCCATGATGGCTGCACTGCTTGGATTTTTATTTGGTATTAGCTGGATAAAAAAAGTCCATATAGATTTCACATGTACACCGTGGGAGCCGCCTGATGAAAGTAAGTGTAACGAATGTAATAAATTAGAGGTACCATGTACTGAATATCGATGTGAAAGTTTGGGAAGTCAATGCACTTTGATTAACAAAGGAACAGGTAATGAATTATGTGTTACTCAGCCTGTCAACGAGACTCTTCCGACTATAACTCAATTTGAAAGTGTTATTACCGATGGATATGCGTATAAACAGATTGAAAATGGCGTTGAAATTGTTAATGCTAGCGATAATGGCTGTATTGAACCTTATACCAGCGTTCAAATGGGAATCAAAGTTGAGCCATTCGCGAGATGCCGTTGGAGCAACGAATCAAAAGATAGTTATGAAGATATGACAGATTTATTCGGTCCAAAAGGAAATTATATTCTTCCTGTACATATCAATAAATTATTTTTTCCTAATCCCGAAGCATTCAAGAATTTTTATAATCTCACTGAATCGCAAATTGAAGAGATTGGAAAAATGAATTTTTTTGTGAAATGTAAAACTGCAAGTGGTAAAGTTAATCCTACCCCTTACCAAATTAAAACATGTGTGCGACCCGGTCCTGACTTGACGCCTCCACGAATTGTTATTGCAAGTCCGCAAAAAGATTCTTATTTGTCTTATGGGACTGATACTAAAGAAGCTGTATTTTATGTAAACGAACCTAGTGAATGTCGATGGGATAGTGGAGATAAAGATTTTGATTTAATGCAAAATACAATGAACTGTGAAACAAATCCTGCAGTGTTTACGCATTATGGATGGAAATGTACGACAACTCTAACAGGATTACAAAATAATACCAAATTTTTTATTAAATGTAAAGATACTTCTGAAAATAAAAACATAATGAGTGAAAGTTTTGTTTATGATTTGAAAGCGTCTAAATCCCCTTTGAAAATTGATGAGGTAATTCCTCGTATTGATGAAAAAATTATTTCTGGTGTTGAACCTGTTTCATTAAAATTTAGACTTCGAACATCCGGCGGAGCTGAACAAGGCAAAGCCACTTGCCGATGGGAAGGCAACGGTTTCGGTGATTCTTTTAGATATCAAGAAAATAGTTCAACAACACATGAGTACGCCGTGACTTCATTGTTAGCTGGGGCTTACACCATTTCATTTATTTGCGAAGATGTTTCTGGAAACATTGCAGAAAACTCAACGTCATTTACAATAGATATTGATAAATTTGGACCGCGCATCAGTAGAATATATTATGATTATGGATTAAAGCTAACTACTAATGAAAATGCAGAGTGCAGATATTCTTTCAGCCGAAATTTTGAGTTTGATAATGCTACTAAAATGTCTGGGGCACAATTAGTACACACTGCGCAATGGAGATTAAAAACATATTACATACAATGTCAAGATAGTTATAAAAATAAGGGAACAATTATATCTGTAAAGCCAAATTTGTAGTGTAGTTGATTAACTTTATAAATAACTTTATCGTTAGAAAACAAAAGATGGGTGTGCAAAATATTTTGTATTTTAAAAGAGGGCAGATTTCGGTTTTTATAATCTTAGGTTTACTTATTTTTGTAGTGATAATTTTAATTTTTTTAAACAATAAGGATTTTGCTTCTTTTGTTCTCGGAAAAAGTCCAGTAGACAGTATAGAAGAGTGCACTACCAAAACAATAAACGAAGGAAAAGAGATTTTAAGTAAACAGGGAGGATTAATTACGCCGGAGAATTATTACCTTTACCAAAATAATAAATTACATTATATTTGTTACACCCAGGAATCATTTCAAAACTGTGTAATGCAAACTCCGTTCTTGAAAAATACTATTGAGACTGAATTAAAAAATTATCTTGAGCCGCGACTAAATGAATGTTTAACTGATATAAAATTATCTGTTGAAAGACAAGGAAACCAAATGCGTTATAAAAAACCGGCAATTGATATTTCTTTAGAGCCTAACAGTATTATCTCGAACATAGAATTAGAATTAGCTATTTCGAAGAATGACAACACTGAATCATATAAAAATATTAAAACAGATCAAAATTCTCGTCTCTATGATATGGTCATTGTTGCCAGCGAGATTGCAAATTCAGAAGCTCAATATGGAGATTCAAATACTGATGCCTTTATGTATAAAGATAAGAATTTGAAAGTAGAGAAAATTAAAGAAGGGGATGAAACTAAAG
>Ga0209542_10020905_pt1 | contig 10310 bp, 4 predicted proteins | sample RifCSPhighO2_01_FD_184028 | JGI IMG/M metagenome (GOLD analysis project Ga0209542, IMG submission 184028) | Soil microbial communities from Rifle, Colorado - Rifle CSP2_plank highO2_0.1 (SPAdes) (version 2) | ecosystem: Environmental > Terrestrial > Deep subsurface > Rock core/Sediment ...
GTCGCACATCGCACATCGCCGACCAACATGGGACTTGCGCTGCTCGCAAATTTATCCGCTCACGACTTTGGCTACATTTCGGCGGGACAACTCATCGAACGTACAACGGATGCTTTCCACACCATGGAAGCGTTGGAACGACACCGGGGCCACTTTTACAACTGGTACGACACGCAATCTCTGAAGCCTTTGCCGCCCACCTACATTTCGGCGGTGGACAGTGGAAACCTTGCGGGCCACCTGCTGACATTGCGGCCGGGTCTGCTCGCACTTCGCGATCAAAAAATCCTGGGGCCGAGATTGTTTGACGGCCTCAGCGATACCCTCATGATTCTCATGGGGATTCTCGCAGATGCCGTGGAAGGAGCCGCTCCGGGAGTATACGCTCCCGCGGGGCTCGCTCTTCTTCAGAAGGAGCTGGAGTCCGCGTACAATTCCCCGCCAACTACGCTTACGGCGGCGCGGTTGTGCCTTGAGCAACTAACAACGTCCGCCGGGGAAGTGGTCGCCGGCGTCGATACACTCGATACTGATGGCGTTGGCCTTGATAATCAGGCTGCGTGGTGGGCGCGCGCCTTTGCCGGGCAATGCATAGCCGCCCTCCATGAGCTGACGTTTCTCGCTCCGTGGACATTGCTGCCGGCTTCTCCTGATAGGCTCGACGACTTTCCCGGTATCGACGAGATCCCGACACTGCGTCAGTTGGCCAACCTCGAGAAGGAGTTGCTTCCGGCATTCGAGCATCGGCTCAGCTCCGGCTCAACGCAAGGGAAAAGTGGGTGGCCAAATGATGTCGAGCTTCGACGGCTCATCACAGAGGCAGGCCAACGTGCCAGGGTAAGAATCGCTGCTATCGAACGGCTTGCATTGCAATCCAGCGAACTCGCCCATATGGAATATGACTTCCTGTTCGACAAGGAGCGCCATCTATTGACCATCGGGTACAACGTGAGTGAACGCCGGCAAGACGCGAGTTATTACGACCTGCTTGCTTCGGAAGCGAGACTGTACAGTTTTTTGGCGATTGCGCAGGGACATCTGCCGCAGGAGAGCTGGTTCACGCTGGGGCGCCTGCTTACCACCGCCGGTGGAGAGCCGATTCTCCTTTCGTGGGGCGGATCGATGTTCGAGTACCTGATGCCGCTTCTGGTGATGCCGACGTATGAAAACACGCTGCTCGACCAGACCTATAAGGCGGTTGTGGCCAGGCAGATAGAATATGGAGAGAAGCGCGGGGTGCCGTGGGGCATTTCGGAATCGGGCTACAATATGATAGACGTCCGTCTTAACTACCAGTACCGGGCCTTCGGCGTGCCCGGCCTGGGGCTCCGGCGCGGGCTCGCCGGGGACCTGGTAATTGCGCCCTATGCTTCGGCGCTTGCGCTGATGGTGGCGCCCGAGGAAGCATGTATGAACCTCGAGCGACTCTCCGCTGAAGGGTTTGAAGGAAAATACGGCTTCTATGAAGCGATCGACTACACACCTTCACGTCTGCCGCGCGGACAATCGAGCGCCGTGGTCCGGTCCTTCATGGCGCATCACCAGGGTATGAGCCTGCTCTCGCTGGCCTATCTGCTTCTGGACCGTCCGATGCAGAAGCGCTTTGAGGCGGAGCCGGTGTTCCAGGCAACCATGCTGCTGCTCCAGGAGCGGGTGCCGAAGGCGACGGCGTTTTATTCGCACATTGCCGAGCTCTCCGACCTCCAGGGCGCTTCCCGCGGTACGGAGACGCCGATGCGCGTTTTCAGCAGCCCGGATACGCCGGTCCCTGAAGTGCAGTTGTTGTCCAACGGCAGATACCACGTGATGATCACGAATGCGGGGGGCGGTTACAGCCGCTGGAAGGACATCGCCGTGACACGCTGGCGCGAAGACAGCACCCGCGACAACTGGGGCACGTTCTGTTACCTCCGCGACGTGGCGAGCGGAGAGTTCTGGTCAACCGCATATCAGCCGACGCTTAAGAGATCGGCCAAAGAATCGAATGACTACGAGGCTATCTTCTCGGAGGCAAAAGCGGAGTTTCGCTGCCGGAACCACGACTTTGACACCCACACCGAGATCGCCGTTTCACCCGAGGATGATATCGAACTGCGCCGGACCACCATCACGAATCGCGCCCGGATACGCAGGACGATCGACGTCACGAGTTACGCGGAAGTGGTCCTCGCACCGTCCGCCTCTGACGCGCTGCATCCGGCGTTCAGCAATCTCTTTGTTCAGACCGAGATCATCCGCCATAGGCAGGCGATCCTCTGCACCCGCCGTCCCCGCTCTCGGGAAGAGCAGCCACCGTGGCTGTTCCATCTCATGGCCGTGCACGGGGCGGAGGTCGGGGAAGTCTCCTATGAGACGGACCGCATGCAGTTCATCGGCCGCGGAAACACGGTCGCCCATCCACAAGCGATGAGCGGGGCAGCTGGTTTTTTTACGGGGGCGCTCTCGGACAGCCAGGGCTCGGTGCTTGATCCGATCGTCGCTGTACGGTATCGGATAACCCTCGAGCCGGAAGAATCGGCAACGATCAATATTGTCTCCGGCATCGGCGAAACCCGTGACGCAGCCTTAAGCCTTGTGGAGAAATACCAGGACCGGCATGTCGCGGACCGCGTCTTTGAGCTGGCGTGGACACATAGCCAGGTGCTCCTGCAGCAGCTCAATGCCACAGAGGCCGATGCACAGCTCTATGGACACCTTGCCGGCTCGGTGATCTATGCCAATTCTTCGCTGCGCGCGGAACCGGGCGTCATCATCAACAACCGCCGGGGGCAATCCGGTCTCTGGGGCTACTCCATTTCGGGCGATTTGCCGATCGTGCTGCTGCAGATTGAAGATCCGGCCAATATCGACCTGGTGCGCCAACTCGTACAGGCCTACGCATACTGGCGTCTGAAAGGACTGGCGGTGGACCTGGTGATCTGGAACGAAGATCACGCCGGTTACCGGCAACTTCTGCAAGACCAGATCATGGGGCTCATTGCCTTAGGCATCGAAACCGGCGTGACCGATCAACCAGGCGGTATTTTCGTAAGACCTGCGGACCAGATATCGAACGAGGACCGCATCCTGCTCCAAACCGTTGCCCGCGCCATCATCATTGACAGCCGGGGAACACTGGCGGAGCAGACCATTCGTCGCGGTCCTGGGGAAGTAACCGTGCCGTTCCTTACCTTGACCCGGACCCACCGCTCCGAACCCCTGACAATCGCCGCGTTGCCTCGCCTTGATCTGACATCCTTCAACGGGCTGGGCGGATTCACCCCGGATGGGCGCGAGTACATCATTACGACCGCGCACGGGCAGGTGACGCCGGTGCCGTGGGTGAATGTGCTGGCAAACCCGCATTTCGGGACAATTGTTTCGGAAAGTGGAGCTGCTTACACCTGGAGCGAGAATGCCCATGAGTTCCGCCTCACTCCCTGGGGGAACGATCCTGTTTGCGATTCGAGCGGAGAGGCGTTTTACCTCCGTGATGAAGAGCGCGGCCACTTCTGGTCCCCCACGCCGCTGCCCAGCCGCGGGGCGACGCCTTACGTCACCCGCCACGGCTTCGGCTACAGCGTCTTCGAACACACGGAGCGAGGTATCCGCTCCGAGCTGCGGGTTTACGTGGCCATGGATGCACCGATCAAGTTCTCGGTGCTGAAAGTAAGAAACGAGTCGGGCCGATCGCGTCGACTCTCCGCCACCGGATACGCGGAATGGGTTCTTGGAGATCTGCGACCGAAGTCGACAATGCATGTAGTCACCGAAGTTGACCCCAACACCGGCGCGCTCTTTGCGCGGAACTCCTACAACACGGAGTTCGCTGACCGGGTCGCCTTTTTCGATGTGGACGACGCGCCTCGGACCGTGAGCGGCGACAGGACCGAGTTCCTCGGGCGCAACAACACGCTCCGGAATCCCGCGGCGATGGCCCGGTCGCGCCTCTCCGGCAGGGTGGGGACCGCGTTGGACCCCTGCGCCGCTATCCAGGTTCCCTTCGATCTGGCCGACGGGCAAGAGCGCGAGATCATCTTCAGGCTCGGCGCAGGGCGGGATGTTGATGACGCCGGCAAATTAGTGCGTCGCTTCCGGGGACCCGTTGCCGCGCGTGGCACACTCGAAAAGGTGTGGCAGTACTGGAATCACACGATTAGCGCAGTGCAAGTGGAAACACCCGACCCATCCGTCAATATCCTGACCAATGGCTGGCTCTTGTACCAAACTCTGGCGTGCCGCATTTGGGCGCGCAGCGGATACTACCAGTCGGGGGGCGCCTTCGGTTTCCGCGACCAGTTGCAGGACGTGATGGCGCTCATCCACACCGAGCCGCGGCTCGTGCGTGAGCATCTCCTTTTGTGCGCGGCCCATCAGTTCAAGGAGGGTGATGTCCAGCATTGGTGGCATTCTCCGTCGGGCCGGGGCGTACGTACACACTGTTCGGACGATTTCCTCTGGTTGCCGTTGACTGCCTCCCGCTACGTCCTGAACACCGGAGACACCGGTGTATTGGATGAACCCGTCCACTTCATTGAGGGCCGCCCGGTAAACGCCGATGAGGACTCGTATTATGATCTTCCCATCCGGTCTGAACAAAAGGCCAGTTTGTACTATCATTGTGTGCAGGCAATCATGAAGGGTCTTAGTTTTGGAAAGCATGGCCTGCCGCTCATTGGCTCGGGTGATTGGAACGACGGCATGAATATGGTGGGTGAACACGGTAAAGGCGAAAGCGTTTGGCTGGGGTTCTTCCTTTATGACGTGCTCATGCGGTTCACTGAAATTGCACGCCTGCATGGTGACCTGCCCTTTGTCGAACGCTGCCAGAGGGAGGCGGCTCAACTGCGCCGGAATATCGAGCAGAATGGCTGGGATGGTGCGTGGTACCTCCGCGCTTTTTTCGATGATGGCTCGCCACTCGGTTCGGCGGGTAATCCCGAATGCCAGATTGATTCTATTGCGCAAAGCTGGTCTGTTCTCTCCGGCGCCGGGGATGCCAAACGCTTGCGCATGGCAATGGAAGCAGTGGATAAGCGCCTCGTTCGACGGGACCATGCGCTGATCCAACTCCTATCCCCGCCCTTCGATAAGTCGAATTTGAATCCCGGCTATATAAAGGGGTACGTCCCTGGGGTCAGGGAAAATGGCGGGCAGTACACTCATGCTGCGATCTGGGCGGCGATGGCATTTGCAAAGTTAGGCGACAGCCGTCGGGCGTGGGAACTGCTGGCAATAATCAACCCGGTGAGCCATGGGAGATCACCGGAGGAAATTGAAACCTACAAAGTAGAACCATACGTTGTAGCAGCCGACGTATATGCGGTTTCACCACACATAGGCCGCGGTGGATGGACATGGTACACAGGATCGGCAGCATGGATGTACCGGCTAATTCTGGAATCACTCCTTGGGCTGAGGCTTGAAGTAGACAAACTGCGTTTCGAGCCGTGCCTTCCGGCAGATTGGAAGATGTTCAAGGTACATTACCGATACCGGGAAACTATCTATCATATCACTATCCAGCAAATGCCCGTGGGCAGCGGCGAGACGAGTGTGGCCATCGATGGCGCCCTGCAACACGACAAGGCTATTCCCCTTGTTGATGACCATCAGGAGCACACGGTCGAGGTGAGGATACATGTTGAAGAAGGATGAGAAAAAGTACACCTGTACCTTTTTTTGTCCCCTATTGAAATTAAAATGTCAATAAACCAGCCTGACCCTGTCACCCTGTTTGCTCTCTTTCAAATTTGTAGCCAGTGCTTTATTTTCTCACTCACAAGTTTAAAGTACCAATATAATTGCTCTAAGTGCATATATTCTCATCTTCCAGAAAGTCAACGGAATAATTTTCATTAGATACATAGATATGTACTTCATTAGTAACACATTCAAATATTATATCGCCTGCAGAATTCTGTGTAATTGTGTTATATAACCCTTGTCGATATAACCCTTGACATGAAAGATTCTTAAGGCATATATTGAGACACGGATGAGCATCTTAAATACCTGCCACTATTCATATCAAAACATAGATGAGGAGTAAACTACTATGGAAGAAAAGCATATGGAGGTTGTTCCCGGCCTTGCAGGCATCCCCGCCGCAGAATCTGCCATAAGCTATGTGGACGGTGAAAAGGGGATACTGGAATACAGGGGCATACCGGTTGAACTCCTTGCAGAAAAAAGCACATTCCTTGAGGTTGCATATCTCCTTCTTTTCGGCAAACTGCCAAATGCAGCTGAATACAAAAACTTCCAGAACGATATAACCTACCACACACGGCTCAAGGTAAAGATATTAAGGATGATAGAGTTTCTGCCTGAGAACGGTCATCCCATGGAGTATCTTCAGTCTGTGGTGGCTGCCATGGGCATGTATTATCCTGCAAGGGATGTGATGAGCGAGGAGGTGCGCTACAGCTCCATCATAAGGCTTATTGCAAAGATGCCTACAATAGTTGCGGCCTGTGAAAGGCTCAGGCACGGTGATGCGCCAATCCCGCCCAATAACGATTTATCCTTTGCAGCAAATTTCTATTACATGCTTTTTGAAAAGGCCCCTGACCGGTTTACAGAAAAGATAATTGACGCAATGCTCATCCTCCATGCAGACCACACAATGAATGCCTCCACATTCAGCGCCAGGGTTGTGGGTTCAACACTGGCAGACCCCTATACCATTGCGGCTTCTGCCATAGGGACATTAAGCGGCCCGCTGCACGGGGGAGCAAATGAAAAGGTCGTCCATATGCTCAGGGATATAGGCACAAAGGAAAATGCAAGGCCGTACATAGAAAAGATGATTAATAGCCACGAGAAGATAATGGGCATGGGGCACAGGGTTTATAAGACAAAGGACCCGCGGGCCGGGTTTTTACAGATATGCGCCAAGCAGCTTTTCAAAAATGATAGCGCCGCAGGCGCAGGCAATCTGCTTGAGATAGCAGAAGAGGTTGAAAAGGTTGCTTTGGAAAAGCTGGCAAAGAAAAAGATTTATCCCAATGTTGATTTCTATTCAGGCATAGTGCTCCACGCAATCGGCATCCCCACAGAACTATATACGCCCATATTTGCCATGGGCCGTGTGGCAGGCTGGCTTGCACACTGGCTGGAGCAGTTGAAGACAAACAAGATATACAGGCCTGACCAGAAGTATATAGGGCTTCGTAACCAGAAATATGTGCCTATGGAAAAAAGGAAAGGTTGAGGTCAAGGCTTAGGTTGAGATTTTTCTTAACCTCAGCCTTGACCTTAACCTCAATAAGAAGATATTTTTCCTTGACTTGCAGTTATTCTTTCTATACCATTTTTCTGAAATGAGCCTCAGATACTGGAACTCTGATACCCAAATTCCAGTTTATTAACGGTCTCAAAATAGAATTGCCCCCTGCTGGAAACATTCAGGGGCAGGCTATAAAACAAAAACCTCCCCACGTTGTCATTCCCGCAGGTATTAAGCGGGAATCCATTTTGAGCGCTCTGGATGCGTCCCCGAATGTTACTATCGGGGATAGAAGCCTTCGGGCATGACAAAGTTTGGTTGGTTAGATTTTATAAAAGCTAAAAGCATGTTGTTACTATTACGAGACTGTTAATAATTGGTGAGTTTTCATTTTGGAATTGTTATTTGGCAATTGGATATTGGGATTTATATCAAAACGGGCGGTTAACTCAGCGGCAGAGTGTCACCTTCACACGGTGGAAGTCACTGGTTCAAATCCAGTACCGCCCACCAGTAAACCACCACACCTTTCCATGTGCGGCTTTTCCTGAATACTTATTTCGCGAGAAACTCAAACCATTCATCCCAGTCTTTACCTCCGCACCAAAGTTGGATTTACCAGCGTATTGCTTAAAATAATTGCTTAAAATACAATCTAACCAGCCCCTCATTTTTTTCTTGACATTATCCGCTTATGCGGATATATTGATTCCCGATGGGCAATGTAGAGAATATCCTTTCGGCTTTTTCACAGGAGATACGACTGCGTATGGCGATACTTCTGCTGGATTCTTCCTTGTGCGTGAACTGCCTGAAACGTGTCTTGGGGCTTCCTCAATCAACCATATCACGTCACCTGGCCATGATGAGGAGGGGCGGTCTTGTTAAGGTAAGAAGAGATAGTACGCATTGTTATTATACATTTGACAAGGAGGGACACCTCGGCCAGCTTAAAAAAAAGCTCATCCATGCATATTATGAAAACCTTAAAGAAGAGGAGCCTTTCAGAAACGACAGGAAGAGACTTGAAAAAGAGGAAAGCGGCTGTGATGCCGATTGCAGGATGGGTATTAAAAGCAAGGGGTAAAAATAACAATACCGGTTTTGAGAATATTAATTTTAGGAGGCAACCTATGAAATTTCTATGTGTTAAATGCGATGAGCCAATGCAGCTTGTAAGGGTAAAGAGTTCTGATGGTTCGGTATGCATAGTATTTGGATGCATAAGATGCAGTAATAAGACAGCAATAGTCACAGATTCTCATGAAATCCAGACGGTCAGGATATTTGAGACAGATATTAAGAATAGGACTATACCATCATGTTAAAAAAGTCCTACGCTTATTAAAATAGCCTGAATAAGGGCTACGGCTGTATGTAACTGAAGAGAAGATTAAAACCATACACCCTGCACCACCCCTCAGTGTTAAGAAGGAGAGCGAATATGGTCATATTATTAACACGCGCCATTAAGTCATGCTCCTCAATCGTTGGGAATAATCTTGCATTAGCCTGCAATACCCGGCCTAACTTACAAGGTATTCAAACAACAACCAAAGAAAGGTCCTATTTTTTTGACTTTTACCCCCTTGACAATACAAAAAAGCCTGCTTTACTTACATCAAAATTAACAAAAGGCAAAGGTATGTATATATGATGACGTTTCTTATTGCGCAGCCCATGTCAATGAATTGCAAGTTCAACGGCCGCTCTCTTGGAGACTGTAAAAAACAATACACAAATCGCTTTGCTAAGATTATCAGCAAGGGCGATTTTTAACATATGAGGTCTTTTAAAATTTCGGATTTGCGATTTACGAATGACACCCCCATCGTTCCCTCCCCCGTTAGAGGGGAGGGAGATAGGGAGGGAAAATCGAAAGTCGATATTTTAAAGAAAGGAGGTATATATGTCCGAACGTTCATTTGGGTTACAGGCACCGCCTTCTTTGGGCGTGCCGGGTAAAAAGCGGTATGTAATGGTAATAGACTTAAGGCGATGCATAGGCTGTATGGCCTGTGTTGTTGCTGACAAGGCAGAGTTTGAGGTGCCTCTTGGTGTATGGAGGACGTGGGTCCAGAATGAGGAATACGGCACCTATCCGAATGTGAGGAGGCAGTTCCTATCAAGGTTGTGCAACCACTGTGATGACCCGCCCTGCGTGAGGTCATGTCCTGTTCAGGCCACATACAAGCACGAGGACGGCTTTGTGCTTCAGCGCTACGAAAGGTGTATAGGGTGCAGGACATGCATGCTTGCGTGTCCATACAATGCACGGCATATCCTTCCTGCTAAAAGGACAAATCCAAATCTGCCGACAAGGGTGGTTGACAAATGCACATTTTGTTTCCACAGGGTAAGCCAGGGCCTTGTGCCTGCGTGTGTTCAGACCTGCATAGGGCGGGCAAGGGTATTCGGGGACATAAACGACCCCAATTCAGAGGTGCGTAGGCTCGTTGATACTTACTCCACGGTTGTTTTGAAACCCGGGGCAGGCACAAACCCCCAGGTATATTACATCCTTGCAAACAGGTCAGGACTTGAGCCTGTAAAGGTATTTAAGACCCTTAGTGCACAGCAGAAACAGGATTTAAAAGAGCATCATGAACATTTTGAACACTATGTAGGGAGGTGAGACCATGGAAACTACGGTTCAATATACAGTATTTCATTTAATACCGTGGGGTTCTGCATATGCCCTGTATTTCTTTCTTATAGGCATGAGCGCAGGCTCATTCCTTTTATCAGCAGCCCCCCATATGTGCCCTAACGAGGGCAAATACATGCCGTTAAGCAAGACATCATGGGTGATATCCTTTATACTGCTTCTGATAACTGGGCCTATACTCATATTTGACCTCACAATGCCGTTAAGATTCATAAACCTCTTTTTACCAAATTATATGCACTTATCTTCTCCTCTTATATGGGGGACCCTCCTGCTTATGGGCATGGGACTTTTCAGCATACTCTACGGTTGGGCGCTGTTCACCAAAAACCCGCAGGTAAAGACCTTTAGCGTAATAGGGAGCTTATTTGCCATTGGCCTGCCTATTTACTCTGGCTTTGATATGGCTGTTCAAGCCGGAAGACCGGTATT
>Ga0209542_10020909_pt1 | contig 10308 bp, 13 predicted proteins | sample RifCSPhighO2_01_FD_184028 | JGI IMG/M metagenome (GOLD analysis project Ga0209542, IMG submission 184028) | Soil microbial communities from Rifle, Colorado - Rifle CSP2_plank highO2_0.1 (SPAdes) (version 2) | ecosystem: Environmental > Terrestrial > Deep subsurface > Rock core/Sediment ...
AATTGAGGAAATAGAAAAAAGCGAATTTAAATGTTCAGGAAATATTTTATGCAAAAACTGCGAATACAAAATGCTTTGTAGTGTGAATTAAAATAATCCCTTGACAAATTAGAAAATCTGTAATACAATTTATTACATTATGAGATCTATAGTTAATATTTCTTTGCCTACCCAGTTAAATTTAGTTGTTGAAAAAGAAATTGCAAAAGGACACTATTCAAGTAAGAGTGAGTTCTTTAGAAATCTTTTGCGCCTTTGGATTGAAGGACGACTTGTCTTGGAACTTAATGAAAGCAGGGAGGAATTAAAAGCAGGAAAAGGCAAGCTTCTTAAATCTTTATCCGATCTTCGCTGAATCTTTAAATGAAGATTTACTATTCAAGTAAATTCGCCAAAGAGTATAAACGTTTACCTCTTAAGGTTAAGAGCGTAGCCGAAAAGAAAGAAAAAATTTTTCGCAGAAATCCTCACGATATAATACTTAAAACCCATAAACTTACTGGAAAACTTAAAGGTTATTATTCATTTTCTATTGATTATCAGTATAGGATTATTTTTGAGCTTGTTGAAAAGAAAACTGTCTGGTTCCATTCTGTCGGAACACATGAAATTTATAAATAAGGAGTGTAAAGTCTTAAATCGCTGCGAATACAAAATGCTATGCAGGGAAACTTAATTGCTCTGGGGAGAGAGTAAGCCAGATTCTGTTATTAACCGCAATCTATCTATGCCCTCTACTTGATGCTCCCGTAAGGATGGTAATTAACCCCGATTAAATCGGGGTAGCCGCATCATTCTGAGGTTGCAGCAGGTAGGATTGCCCGTTTCACTTCGACTCGTCTCTGTTGCTCTCAAGTCTTGTCAATTCAAGACTTGTTCCAAACTTCACATGTCGATAAAAAGTTTGGACACTATTCCGCCAGCTGGCGGGTCGGGGCTTACGCCCCGTCCCCTCCTTACTGCTGTCTGGACTTTCCTCTGCGATCATATTTAGTGAAAGCAGTAGCGGTCCTTCTCCCCAGAGCAAGCGTATTTTACCAAAAACGAGGATCAAATGCAAACTTAAGATTGTCTCTCAGAGTAGGCTTTTTGGTTTATTTTGTCCAGATAAAACTCGAGCATAATCTTTATAGATGCGGCAATTGGCACTGCCAATACAAATCCCATCGGTCCCCAAAGATGTTCGCCCGCAATTACAGAAAAAAGTATCACAACCGGATGAAGTCCAACCATCTTTCCCATTATATGAGGAGAAACAAAATAATTTTGAAACTGCTGGATAAGAAAATAAACTACAGCAGTCGCAATTGCGCCTTGAATTGGAGTAAGTGCAAAATTAGAAGTTCCATTTAAAAAAACTGTAAAAGATGTAACAGCCCCGGCAGTGATCGGTCCGATAAAGGGTACTATTTCTGCAAAACCTGAGAAGATTGCCAGTATTAAAGCAAATCTTACTCCCAATATAGTAAGTGAAATATATGTAAGTATAAAAACCACAAACATCAATATCAATATTCCGCGTAGGTATCCTCCAAACACATTGTTTATTTTTTTCATGAGAATTTCTACTTCAATTCTGTGCTCGCTCGGGACGTAACGCAAAAATTTGTCAAATATTTTTCTTCCTTCTTTGAGAAAATAAAATGCAGAAAACAAAAAAATTAAAACATTAACCATCCCTGACAAGGCGCGGGGAAAGATGTTAATTATTGAGGACGGAGACAAAAATTTGGATTTTCCTAAATCTAAAGATGAAATCGTATCTTTTACTTCGGGCTTAACCCATGGCGGTAAAAGATCTATCTGCGCTTTTGCTACCTCTGCAATATTCGATGTAAAATGATTAAGTTCTTTAGATTCATGTAAAATCTGTCTTGTTATGATATTCCCCAAAACTGCAATTCCCGTAATAATCACGACGTAAATAATAAATATCGATAGAGTACGCGGCAGCTTAATTCGATCGGACGCAAAATTTACTATTGGATTAAATATATAGGCAAATATTGCAGCAAGAATAAAAGGTATAAGAATAGCTCTCTCGATATATAAAAATGATAACGTAATAAATCCTATAAAAATAAAGAATGCAGTCCTAAGTCTTATGGTCACATCACTATTATAACAAATAAATCCAACTCATCTACTAAAGAAGTTTTGTATGGAAGGATATTTTTATCTTACTGCTCTTTTAAGAGTTTTACCCGGGGTAAAACCTGGTGCTTTTCGGGATGAAATTGTAATTTTTTCTCCGGTCTTTGGATTTCTGCCAATTCTCTCCACCCTGTTTCTAATGCTGAATGTTCCAAAGCCTGTTATCACAACTTTTTCTCCTCTTTTTAAGGAATCGCGAATAGACGATACGAATGATGAAACTGCGTCTCTTGATGCTTTATTTGTTAGGTTTGCTTTTTTTGCAACTACTTCTATAAGATCTCTTTTTGTCAAATTAATCACCACCCTCTGGGCAATTGATGTTAGATTTAGATTAAAAATACAATGAAAACGAAACGTTGTCAAGTAGTCAATTTGTTGAATTGAGGACTAAGATTGAAAATCAGACTGTGATGAGATTGCTCTAAATTCTCTTATTGCGGTAACTTTAACTTCTCCGGGAACTGCCAGCGAACGGCTTACTTCTTCTCTTATCTTTTGTGCAACAATCGTAGTTTGTGCATCATCAAGTCTTCCCGGATCTATGATTACTCGCAGTTCTCTACCTGCTTCAAAAGCATATGCGTCGGCAACACCTTCATATTTTTTTGCGATTTCTTCCATATCTTTAAGTCTTTTTGTATATTCCTCCACATCTTCGTAACGTGCTCCCGGCCGGGCACCTGAGATTGCATCGGCAATATAAACTATAACCGACTCAACCGAAGAGAATGGTTTGTCTTCGTGATGCTCAAGTACACAATTTATTACAGGTTCCGGAATATTAAATCTTTTTAAAAGATCTCCTCCAAGTTTTACGTGGCTTCCTTCTCCCTCTACGACTTTTCCAATATCATGAAATAAGCATCCAAGCCGTACAACATTTACATTAGCGCCAACTTCGTGTGCTAAATGAATTCCTATTTTTGTTTCTTCAAGTGTATGAACTACTAAATTTTGTCCGTAAGAAGTTCTGAATTTAAAACGGCCTAGCATAGATAAGAGGTCCTTTGAAAGGTTAAAAACTCCGACTTCATGAGCGAGCTTTTCTCCCTCTTCAAACATTATTTTCTCAACTTCTTGGCGAGTTTGATCAACAATTTCTTCAATTCTAAATGGCTGAATCCTTGTATCTTTTATGAGTTTTTCCAATGACCTTCTTGCAATTTCCCGCCTTACCTGATCAAAAGATGAAAGTCTTATTACCCCTTCCTCGTCCAAATCAACATCAACACCGGTTGCTTGCTCAAAAGCTCTTATGTTTCGCCCTTCTTTTCCTATAATCCGTCCTTTTATGTCCTCGTCCGGAATCTTGACAGTGGACAAGGTAAATTCTGCAATGTACTCAAGCGCTCCATGATGCATGCTGTCGATTAATATTTCCTGTGCTTTTTTATCTGCGGTTGTCTTGGCTTTTTCTTCTGCCTCTCTAATAATTCTGGCCACTTCCTGCGCTTCTTTATCTTCAACTTGGGCAAGAAGTTCTTTTTTTGCTTCTTCCAAGGTTAACGAGGTGGTTTTGGAAAGTTTTTCCCTATATTCTTTTTTAAGATCCGAGATTTCTTCTTTCTGCCTCTCAAGAGATTGTTTTTCTTTCTCGATTCTTTCTTCTTTTTCTAAAAGTTTTTTTTCAAGATCTATAAGATCTTTTGGTTGTGATGCCATATCTTATTATTACTGAAGACAATAGAAGACCGCGTCAGACGCGGCTTATTTGATATTTGTCGATTAAGGGGTTCTGACTCATATTCTATTAACCTCTTTTTGACAACTTTCTCTATTGCCTTACCAAGATTATACTCCTGTTTTTAGTAACTAGCAACTATCCATTAGCAACTAGTTTTCCCCTTCGCCTTTCGAATGTCGAATGCATTTTGTTGTTTTTTTTGCGATTGAAACGTTAGGGCGTTAAATTTTTATGACTGAGCGCAACAGGGGAATTCCTTACAAACTTGTTAAGGAAGGGGTGAAATTCCCCGTTAAGAGAAGGAATAAAAACAGACCGGTTTCGCTCGCAAAGAGTTTTGGTTCTTTTGCGGAAAAAGAACAGAGGAAAATGTTTACGAAATCTCTTTAAATATCTCCTTTATAATATCGTAGCTAAAGCCTTTTGAAGAAAGAAAGCGGGCGATTTTCTGGAATTTTTCATCCCGAGAAAGATTTTTGTATCTTGGCAATCTTTTTTCTATAAGTTTTTTCGCAGACTCCAAATCGTCAATGGTTGATGGTAAATGGCCTATCGTCTCTTCAATAAGTTCTTGACCGATTCCTTTTTGCTTAAGTTCTATTTTAATGAGTCTTACGGATCTCGGTTTGAATGTTGTTCGCTGTTCGATCCACCATTTTACAAATTCTTCGTCATTTATAAAATTATTTTCTTTAAGCCTTGAGATTATTTTATTGATGATTTCCTCCGAAACTTTTTTTCTTTTAAGTTTGTCTCTTATCTCTTTTTCCGATCGGGGGCGGTACGAGAGGAATTTCAATGCCTTATTATAAAACTTTTCAAACTCACCCATTAAACAGCTTCTTTTTCTTCTATTCCAACAGCAACCGGGGTACCTTTAGATTGGCTTTTCTTCATAATTTCATCGACAATTTTTTTGGCAATTTCCGGTTTTTCTTTTAAGAATATCTTCGTGGCTTCTTTTCCCTGTCCAAGCATTAGTTCTCCAAACCTGAAGAATGCTCCGGATTTTTGAAGTATTCCCATCTCAAGTCCTACGTCTACAATCCCGCCTTCTTTTGATATTCCCGAGTCTGCCATAACATCAAATTCTGCAATTCTAAAAGGCGCTGAAACTTTGTTTTTAACAATTTTTGCTCTATGTCTTGAACCTACAACTTTATCACCGTCTTTTAAAGACTCTATTTTCCTTACATCAATTCTTACCGATGAATAAAACTTAAGAGCAAGACCCCCTGTTGTTGTTTCGGGATTCCCAAACATTACTCCTATTTTTTGGCGCAACTGATTTGTAAAAATAACAACTGTTTTGGATTTTGAAATAACTCCTGTTAATTTTCTAAGGGCCTGAGACATTAAACGGGCCTGAAGTCCCATCATCGCATCTCCCATTTCTCCTTCTATCTCTGCCCTTGGAACCAAAGCCGCAACAGAATCAATTACTAAAACATCTACTCCGCCTGAACGAATAAGACTTTCTGCAATCTCAAGCGCCTGCTCTCCCGTATCGGGTTGGGAAATTAAAAGTTCCGAAAGTTTTACTCCGATTCTTTCTGCCCAAAGAGGATCCACTGCATGTTCGGCGTCTATAAAAGCCGCAACTCCTCCGTTTTTTTGGGCTTGGGCAATAATTGAAAGACAAACTGTAGTTTTTCCGGATGCTTCCGGACCAAAAATTTCTACAATTCTTCCCCTTGGCACTCCGTCTACCCCAAGTGCTAAATCTAAAGGAAGGCTGCCTGTTGAAATAACAGAAACATCAAATTTTTGTCCTCCTTCTCCAAATCGCATAATAGAACCTCTTCCATATTGTTTTTCTATTTGATCCATTGCAAGGTTTATTGCGTCAAGTTTTTTCGAAGATTCCGTAGGACCGTTTGGTTGAGTTTTTTGGGAAGATTGATGTTTGGCCATTTTCGTTTCAATTGTAAACATTGTTATGTTAAAATACAAGAAGCAAATTTTGAACTTGCGGGGAGTAGTTTACCGGCAGAATACGCGGCTGGGGGCCGTGCGGACGGGGTCCAATTCCCCGCTCCCCGACATTTGCATATTAGCTCCATTTTGAGTAAAATAGGCTTTTACTATGACTAAATCGCCCGAACAAGAACCAAAAATAAGTCCTTTTGATAGAACCCTACATCGAATTTTCCTCGGCTCAAATGGACATAAAGAAGCACAACGGAGTATATTCGATCGCTATCCTGAACTTAGAAAAATCCCCGAAGATGGATGGCCCCAAAATGTATTTATTATCCCAGATGGAAATGGCAGATGGGCTCAAGCCAAAAAACTTGCAGTTCAAGCAGGTCACGAAAAAGGATCAGAAGTAATAGTACAAGCCTTTAATGATTTAAGCGAACTCTCAGATCACATTCCCTATGTAGGCGTATGGGGACTTTCTATGGATAACCTCAGAAGACCGCTTAAGGAAGTTGATTATCTAATGGATCTTTTCTATAGAACAGTATTGAGACTTCAGCCGGATCTCATAAAAAGAGGGGATAAATTTATCCACATCGGAAGAAAAGATGTTTTTGATGAACACCCTCATGTAGGAAGAATAATTAAAAAGGTTGAGGAAGAAACAAGAGAAAATACCGGACAAACTATCTATATTGCCATTGGCTTTAGCGGAGAAGATCAAGAATTAAGAGTGGCGCAAGGAGTGGCTGAAACAGCCAAAGCCAATCCAAGTCTTGAAGTTACTACCGAATTTATACACTCATTAAGAGATGGAAGAGGATTAATTCCGCCCGCGGATTTAGTTATCAGAACATCCGGCGAACAAAGACTATCCGACTTAGGATGGCTTGCGGGTAGACAAACTGAATTATTCTTTTCGAAAAAATTATTTCCAAGCTATGGAACTGGAGATTTCGTAAAAGCTTTAGTTGATTTTTCAAAAAGAAACCGAAGATTGGGAGAAAGACCGACTACCTCTTAGGACTTTGTCTCTTGCGTCTTGATTTTCCGCCCATTCCAACTTTTCTTCTTTCTCTGACTCTTGCATCGCGGGTCAGAAAACCTTTTTTTCGCAAAATCGACCTATATTTTTCGCTGTCATGTCTTACAAGCGCTCGGGATATTCCAAGAATTAATGCATCAAGTTGGGAACTTGTTCCTCCTCCTGAAACTTTTACAGTAAAAGTATATTTTCCGATGGCATTGGTAATATTAAGCGGCTCCAAATATTTTGCTTTCTGTATTTGATGCGGAAAATAGTCCTCGATTTTTTTGCCGTTTACTATTATATCTCCTTTTTTTAGTTCTCCATCTCCGCTTGGATAGAGTTTTATTCTGGCAACCGCTGCCTTTCTTTTTCCAACAGCATAGATAAAATCTTTCTTGGAGTTAGATTTTTTTTGAGTCGGTTCTTCTATCTCGGTTGATATTTTTTTTCTTGGCATATTCTAGTTTTGAGTTATTAGTTTTTAGTTTTTAGTTTATCTTGATAAGGATGGCTTTTATCTTTGTAGACAAAAAGCCTTGTAAGCATTCTATCTCTTAGTTTATTTTGAGGCAGCATTCCTTTTACGGCGTGCCTTATAATTTCCTCCGGTTTTGATTCCCGTAGCTCCTTAAGTGTTTCAACTCTTAGTCCTCCTGGATAGCCCGAATGCCGGTAATATTTTTTATCTGTTTCTTTTTTTCCGGTAACCTTGACTCCCGAAGCATTTATAACAACTACATAATCTCCGCAATCTAAATTTCTAACATAGTATGGCTTTGATTTTCCCATTAAAAGTTCGGCAATTTCAGAAGAAATTCTGCCCAATATTTTTCCATTTACATCTATCAGATGCCATGATCTTTTAATATCTGAGGCTTTAGTTGGCTTGGTCATTTTCATTTATTTTCTTTCTTTTTTCTTTTTTTGCGATGAGCGTTTGCCCACTTGCGAAAGAACTGAACGCCGACGCGGTTTCTTGCTTGAGGTTTTATCTGACTTGCGTAGTCGGCGTTCACTTAGCGAAGTGGGTTTTTTTGAATCTTTGACACCGATCTTAGATTGACGAGCGTCTTGAGCAACGTGTGGTAAACGCTCATCGCTTACTCCCTCTACCCATTCCATTATAACCATTGAGGCATGATCCGAAGATCTTTTTCCAAGCCTTATTATTCTTGTGTATCCGCTTTGTCTGTTTTTAAATCTTGGAACAACCTTCCCGATTAATTTTTCTAAAGCTTCCGGCGACAAAGATTTTGTAAGGAACCTTCGAGCATTGTCTTCATTCTTTTTAACTGTTGTAATAAGTTTATCAACATCTCCCTTAATGGCTTTTGCCTTTGCCTCTGTTGTTTTAATCTTTTCCTTAAGAACCAAAGAGGACATTAAGCTTTTAAACAAAGCTTTTCTTTCCTTAATGTCTCTTTTAAATCTCCTTCCAAAAATATTTTTCTTCATAATTTTAAAATTTATCTAATTACTAATTGATCCTAGCTGAATTCTGACGTAATTTTAAAAGTTGGGGGATTTGTCCGTCAGCTGACGGATTGGGATTTGTTTAGAAATTAAAAATTAGCCTGCCTGCCGGCAGGCAGGAATTTAGAAATTTTTATTCCGGCAGCTCTATCCCCTTGCCTTTAAGCTTATTTTGAACAATTGCAATCGATTTACCTCCCATATTCCTCATCGACATTAATTCTTTTCTTGAAGCAGCAAGAAGATCCGAAAAAGTTTCTATTTTCCCATTTCTTAAGCTGTTATATATTCTGGTTGGAAGATCTAATTCATCAATTGTAAGACGTAGAACATTTTCCGCAATAGAGGGTATAGAAGAAGAACTTTCTTGCGAAGGAATTGCTTTGGGTTGAAAAATTTGAGAGAAATAAGAAGCAAGAATCCTTCCTGCCTCATCTAATGCGGCTCTAGGAGAAATGGCACCGTTAGTCCATATGTGAAGTATCAGTTTATCTAAATTTGTCTGTCTTCCAACACGAGTTGCAGAAACTTCATAATTCACTCTTCTAACAGGTGTAAAAATCGCATCGGTCGGAATAACACCAACAGTTGAAATCTTTCTTTCTTCTGCCAAAGAGTATCCTAGTCCTTTTTCTACAGTTAGCTCCATATCGAGCTTTGCTTTTTTATCGCTTAAGTGTCCCAAATAATGATCTTTATTTACCACCTCTACATCTTCCGGCAAATCAAGGCTCGAAGCTGTAATTTTTTTAGGACCAGAAACGGAAAGTTTAATCGTACTTGTGGTTTTTGAATCAAGCAAACGAAGATTTAAGCCTTTTATATTAAGCAGAAGATCTACAACATTTTCCTTGAACCCAGGTACCGTAGAAAACTTATGTTTTACTCCTGAGATTTTAATAGATGTAACGGCTGCTCCCGGAGTAGACGATAGAAGAACTCGCCTTAAAGAATTTCCCAAAGTATGACCGTATCCGGGCTCAAGCGGCTCAATTATAAATTCTCCAAAGTCTTTTTCTATTTTTTCTTCTTTTACTTTTAGAATTGGATCAAGCATAAAAAAGTATTTTAACACTATCGGGAATAATATTCAATGATCAGTTGTAAATTAAAGGGTACCTGTAAATCATCTTTTTTAGGATATCTTACTAATTTACCTAAATCTCCTTTTCTTTCCAAAAAAGATAAAATTTCGTTATTTTTCTCTTCTAAAATCTTTGAAACATTTGCCGTTTTTTTAATTTTTGGAGAAAGAGAAATTACGTCATCTATCTTTACCGAGTAGGAAGGAATATTCACCTTTTTTCCATTAACAAGGACGTGTCTATGCGAAACGAGCTGGCGAGCCATTGTTCTTGTTTTTGCAATTCCAAGTCTGTAAACAACATTATCGAGTCTTGTTTCAAGAAGAGACATTAGAATTTCTCCCGTATCTCCTTTTTTCCTCACTGCAGAGTTTATTAATCTTTTAAATTGTTTTTCTAAAATTCCGTATGTTGCCTTAACTTTTTGTTTTTCTCTAAGCTGAAGACCGTATTCTGAAAGCCTCTTATGTCTTTTTCGTCCGTGCTGCCCCGGAGGAATATTAAGACGTCTTTTAAGACTTGGGGAATTCTTATCTAAGATGTTCATTCCTTCTCTTCTTGCTAATCTATGTTTTGGACCTGTATATCTAGCCATAATTTTAAATTGATAATTGAGAATTGAGAATTGAGAATTGAATTTTCAACTTTCCATTTTCAACTTTCAATTTTCTCATATTCTCCTTTTTTTCTTTGGTCTTGGACCATTATGCGGAATAGGCGTAATATCCGAGATTAAAGAAATTGACAATCCGCCCGTTCTTATTGCCCGCAATGCCGAATCTCTTCCGGATCCCGGACCCTTTATATAAACATCCACGGTTTTTAAGCCTTTTTCGGCGGCTTTCCTAACGGCGTTTTCAACAGCGATTGTTGCAGCATACGGAGTAGATTTTCTTGTTCCCTTAAATCCTGAGGACCCCGAAGATCCCCAGGAAATTGTATCCCCTTCTCTATTT
>Ga0209542_10020911_pt1 | contig 10307 bp, 8 predicted proteins | sample RifCSPhighO2_01_FD_184028 | JGI IMG/M metagenome (GOLD analysis project Ga0209542, IMG submission 184028) | Soil microbial communities from Rifle, Colorado - Rifle CSP2_plank highO2_0.1 (SPAdes) (version 2) | ecosystem: Environmental > Terrestrial > Deep subsurface > Rock core/Sediment ...
CGCTCGTCTCTTGCCCGCCCGACTGAACCCCGCCTGAACGAAGCAGTCGGGCAGGGACTTCAGTCGTTCGGGCGGGTCTCTTGTCTCTTGTCTCTTGCCCCGCAAATCGCGCCACCTCTATCCCGTGCCCTATAGGACGCACCTTCTTGCTTTTCACGCGGCAGCCGTCGGGCGTCGTCGTGAAAATGACATGAGCAAACTTTTCCGCAATCCATAGCCGCAGGTTCACCTCAAAATGCACATGCCAGAGCGCCACCCTCTTTCCGAGCAATCGCCAGAGCCAGCCAGCGAGTACCATGTACTCCGTGTTCATATGGACGAAGACGGCGTTGTAATCATTTCGTTCAGTCCATATATAGCGATACAGACGCGCAATATATTTTACTCGTTTTGCCAATTTGAAATTTGAAATTTGAAATTTGAAATTACGCTGTTGCGCCGTGGAAAACCCTCGCAAGGCCGCACCTTGCTCTCTTGTCTCTTGTCTCTTGTCTCTTGTCTCTTCTTTTCCAAGCGACAAAACCCGCACATTGCCGGGCAGTTCGTGGGTCCCTTCTTCAAGGCAAACAACCGTCACAAAATCGCAATGTTTTGCGAACTCAATAATCCACTGATGAAAAAACCCGAGGAGGTCGTCCTCGCGGTCTACTTTTTGCGTAACGATAAGAAGACGCATTTTCTAGTCAATAGTTAGTAATCATTAGTCTTTAGCAGAAAGACCCCAAAACCCGTTCTCTTTCCTATCGACTAACGACTATGGACTATAACGAGCGCTTCTTCTTTTTGACAGGAGCGTTAGAGGCAATCAACTTTTCATTCAACTTGTCAACCGTTTCAAGAAGCGCCATGGGCGATTTCATCGCGCGCGCCTTCTGGATGAGCGCCTTGGTGTCTTTGGGAAGGCATTTCCCGCCGTAGCCGCGATACCCTTTGTGGAAAATCTCCAGATGGCTTCTGCCGACCCGTTTATCCGCCGCCGCCGCCTCTTTAATGATTTCGTAGTCGGCGCCGAGCTTCTGACAGAGGTCGTACATCTGGTTTGCGTAGACAACTTTCGTCGCAAACCAAGTATTGTTGAAATACTTGACCATCTCCGCCTCCGTCGCGGGCATAATCCGTTCAAACGGCGCGAGGGGAAGAATCTGCACGACATCCCCCGCGACAGAAAAGCTCTCTTTTGTGTACCCCATAATCTGCCGGTCGGGGTAGCGCATGTCCTGGTCCGCCGTCACTTCGGTCAAAAACTCCGGGTTGAAAAACACCTTATGCTGTGGATATTTTTTCTGGAAATATTCGGTTGTTCCGGGGATAACGGTGGATTTTATAACAACAATTTTCTCCCCTTTAATTTTTGAAAACACCTCTTCAACAATAGAAATGTCAAACCCCTTCTTTTTCTCGTCATAGGGCGTCGGGACACAGATGAAGAGGATGTCCGCTTTACTCACTTCCGCCATGGAGCCAAGATTCTTCCCCGAATCAAAAAGAAGCGGCTTCTCAAGAACATGCGCAAGCGCGCCGCCGACCATGCCGACGCCAATAATGCCTGTCGTAAACTTTTTCGGAGATTGTGCGATAGTCCTTTTTTGCATAAGCGGGAAAACGATTTTTGAAATGAGTTCTAATTCTAAATCAAAAAGCAAAAAATATGCAAACGATTGTGCATAGTAGAACACACGGCATAGAGAAAAAGTGCTGCTACAGAAGCGCGGCGATGGCGTGCGCAAGCTTATCCGAATCATGGCGGATTAAACTCCGTTTCAGCACATCGCCCGACGCCTTTTTAATTTCTTCCTGCGCAAGAAAGTCGCCCCGCATGACCGTGTATGCGCCCTGCGCACCGTCAAGGTCATCTCCTACCGGAAAGCCCTGTTGCGCTTCGTAGCGGGAAAGCACATCTCCCGGAAGCGGCGTTTTGTTCACGAGTACGGCATCGGGAGAGCGGCCTATGTACCGCGCCACTTCTTCCACATGCGCGCGCGCAGAAAGCCCGTGCGTCTGGCCGTACTTCGTCATGAGATTTACAATCTGCACGATACGGGCGGGCGACGCTTGGAGCGCCTCCCGCACGCCGGGGACAACAAGCGCCGCAAGAGTGCTCGTGTAGAGGTCGCCGGGGCCGACGACAATGCAATCCGCCTGCGCAAGAGTGTCTTTCACTTCTCTTGTTGTTTCGGCGGTGGTGGGCTCTACGGAAAGTTCGCCGATGCGGAGCGCCCCGTTATGCCCCTCCGCGGGCTCGTCTATATGCGCTTCGCCGCGGACGACCGCGCCGTCTTCATACCGCGCAACGAGCGTCAACTTTTCTTTGGAAACAGGGAGCACCTTGCCGCGCACGCGGAGCACCTTCGCCGCAAGCGCTATCGCCGCCTCCTCGGAACCGGCGATGTCTGTCATCGCGACGAGAAAAAGATTTCCGAAATTGTGGCCGCTTAATCCAGTCCCTTTACTGAACCGATGGAGAAAGAGGTTGCGAAGAATGGCGCTCCCCTCGCTGTCGTCGGCAAGCGCGACAAGCGCTTGCCGAAAATCCCCCACGGTGAGGTAGCCGAACTCGTCCCGAAGACGCCCCGTTGAGCCGCCACTATCGGCGACGGTAACGATTGCGGTAAGGTCAAGGAAGTCGGGCGGATATTTTTTGAGACCCGAGAGAACCGTGTAGGTACCCGTTCCCCCTCCTATGACGACAATGTTTTTGACATTTCTCATAAGGGTTCGCGGAGATAGCCGTGCCACATCTTACTGCACTGCTTCAAGTATTCCTCTTTGGTAAGCGCGATACCATTGACTGCCTGTTCCGCGCGGACGACAAGCGCCCTCTTCAGCGGCTCATCTTCGCGCAGACGGATGATGTTCCCCGCAAAGCACGCCGCATCGCGGACCGGACACACAAGCGCATTTTCTTTGTCCTTGAATACCTCTCCCGCAAGCCCCACATCACTCGTGATGACAGGGCACCCCAAGGAAGCCGCCTCAATAAGCGTCCGTCCGTATCCTTCATAGAGGGAGGTAAGGAGGTACGCGTCTGCCGACCGGTAATACGAAACGAGGTCGTCCTGCCACCCGAGGAATTTCACGCTGTCTTCTAGTCCGCGAACAGCGGCGCGCGCGAGAAGCGCGCGCCGCTCGGGACCGTCTCCGACGACGAGAAGTCCCGTTTTGGGATATTTCGCGAGCACAAGCGACATCGCCTCAAGCATCGTCCCGATATCTTTCTCGCGGGTGAGGCGCGAGGCGGCAAGAACGAGGAAATCAAACTGCGGGTATTTTTTCCGCATATCCGCGCGAAGAGGAAGCGCGCGGAGAGAAGCGACATCCACAAAGACAGGGAACACTTCCGGCGGATGCTTCGTGCGGGAAAGCGCCGCCTGCCGTATCCGTTCACTCACAACCCGTACTCCCCTCGCACGGGCAAGCAAAAATCGCGCAATCCGCAGACGCAGCGCATTGGTCAAAGATTCTCTTCTGAAAAAGGGGCTCTCCATGTCTGTATGCGCCTGAATCTCAAGGGCAATACCGCGGCGCGCCGAAAGAAGCCAGCCCACAAGGCCCGTCTCAAAGGGGTCTTGGGCGGTAATGAGCCAGTTTTTTTTCGTCTGCATCTGTTTTCTGGGGAGCACTTCGCGCGCGATGCGGAGCGCGTCAAAAAATGCCCCTGCTTTGGTGCACGAGTTCGTCGGGTAAAGCATGAGCCGCCGACCAACCCGGATGCGCGAGCGTCCTGCCTCTCCTTCAGTCACCGCGGCAGACCCTTCGCGCGGCATCCGGCGGTTTACGACGACGACATGCAGTTTCTCTACGATGTCGCTATAGGCGCGCATCCGCTCTCGAGCAGGACTCCCGAGGAGGAGGATTGACGCATCGGTTGAAAGCATGAGTACCTTCATAACAATTGGAATTTAGAATCTGGAATTTGGAGAATGGAAGTCTTGATTTTTAGCCAAACCCTAAAACAGTTTCGCAAAAGATTTCTTCAAGAACACATCCAGCCGAAGCTCGTTCTGGAAAAACGCCCGAGCCGCCACCTGCGCTTCGGCGTAGGAGTCGGGGGTAAATCGTTCGTAGAATCGTGCCACAAAGCGACCAAGGCGCGCAATCTCCCGATAGGGCACCCGTACGATATGGTTTTCATATGGAAGATTTTCTTCATCGGGGAGGACGCAGTCGGTATCCACGAGCACCGGAAACCTCCCGAGCGCAAGCGCCTCATAGAAGCGGATGGAAAAATTGCCGTCTCCCTTTGGGGCAAGGACGAAATCGGAATCCTGTATATTTTTAAGGTATTCCGCCCGCAGAACCTCGCGCGGGAGCTTGATGGTGCTCTTGTTCACCGAGAAAAAATCTCTTTTCACGAATACCGTTTCAACCAAGGGAGACGCTTCAAACGCCGTCATCGCTTTCTCGCGGAAATAGATTCCTTGTTTTCTCGGCTCCGCATGCGGGTCCCCGAGGAAGCGCGTGCGGAAGTCCGCGTACGCGTTCCGCGCAAAAAACTTCGCTTTCTCCCGCACCGTGCCGAGCGCTGACCACCCGCAAAAACTCACCACCGGCTTTTCTTTTTTCTCGCGAGCAAAAAATGTCTCGTCGGAAAACACATCCTCGGCATACACCTGCGGCGGCATTATTATCTCGTTCGGTTGCCTATTGTGTGCATACTGCGAGGTGCGAAAAACAAGCGCATTGGGCACGGCGACGGATGCCGTAGAATCTCCTTCCGCAAAAATAACGAGTTTTTTGCCGTGCGTCCCCGCAAGCGCGGAGAGGCGCGATACATACGCGGTGTTCCGTGACATCCCTACCGAAAAAGAATGCGGCAGTAAAAAGAAGTCGGCTTTTGCCGTGTCTTTTTCAAGCGCCAAAAAACCAAAATCCATCGCGCCGTATACCGCGCGGAACGGCTTTGCGCCTTTATAGTCCGGAAGTCCGAGGTGGCGTTTCAATATCAAAAGCGGCCGCAGATTGGGAATCGGTTCGCCGATATACACGCGAAATTGTTTTTTGTTCTCCATAGCACTACGCGAGCGCCCCTGTCGTCTCTCTTATCATCCGCTCTACGCTAAACTGCGCGACCCTTGCTTTCGCATTCTGCACAAGCGCGTGCGACTCATTCGGGTCCAAAAGCAACCTCTTTGCCTCGCTAGAAAACCCCGCGGGATACTGGGGGGCTACAAGAACCCCCTCTCTTCGCGGTGTTATCAATTCCAAGTTTCCTCCCATCGGCGTCGTAATAATGGGGGTCCCGACCGCCATCACTTCAAGAAGAAGGTGCGAGAACCCTTCGTAGTATGTGGGGAGCATAAAAAGGTCGGATGCTTTGATGTAGGCAAGCATTTCTTCGTGCGGGAGCATTTGCGTGAAGCGCACTTTCCCGCCCAAACCGGTCGCATACGCAATGCTTTGTAATTTTGAAAAATCGGGCCCGCTTCCCATGATAACGAGGGACGCGTCGGGGATGTCCTTCACGATATCGTTTAATGCACAGATTGCCGTATCAAAACCCTTCCACGGCACGAGCCGCCCTGCGGTAGCAATCACTTTTCCTTGAAGCCCTAATGCCAGCCGCAGTTCTTCTTTGCTTTTCTCAAGCGCGACAGGCGTGAAGGCGTTGTAGATAACGGTTATGCGCTCCGACGCGACGCCCCACCCGCGGACGATGCCCGCAAGATACTCGCTCGGCACAATAACTTTCTCCGCGCGGCGCACCACAAATTTCTGCACCGCGCGCCGCGCTTCCGTAACAAAGTCGTATTTCCCATTTTGAAATTGTTCTACTGTTGTATGTTTTGCGGCGTTGTTTTGCGCTTTGCGCTTTGCGTTTTGCGTTTGAAACTGCTCCCACGCGTAGTCGCCGACAATTTTGAGGATAAACTGTTTTCGGGAACCCCACGCCGCCATGAGCGCGGGGGCGCCGACACTCACCGGATCTTGCGCAAAAATAGCGTCAGACCCCTCCGCTTCGGCGCACAAAAGGAGCGCATACATGAGATGGCGGAGAATCTTCGGGTATCCCCGCACGCTGCGGAACGGCACCACGCGCAGGAGAAACTTGTCCCGTGGCAACCCCTCTTCAAGCAAGCGCACATAGGTGGCGGGGCCCCCGATTTCCGGCGGATAGACGCCGGTCGCGATGACAATCGTCTTCTTTCCGCGGTCGTCCGCCTGCGGCGGTTTCTTGAAAATATACCGGCTGTAAATAAAAAAACTGCCGACGGCGAGCGCGCCGAAAATGATAAATTGCGCGAGCATGTACCAAAGCCCAAGGATTTCAACCGCAAGATAGAGAAACACCGTATCAAGCGCTATCATTCCCACCGCAAGCGAGAGGTGCTGGACCATCTGCCGAGGAGCCGCCGAAAGACGCCCGTCCCTGAATGTCCAGAACTTTTGCAGAGTGAAGCTCGCACAAAACGACACGATGAAAGCAATGACCGCCGAGGCAAGATACCATACCTCCAAAAATTCCGTCAACGCAAAAAGAAGGAGAAAATTGATAAGCGCCGCCGTTCCGCCGGAGACAAGGTAGCGCACGAGTTTTATTCTCAATAAAAGACGGGATATTTCTTTCATACTACAGCGTGCAAAATATCTTTTCTTCAAACTCGCGCGCAATCATGGTCCAGTCGTACCGCGTCCGCGCAAGCTTCCCTGCGTTCATAATAATTCTCTCACGAAGCATGGTATCCGCGAAGAGCCGCGCGACGGCGCGCGCTATGCTTTCAGGATTTTTCACCTCGCAAAAAAGCCCCGTCTCTTCGTGCCGCAAAAAATCGGGAATGCCTCCCACGGGAGTCGCGACCACGGGAAGTCCTGCGGCAAACGCCTCAAGAAAAGAACTCCCCATCCCCTCCGAAAGCGCCGGACGCACAAAGACATGCGCCTCGTCAAAAAGGGCGGCTACTTCTCCGTGTGTTTTGTGGCCAAGAAAAAAAACCCGCTCACCGACGCCGCTATACCGCGCTTTTTCCCGAAGCTCGTTCTCCAGCGGACCGATGCCGAGCACAATAAACTTCACTTCACGCGGAAGAAACGGAAGCGCCTCTATTATGTCGCCGACTCCATTCTTCTCCACAAGCCGCGATGTGGTGATGAGCACCTTCGGTCCCTCGGCAAGAGCCGGGAAATGCCGGTCCCTTTTTGGACGAAACACCGCGTGGTCAACACCGTTTGGGATGACATGCACCGGCTCCGGCGCACCCATCGCACGCCCAAAATCGGCAAGATACCGCGAAATCGCCTGCACGACATCCGCCTTGGTAAAAACGCGCCGGAAAAGCGGGTACACAAAGCGCACGCGATGTTTGATGTAGGAAATCGGGTCGCCCTCCTGAAGCGTCAAAATGTAAGGAACCTCGTGGTACGCGAGTTTGAAAAAAAGCGCCGCGAAGCCCGCATAGTTCGCCATTATCGCCCACACGGCGCCGTAACGCTGCTGCCGATGAAGCGAGCGCGCTTTCAAAAAGGCGAGGAACGGAAACAGGTATTTGTTAAGTACGAGCGGAAAAGAAGAGAGGTCTTTTATGCCAGGGTTTGTCGCCACAAAACCGATGCGGTACACGCGCACATTCCCCATCATCTCCTCCCGCGGAAGCGCGGAGTCAAACCGAAGCGTTATGAGGTCAAATGAAATTCGTTCCGCAGGAATACGGTCCGTGATTTCTTTGACCGCGAGCTCCGCTCCGCCCCAGAAACGGGGGCCGTAAGCAAGGGAGAAAATGAGGATTTTTTTCGCCATAAAATACAGGATGCTAATCTACGAATGCGCGCAAATAGTTTTGAAATCCTAAACTCTAATATCTAAATCCTAAACAAATCCGAATTTCAAAACTCTAAACATGTTTTTGGTTTTGAGCATTGTGATTTTGAGATTATTTAGGATTTAGGGTTTGAAATTTAGGATTTGTTTAATGATTCGTATTCATTCGCATATTGGTATCTTTCATTTTTCTATAACACGGTTTTACGCCGTATCGTTCCTCTCCTCCGTTATCGCAAAATCGTCTGCGGGCGTTTTCCCACGGCGCGAAAGAACGACCCCGACGGCGCCGAGAATCACGAGCACAAGTGTCGCGGCGAGCCACAGGAGGGATGATTCATTTTCTTTGGAGAGCGTTTCCGCGACTGCCGCGGGGGCTGGCACTGGAGACGGAGGTTCTTCCTCCGCCACAGGCACAAGCGCCGCGGGAGCGCTCGGTGAGCCGCTTCTTTCGCTTTGCGCCGAGACACTCGCCTTCTGCGACAAAGAAACACTCGGCGATGGCGGAGGTAGCGACGCTTCTTCAGCAAGAAGGGCGGCGGTTAATCCGTTTGGGTAGAGAAGCCCCACCGTTCCGCCAGACACAGAGAGAAGGCGCGTGTTTTCCTGCGGAAAAATGAGCTTCTTTTTCGGGAGAATGAATGTCTGTTCGGGGATGACAAAATACTGCGCGCCTGATTTAAGGAGCCATCCCGAAAGATTGATTTCGTACGCCGATTTGTTTTCAAGTTCAATATAAAAATCGCCCGCGCCACCGACTGACGAAACGGAAAGTTCCGCGGGAATCGCTTTTATCGCCACGCGGTCGGACGCCGTATACTCCCCCGCAACGGCATCAAGGACAACCACATAATCGCCGGGGTATTTATAGGTATGCAAAATGTTCTGCCCTTCTTTCCGCGCGCCGTCGCCGAAGCTCCAGACAAAGCGCGTTTTCCCGGAAAGCCCTTCTTTCACGCCGAGAAGTGCGGCGCTGAAATTGGCGGGCGCGCCGACAACGGCAAACTTTTCTTTTGTTGCGAGACGCGCGGTGAAAAGAGACGGCGCGGGAGGAGGTAGCGCGGAGGCGCTCACGGGAGGGGCGCTCGGCGTCGTTTCCTCCTCTTCATAATTCTCTTCCGATGTGCCATCCGTGACATTTTCCATACCCGGCGTTGGCGCGGCGGCGACCCATTCGCCGCCGACGAATTGTAGCGAGGCGCTGTCTCCGTTTGCGCCCCACGCGGCATCGTATGAAACACTATCTACATCCGCGAGCTCGCCATCACGGAGAATGAGCGTCTCGCCGACATTTCCAAGAGAAAACGCGCTGTCAAAAAGAAGCCCGCCGTATGCCGACCAGTCGGCGAGAAACTTTGCCGTATTGTCGGCGATGATTGCGTAACCCCCCGCGCGGAGAAGGGTGGCGCCGCCTTCTTCCGCCGCTTCAATGTGATGGTTCACCTCGGCTTCAAAGAGCCGCCACAAGCCCAAATCAACCTCTTCCGCTCCCATGTTACGCACTTCAATCCATTCCCGCCCGCTGTCGCTTCCCGTCTCAAGGTCGTACATGATTTCGGTAATCGTCACCTGCGCGGCGAGAGAGAGCGGAAACAGAAGCGCACACAAAAATACCGGCACAAAATGCATCCCGTACGAAGTATGGCATACATGCCACAGAGCCCTACGAAAAAATCGTCTGTCTTTTTTACGCGCCATCACCTGCAATGCTATATACAAAAAAACATGCCCGCAACTTCGTACGGGACATTGCCGACATGGTAGCAAACAAACAGCGTAGAGGGTATAGCGATGAGGGTTTAGGAAAAATTTGACATTTATAAAAAGTGGAGTATGCTATCGCACAGAGATTTCACAAAGGTCCACACAATGGCAAAAGGAGGAGTCCGATGGAATTCATTGACGCACGCCCGGCGTACGAATGGCTCGGAATGGATGATACGGCACCTTACGATTTGTCCGTTTCATTGATTTTCGTTCTCGGAAATGGAAGCGAGGGACCGGTACGGCATGCGGCATCAATCGTAAAGCGGTTTGCCTTACCCATTCCAAATATCGGGTTCACTTCTCTCGGCGGCAATTTCGGAGGAAATCTCCTCTGGGGATGCACGGAAATGCGGCACTACAGGGCGATACTTGAAGAAGAGGGGGTTCCCCCGCATACCATTCTGCATCCTCAAGAAAAATACGGGACGACGAATACGCTCGTCGAAGCGCGACAGGCAATCCCTTGGATAACAGCGCGACTCAACATGAATAAACTGCGCGTTGTCCTCTGTTCGCGGCCGGTACACCAACGACGCGCGTGGCTGACATTTTTAAAGCAACACACGAACATTCAGTTCCACAACAGCCCGTGCGAAGAAACACTCACCGTAGAACTCCTCCCGCGCATCCTCGGCGAAATCAAGCGCATCAGAGAGTACGGAGCAAAGGGTGATTTGGAGCAATGTGCCATTCCCGATGAAGTGCTCTTTGTTGAAAAAGAGCTCCTGCGTGTCGGCGTTAAAGCCCTGTAGCCCTCATGCCCCGCCGCGTCTAAGACGCGGCGGGG
>Ga0209542_10020913_pt1 | contig 10306 bp, 10 predicted proteins | sample RifCSPhighO2_01_FD_184028 | JGI IMG/M metagenome (GOLD analysis project Ga0209542, IMG submission 184028) | Soil microbial communities from Rifle, Colorado - Rifle CSP2_plank highO2_0.1 (SPAdes) (version 2) | ecosystem: Environmental > Terrestrial > Deep subsurface > Rock core/Sediment ...
TGGCAAACGATCACATCCGAGTCGTGGCCGTTGCTCATCAGCACAGAAAGCCGGGCTACTGGAAGAAGCGCAAATAAACGTTTCCACCCGGAGTCGGGAGGATAGGATGGCGACCGTCCGGGCCTTCGGTCCTACCATGAAAGTGGAAATTTACCGCAAGGAATAAGGATAAGGTAGCGTGGCTGATGATAAATCCACAGCAGCGGGCGAGCGTCTTTACCCGGCAACTTGGGACGAGGTTAAGGAAGTGGAGTTAGATGATGCTCTGCGCGCGACTCCTGCTCAACGCTTGGCTTGGCTGGAAGAAGTGCTGAAATTGGCGTGGATAGCACGCGCTACCGGGGGAGAGAAGGAATCATAGAAGCGGAGTCCTTGCAGAAAGGCATGGAAGCCAAGGCCGTGGAGTTCGTGAAGCAGGGGGCGGAGATTTATAAGAAGATTTATAAGAAAGCTTAAGGAATATTGGTTTTCATTTGGTTACCGTTCCCGGCCGTACCATGAAAATCGAATACTGCCTGTTCGTTTTTCATGATCCTGCTTTTGTTGGCGAGAATTTGCGAAGTATCGGGTAATGTGCCACAATTAAATTAATGTGACACATGCAGGTTTGCACGATGAAAAAACTCAGCATCCGGGAAGTCCGCAAAGAGCTGGCACAGCTCGACGAGCTGGTGTCGCGCGAGGGTGAAGTTGTGGTCACGCGCCGCGGCCAACCGATTGCGCGCGTGCTGCCGCTTCGCAGCAAAAAACGGATGCCTTCACACGCGGATCTGCGCGCCAGCATGCCGCGCCTGAAGAAGGGTAGCGAGAAGCACGTCCGCACGGAGCGCGACGAGCGTTGATGGGTCCGTACCTCGACACCAGCGCGTTGGCGAAGTGGTATCTCAACGAGCCGTTCTCCGAGAAGTTCGAGACCTTCATCCAGGAACAGCCCACGGCAGCCATAAGCCGTCTAACAGTCGTCGAGTTACGTTGTTTGCTCGCCCGGCGTCGGCGCGCGGGCGAGATTACAAGAACCGTCGAATCGCGCGTATTCGCGGCGTTCGAGGAAGATACCCATGCCGGGTTTCTGCAGGTCTACCCGGTCGCGGATGAGCACCTGATCGCGGCGCTGAGTTTGATCACGCGGCTTGCCAGATTCCCGCTACGTACTTTGGATGCCATGCATCTGGCGATCGCCCAGGCTATCCATGCCCGACGATTGGCCACCGCCGATCGAACGATGGCCGGCGCAGGAAATGCCATGGGGTTGGAAATCGTGCGTTTCTTCTAAATTAATTCTCAAAGATGGATAAAAAAGCATTCGCGGAACTGGTTTCCAGTGTCCAGGACATGGGCCGCCACATGCGCGGCGGGAAGGTGGCGGGGGCGCGGGTGACCAAGGTCCGCGAACCGAACGTGCGCGCGATCCGTCGCAAGTCGGGATTGAGTCAATCGCAGTTCGCCGTCCTCATCGGCGTGAACCTGCGCACGCTCCAGAACTGGGAACAGGGCCGCACCCGCCCCACCGGCCCAGCGCGCGCCTTGCTGCGGATCGTGGAGAAGAATCCCAAGGCGATGCTGACCCTGCACGCCGCCTGAATCGCCGTTCGCCTTCCCGGCCTGCGGCGCCAACCGGAAGCTGCAGGAAGGTGAAACGCTCTCGTTGCCGTACTCGCGGCCGATGCCGTCCATGGGGTCGAGGTGCCACGAGCTTCGCATCAACGACCGGAACGCCACGAGGCGGATCGTATATCGCGTCGATGCCGACGCCATCGTGATCCTGGAGGTGTTCAAGAAAACCACGGCCAAGACACCCTTGTCCGTGATCGCTACCTGCAAGCGCAGGCTGAGGATGTACGACGATGAATAAGGCAAAGCGAAAGAAGCTGGAGCGGCGTGGCTGGAAGGTCGGCTCGGCCTCGGAGTTTCTCGGCCTGACGGCGGAGGAGGCCCGTATCATCGAGCTAAAGCTTGCGCTCAGCCGCCGGCTGCGCGAGCGACGCGAAGTGCTGAAGCTGACGCAAATCGACCTGGCGCAGCGGCTTCAGTCCAGCCAGTCCCGCATCGCCAAGATGGAGGCCGGCGATCCCTCCGTGTCCCTCGACCTCCTGATCCGTTCGCTCTTCGCGCTCGGCGCCACCAGGCGTGATCTCGCGCGGGTTATCGCTGCGTCGAAATCGCCGCGGGAAGGGCATGCGAAGGCGGCCTGAGGCGGCCGGCGCATGCTCCGAGGTTTACAACAAGCCCGGGGGTGGCTAATCTGGACGCATCGCCCGGCCGCGCGAAGGGCCTGATAAGGAAAAACTGGTGCGCCGCAGCCAGAAAAACGAATCAGGGAAAGCCGTATTAATTCTCGCCGAGTACATATGGCCGAGCAGAGCATTAACGTCAAACCAGAACTGATCCGCTGGGCGATCGAACGCTCCGGCCGGAGCGTTGACACGCTCGCCCGCTACTTTCCACAGATCGAGCAATGGATGTCTGAGCAGGCGCATCCCGCTCTCAGACAGCCCACTCTCAGACAGCTTGAAACACTGGCGAAAAAAACATGGACGCCGCTCGGATATTTTTTCTTGTCCGAGCCACCCGAAGAACGCCTACCGATTCCCGATTACCGTACAGCACGCGATCAACCGATTCGGCGACCCAGCCCGAATCTGATAGACACCTTGCACACCATGCAACGGCGGCAGGCATGGATGCGGGACTACCTGATCGAGTTGGGCCATGAGCAATTGCCCATTATCGGATCGGCCAAGCCTTTAGACGATGTACACGATGTCTCCACAAGTATCCGTCGTGCTTTGGGTATGGACGACGGCTGGGCGAGCCGGATCGGCACTTGGACCGATGCACTCAGCGTTTTGCGCGAGGCCGCCGAGGCGATTGGCGTTCTGGTGGTTATCAATGGTGTAGTCGGCAACGCCACGCGCCGCAAGCTGAACCCGGCCGAATTTCGGGGTTTTGTCCTCTCCGATACCTACGCGCCGCTCGTGTTTATTAATGGGGCGGACGCGCGTTCGGCGCAGATGTTCACGCTCGCGCATGAGCTTGCGCATTTATGGGTTGGCGAAGGCGGTATTTTTGATCTCCCCGAGTTCGAGTCTCCAGGAGACCGGCTGGAGCAGTTTTGCAATCGGGTTGCGGCCGAGTTTCTCATTCCTGCGGCAGAACTCAGGGAATTTTGGCCCGATGTGCGGCGTGATTCCGAACCGTTCCAGAAGGTCGCACGGCATTTCAAGGTGAGCCCGATCGTTGCCGCTCGGCGAGCGCTTGATCTAAATATGATCGACCGCACCGCCTTCTTTGATTTTTTCCATGCTTATCAGAATGACGAGCGCAGGCGGGCGATGAAGTCTAAGGGTGGTAATTTCTACCTGACACAGAATGTACGGCTCGGAAAACGATTCGCCCGCTTGGTGATGCTCGCAGCGAAGGAAGGGCGACTGCTTTATCGCGATGCGTACAGCCTGACTGGTTTGCGCGGTGCAACATTCGACAGATACGCTAAATCGCTTGGGATAGCACTCTGACATGGCGAAGCGCGTTCGCTATCTTGTTGATGCGAATGTGCTCATGGAAGCGCACCGTCGATATTACACCTTCGAATTGTGTCCCGGTTTCTGGGACTGCGTGGCCTGGAACTACAAGCAAGGTGTTTTGTCCAGCATTGATCGGGTCAAGCAAGAAATCGAAGACGGTAAAGACGCCCTGAGCCATTGGGTGAAGAAAGCCTGTCCAGCCGGTTTTTTCGCTGCGACTACGGACAGCAAAGTGACCGCGAAGTATGGCGCCGTCATTGCGTGGGTGCAGTCGCAGGCGCGTTATAAACCTGAAGCACAAGCCAAATTCGCAGGAGATGCCGACGGTTGGCTTGCTGCTTATGCCAAGGAACGCGGGTTTGTCGTCGTAACACAGGAAGTACCTGCGCCGGAGTCGCGGAACGAAGTTAAGTTGCCGGATGTGTGCGATGCACTTGAAGTGCCCTACCTCAACACGTTTGAAATGCTTGCGTCGCTCAAGGTGCGTTTTACCTGGAAACCGAGTACCTGACACGGTCGTTCCAAAACCGGCCATTTCTCGATTACATGAGTTGCTTGTGCGGACTGCGTGGTGGGTGAGAATGTGGGGGAACCCTCAGCTTCTGACGCTATTAGTTTGTAGGATCAAGAAAATAAATTGGGTATCGTCCTCGACGATTCACACAAGAACATCTAAATAACACATGCCGCTTTCTTGGAACGAAATCCGTAGCCGCGCCCACGAATTTTCACGCAGATGGGCGGGTGAAGAATCCGAACGCGCCGAAGCGCAAAGTTTCTGGAATGATTTTTTCAATGTGTTCGGCATTCAGCGAAGACGGGTCGCGGTATTCGAGAAGCAGGTGCAGCTCACCCGCGCTGGCGAGAAACTAAAGCATGGCCGCATAGATGCCTTCTGGAAAGGCATGCTGTTGATCGAGCACAAGAGCCGCGGCCAGGATTTGAACCGCGCTTTTGCTCAGGCCGCGGATTACTTCGATAGTCTCCCGGACAGGGATTTGCCGCGATATATCCTGGTATCCGATTTCGAGCGTTTCCGCCTCTCCGATCTGGAAGAAGGCGCGGAGGTCGAGTTCCATCTTGCCGACCTGCACAAGCAAATCAAATATTTCGCCTTTGTTGCCGGTTACCAAACGCAGGTCATCCAACCGCAAAACCCGGTGAATATCAAAGCCGCCGAGCGCATGGGGCGGTTGCATGACCGACTCAAAGCCAGCGGCTACACCGGGCATCCGCTGGAAGTGTTGCTGGTCCGGCTCTTGTTTTGTCTCTTTGCCGAGGACACCGGCATTTTCCAGCCCGCTGGCAGCTTTCGAGCTTGGCTGGACGAGCGAACCGCACAGGACGGCGCTGATCTCGGCGCGCAACTTGCGCAATTCTTCCAAGTGCTCAACACACCGGAGGACAAGCGCTCGAAAAATCTCGACGAACAGCTTGCCGTCTTTCCTTACGTCAATGGAAAGTTGTTCGAGGAAACACTGTCCATCGCCGCTTTCAATGCCGACATGCGCGAAGCCCTGCTCGATTGCTGCGCGCTGGATTGGAGCGCAATTTCACCCGCGATTTTTGGTGCGCTGTTCCAAAGCATCATGGATGACGAGGCGCGGCGCAATCTCGGCGCGCACTACACCAGCGAAGAAAACATTCTCAAGCTTATCAAACCGCTATTTCTCGACTCGCTGCGGGAAGAATTCCAGCGCGCGCGCAATAACAAGAACAAACTTTTCGAGTTCCACAAAAAGCTGCGAACGCTGACCTTTTTCGACCCTGCCTGCGGCTGCGGCAATTTTCTCGTGATCGCCTACCGCGAGCTGCGCTTGCTGGAGCTGGATCTGCTGCGCGCCGTGCACGCGGGGCCGGGCTCGCGTTTTCTCGACATCCACCAGGAAATCCAGCTCGACGTTGACCAGTTCTACGGTATCGAGATCGAGGAATTCCCGGCCCAGATCGCACAGGTGGCGCTGTGGCTCATGGACCACCAGATGAACGTGCGCGTGTCGGAAGAGTTTGGCATGTACTTCGCGCGCATTCCGCTCAAGAGCACGCCGCATATCCACCACGCTAACGCGCTTACGACGGAATGGGTTGCCGTATTATCGCTAAACCGTGCAAGCTACGTATTCGGCAATCCACCGTTTGTGGGAAAGAAGGAGCAAAGTGTGGCGCAAAAAAAAGATGTAGCGCCTCTATTCTCATCGATCATGGGATCGGGTGTTTTGGATTACGTTACGGCTTGGTATATCAAGGCTGCGGCATATATCCAGGGCACTCACATTCGTTGCGCTTTCGTCTCTACCAACAGCATTACTCAAGGTGAACAGGTTGGCGTGCTGTGGGGTTTTTTGCTCGCAAGAGGTGTCCACATTCATTTCGCCCACCGTACCTTCCAGTGGAGCAATGAGGCGCGTGGAATGGCTGCGGTGCATTGCGTCATCATCGGCTTCGGCGCATTCGATGCCGAGAAGAAAACGATTTACGAATACGCGGATATTCGTGGCGAACCCCACGCCATTAAAGTTGCCAACATCAATCCTTATTTGGTGGATGCGCCTGATGTCGTGCTAGAAAAACGGTCTAGGCCGATCTGCCCAGTTCCCGAAATGAATTATGGCAGTATGGCGCTCGACGATGGCCACTTGCTAATGACAACCGAGCAAAAGGATGCTTTATTAGGCGAGTCGCCAGAAGCCTCGACGCTAATCCGACGTTTCATGGGCGGCGATGAGTTTTTGAACAAGGGTGAGCGATGGTGCTTGTGGCTAAAGGATGCCCAGCCTAGCCAACTCAAAAACATTCCCGGCGTGCGAGATCGCATTGAGCAAGTGCGCGCTTATCGCGCGTCCAGCGGTCGCGCGACAACCGTTAAATTAGCTGCTTTCCCCTCGTTGTTCGGCGAGAATCGCCAACCCGCTAACCCTTATCTATTATTGCCCAAGGTGTCGTCCGAAAATCGGCTTTATATGCCGGTCGGCTACTGTGGTCCGGAAATCATCGCTAGTGGAAGCAGTTTAATAATCCCAGACGCCACGCCCTACCATCTTGGCGTGCTGCAATCCGCCATGCACATGGCCTGGATGCGATGCACTTGTGGACGAATGAAGAGTGATTACCAGTATTCTGTCAGTATCGTCTACAACAACTTTCCTTGGCCAGAAAACCCTAATAATTCTCAGCGCCAAAAAATAGAAGAAGCCGCCCAAGCCTTACTTAATGCCCGCGCTCAATTTCCAGACGCTTCGCTCGCTGATCTCTACGACCCACTCACCATGCCGCCTGTCTTGGTGAAGGCACACCAAACGCTCGATGCGGCGGTGAATGCAGCCTACGGCAGAAAGAGTTTCAAGAACGATGCCGAGCGGGTGTCTTTCTTGTTTAACCTATATCAGAAATACACAACATTATTACTGGAGACCACGAACTCCACGAGTCATGGGAAATCCAGTCAGAACCCAACTAAACGTAAGCGAGTTTGAAGGGGCGTCGTGAGGCTTATTTAATTACCCGATGCCAGCCAGAAGCTTTCGGAAGCAGAGGCGCTGAAGAAAGGCATGGAAGCCAAGGCCGTGGAGTTTGTGAAGCAGGGGGCGGATTTTTATCGCAAGGCTTTGGCAAAACTGGGGTCAGATCACAGTTTCCGCTAATACACCTGTTTAGCTTTCACTTCAATTACTGCGCCAGATTCCGGAGTAGCCTGGAAAGTCTAGGCACTACCAATAATAGGAGACAGACCACGGTTTCCATTAATACATTGAAAAATTAAAGGCGCCAGGGTCAGTTGACCGCTTGTGCTAACCTAGCCGCACCTTACGCGATCGACCAAAGCTCGTCGTGACAAGAAACAATACTTCGTCCGAGACGCACGACAAACCCCTGCATATTCTGCGCAGCGTTTTCGGCTACGAGCATTTCCGCGCGCCGCAGGCGGAGGTGATCGATACCCTCATGCGCGGCGGCGATGCACTGGTGCTCATGCCCACCGGCGGCGGCAAGTCCTTGTGCTTCCAGATTCCTTCCATCGCGCGCGCCGGGACGGGCATCGTCGTCTCGCCGCTGATCGCGCTCATGCAAGACCAGGTGGCGGCGTTGCGCCAAGCCGGCGTGCGCGCGGCCTTCCTCAATTCCACGCTCACGCCGGATGCGGCGCGCCGCATCGAGCGGCAATTATTGGATGGCGGACTCGATTTGCTTTACGTCGCGCCCGAACGCCTGCTGCTCGAGCGCACGCTCGATCTGCTGGCGCGCGCCCGGATCGCGCTGTTCGCCATCGACGAGGCGCATTGCGTCTCGCAATGGGGCCACGATTTCCGCCCGGAGTACATGCAGCTTTCGGTGCTGCACCAGCGCTTCCCGGGCATCCCGCGCATCGCGCTCACGGCCACCGCCGACGAGCCCACGCGCCGCGAGATCAGCGCGCGCCTCGGGCTGGAAGATGCGCGCGCGTTCATCAGCAGTTTCGACCGCCCCAATATCCGTTACCGCATCACCCAAGGCGGCGGCAGCGCGCGCGAACAATTGCTGCGGTTCATTCGCGCGGAACACGCCGGCGACGCCGGCATCGTTTATTGCCTGTCGCGCAAGCGCGTGGAGGAAGTCGCCGAATGGCTCAAGGCCCAGGGCCTGGACGCGCTGCCCTATCACGCCGGGCTTTCCGCCGAAGTGCGCGCACGCAACCAGTCGCGCTTCATCAACGAAGAAGGCGTCATCATCGTCGCTACCATCGCCTTCGGCATGGGCATCGATAAGCCCAACGTGCGCTTTGTCGCGCACCTGAATCTGCCGAAGAGCATCGAGGCGTATTATCAGGAAACCGGACGCGCCGGGCGCGACGGTTTGCCGGCCGATGCCTGGATGATTTACGGCTTGCAAGACGTGATCCTGCTGCGCCAGATGCTGGAAACCTCCGAGTCTGACGCCGCGCGCAAGCGCGTTGAGCGCAACAAGCTCGACGCCATGCTCGGTCTGTGCGAACTCATCACTTGCCGCCGTCAGGCATTGCTCAGCTATTTCGGAGAGACGCTGCCGCAGCCTTGCGGCAACTGCGACACCTGCCTCAATGCGCCCGAAACCTGGGACGCCAGCCTGCCCGCGCAAAAGGCCTTGTCCTGCGTGCATCGCACCGGCCAGCGGTTCGGCGTGAACTATCTGATGGACGTGCTGATGGGCAAGGCCGATGAACGCATGCAACGCTTCGGCCACGATAAATCGAGCACTTTCGGCATCGGCAAGGAGCTGGCGGCGAATGAATGGCGTGGCATATTTCGCCAGCTGATTGCGCGTGGCCTGTTGGCGGTGGATATCGAAGGCCACGGTTCATTGAAGCTCACCGACGCTTGCCGCCCTGTGCTGCGCGGGGAAGAACGCCTCATGCTGCGGCGCGAAATCAAAGTTGGGAAAACCAAAAAGGCTGCGCCGCGCGCCAGCATGGTGTTCGCTGACACGACGGACTCGGCGTTGTGGGAAGCGCTGCGCGCCCGCCGTCGCCAGCTGGCGCTCGATCAGGGTGTCCCGCCGTACGTCGTGTTTCACGACGCCACGCTCACGCAAATGATAGAGCGCCGCCCGCACACGCTGAGCGAATTCGGCGAAATCTCCGGTGTCGGCGAACGCAAACTCGCGGCTTACGGCCAGGAGTTTTTGGAAATTATTTTGGCGCACACGGACCAGGATGAAATACCCACGCCGCCAACCCCGGTGCGTGAAGCGCAACCCGGATAATTAAGGGGTCAGGCGCGATTTCTTGTGTTGACTCTGCCCGCTGTTACTGATTTGCGTCAAAGCTGCCGCCCAACGGTTGTGCCATGCTGCGCGCCTGTAGTCAGTGCACGCCTTGCCAGGCAAGGAGGAACCGTGACCCCGTCAACCAAGCGCTTCATCCTCGAGCAGCTCAAAACCAACCGCATCATGAGCCTCGCGACCGTGCGGCCGGACGGCTACCCACAGGCGACGACGGTCGGCTACGCCAACGACGGGGTGACGCTCTACTTCGCCTGCGACCGCAACAGCCAGAAAGTCCGCAACCTGCGGCGCTCGCCCAAGGTGTCGCTCACGATCAACAAGGACTGGGCCGGCTGGAAGAAGATCACGGGACTCTCCATGGGCGCCACTGCGAAGATCCTTGAGCGCCCGGCCGACACCAAGCGCGCGCTCGCGCTGCTGTCGCGCAAGTTCAAGGACATGAAGGGCCTCAGTGCGGAGGATCTGGCGGCGACGGCGTTCGTGCGCGTGCAACCGAAAGTCATCTCGATGCTCGACTACCGTCGCGGATTTGGCTGGACGAAATTAGTCCGCGTCTAGCAGTTTGTTGAAAAACGCTAGAACCAAAGAAATCAGTAATAGGCTGGATTCCGGCTTCCGCCGGAATGACGGCTTCGAAGGAGGGCCCGATGAGCAAGACCATCCAGCAGAAGATGCACGAACAGCACCGCCGATGGCAGTCCGACAGCGATACCTGGCGGTCCGACATCGATGAGTGGAACAAGGAACTGCGCGTGGCGCTCGGCGACCTGCGCGAGGTCGAGGACATGCTGCGGGACTCGCTCGATGCCCTGGCCGCCCACGCGGACAGCGTGTGGGAAAGCGAACAGCGTCGCTGCGCCCACGAGCTGGCGCTGCGGGAGGAGGCCATGAGCGGGGCGGAGAAGAAAACGGACAAGGGCTGGGCCAAACTCCATCGGGAGCACGCCGCGCGGCACGAGCGCATGGCGGATGCCCACGCGCGCATCAAGAAGTATCAACACAAAGTGGTGGCCGGGGTGATGCGGCTCCTGCGCGCGGCCCGCCAG
>Ga0209542_10020915_pt1 | contig 10305 bp, 10 predicted proteins | sample RifCSPhighO2_01_FD_184028 | JGI IMG/M metagenome (GOLD analysis project Ga0209542, IMG submission 184028) | Soil microbial communities from Rifle, Colorado - Rifle CSP2_plank highO2_0.1 (SPAdes) (version 2) | ecosystem: Environmental > Terrestrial > Deep subsurface > Rock core/Sediment ...
CATCCAATTGCTTGTCCCCGCATAGAGCTTCCCGTCGAAAGACTCGATCGCTTGCACCTCGGTGCCGGATAAGCACCCGGTGGCGCATGAACTCGTGCAAGTCGGCGTATAGCTCAAGACGGGCTCGCTAGCGTCCATTATGGGACTCTGCTGCGCCGGAAGAACACCGGAGAGTGTTCTTCGGAGAAGCTCCGGACGAGTAATACTGACAAATAGCAAGACGACGACAAAAACGGCTATTGAAACCGCAAACACTTTTAGGCCTTTTCTCTGTGACGTCTGACCGACAGGTTCCGCTTGTGGCGACGGTTGTAGTGGAGGCATATCTTCCTCTAGGGAATGAATGTGAGGCGGCCAATTTTCTGCGCCCAGAATTCGGCAAACCAGATATCGCCCGACTTGTCGTCAACTGTTATACCTGCCGCGCCGCCCGTGATGCCGAGATCGGCAAGCGGCGGGAACATCTGGATCTCGCCCGTCTTGTCCACCATGCCGAGGAATCCAAGGCCCTTGTCCATAGGATACGTGTGAGCGGCGAACCATACGCGGTCTTGCGAGTCGATATCTATCGTGTGGACGTATTCGTTGTCGTTGTTGGACAGTGGGTAGTAGATGAGGCTTGTAACGACCGCGCACGGATTGTTGCCATCGCCGTCGAGTTTCGTGCAGCCGCCGCCGCGCGCCTTTGCGATGTCGAATTTGACGAACGCGCTTTCGAAATATTCGTTGACCCACAAATCGCCCGCCGAATCGAATCCGAGCTGCCACGGGCCGCTGCCCACTTTGTTCCACGCGGGAATATGCGCGGGATGGTGCGTTGCCTTCGGCATCGGGTATTCCGTGATCGTCTTGGTAGCGGGGTTGAGCATTCCTATAGCGGTGCCGTAGAATTCGGTGAACCAGATATTGCCGTCGGGGCCCTTCTCCACATGCGCCGCGCCGGCGTTATTTTGCGGGACGGGATACTTCTTAAAGCATCCATCCTCTTCTCCCGGCTTGCACCACGGTGCCGGGTACGGAGAAATAAAGTCGTAGGCGCAACTTGCTTGCGTCTCGGTAAACGTGCTCGGCTTGAAACTCAAGATGAAATTGCCCTTTTCGCGCGACTGCCCGATGGAGCCCGCATACACGGTACCGGTCGCTTCATCTACCAAAACTCCGGATATCCCCGCGCCATCCTGCGGAATATTGTAGCAGCGCTGCGTGCCCGCCCCCGGCGTGAGCTGCACGATGCGCGCGGCGCCTTTTTGGGTGTAGTTGTCGCCGCCTTGCCCGTACCAGATGTCGCCGTTCTGCGCCACGTCCACGTCTTGATTCGAGAGGCTGATATCGGTCTCCCCATACACCGTCGGGCTGAACTGCGGATCTATGTAGAAAATCGGGTTTGCCGGCTGAACGTCCTTGTAGTACACGTTCTGCCCCGTTGTGGTGACGAGCGACTCGATGCCGCGCGAGAATTCCGCTTCTACCCAGAGATTGCCGCGCTTGTCGAGCGCGACGTCGAGCGGAGTGAGATGTCCTTTTGAGTTCTCGGGAGAGTGCGAAGGATACGACGAATAGGCATACACGCGCACCGGCACGGTGTTGCTCGTGCCGTAGCCGCCTGCGGTTACTCGCACGCTGTAGCCGCTATTGAGGCCGGAGGGCGTGCGGAGCTTGATGGTGCGCGAATTCCACATGAGGACGCGCGAGTCGAGCGAGCTTATCGTTATCGTGTTTCCTCCGCCTACGAACGTAACGACGTAGTCGTCGCGGAAGGGGTTTGCGGAATTGTCGGCGAAGCCGAGACCGGAGATGACGGTGGTCGCGCCCGCGAGGGAGAGGATGGTGTTGTCGGAGATGTGAGGAGCGCCCGGACACGCGTACCCCTGCGCGCCCTCCGACACGGCGCCGAGGGAAGCGAACGTCGTCGCGAGCGTTTCATCAATCGAATACCAATGATCCTGCTGCCCGACAAAGCTGTACTGCGCGAAGGGAAGCGAGCCGCTCTCTTGCGTCGTGTACAGGTGCCCTTCGATTTTCTCAAATCGGTAACCCTCGGAGTTGAGCTTTGCGGTATCGGGCTTCGTCGTGTAGATGCGATCTTCCGTCGAGTCGCTTTTGAACCGCTGGAGCGGAGCGGTCCCGCTCATTTCTCTGTCGTACACATACGCGACGACGCCGCGGTCGGCGTATCCGAGATCGGAAATAAAGCGCCGCTGCTCGGATTCGCTCGTCGTATAGAAATGCTTTTTCGTGCGTGAATCAAAGAGCTCGTAGAGCGGCGCGAGGTCGGGTGTTGCACAAGAGAGCGAGCTTGAGGGGGGTTTGGTGGTAGGGGTGGGAGGTTTCGTCCCGGGCACAGAAGACTCCTCGAGAACCGCGCGCGTCCTAGGGCCCACGGCCCCCCAACCGGTGGTGGCGGGCGTGCCGGAAGAGACCAGGCCACGCGCGGCTTGGAACTGCCGCACGCCTGCTTGCGTAAGGAGGCCGAAGTGTCCTGTGTCAGAACCGGGCGCAAGGTAGCCCTTAGTGATGAGGTACCGCTGGAGACGTCGCACATCCTCACCGCTCATGCCCGCTGTAAGCGTGCGCAACAGCTTAAGGCGCTCGCCCGTGCCCGCAGGCGGTATCTGACCACGCAAGATTGACCGAATCTCGCTCACGGTCGTAGCGCTCGCATTGAACGAAGAGAGTAGCCCCGCGATTGCGCTGATCTGCGACTCCGTGAGAGCGGCGGAGGCGGATACCGGAATGGCGAGAAGTACGAGAAAAAGTGTGACGACCAAGCATCTTGCACCGAATTTCTTTGGGGCCATGCCACCGAGCGTACAGCCTGCGGGCGGATGTGGCAATATGTCGGGGGTTGATAACGTCATCAATAACGGATGGGGTGGGGAGAATCCCCCGCCGCGTTTTTGCATACCCTGTACACTGCTCTCATGCTTAAAGTATCCGGAAACGAGGTGCTTCGCGACAGTGTGGTCGTGGGATATATCGATGGCATATACATCAAAGGCCGCGACTACAAGACTATCGGCTACTTCCAAGACAACTACATTTATGATGCTCTGGGCAAGAAGCTTGCCTACATCAACGGCGACTACCTGTATGATTACGCGAACCCAAAGTCATACACCGACCTCGGCAAGGTCAAGAAGGCGTTCAAGGACGACGGCCTGCCCGAGATTGCTCGCTCGGCCATCTATCAGCTCATCGGGGCGTAGCGTAGTCAGAGGAGCTTGCGCAGTTCGTCCAGTGAAATCTTGAGATCACGCAGGATGGCACCGAGCGATACCGCCTCAGGCATTGACAAAGCTTTTGCGTCTGCCGCTTCTGCGAGCTGCGCCGCCCCTGCGGCTGTGAGGGCCCCAGCCCAAAAAGGAGTGCGCGTAATCCTCCCAGGTCATGTTGCCGCGGCCTCGGTCATGGAGTAGTACCGGGAAACGGAGGGAACGTCTGTTCGACATAATCGCGTATAATCTTCTCTGCCTTCGGTGCCTCCATCATCGCAGTCTCCCAGACAAGCGGGAGTTCGAGACTAAAGTAATCGTGCGCCGCCCAGTCGCGCATGCCAGCCATCTTTCTCCATGGTACTTCTACCTTCGTGCGCGTCTCGTCGGAAACCTTCTTCGCAAGTTGTCCGACCACTTCGAGCTGCATGATTACGGCGCTCTGCGTCTTTTGGTCCAAAAGAAAGGCCGCCTCATCCATCCCGGCTGTGAATGCACAGAGCTTGTCGAATGCGTCGAGCATCAACCGCAGATATGCCGAGTCATCCTTCATAGAGTGGATGGAGATCGTGGTAGATAGAGTCACGGAAGTAAGGGATGACATTGCTCTCGGAGACGACATCCGCTGATCGCCCGAGACTCGCGGCCAAGTCTTCACGCAGGCCGATGAGGTCCCAGAGCGATATGCGATTGCGATAGGTGACAAGCAAGTCCACATCGCTGTCGGGGCGAGCTTCGCCGCGTGCGAAGGAGCCGAAGATTTGCGCGCGCTTCACGCCGTATTTCTCAAACACGGGCGTAGCCTTCTCCCTAATTTCCTCCAAAGTTGGGATCATGGCGTGATTGTACCACAGAGCCGCCAACGCTTCGCGTCGACATCTCTTCCCTACTGGGCCCTGGTTAGTTCCGGCTCGCGATGATGTCAGCGGCCACGTTTTGCGGCACGGCCTCATAGTGGTCGAACTCCATCGTCATGTTGCCGCGACCCTCGGTCATGCTTCGTAGCGCGGTGGTGTAGCCGAACATCTCTGAGAGCGGCACCTTGGCGTGCACCACCTTGCTCATGCCGCGTTCGTCCATGCCCTCTATAGAGCCACGCTTGCCCGAGAGGGAGCCCGTGATGTCGCCCATGAACTGCTCGGGCATCGTGACCTCCACCCTCATGATGGGCTCGAGGATGACGGGCTTAGCCTTCTTGGCTGCGTCTTGGAAGGCGATGGAGCCCGCAATCTTAAACGCGATTTCCGAGGAGTCCACCTCGTGGTAGGAGCCGTCGTAGAGGTCTACCGAGATGTCCACGACCGGGTAGCCGGCGAGAATCCCTCGCGCCATCGCCTCGCGAATGCCCTTCTCCACCGCGCTAATGTACTCGTTGGGGATGACTCCGCCCTTGATGTTGTTGATGAATTCGAAATGGTCCTCGCGGGTAGTGTTCTTGGCGAGCTTCTTCTTGGTATCCGGGTCTATCGGCTCAAGCTTCTTCAGGTGAATCTTAACGTGTCCGTACTGCCCGCGACCGCCCGTCTGCTTGACGTACTTCTCCTCCCCATCCGCGCTCGCTAGAACGGTCTCCCTATAGGCCACCTGTGGCTTACCAGTGTCAGCGACCACATTAAACTCGCGACGCATGCGGTCTACCAAGATCTCGAGGTGCAATTCGCCCATACCGGCGATGATAGTCTCGCCCGTCTCCTCGTCGCTCGTAACACGGAAGGTCGGGTCTTCGTCTGAGAGCTTGCGGAGCGCCGTGCCCATCTTCTCCTGGTCGGCCTTGGTCTTGGGCTCAATGCGCACCGACACCACTGGCTCGGGGAAGACAATCTGCTCAAGCACGATGGGGTTCGCCTCGTCACAGAGCGTATCGCTGGTCTTCGTGTCTTTGAGCCCCACGAATGCGGCAATCTCGCCTGCGAAGACCTGCTCAACCTCCTCGCGCTTGTCGGCCTGCAGCCGCACGATGCGGCCGACGCGCTCCTTAGAGCCGCTGCGGGAATTGTAGATGTAGGAGCCAGCGGCCACCGAGCCTGAGTAGACTCGGAAGAACGTGAGGGAGCCCACAAATGGGTCGGTCTGGAGCTTGAAGGCGAGCGCCGAGAACGGCTCGTCGTCAGAGGCGTGGCGCTCAATTTGGTCGCCCGTCTTAGGGTTAATACCCGTGGCCGGGGGCAGGTCGAGTGGGGAGGGTAGGTAGTCCACCACAGCGTCGAGCACCAGCTGCACGCCCTTGTTCTTAAGCGCAGAGCCCGTGTAAACCGGAAATATCTCGTTCGCAATTACGCCCTTGCGCAGGAGTTGCTTCAGCACCTCCACCGAGGGCTCCTGCCCTTCGAGGTACGCACTCATGACCACGTCGTCTTGTTCGACGATGCGCTCGACGAGCTCGCCACGATACTTCTTCGCGTCTTCAAGAAGATTGGCGGGAACCTCGCCCTCGATGACCTCCTCACCCATATTTCCGCTAAACGTGTAGCTCTTCATCGAGAGGAGGTCTACGATGCCCTCGTGCGCGGCCTCCTCCCCCATCGGAATCTGCATGCGGATGGCCTTCGGTGAGAGGCGGTCGAGGATGCTCGCGTAAGAATCCTCAAAGGAGGCGCCGGTGCGGTCGAGCTTGTTGATGAAGCAGATGCGCGGCACGTTTGCCTCGTCGGCGTAGCGCCAGTTGGTCTCGCTCTGCGGTTCAACGCCAGCTACCCCGTCGAAGACGACGATGGCGCCGTCCAAGACACGCATGGAGCGCTTCACCTCGGCGGTGAAGTCAATGTGCCCCGGCGTATCAATGACGTTGAAGCGGAATTTCTTCGCCGCGTCCTTCTTGTCGGGCTCGTTGGTGCGCGTCCAGAAGCAGGTGATGGCCGCAGCGGTGATGGTGATACCGCGCTCGCGCTCCTGCTCCATCCAGTCGGTAGTGGTCTCGCCCTCGTGCACCTCGCCTATCTTGTGCTGGGAGCCCGTGTAGAAAAGGACCCGCTCGGACGTCGTCGTCTTGCCCGCGTCGATGTGGGCGATGATGCCGAAGTTACGAACCTTCTCGAGTGGATAATCCCGCTTCATACGTTGGTTACAAAAATAAAAGCCCGCAGGGCGTTACCCCGATACTACCGGAATATGCCGGAAATGCAAAGGCTGCAGACTATCTCGGATGCTTGCGGATATTGAGAAGACGATAAGTATCGCCCACTATCTTGAACAAGGAAGGCTACTTGTTTACGAAATGCCTTGCGTACTCCAGTTGGAAACTCTACGAACGCACGGTCAAACCGCGTCGTTGTGGAGTATTTCATTTCTCTAGATGTGCCATCAGCTCTTCAACGGTGTTGAATGGCCCCGATATCCTCCCCTCCCTTTCGTCCTTCAAACTTGCTTCAAGCCAGCGAGGAAATTTCTTTTGCCTTTGTTTCGTCGGAGCCTGTGTAGTCGGAGCGGTTTTAGACAGGCGCACAGGGATACGCTGCGACTTCTCCTGCCGCATCTCCCGTACCACCTTCTCCAGAGCGCTCAAACGCTTCTCGATCATTGCGTTGGTCATGCGCGTATTATACCACAACGGCCCTTTCGGGCCGTTTTACCACGCGAAATGGGCGAAGGCTTTATTTGCTTCCGCCATTCTATGCATTTCATCTTTTTTCTTGATGGCCTCACCCTCGTTCTTAGCTGCGGCGAGGATCTGGTCGGCAAGCTTCTCGGCCATCGGACGGCCCTTGCCGCTCCGGGCCGCCCCGATAATCCAACGGAATGAGAGCGCGAGCCGTCGCGCCGTCGGCACCTCGCGCGGCACCTGATAGTTGGCGCCTCCGACCCGGCGGCTTCGCACCTCCATCAGAGGGGAGACGTTACGGATAGCGGTATCAAACGTCTCGAGCGGGTCTGCCCCACCTTCTTTAATCTTATCGAGAGCGCCATACACAACCCTACGGGCGGTGTCCTTCTTGCCGTCCCACATGACGGCATTCACGAAGCGGGTCACCGTCTCTGAACTGTAGGTCAGGTCGGGCGTCCAGGTGCGTTGCTTCTTAAGAGGTCGGCGCATAGGAAAAAAATTTATAATTTTTTCAAACTTAGGCGGCCTTCGGGCGCTTTGCGCCGTAGCGAGAGCGAGCCACTCTGCGCTTGTCCACGCCGCCCGCATCGAGCTTGCCGCGCACAATCGTGTACTGCACGCCGATGTCCTTGACGCGCCCACCGCGCAGCAGGACGACCGAGTGCTCCTGGAGGTTGTGCCCCTCGCCAGGGATGTAGGCAGTGACCTCCATGCCATTGGTGAGCCGGACGCGAGCAATCTTGCGGACGGCGGAGTTCGGCTTGCGGGGTGTCTTGGTGGTCACCTTGGTGCACACCCCGCGCTTGAAGGGTGAGGGGTAGAAGGTTGGGCGATTCTTGAGCGCGTTAAAACCGCGCGTGAGCGCGATAGCCTTGGACTTGCGCCCCGTGTCTCGGCGACGCTTCTTGGCGAGCTGATTAATAGTAGCCATTTCTATATAAAGGCCCGCGTGAGCGGGGTGTCCACACTATATATAAGAGCAGCCAAAAGCGCAACTAGCTCGAAATCTTCGTGTTGGTCGCCTTCGCCAACTCCTCGATATTCACACCAAAGCGATGGAGCGTTACCGATCCCATCTTATTCTCCTGCTCAAGGTCAGCTATGCGACCTGTGTTGCCTTCGGCGATTGCTAACATTTTTTGAGATATCTCTTCAATCCGAATATTGGATGCTCGAATCGCCTCTATTTCTGATCTGAAGTTGTATTTTTCTAGCGTCGAACTGGTAATGTTGTGTCGCAAAATATCGAGGCTATCACGGACAGCGCCGACTTCTTTTTTCGTCGCAAAATCTGCGAGTTGTTCTTTCACCCATTTCTTATCCTCGGTAGTCAGCATGGTTGCGAGTATACCACGCACCCTCGTTATCCACAGATGAAGTTACTCGATGGGTTCGTGGTACGGGTCACCCGAGGCGGGTCGAGGTGGGGGTTGTACGGGTTGTGGGGAGCTTGGCCTCGCCACCGGAGGTAGGGGCGCAAATTCTGGCCCAGGCACTCCTGTCGGGAGATTTGAGGGTGGCTCACTTTGCTGACGTAGCGGAGCGGGCATGGGGTTATGAAAAACTGGCGCAGAGGCACCCGGCAGCACCGTGCGGGGCGGGAGCGGAGCGGAGTTGGGAAGGTCTGACCTTCCCAACTGTGGCGGTTGCGCAGGTCTGACCTGCGCAGGAGGCATAGGTGAGAGAACGATTGACGGCGCGGGCGGCGGGAGTGGAACAAACACCTGTGGCGGTGGCAGCATAGGCCGCGGCGACGGAGCGGGCATCGGTTGCGAAGGTGGGGGTGCGGTGGCGGGCGCAGGCACTGCCCCACCCTTACGCATCTCCTCTTGCAGCGGCTTGAATATCTTCTCATTAATCTCGCCCATAATCTGCCGTGCCTCGGGCTCGGGTATCCCCGCTACAAGCAGTCCACCAAGAAATTCCGACGGGCTCACGAGTCCAAGCAACATATTTCTGTTCAGTTCAGCGATTTTCCCGATCTGGTCGACATGAAGCCTATACTCCGCACCAATGCCTGTAATAATTGGAGTCCACTCCCCGCCGATAATGAACTCCTGCACAACCCTTGGTGCCCGGTCAAAAGCTTTATCGACGTCTTGTTCAGATACAGTCATATGTTTCTTTATCAGATACCCCAGAATCTCCTTACCTCAACCTGCTGCCCGGCCGGAAGGCCAGCTACATACGTCGGGAAATCAGCGTGATGAACGTTAACCCATGCTCCTATGGTGTGGGCTGTCGTACTGTCGATACTGCCAGCGCGATAAATGGCGTTTAGCTGGCGAAGAGTCAGCTGCTCATACATATGCATGCCAGTGTTGTCCGTGCTAAGGAGTGTTGTATCTGGCAATTTCGATATTTCTTCGTTTTTCAGAGCACGTATGGCCTGCTCACCTCGGGACATGTTCGTACCGGGGTGGGTGATGCTTGGGATAGCCGCGCCCGGTGCCGTCGGGTGAGTCGGCGGATTACGATATTCAACCGTGTCCGTGTAACGAGCCGTAATGCCATCCCCGCGAGCTTTACGTATCACTGCCTTATCTGCGTCGGAGACCTGATCGCTGTCCATAAGCTTGTCGAACTTCGACTGCGAGAGCGCAGCGGCGGCTGCCGGAGTGCGCAATGCCCGGCGCACCTCCGGCGACTCAAGCTCTTTATCGCTAAAGCCGCCGACGATGGTAGCCATCGCTCGAGTGTCACCAGCAGCGGCAGCGGCCTGCAGACGCGGCATGGCACTCTCGCGCTGGAACGTGCGCTCCGCTTCTTGACCGCTCTTCTGCCAATACTGATAGCCTTGTTGGATGCGCCCTCCGGGACTTTTCGCAACCGCCGCAGCAGCTTCACCGGCCCCAGCGGCCTTCATCGCGTATCCAAGCCCAGCGCTACGTATATCCATCCGTGCATTCTGCATCGGACGGAAGAGCCACCGCGTCGCGCGCTGCGCAGCTTTCGAGTTAGGAGCATATTTTTGTACGCCCTTCCTGCCGAGCCAGCCAGCCGCATTTACCGGGGCACTCATTCCATAAGCCATCATGCCGCCCGCGAGCTTCATCGCCCCCGTTGCGCCGAACGCACTCATGCGCTTGGCGGTGACGATGACGGCGAGGAGGAGGCCCATGGCGATGATGAAGGCCATTAGAATGGAACCGAATTGGGCGAGACCACCAGCGCCGGTGTTGAGGAAGCCCTGCCACGCGCTGCCAGCATCGGTCGTGCTTGTGGTCCAACCGCCGGCCCGCAGGAGGAACTTCGCATCGGTAATGACCGCAAGCGCAATGTAGAGCAGGAGGAGGAGGACGGGCGCCGTGAGCGTCTGCTCAATAAGGTGGCTCCACCATTGCTTGGCGAGACCCGAGAGCTGGGGAATGGCAAGACCAGCGAAGCCTAAAGGCGCGATGATGATAAGGAATATGAGCGCCACGAATCGCGCGACCAGAATGAACGCAAGGGAGAAGAAGACGAAGGCAGCCGTGATGAAGAGCAGGATGGCCATAAAGCCGAGATACCACGGCCCACTACCGCCCAACGCACTCCCCTTAATAGTGTCGC
>Ga0209542_10020916_pt1 | contig 10305 bp, 7 predicted proteins | sample RifCSPhighO2_01_FD_184028 | JGI IMG/M metagenome (GOLD analysis project Ga0209542, IMG submission 184028) | Soil microbial communities from Rifle, Colorado - Rifle CSP2_plank highO2_0.1 (SPAdes) (version 2) | ecosystem: Environmental > Terrestrial > Deep subsurface > Rock core/Sediment ...
TATTTGACCTTAACGGGCTGCACTACGGGGTTCTGCCTCTTAATGTCCCCGAAGCTTGGCCTTGTCGTTGTATTTTCCATACAGCTCAAGGGATGACGCAGACCTCCGAAGGAGTCCAGAGCGTCCCTTTCGCCCTGTTGGTAACCAAAATACCCTTATTCTTCAAGGCGAGTTAGGGTATAGACCTATGAAGACCTATGAACACTTGACTTTATATCTGAGGCGCGATAGGATGGCACTTAACGATATGCGTAAGGATATTCAAGCAAAACTGAAGGAAATGCCGGAGCTACTCTCTATCAGTCAGGTGGCCGACATTTTCAATATTCACCCCGACACCCTCCGCAATTGGGAAAAGGAGGGTATTTTAGTGCCACTCCGGGCCGGGAAGCGCGGAGATCGCAAATACCGTCCGCAGGATATCAAGACAATCGTCGACAAGATGGGTAGCAAGCTCACTCTCCCGCAGCTCGAGCAATTTCTCTGGAAGAGCGCCGACATCCTTCGGGGCAAGATTGACAGCTCTGACTACAAAAAATATATCTTCGGCCTCCTCTTCTACAAACGCATCAGCGATGTTTGGGATGAGGAGTACGCGAAAGTGATAGACGAGTTCAAAGACGAGACGATTGCGCGCGCCGATTACAACCACCGCTTTCAGGTGCCGAAGGAGTGTCGCTGGTCGGTTGTGGAGGAACGCGCAGAAAATATCGGCAAGAAACTCAACGAGGTCTTTGAGAAGCTTGCGAATGCAAACAGTCCGAAGCTCGACAGAATTTTTGAAGACCTCGACTTTGCAAACAAAGACAGGTTCCCTAACGAGACGACCCAGCGGCTCATCAACCACTTTTCCCAGTACAACTTCGGCGACACCTATATTAACTCCGATCTCTTGGGCGACGCGTACGAATACCTCATCAAACAGTTCGCGGCGGATGCGGGTAAAAAAGGCGGCGAGTTCTATACCCCGCGCGAAGTCGAGCGAGTCATAATTCAAATACTCAAACCGCATAAAAAGGATCACATCTATGACCCTACCGTTGGCTCCGGTGGCTTCCTTCTTGAGGCATTTCATCATCTCAAAGAGAAAGAGAACGAACAGGTAGCCCGCACGCTTTACCTCTACGGGCAGGAAATAAACATCGGCACCTTTGCAATCGCTAAGATCAACATGTTCCTCCACGGACTCGATAGCGCGGATATACAGCGCGGCGATACGCTGGCCAACCCGCAGTTCCTCAATCCGAACGGTTCACTCAAAACATTTGATATCTGCGTAGCCAATCCACCCTACTCAATCAATGACTGGGAATATGAAATGTTCAAGTCCGACAAATACGGCCGGATAGACGGGTACGAACTGCCGCCCAATAAAAATGCAGACTACGCCTTCGTCCTTCACATCATCAAGTCGATGAACTCGAACGGCCGCGCCGGCATAGTACTCCCGCACGGTGTGCTCTTCCGTGGCGGCTCCGAAGGACGGATACGCGAGCAGATACTCAAGAACGATCTCATAGAAGCAGTCATAGCACTCCCACCTAAGCTCTTTTACGGCACTGGCATTCCAGCGGCAATCCTGATTTTCAACCGGAACAAGCCGGAGGATCACAAGGGCAAGGTGCTAATCATCGACGCCGAGAAGGACTTCTCCGAGGGAAAGAACCAAAACTCTCTTCGCGTGCAGGATATCGCGAAAATCGTCAAATCATACGACAACTACAAAAATGTCGAGGGTTACGCGCGCGTTGTTGGTCTCGAGGAAATTGAGGGAAATGAGTACAACCTCAACGTACGCCGCTATATCGAGAGTGGCGATATTCAGGAAGAGATTGACGTGTCGGTAGTACGCAAGGAGCTAGTGACTCTCGAGAAGGAACGTGCAGAGATTGACAAGAAGGTCGAGGAGTACTTAACAAAATTGAAGTACTAAATTTATGCCAAAAAACTTAACTCAAGCAGAGTGGGATGCAATAGAAAAAGAATTTCTTAAAAACATGAATGATCGGTACTTCCAGGATATTCGTAACGATATTCAAACATTAAGAAAAAACAGACCAGAATCTATAAAGAGTCAGCTTTGTTTAGCATTCACTTTAGCGGATTCGTTGTCCAGGATCCATAAAATATTTTCAGGAGTGAGGGGTGAAAATTTGGATAAGGACAATGAAGATAGATTTAGGGCGTGGATGGACGCATTTGTGCTTACTGAAAAAAATGATGAGTATAAGAAATATAAAGGACTTATAGCACCAAATTCAAAAGTTCTTTGGAATATACGAAATTCATTTCTCCATTTTTATTCATTTCCTCCAGTTAAAGAGGGGCAGGACTATGTCATCTTTGGATATAATCTTTCGGTTGAGACAAACAGTAATGTTAAAAAGGCTTTTCAAGAGAAGGGTTACAAAGCCGTTACTCATATGGATGCCCTCCGTCTTATTGAAGCAATTTTCTCTGGATTTTTGGTTCAGTTAATCCATCTTACAGAAATGATAAAAAATAACCCTGCTCAGTATATAGAAAATGTATTGTATGCAAGGAATATATTATTCACACAAAGTGCTGTTGTGGTTCCTAAAAAATAATATGGTAGCGATTACATCAAAACAGAATATTCCGAAAGGGTGGCAGCGTGTAAAACTTGGGGATATTTCTGATATCACAAATGGAAAAACTAACACTCAAGACGCTGTTGCTGATGGAGAGTATCCACTTTTTGATCGCTCTATTGCGATAAAGAGAAGCAATAAATATCTTTTTGATAAAACGGCCGTTGTTCTGCCCGGAGAGGGGGCTGAATTTGTACCCCGCTACTATAGCGGGAAGTTCGACTTGCACCAGAGAGTGTACGCTATCTTTCCGAGCAATGTTGTATACCCACTTTATTTATTTCAGTATCTGTACGCAAATCGCGCGATCTTTGCCCAAAATGCTGTCGGAAGCACAGTTAAATCTCTCCGGCTCCCCATCATTCAAGCTGTCGACGTTTTACTTCCGCCGCTTACCGAACAAAAAAGGATTGCAGAGATTTTGGTGACAGTAGACGAGGAGATCCAGAAAACTGAAGAGATAACCTCTCAAACAGAGAAGCTCAAGAAAGGCTTAATGCAGCAACTTTTTGCGAAAGGCATCGGTCATACGAAGTTCAAAAAAACAAAAATCGGCAGTATTCCGGAGGAGTGGCAAGCCAAGACAGTGGGTGAGCTTTGTGACCTTGGTCGTGGGAGGGTGATAAATAAAAAGGAATTACAAGAAAACCCCGGTCCATATCCGGTCTATTCATCCCAGACTTCTAACAATGGAGAATTTGGACGAATAGCCACCTACGATTTTGAAGGGGAATACGTCACATGGACGACTGACGGTGAATATGCTGGCGCGACTTTTTATCGCAATGGGAAATTCAATTGTACAAATGTTTGTGGAACCCTAAAGGCAACGGTTCCACTAGACATGCGGTACCTTAGTCTTGTTCTTGAGGTATATGCCGAAAAGTATGTTGTTAAGACGGCAAACCCGAAGCTTATGAATGGTGTGATGTCCACTGTAATTATTCCTGTGCCACCGATTGCTGAACAAAAGAAGATTGCCGAGGTACTTCTTTCCTGCGACGAAAAGCTTTCGGTAAATAAAAAATTAAAAGCTAAGCTGACCCTCCTTAAAAAAGGTCTCATGCAGGACCTTCTGAGCGGTAAGGTGAGGACAAAATAATCTTATGAAACTCAAATCCTTTAGAATTAAGCACTACAAATCTATCCAAGACACTGGAGATGTCTTGCTAGATAAGGGTCGTATCGCTGTATTTGCAGGGCAAAACGAGTCCGGCAAGAGTTCAGTGCTTGAAGCACTTAACTCTTTCGAGCAAGGGTCCTTCAATCAGGATTCAGTACCTTTTGATTTTGAGGACGCCGCCCAAGAGGTTTCCTGCACCTATGAAATTGAGGATTCCGATAGTGATTTTTGGGAGGAAATTGAGAGCGGAGTTGCAGAAGATTACAAACTAGAACGCGGAGACCTTGGAAGCATTCTTGACATCGCAAAGTTGAAAAAGTCTATCAAAGAATTTACCATCACGCGCTCAACTGATCTCAAGAGTGACCATAAGGTTCAGATTGCTGTAAACGACAGTGCGTTTCAAATTATTCGTGCATCTGTACGAGAGGAGGAGGTTACTTCAGAAGTGAAAAAAGAAGACGGCACAACCGAGACGAAGACGGAGAATAAAAAAGCTGTCGACCTCTCAGATGAGAATAATGCCGCGATCGCGGATATTCTTTGGAGGAATAGCCCGAAGATTATTTTGTTCAATGATTTTTGCGACTTGTTGCCTGACAAGTTTTCTATTGCTGATCTGAAGGCAGATAAAAAAGACGCCGCTGGATATAAGGCTGTGAAGAATTTTGAGAAAATCTCAAAGGTAAACTTTCTCGAACTTTTTAAACTAGATGATCTAAAACGAGACTCAAAGGAAGAAAAACACAATGAGGCTATTTCTGTCGACTTTACGAAAGCGTGGAGACAGAAGATTCATGGGGACAATAAAGTGACGCTTGCGTATAAATTTGAGAAGAGGGACACCGAAGAAACCTCTTTCGTTCTTTTCTATGTGGAAACGAAGGATAAGCAGAAGATTCGCCCACGCATGAGAAGCAAGGGGCTAATCTGGTTCCTTTCGTTTTGGATGGAACTCGAAGCAAGCAGCAGCGATAGTAGTTTGATTATTTTAGCTGATGAGCCCGGCCTGTACCTACATATTCGAGCGCAGGCCGACATACTTGAGGTTTTTGAAAAGTTGGCCACGAAAGAGGGGCATCAGATACTCTATTCCACACACTCACCAAATCTTATTAAAGTTGATCACTTAGAGAGAATAAGTCTAGTGATTAACGATTCGGCAAAAGGTACGATTGTAGAGGGCATTACCACCTCTAAGATCGATTCGCAGAACAAGCAGGACGCACTACAGCCAGTGGCGAACGCCATAGGTTTTTCTGCAAGCGACTTCGCTCTACCCAATAAGAAGAACACAATTTTGGAAGGAGTATCCGATTATTTCTATTACCTAGGAATGCGGAAGTTGTTGAAACGGAAGGAAGATTACGCATTTGTCCCAGGGATCGGGGTTAGAAAACAAGGAACACTTGTTTCATTTTGCCTTGGCTACGGACTCGAGTGGGTTGCAGTATTTGATGATGACTCAACCCGTGGCAAGGATTCGCAGAAAACCTTTGGAGAAATAAAAGAGCGCCTTTTTAGCGGGAATGAAGTTCTTGCTGCAACAAAAATGTATGTTACGAAAGGAGTCTCGTCGGTTGAGAATATGTTTACTCCTAGCGACATGAAACTCGTCGACAATAAGTTGGTCGTCAAAACAACTGCGGCAGAGTCAATCGGTGATAAGAGGAAGGTTATCTTTGCGAAGTCATTCTTTGAGAAAGTAGAAAGCGGAGAGATTACGAAGAAGAAACTCAGTACTACGACCGTCGATAATTTCAACAAAGTGTTCGATTGGATTGACACCAATTTAGGCCTATGAAATTCAACGAACAATACACAGTTGAAAATCACGTCATCAAGTTTCTCAAGGAGAGGCTTAATTATGAATACATCAAGCCGCAGGAGTTCGCGAAGCTCCGTGAGTTTGAGAATGAATATATTATTACTCCTCTCCTGCTTGAGACAGTAAAAAGAATAAATAGAATAGACGAAGACGAGGCACTCTCGGTCGTTCGGGAAGTGAAGAAGCTCGATAATAACGAGGCATTTCTAAAAGCACTTCGCTATGGCGTAAATCTCAAGGATCTGCAGAGGGGTAAAATGCGAGACTATCTCATCGTCGATTTTGATAACCCATCCAATAACCATTTCGTCGTCACAAACCAGTTCTACTTCGAGGGCAACTCCGAGAACATCCGCCCCGATGTTTTGATGTTTTTGAATGGACTTCCGATCGTAGACATTGAGGCCAAGAGTCCAACCGCTGCGAGCAACGTGGATTACTCGAAGGCCATAGGGCAGATTAAACGCTACGAGCGCAACGCCTTTAGGCTCTTCTGGCCTAACTGTTTCAACATTGCGACTGATGGGCTCAAGACGGTATACGGCGCGACCTATGCCCCAGCGCAGAACTTTCTACATTGGAAAGATGAGGAACTCGAGAAGGCCGAAGACGGCGAGTTGGAGGTGACGCTTGTGGCGTTGCTTGAGAAGGGTCGCCTCTTGGACATTGTTAAAAACTTTATTGTGTTTGAGAAAGAGAAGGAGCAGACGGTTAAGAAAATAGCTCGTTACCAACAACTCCGCGCAACGAATAAGATTGTCGAGCGAGTACTTGGTGGAGAAAAGAAGCGCGGGCTTATCTGGCACACTCAAGGGTCCGGCAAGTCGCTCACGATGTACTTTACTGCTTGGAAGCTTCGCTTCAACAAGGAACTCAAGAACCCCAAGGTGTTTATTCTCGTTGACCGGATCGACTTGGATGATCAAATTTACGAAACATTTATCAATTGTGGCGGGAAGAATGTAATACGCGTCGAATCACGTGCCGATTTGGAGCAGAAAATCCAATCTCCCGAGCGTGGGATATTCATCTCCACCATTCAGAAGTTCTCCGAGCTCGGTGATTCAGTAAAGAGCTTTGACGAGAATGTGATTGTGCTCTCAGACGAAGCGCACCGTGACAATGAGGGTATCTCTGCTATCAATCTGCGAAGCGCCATGGGCAACGCTTTTTTCTTCGGCTTTACGGGAACACCAATCGACCGTGTCACTCTCAATACGCACCGCAACTTCGGGCAGGAGGGTGAACGGTATCTGGACTACTACTCCATTCAACAGGCAGTTGACGATGGCGCAACACTTCCGGTGACATACGAGGCACGGCTCTCAAAGTTCTTCATTGATGAGGAGAAACTTGATAAGCAGTTTGAAGAGCTGACTCAGGGACTCTCAGACAAAGAAAAAGATGCCGTGGCGAAGAAGTACGGCAAGAAGGAAGCAATCGTAAAGCTCGACAAGCGCATGGAAGCTATTGCCCGCGACATCACTGAACACTATCGGCTCTATGTTGAGCCGTCAGGTTTTAAGGCGCAGATCGTCTGCTATGACCGCGAGGCGGTAGCTAAGTACAAAAAGCTCCTAGACCAACTCGTTCCTAAGGAGTGGTCGGAAGTGGTGTATTCGCCCGGCGATCCAAATACCGATACGGAAGATTTGCGTAAGTACAATACGACTAAGGCCAGGCGGGAGAAGATTATCAACGAGTTCAAGGATCCGGCAAGCCCTCTCAAATTCTTGCTGGTCTGCGACATGCTTCTCACCGGCTTTGACGCTCCGGTTGAACAGATAATGTATCTCGATAAGCCGCTCTGGGATCACAATCTTCTACAGGCAATCGCTCGTACGAACCGCGTCTATCCAAACAAAGGCGCAGGAAAGGTAATCGACTACTACGGCGTAACCAAAAGTCTCTACAAAGCACTCGACTTTGACGAGAGCGTGGTTGATTCGGCCATGATCAACATCGATAAGCTCAAGGAAGAGTTTGTCGAGGTGCTTGAGGAGATTATGAACATCTTCACAGGCATCAATATAGAGGACCCGTCGATTGATAATCTGCGCCGATGCTTAAAGATATTTGCCGAGAATCTCGACAAACAAAAGTTCCTCCGTGATAAATACGGCCGGCTTAAACTTTTGTTTGAAATACTCTCCCCCGATCCATTCTTGAAGGAGCATGTGCGTGCCTTTGAGTGGCTCACCAGTGTGTATCTGGCCTTTGATAAGGAATACGGTGCAAAGATGTCTGATGCAGAACTCCTCGCTGAGTATGGCGAGAAGGTAAAGCAACTTATCCAGCAACGTGTTGACTACGAAGGCATCACCAAAAACTTCCGCGAGCTCAACGTGAACGATCTCTATGTGATGGAGCGACTCAATAAGATGGACGATGAGGAGAAAGCTCTCAATCTTGAGAAAATGCTCAAGCAGGAAATCTCCATCAACGTCGATACCAATCCCGCGTACAAGAAATTCAGTGAACGACTTGCCCTTATCCGTAAGGAATTTGAACAACACCAGATTGACCTCTCCGAGCGTATAAAGCGCTATCAGCAACTCCTCGAGGATATAAAGAAAAAGGGAGACGAGGCGAAAGAGCTTGGATATTCGCTTAAGGAGTACGGAATCTATGTTATTTCTACTGAATTTATTGAGGGGGACAAGGACGTTATTCGGGAGTTCATTAAAGAAATGACGAAGCGGCTTGAGAATATACTCGACGAGGGGTGGCAAGAATCGTCCAAGCGCGAGGAATTCCTCAAGGAGGTGAAGCGTATCGTGCAGGAGCTGGTGCTCAGGAAGTATAAGGACCGTGTAAAAGTCGCTGACTTCCACAAGTACCTTAATCGGCTAGTCGACATCGTGGTTAAAAAATTCTAGCTATGAAAAAACATATTGCTCTTGAAAATAAAAAAGTCACCTACACTTTAAAAAAGAGCAAACGCGCCCGTAGGGTGAGGCTTGCGGTTTATTGTGACGGCACAATTGTGGTAACTGCACCTTACGACCTGCAGGAAACCGTCGCGGAGAAATTCATCCGAGAGAAGTCGAGGTGGCTCTTCTCTAAAATCGCTTTCTTCAAGCAATTCCACGGCAGACCCATTACTCGATATAGCCAAAAAGACTACCTCAGATACAGAGAGAATGCCCTTTCACTTGTTGAAGATAAGGCTCGCCAATTAAGCGAGGAGCACAGCTATAGCTACAACAAGATCAATATTAAAAATCAAAAGACACGCTGGGGTAGTTGTTCCCGAAAAGGTAATCTCAACTTTAACTATAAAATTCTTTTTCTGCCGGAACGCATACAGGAATACATAGTCGCGCACGAGCTCTGCCATTTGCGAGAGTTTAACCACTCTAAAAAGTTCTGGAAACTAGTGTCTAAGATGGTCCCTGACTACGCTGTCGTTAAAAGTGATTTGAAGAAAAGCGGGATCGTCTTTCATTGAGAACGCGTATATCTTATGGAAAAATTCCTCAAAATTATTACCGAACTTTTGAAATCACTGGCACAGGTTTTGCAAAGACCTCAAATGAAACCTGCGCCTCGACCTATTTCTGTTGAGACAAACATAACTCCTATATCCAACCCTCACCCTAGCCCTCAAATACTCCCAGAACCAAAAATCGAGGAAACACCGGACACGTCGACGGGCTTTCTGGTTTGCCCAGTCCAACTAAAAGACGCTGGAGGACAGCCCGTGACATCTCGTACATCCAAAATTACTGCAGTGATTGATCATTTAGGGACGGCGATAGACCCGGACAGCGTTAAGCCCTGGGGAATAAATGCAAAAGACCAAAAGGTTAAAGCTTTTAATGAAGAGGTTGGCGATGGAGAAAACAGCGCGGATAAACCCTACGGATACGCAAAGAAAATTCCAGCACCCTTCTTTTCAGCAAAAGAAATTAACTACGTCGGTGCGGCTGGCGTGGGGGATAAGTACGGGCCTACTTTTTATCTAAACTACGACGGTCATGCTGGGTATGACTTCAAGTGTGCTGACGGAACTGGAATAATTGCTCCTGCGGATGGTGATCTTTATAAAGCCCAAATAGATCCAATTGATGGGGTGAATAAAAGTTGGTACCTAAAAAACTTCGGGAAAGATAACCCGACCGCATGGGAGGGTTGGCACACTTTTTACATAAAACATATCAACGGCTACTCGACGTGGTTTCTACACTGCACAAAACTGGTTGATGAAATTGAGAATGTCCTTAACGACTATCAAAAATTTGTCTCTGTAAAGCAAGGTCATCCCATAGCGTTTTCGGGCCACTACGGAGGAGTGCCTCCACATTTGCATTTTGAAGTAAGAGATGACAAGGGTGTTGTTGTAGATCCATACAAAGATCAGCTTTGGAAAGACTACTAAATGTCGGCGGCAGTTATGATAAAATAATTCACGGAGTAGCGAGAGTTGGTATTTTTCGGCTTCGGCCGGGAACGTGGGTCGTGAGATAAGTCCGTCATCCGCCTTTGTGCGGTGGATTGCCCGAGAGGGCGAAGGTAGCGGTGAAAAGCGACAACTGGTTTAAGGATGTACCAAGAGCCCCTTGTGGGAAGTGAAAAAAGAGGACACGGGTAGATAATAATTTCTCTTCAAGTACCTGGCTACTCTGACAAAAAACTCCCTAAGTGGGGAGTTTTTTGTTGGCAAGTTATCTATCGGCTTACGCTTCCGTTTCTGGCTCCTCTTCCTCAAGAAGCTCACCGAGGGTTTTCTTGCCCGGCTT
>Ga0209542_10020917_pt1 | contig 10305 bp, 11 predicted proteins | sample RifCSPhighO2_01_FD_184028 | JGI IMG/M metagenome (GOLD analysis project Ga0209542, IMG submission 184028) | Soil microbial communities from Rifle, Colorado - Rifle CSP2_plank highO2_0.1 (SPAdes) (version 2) | ecosystem: Environmental > Terrestrial > Deep subsurface > Rock core/Sediment ...
GCGCATATACTGCTCTTGGTATGTTTTAGGTTTAACCTCTTTGTAAATGAGGATTCCGAAATAGAGAAGAACAACTAAGCAAGCCAAGGAGATTAATAGGTGAATATAATGACTTTTAAATTTTTTAAACATACAAAAAGCCCTCGCCAGCCGGTGATTTCTCACCCATATACCTTTCGGTATACGACCATCGAAGGTTCTCTGACGAGAGCTTACAGCCTTCGATGGTTTTTCTGCCATGCTCGCTGTTGCCAGCGAGTTTAGGCAATCTATTAAATTGTAGCTTAGTTTATAACATATTCAGTCGCCTCTGCAATCGTAACTGAGCCTGTTGTGCTATAATTTATCCAGTTTAGCGGTTCATATGAAGATTAAAATTAATATCTTTATATGTGCCGCATTTTTTTGTTAAAAAGGCTAAAATTATGACAACAAAACAAAAACTCGCAGCCTCAAAATTGATGGAAAATGATGGCAATGTCAGTAAATCCATGGTTGCTGCCGGATATTCCAAAGCAAGTGCTAAAAACCCCCAGAGATTAACCGAAAGTAAAGGTTGGCAAAAACTAATGGAAAAATACCTGCCCGATAAGGGATTACTTCAAGTTCATAAAGGGCTTTTAAAGAATGCGGACTGGCACGCCAGAGATGCCGGACTGGACAAAGCCTACAAAATTAAAGGCAAGGTGATAGCATCAAAGCCTTGATTACCATAGTATGCAATCTCGCCGATTTTTAATAAGGTTTTAGAAGGAACGCAGCCAACATTGACACAAGTTCCACCAAGGGGAAGTCCAGCATTGACAAGAGCGGTTTTTGCACCTAGTTCGTTAGCCTTAATTGCAGCTGCAAAGGCACCAGCCCCACCGCCTAAGATAATAAGATCAAATTTTTCCAAAATTATTCACCTCCTTCTAGCAACAAGGTTCTTTTTTAATTTCTCCTTTCAGTTCACTGTCCATAAATTTACCCAAGCTGGACTTTAAGTATTTTTTCAAAATTTTTGTCATTCCAAGAGTAGTAAATAGTTCTGAAATCTCGTCGTGATTTCACAAACTTTAAGGCCTTCAATTTTTTGAGACTATGAGAAGCTGCTGATATGGAGATTTCTACGGCTTCAGCAATATCTGTAACAGAAAGTTCTGGGTGATTACAAAGAAGATAGCTTATTTTAAGCCGGGTTGGATCACCGACTACCCCAAACTGTTTAGCGCAAGCCTCAATTACTTTTTTATTACCCAGCTCCTTTTTCAAATCTTTCATATATCATTTGAATAGTTGTTCAAATGATAGTAGAAAATGACATTTTTGTCAATAAGATATGACATGCCAAAACCAAATCCAACCATGTCGCAGAGGCACTTCAATACAGACCTGGCGATAATTAGTGCCTCAAGACCATGAGCGAAGTCGAATGGCAACCGAAGCGCTTCAGTACCGCCCTCAGATTGATAACTGAATCGAATAATGTAGAATAAAGTTGTGAAGAAGTGGGTGTTGGCAGTAGGGGCGCTCGTTGTAATTTTTCTGGTCTTTACAGTTTTCGTAATTGTTTTTGCCTTTACAAAAATCAAGCCTACGGCAGAGAAAATTAACCAAAAGCTTACAGACAAGTTTCAAAAAATTGTCAGAATCCCTACAAATATCGTCATTGCAAAATATACTTTTGACAGTACATTGTACATTTGGGAAATGACCACACCTCAAAACGAGGCTGTTCCGGTAAGCTTTACTTATAATCCCGATTTTTTAAGGACCCAAGAAAAAACCCAGGTAACACTGGAAATGGTTTCGGGAGGGGACCCGAGCATTTTTGATAAAGTGTCATCTGCCGTAATTGCCGATGGCAAAACCTTAAAAGCTGTTCAGGACACAGAAAATGCGGATTTTTCGCCAAATGAAGAGATCGGATACACAAGCTACAAGTTTTTTTATGATGCAAGAACCGGCAAGATAGTAAAAATTGTTTGGGAATTTGAAAAGCAGAGTTTGGTAGATAGCGAAACCAAAAACCTATACACTCAACTCAACTCTTTGCCCCCCCAAGCAGTAAGGGCGCTATATGAAATTCCGCGAGTTATCTTGGGTGTTTTGCAGGGTGCATAAACGCTTTTGAGAAAAAACCCCTTGATGCATCTTGATCTTCTGGGGTTTTTTCTAAGTTGGTTTTTCTTAACAAATTAGCCACCAATTTTGAACATAGTAGTTCCGCAAACAGGGCACTTGCCCTTCATTGCAGCTTTACCGTTTTTCATTGTGACTTTTTGTGCGTTGGGGTCGTCTCTCTTCTGGCGGCATTTAACACAGTACATTGTAGCCATATATTTATCACCTCCTTAAGACAGTAAATTTTGTAAATTAGCCAAGGCTTTTTTGAAGCTATTTAGCCTCAACTAGGTTCAACCATAGCATACGCCTCAAGCTCAAGTCAAGTTCGGCTAGGTTCAAACATGAGGTGAAATAATCTAAAAGTTCTTTAGACCCTAAATAATAAGAGGAGCTGGACTGCAATTATTGCGCCTGCAAGGACAACGGTTTTGAAAAGATCCAATTTAACATATCCGTAATTTTCTTCGATTACCTTAATGTTCATTGGTGATTTTTTTTCTGGCTGGCTGCCTTTTTGGGAATCACTATCTTTTGGATTGGATTTGTAATTTACCAGAATATTTTGGGCTAGTGTATATCTTCTCTGGACGGCAGAAAGTTTTTGTTTCCTTGTTTTAAACGGCATTTCGTGTATATTTTAGCATAAGATTATTTTGATCTCATTGACAAGTGCAAAAAGTACATGGTAAAAAGGGGTACTAAATTTATTCAAAGATGTTATGGCAAAATTTAGGGGTCATAGAGTACTTACTCACTATCTGTGTTTTTTGGCTTGCCCTTTTGAGTTTTTATATAATTAGGACAAGCGGTAAATTAAAAAATATTACAAAAGGCGCAAAAGGCGCAAAAGGCGCAGACCTTACTCAGATTTTGGAAGGGATTGCCGAAAAACAAAATCTGATAGGCAAAAACGTTCATGAGTTTTCTGAAAAAGTTGCAGATATTCAAAAAAACCAGCAAAGAAGCTTTGCTAAAAGTGCCCTTGTCAGATTCAATCCTTTTGAAGATACCGGTGGAGACCAGAGTTTTGCTGTGGCTCTTTTAGACGGAGTTAACAACGGGGTGGTTATATCGTCTCTCCACTCAAGAGGCGGAACCAGAGTGTATGCCAAAGCGGTCTCCGGCGGGAAATCGGCAAATTATCCTTTTACAAAGGAGGAGAAAGAGGTAGTTGAAAAAGCTGTCCGCTCCTAAATGGGAGCAAAAATCAACTTGTTAAATAAGAAAATTGTCAAAATTATAGCCGGAGCACTTGCCCTTTACATATTATCGGCAGGACTTTCGTACATGGTTTTTAACAGAATTTTAGCAAAACCCATAAATTTTAATACGCCATTTGGCAGCCTTTCCGATCTTACGTCGGGAGACGAAGAAGGCACCAAAGACAGACAGTGTCCCCTAAACGGGGCCATGTACACCAAAAACAGGGAAGAGACATGGGCCAAAAGAAGACCGCTTGGGGTCATGGTTGAAAACCATACCGACGCCCGTCCGGTCATCGGCCTTTCTCGGGCGGATGTAATTTATGAGGCAGTTGCAGAGGGCGGCATTACCCGTTTTCTGACAGTATTTCTTTGTCAGGATGCCGGCGATATTGCCCCAGTCAGGTCGGCAAGAACCTACTTTTTGGATTGGGTTTCGGAATATGATGCTCTGTACGCCCACGTAGGAGGGGCGAATACCCCCGGGCCTGCCAATGCTTTGGGTCAAATCAGAGACTATGGAATTATGGACATGGACCAGTTTGGTTTAGGTTTCCCGACATACTGGCGGGGGACGGATAAGCTTGCGCCGCACAATGTGCACTCAACCACCAAAAAACTTTGGGAAGCGGCGGAGGAACGCAAATTTGGCGTCGAAGATGAAAACGGTAAACGTTGGGATGATAAATTTGTACAATGGAAATTTAAGGACGACATCTCTTTAGAAAGCAGAGGAAGTCAGGGAGATGTCACTGTTCCTTTCTGGGATCAGTATTCCGACTACACGGTTATATGGAAGTATGACCGCGAAGCAAATGTTTTTAGGCGCTATCACGGCCAGGAAGCGCAAACTGATCCTTTAACAAAGGAACATTTGTCCGCCAAAAATGTAATTGTCCAGTTCCAAACGGAAAGAAAAGCCAATGACGGCTATCCGGATGGCCATCTTTTGTATGGGACAACCGGTTCGGGAAAGGCGCTGATATTTCAGGACGGCAAAGCAGTTGAGGGCAAATGGATTAAAGATTCGAGGACTGCAAGAACTAAATTTTTGGATGCAAAGGGTAAGGAGGTTGAACTTGTCAGGGGATTAGTCTGGATCGAGACTATACCGGTCGGATCCGACGTTTCTTATTAAACTGCTTCTTGCCCCAAAATTAAATACTGTCCCAAGTCAATTTTAAAAACAGCTGAAAGGGTTTATGTTAATTGATATTTTAATTTCCAAAGTCCGCGTAAAAATTATCGAGCTCTTTTTGGGAGTTCCCGGCAAAAGTTATCATGTCAGGGAAATTGTCAGACGCGTGGAGGAAGAAATTAATGCGGTAAGGCGTGAGCTGGCAAGACTGGAAAAAACAGGGATGCTGGCCTCAGAATGGCGGGCAAACAGAAGATATTATTCGGTCAAGGGCGACTACATTTTTTATACGGAGCTACTTTCTATCGTTAACAAAAGCGTAGGTCTTGGCGGTGCCATCATCGCAAACCGCGCAAAACTCGGCAAAATAAAATACGCCATGCTCTCTTCTTCTTTCGTCAAAGGCAAGCCGTATACCCAAAATGAAGTTGATCTTTTTGTCGTAGGGACCATAGTCTTGCCGGAGCTTGGGGCGATTATTAGGGAAGAGGAAGCCAGGCGCGAAAGGGAAATCAATTTTACGCCGATGACAGAAGAAGAATTTACTTTCCGCAAAAACCGCAGGGATCCTTTTATCATGTCAATCCTTGCCAAACCCAGAGTAATGCTGTTGGGTGATGAGGAAGAAATGGTTAAGCTCTAAGGCCGCAATTAAAATCCCCTTTGATATATAATCGAGAAAACCGCCAATGAAAAATCCGAGATTTTTGTTTATCTTAATTTTTTTGATGGCAGCAATTGCCGCATATATCGATATCCCCAAAATTCAGCTTTTCGGAAAAACATTAAGCCACCCGAAAATCAATATCGGCTTATTACAAAGGGATCTTGAGCCGAAACTTGGCCTTGATCTTTCCGGCGGAGTACAGCTCGTTTTGTCTGCTGATATGGCCGATATTTCACCGGATGACCGCGATAATGCCTTGCAGTCTGCCAAAGAGATTGTTGAAAACCGCGTCAACTCGCTCGGTGTTGCCGAGCCGGTTGTTCAAAGCGCCAAAACTCAGGACCAGTACAGATTAATTGTTGAAATTCCGGGAATCGATGATATTGACCAAGCTCTTGCCACTGTTCGGAAAACCGCCCATCTCGAATTCAGGACAGTCAAACAGGCAACTTTAGAAGCAACAACTGAAGCCCTGCCTCAAGATTTCGAAGCATCTGGTTTAACCGGTGCCGATTTAACCAGAGCCCTGGCTGAGCCAAGCAACGATCCCCAAAATCCCGGTTATGTTGTTAGCCTTGAGTTTAACAGTGATGGTGCAAAAAAACTTGAGGAGATTACCCAGAACAATTTCCAGAAACCAATGGCCATGTTTTTAGATGATGAGCCAATATCCTGGCCGCCACCCGTAATTCAGGCGGTTATTTCAGACGGCAAGGCCCAGATTACCGGCAATTTTACGGCAGACGAAGCCAGGCAGCTTGCCATCCAGCTAAATGCGGGCGCTTTGCCGGTTTCTTTAAAAATCGAAAGCCAGAGTCGGGTCGGCCCGACAATCGGACAAGTGACAATTGAAAAAAGCATTTTGGCCGCCGCAATCGGTATAGCATCGGTTGCGGTTTTTATGATTTTATATTATCGCCTCTTAGGTCTTTTTGCTGTTGTTGCTCTTTTCATATATACGCTTTTGGTTTTTGCAATATTTAAATTGATTCCGGTAACTCTGACACTTGCCGGTATTGCCGGATTTATTCTTTCAATCGGCATGGCGGTAGATGCCAACATCCTGATTTTTGAAAGAATGAAAGAGGAAAAGCGATGGGGTAAGGAAAAACTGGAATCATTTTTTGCCGGCTTTGAAAGGGCATGGTCGTCGATTCGCGATTCAAATGTTTCTTCTTTAATTACATGCGCTATTCTTTTCAATTTCGGAACCGGTCCGATTCGCGGTTTTGCCCTGACTTTGGCAATCGGAATTTTAGTTTCAATGTTTTCGGCAATTATTGTAACCCGAACCTTGCTTAGGGTTTTTTGGGTTGGAAAAACATGAATCTAGTCAAGTATAAAAATTTATTTTTTGTTTTTTCCCTGATAATTATTATCCCCGGGATTTTTGCCCTTTTTATGTGGGGTTTGAAAGCCGGTATCGATTTTGCAGGCGGAACTTTGTGGGAAGTAAAGGTTGCCCAAAGCGCAGACGCGCCAAAAATTCGCGAATTCTTATCCGCAGAGGGTGCCGAAGTTTCTCAGGTTGCACAGACTGCACAGGATACTTACCTTGTAAGACTTAAAACCACGGATGAGGAAACGCTCAATGGTCTAAGAACAAAAGTTAATGAGAATTTTGGTCCGAGCGAGGATGTCCGGCTGGAAACGGTCGGCCCGACAATCTCCAAGGAACTTGCTCAAAAGGCAATTATTGCCGTACTTTTGGCAATCGCCGGAATTGTTATTTACCTAACCTGGTCATTCAGGCAGGTTCCCAAGCCCGCATCATCTTTTGCTTTTGGCGTGTGCACCGTTATTGCGCTTGTGCATGATGTTTTGGTTTTGGTCGGAGTTTTTGCTCTTTTAGGCCACTTTTTAGGAATCGAGGTCGATGCGCTTTTTATTACGGCTACTTTAACGGTAATCGGGTTTTCGGTTCATGACACGATTGTGGTTTTTGACAGAATCCGGGAGAATTTAAAAAAATACCAGGAATACTCTTTTGAAAATGTGGTTAATCACTCGATTTTGCAGACTTTCTCAAGATCCCTAAATACATCTTTAACCGCAGTTTTTGTCCTCTTGGCGCTGTTTCTTTTTGGAGGGGAATCAATAAAAACTTTTGTCCTTGCCCTTTTAATCGGAATCATTTCCGGAACCTATTCCTCAATCTTCAACGCCGCGCCTCTTTTGATAGTTTGGCAAAATCTCAGAGGTAGGAAATTCAGTCTCAGGCAACGTTAAAACGAGGTCCGTCCTCGTCAGACTTTATTTGCTTTAAAGGATTTCAGCCTTTTTAACAAATATTCTTTAGTATTTTTGGTTTTATCGTCGGCGACTTCTTCGAAAAGTTCGTTTAGGATTCTGCCCACCTCTGGCCCGGGTTTGATTCCCAGAGTTTTCATCACGTCGTTGCCGTTGATTTTTAAGTCGGCAACGGTAAAAGGTTTTTTCAAAACCTCCTTTATCCTCTGGCGGAAAAGTTTTAAGCGCCACGACTCCGGCTGCTGCAGGCCGCCGCCTAATCTGTCACCAATTCTAAGATCCATCATGTCTTCAATATTTTCTAAGCCGATGTTTCTGATGAATCTTCTCAAAGCCTTATCCGTCTGTTTTTCATCAACCGTAAATTGGTGAAAGCGTACTAATTTGTAGAGTTTATCTTTTTGCTCGCGGGAAAGATGGAGTCTGTCGGCAATTTTTTTAGCTACGTACCCCCCGACGACTTCGTGGTTATAAAAAGTGCGTACTCCTTCTTCTGTGACGTTTGCCACTTTTGCCTTGCCGATATCATGAAGAAGCGTCGCAAATCTGACAGTTGTGTCGCCTGACGGGCAGTTTTTAAGACTTAAAACACAGTGCGTACCGACGTCGAAGATATGGTGCCTTTTTGGGCTTTTTTGCTCAACAGAAAAGCAGATTTCAAGCTCTGGCAGAATAATTGTCAGGAGCCCAAGCTCCTTGAGCAATAAAATGCCGTCTGCCGCATTGTCACTCTCGATGATTTTAAAAAGCTCGTCCCTTATTCTCTCTCCGGATATTTTAGAAAGCAGACCTGCGTTTTTTTTGATGGCAGTTTGCGTTTGTTTCTCAATTGAAAAGTAAAGAACCGTCGCAAATCTAACCGCCCGCAAAAGTCTCAGAGCATCCTCTTTAAAACGTTCATTCGGATTGCCAACAGTCCTAATAATTTTGTTGTCAAGATCACCTTTGCCATCAAACGGGTCAATAAATTCGAATTTCCCGCTGGTCTTCGACAAGCGGAGTGCCATTGCATTAATCGTAAAATCTCGCCTTTTTAAATCCTCTTCCAGACTTTTGCCCCAGACGATAACATCGGGGTGGCGTTTGTCCGTATATTTTTCCTCAGTTCTGTAGGTTGTGATCTGGGCAATCTGGCCATCGGGGATTGCAACACCTACCGTGCCGAAACGGTTATTGTAGAAGGATTTTGCAAAAAGTTTTTGGATTTGTTGCGGTTTGGCGTTTGTCGTCAAATCCCAGTCCGTAATTTTTTCGCCTTTGAGCATCTGGCGTACGGCTCCGCCGACTATGGCAACTTCAAAGCCCGAAGACGCCAGTTTTTTAACGATTTTCTCAATATCGGCTGGAATCTTATCGATTTTCATACCTAGAATATATCATACGGCTGGGGAATTGGGGGTGATACAATAGTTCTGTGAACGTTTACGACTGGAAAATTGCCTCTTATCCTTCAAAAAAAACTAAAGACTGGTTGCTTCTTACACTTGCCAAAAACAGGGGCCTTTCTTCTAAAAAAGATTTGGATGCATTTTTAAATCCTAAATTCGAGCAGATTCTGGATGTAAAAATCAACAATATCCAAAAGGCGATTGCAAGAATCGATAAAGCAATCAAAAAAGGTGAAAAAATAATTGTCTATTCCGATTATGATGCCGACGGCATTTGCGCAACGGCAGTTACCTGGGAAACTCTTTTTGATTTAGGGGCAGATGTCATGCCCTACGTACCGCATCGGGTAAAAGAGGGATACGGGCTTTCTAAAGACGCCATTTCCGAACTTGCCAAAGGCGGCGTCAAATTAATAATCACCGTTGACCATGGGGTAACCGCAACGGAACAGGTTGATTTTGCCAATAAATTAGGGATTGACGTTATCATAACCGACCACCATGTTTTACCCAAAAATCTGCCCAAGGCGCATGCCATTGTTCATACAACCGAAATGTGCGGGGCAGGAGTTGCATGGCGTCTTTGCTGGGAGACAGTTAAAAAACTTAATCCTAAATTATCCGAAAAAGCTGCAGAAAGATTAGAGCTTGTAGCAATCGCCACGATTGCCGATTTGGTGCCTATGGTTAGTGCAAACAGGACAATTGTCAAAATCGGCCTTGAAAAAATGGAAAAAACCAAAAGGCCGGGAATAAAAGCGCTGATTAAGACAAGCGGCATCAATGATAAAGTCGGCACTTTTGAGGTCGGTTTTATTCTGGCGCCTAGAATTAATGCCATGGGCCGGATCGAAAGCGGCATGGATTCTTTAAGACTTTTGTGTGCACGAACCGAACAACAGGCAGAAGAGCTGGCAGGCCTTCTTTCCAAAACAAATAACAGGCGCCAGACGTTAACCGCCAAAGCAATTGAGTCGGCGCTTGGTATGGTTAATAAGGAGGACGCAGTCGGCGTAGTTGTCCATGACGAGTGGCACGAGGGGATAATCGGACTGGTGGCGTCCCGGCTTGTTGAAACTCATAAGAAGCCGATGGTTGTAATTTCCAGAAGAGAAACAGTTTCCAAAGGGTCTGCCCGTTCGATTACAGGGTTCAATATCGTTGAGGCGATAAGGTTTTCAAGCGAGTATTTGATAGACGGTGGAGGCCACCCGATGGCTGCAGGGTTTTCTCTAAAAACCGAGCACATTGAGGCTTTTTCCCAAAAAATTAAGGATTTCGCCGCCGAAAGAATTACCGATGGTCTTTTAATTCAGAATATTTCTGTAGAGTGCGAACTGGGAAAAGAAGATATTAACGGCCAGACTCTAAAAATAATCGAGATGTTTGCGCCGTTTGGGGTTGCCAACCCCGAGCCGGTTTTTCTGACTAGGAATTTGGAAGTTGAGGATATAAGGACGGTCGGTTCGCTTTCCGAACATCTTAAGCTCCGGCTGGACGGCTTTTCGGCAATAGCATTTAGGATGGGCGAAAAACGCGCGCTTTTGCGGC
>Ga0209542_10020920_pt1 | contig 10303 bp, 8 predicted proteins | sample RifCSPhighO2_01_FD_184028 | JGI IMG/M metagenome (GOLD analysis project Ga0209542, IMG submission 184028) | Soil microbial communities from Rifle, Colorado - Rifle CSP2_plank highO2_0.1 (SPAdes) (version 2) | ecosystem: Environmental > Terrestrial > Deep subsurface > Rock core/Sediment ...
TCACCAATTTTGCATTTTATAGTGATGCTATCCTTAATAAGCATGTTGAAGACACTTTATTCCCCGCGCTATCGGATAGGCATAGTCCTGGGATTACTGATTGTCCTTATCTTTGGTGCATGGCTTTATTTTTCACGACCCTCCGGTATCGATGGGAGTCCTAGCATTGTAAGCGTGACAGCGCTCCACTCGGATGTATTCGTGAAAGAAGCTGGTACCGACTTCGTTCCTGTTCCCGGGCAAGCGAAGACCACAAGCGGTTCGACCATACGTACGTCCGATACCGGCCGCGCACTCCTTGAATCTTTGTCCACGCACCGTACGCTTATCGACTACAGTTCCGAGATCGTGCTTACCGAGAATGGCAATCAGACGCATGTCGAACTACTCGCCGGCGCGGTTTGGTCACGTCTCGCAAAGGTTTTCGACTCAGGCGAATACTATGAGATCAAATCACCGAACGCAGTTGGTGCAGTGCGGGGAACCTCTTTTGGAATGTGGTATGCCGACGGGGTAACGACGTTGATCGTGACCGAGGGCTCGGTTGCATTCTTCGCAGTCGACCCTGAGACCGGGCTGCCTATTCCCGATACAGAAGTCATAGTGAACGCCGGACAAAAAGCTGTGTGTGACAGGAACGGAAAGATCAACGTGACTGACCTTACGCAATCCGACTACTCCTTGCCATGGGTTGCGTTCAACGCCTCCGAAGATAGTCCTGGAGCACAGCCAGCGCCAGTTTTGCTTGGCGCGCCCGATTCGGGAACACCGGTTTCAAATACGCCATTAGAGCCCTCCACGACTACGCCGGTGGACAACGGCCCTGAGATTTCGGTTGTCAGCCCGTCGAACATAGACGAAGGTTCAAATGAGCGCATCACCATAAAAGGAAACGGGTTTGAAGGTGTAACGACTGTGCTGGTAGGGACAAAGAAAGTTACTTTCGAGATCCTGAGCGACGATACCATCACGATCTGGGCCGATGATGTTAATCCAGGTAGCTACGACGTGACCGTAATCGGAGCAGGAGACAGATCAGCTACCCGTTCGCGCGCTCTCACCGTGAACGAAGTCATACCCGAAGAACCAAGCCCGCAAGACCCGTCGCAGGGATACAAGCCCTAAACTACAATGACCATACCAACCGGAAATGCGAGAAAGAAACTCCTTTCCTTGTTTTTCATATATGCACTTGTTGTAGGAATCACGCTTAGTGCGTATGCGTTCGGCTTCTTTGACTCGTGGCAGGAGAAGATCTACGATCGCCTTTACACGCGGGAGGAAACTGAACAGTCAATCATCATTATCTCCATAGACGACGAGAGCCTGAATGAGATAGGCCAATGGCCCTGGCAACGCGACGTATTCGGGGATGCAGTAAGGAATGTGCGCAACGCGAAGGCGATCGGCATCGACGTGAGCTTTTCGGAGCCTTCACGCGCAGGCGCGGCAGATGACCGCTTGTTTGCCGAAGCACTTCGGGACGTCGGCTCCACAACCCCCATCGTACTTCCAGTCCAACTCGCGGTACGAGGGAAGGTTTCAGCGGAGCCACTGCCACAATTCGCGGCATACGTACAGACAGGATTCGTGAATATCCCGGTTGATTTAGATTCGGTAGCCCGCCGTACGGTCTTTTTTCGTGACGGATATTCGAGCTTCCCTGCTCTTCTGGCCGAAGCGGCATCTTCCGGATTGCTTCAAACTGCGCCCGCAGAATTCCGCATACGGTATCACGGCCCGCAAGGAACGTTCCTGACTATTCCGTTTATTGATCTTGTAGAGGGACGGGTACCACCGAGCGTACTCGATGGATCAGTTGTGCTTATTGGTGCGACTGCAAGCGATCTGCACGATGTCGTAGAGACGCCGTTCGGGCTCATGCCGGGCGTGGAAGTGCACGCCAACGCACTAGTAACGATGCTTGACGCCTCATATCCTCAGCCGATGCCGCCGTGGGCGGCATCGGTACTCATCGCATTCGCGGATCTTGTGGCACTCGTTGCTATTACGCGAGCGCGACGACTTATTACGATCCTTCCCACACTCGTTTCTCTTGCGCTTTTCTTTAACCTTTTCGGCTTCGCTCTCTTTTCGTACGGCATCCTCTACCCTGCGTTCTATCTAAACGGCAGCATTCTTGCGATCATTATCATTTCCTTCGCCTTCCAGTACCTTGCCGAGTCGCACGAGAAACGTTTCATCAGAAGCTCTTTCCAGTACTACCTTACGCCGGAAGTGGTAAGCGAACTGATTGAGCATCCGGAGAAGCTTTCGCTTGGCGGTGAACGCAGAGAAATGACTATCCTATTCTCCGACATACGAGACTTCACAGCGATTTCGGAACGGCTTTCTCCGCACGAACTTACGCGCATCATGAACGAATACCTCACCGCGATGACCGACATCATCATGGAGCATCGGGGCATGGTTGATAAGTACATTGGCGACGCGATCATGGCCTTCTGGGGGGCGCCACTCGATAATCCCGAACAGGCCGCAGATGCGTGCCGTGCGGCGCTTCATATGTCGCAGAGACTCACTGAGCTCAACATCCAGTGGAAAGCAGTGGGGTCACCCGAGCTTGCTATGCGAATCGGTATCGCCACGGGGTCAGTTATCGTCGGGAATATGGGTTCATCGAGGCGTTTCAACTATACGGTCATGGGCGACGAGGTGAACTTTGCCTCACGCCTTGAGGGGCTTAATAAGGTGTACGGTACCGAATGTCTCGTGAGCGAGGCAACCAAATCCGTCAGTTCCTCTCCCGAGCTCTTCTTCCGCGAGCTTGATCGCGTGCGGGTGAAGGGCAAGCAAGAGGCGAGAGCGATCTTCGAGTTACATGCGGGAACCTTATCAGATTCTATGAAGCGCCAGTTCCATCATTTCGATGCCGGTAGGGAATCATACGCGCGTGGCGACTGGAGTGACGCAATCGCCCATTTTACAAAGGTCCTTGAGACAGGAGATGACGGTCCAGCTCGTGCATTGCTCAAACGTTCAGAGGAGTTTAACGTGCATCCGCCCAAAGAGTGGGACGGCGTGCAGGTGTTCAAAGATAAGTGAGATTAAGTTCCCTCTCCATAGATCGTCCAGATACGAGCTGGCTCAAATTTTGATTAACGTGGGTCATTACTTTTTAACGTCTTCTCCACTCTTTATCCTGTCGCACTAGGTATTTCTGATCTGCATAATCAGCCAGAAGTACTTCGCATATCTTTTCCGTGCGAATAGACTGAGAGCCCTTTACCAGGATTACATCTCCTGTTCCGATACGTGCTGCAATGTGAGGCGCTGCCTCATGTGAATTCTCAAACGAAAGAACCGATTCTTCGGGCATGCCGTTTGCGATGGCCACACTAGCCATTGCGCGAGCGCGAGATCCGATAGTGATAAGATAGTCAGTCTTTTCTGCTGCAAACTTCCCGATGCGTTCGTGCGCTTCCTGTGAGTATCGTCCGAGTTCGAGCATATCACCGAGAACCGCTGTAGTACGCGTACCATGCATCTTTGCCTTGATACGTGCAAGAGAAGTAAGTGCCTCTTCGACTGCGGCAGGGCTCGCATTGTACGAGTCATCTATCAAAATAGAACCGTCCTTCCCTTTCAATATCTTTCCCCGTCCCGGAGGTGGCTCATACGATTCAAGTCCCTTGAGCGCCTTCTTCATAGTGCAATCAAGCGCAAGAGCTGCTGCAAGAGCTGCTGCTGGAGCAAGGAGCTGTTGTGAACCAATTGCTCCGCGTACGCGGAGATGATGCTTTCTCCCTTGTATAGATACCTCTGCTTCCATACCGGCAGGTTTTTCTTTCTCCAAGAAGATCTCTGCTTTCCCGATGCGTACGTCCGCATTTGCTGCCTTTCCAAAAAGAATGGTTCTGGTTGAAAGCGGAGCAGCAAGTGCAAGGGCATATTTGTCATCTGACGAAAGTATGAGGGGCGCTTGAGGAGAAAGGGCGTATGCAGGCCTGAATTCCTCTTCACGCACTGCGTCAGGAGTTGCATATGCCTCCACGTGAACCGGCATGTCAGGGAGTCGGGTCACCACAACAAGATCGGGAGTGGCGATCCTAAGTATGCGCTCAAGATCTCCCGGATTGTCCGCTCCCACTTCAAGCACAAGGAGCTTCGGATACGCATTCGGAAGAAGGAGAAGCGCAAACGCTTCCCCAAATACATGAAGCCATCCAGGAATGCTTGTCCAAGGATTCTTCACCCCGAGTATGGTGAACGGCACACCAAACTCCGAGTTATAGCTCTTCTCGCTTGCGCGAACATAAAAACTTGTCGAAAGCGCGGCACGGACCGCGTCCTTGGTGGAGGTCTTACCCACGCTCCCCGTCACCATGATAATCTGTGGTTTGTATTTGCGCAGCACTCCCCTTGCGAACATCGCAAGTAGGGCCGCAAATAGATTCCGTAGTATCTTCTTCATGCTATTCAGCATACTCCGCCCGATCAGGCGGGATCTCATAATAATTGATCAGGAAGTGCGTAAGATCGATGAAGGGCTGGGTGAGGGTTTCAGAAGCGTATTGGATCCCATGTGGTTCCCGGGTATAGAGGAGAATGATGAATCTCGGCTCGTAGGCGGGAAAATAGCCGAAGAAAGAGTGGAAATAGAGGTTCTCATAGTAACCACCTCCGGGAGCCGCCATCTGGGCTGTACCAGTCTTTGCAGCTACAGACATTGAAGGGATCTTGGCTGTTCCCCCACCAAGCTTCGTATCAACCACCGTGACAAGCATGTTGGTCGCCTCATGCACGGCATCGGGGCCGAAGACACGTTTCGGACTTCCCCAGGAAAGCTTCCTGGTCACTCCCGATTCAAGACGTATCGCCGTAGCAAGATGTGGCGTTACAATCTGTCCTCCATTAGCAAGCGCTCCAAGCGCACGAATCATCTCAATCGGCGTCAATGCTATGCCCTGACCAAAGGACGCGGTCGCATATTCGACGTCACGGGGACTCTCAAGGTTTCGTATGTCTCCGTGGATCTCGCTTGGCAGGTCTATACCCGTCTCCTCGTCCATACCGAGCGCCGTGAAATACTTGCGCTGTCGTTCGTGTCCGAGGCGGAGCGCAATGAACGTAGCACCGAGATTGAGCGACTGTGAAAGCACTTCCTGCATGGGGACTGAACCCCGTGCCTTAAGGTCGTAATTGCAGATTTTCTTGGTGTTGAGAGTCATGCAGCCTGTGTCGTTGTAGTAGGTGCCGGAACTTACGACGCCTGCATCGAGTCCTGAGGTCATGGTGATGGCCTTCATGATAGAGCCGAACTCGTACCGACTCTCGACAAGAGGATTACCGAAGTTATCGCTGTCCTCGTTCTGGAAATCGTTCGGGTCAAAGGACGGGTATGTGCCCATGGCGACAATTTCCCCGGTCTCAGGGTCCATAATGATGCCTCCCGTCTCTCTGCTTCCGTACTTTTCGCTCACCTCCTTGAGTATCTGCTCAAGCTTCTGCTGGGCGACCGGCTCGAGGGAGGTGACGACATCCCCCTCCCTTGCGCTTCGGGCATCAACTACCACGCTGTCGAGGTTTGCGAAGAGCTCTGCAAAGAAGTTCCCAAAGACCCCTTCCCCGTCGTGTGTGAGGACGTAGTTGTAGTAACGCTCGAGGCCGAAGCGTCCTGCGATGGTGTTGTCGTTGTCGTAGGCGATTATGCCGATGGTTTGGGCGGCATGCGTGCCTGCAGGATAGCTCCTCCACCGTTCCCGCTCAACGATAACTCCTGGAATATTAAAAGCATCTATGGCCCTTCCCTCATCCTCTGAAAGGCGGCGCCTAATTACTTCGTACGGATCATCGGTCTTTGCAGCTGAAGCAAGAAATGTTTCCTGATCAAGGTCTGTAAGCACACTAGAGATCCTTTCAAGAGATACACTTGCATCCTTCATAGCTCCCGGATCTATTGCAAGCAGGAAGCCATTGGTAAGAGTCGCTGCCGAAATAAGCGTTCCGTCCTTCCTTGTAAAGAATATAGAGCCGCGGTCAAAAAGCTTCTGTGAGGAGTTCACATATTGTCGCTCGGCACGAAGCGCGAACTCCTCTCCCTGCACTATCTGTACGAAATAAAGGCGGGCGGCGAGAAATACTGCAAACGCAATTACACAGAAGCAAACGATACGGAGCCTGGCGCGAAAGGCTCTGCGCATAGGTTAATTGGTAACTCGAGGACTTATAACGTCCGAAACGCGTAGGACGGAGAGTTGGGATATGCCTCCAGAGATGCCACTGAACACGCAGAGAGCATCTAGTAGATGCGGGGCGTTTAAAAGGGCGCGATTTAGTACTTCAGTCATACATTAGCGACTGAAAGAGAGACCTGGCATGCGCGCTTCAACGACGTACTCGATCTTAGAAGGCGCGACCAATCCCACGGAATACGGATCGGTGGAGTCGATTTTTGCGATGACTCCATAGTACTCGGTTTCAAGGAAGTGGATGCGAGCGCGGCTGTTGTCGATGCCACGAGCAAGCTGCGTTTCAAGCGTGGCGAAGAAGATGGTGGTAGCCATGAGAAGAACGTAGACGACGACAAGGGACAGTGCCATGGCGCCGAGCACGAAATTCGTACGGTCTGGTATGGCAAATGCAATGGTTTGAGTGCGTTTTTTCATAGGTATGAAATGACAGCGGAAAACACAAAGTACGTCACGAGTACGGCCCCCTCACGAGTCGCCGAAAAGATGCGAAGCTTAGCGCTTCTAGCGCGAGGATTTCTGATTGTCTCCTCAATACTCGGCACAAGCGGCTTCCGAGTCACGAGACTTCCCTTTCCTGCGTGTGCAGCGTCCCGGAACATTTGCTTCACGATGCGGTCCTCGATGCTATGGAAACTGATAACGGCAATGCGGCCCTCGCAGTTGAGGCGCGAGATAGCTGCGGAAAGACCTTCACGAAGCGCGCCAAGCTCGTCATTCACGGCAATACGAAGTGCCTGGAAGGTTTTGGTTGCTGGGTGGAGCTTCCGGTGGTGGTACCAGGAGGGTGTGCCGTCCTCGACTGCCTGCACGAGATCATCGGTAGTGAGGATGGAAGCCTGTTTGCGCTTCTTTACGATGGACTTTGCGATGCCGCGTGCAAAGCGCTCCTCGCCGTACGTATAGAGAATGTCAGCAAGCTCTTCTTCAGTTGCGCTGTTGACGAGCTCCGCCGCGCTCTCCCCTACTGCTGGAGTGCCGTACGTCATGATGAGAGGTTCGTGAGTCTGAAAGGAGAAGCCTCGCCCGCTCCCAAGGTGATATCCGCTCCAGCCGAGGTCGAAGAGCACCCGGTCTACCTTCGCGCAGCCGACTTTGTCGAGGATGGCATCAATGTTTCGGAAGTTGTCATTTATGACGCGAACCTTCGGACCCTTCTTTCCCTCAACAGCCTTCTCCCCTCGCTCCACCGCTTCCCTGTCCGCGTCGATGCCTATAAGCACACCCTCGTACCCGAGCTTTGAATGAAGGAGCGCGAAGTGTCCCGCTGCACCAATGGTCGCGTCAACGACTACGTCCTTCGCCTGAACCCTGAGCCCCTCGACAGCCTCTGAAAGAAGTACAGTATCGTGGCGGATCTCCATAGGCTACTTGTTACCGAGCATGAGCGAGTCTGCGAACTCGTCAGCATTCTTCTCTATCTGTTTGGTGTACTGAATCCATGCACGTTCGTCCCAAAGTTCTACCCTGCCCGAGACGCCGGCAACAACTGTTTTCACGCCGAGACCGGCGAAGGACTTGAGATAATCGGGAACTAGTATTCTGCCCGCGGAATCTACGTCGGCTTCCGACGCTCCCGCGAGCATTAAACGCGCGAGCCCTCGGCCAGCGCTATTGCCAGTCGAGTGCTCTGCGAGCCTTTCGGCTTCTTTCTTCCACGCGGCCTTGGGGAATATGAAGAGACAGCGATCGAGGCCGCGCGTCACAATAACGGACCCGCCGAGTTCCTTGCGGAACTTGGACGGTAGCGAAATACGGTTCTTTGCATCGAAGGTGTGCCTGTATTCGCCGATAAACATAGATAAAAGGAAGGTCTAGTGGTTTGAAGGGTCTCCCACTTCATCCCACTGGTAGGTAAGTATATGACACTTCATCCCACCCTCATAAAATAAGGCTGTTGATAACTATTTCTGCGCTATTTTGGACATTTCTATAGAAACAGAAAGGGCCCCGAGTAGGGGCCCTTTCAACTATCTAGCAGCTTCTCTCAAACGGTCGAGAACCAAGTCTCTAGGCAGCACTGATAGGAACCATCCCGCTTTAGGCCCTGAATCGCGCGCAAGAAAGAGTTGATAAATGGCTCTGAAGAGTTCTGCCGGCTTTATCGGTACGCTTTCCTTGAATTCAAAAAGCTTTGCTTGTATCTCCTCTCCTGTGCGCTCATCTTCTGAGAGGTAGTCAAGAAGCTGTCGTAGCGCTGTTTTTTGTTCTTCTGAAAGGGTGACTGTAGGTGCCATCTCCTGGAGCTTGTAGCGATATTGATCAGGAGCATACGAATCAAGCCAGAAGCGTGCGTATGATGCGCGTTCTTCGAGAAGCTTCTCCTCGTCCGAAGTAAGTGGGGTGCCCTTTACCTTCTCTGCCTCTTCGGGGAGCGAGAGGTGCGGCATCTGCACCATGAAAGCAACCTGCGAGAATCGCAGCTGCCAGGGCGCGGCATCTTCAGCCTGATCTTTTGGTAGTTGCGAGAGTATATAGAGGCGGGTGAAGTCGTCGGCAACACCATCGCGTACAAGCTGCGTGAGGTCGTCGTACCAGTCATACATGCGGGGTACTGAATCTCCCGAGGGATCAACGTCTATCTGTTGATTTATGTCCTTGCCAATGAGAATGAGACGAAGAATTTGTGGCGGAAATAGGTCAGCCATTTCCTTAGCGGAAGATCCCCTACCCTTCGACGAAGACATCTTCTTTCCTCCGACGAGGAAGAACTCATACGGGACATCGAACGGCGATTCTATGTTAAAGACTTCTCTTGCGATGTGATTTGCAACATCACGAGAACCTCCCTTTGTGGAATGGTCCTTGCCACCACCCTCGATATCAACACCCACAGCCTTCCACTTTGCTGCCCAATCTACCTTCCAAAAGAGCTTTGCCGCTCCTTTCCACGGGGCTATACGACCGGTGTTTCCACATGGGATCGACCCATACGGGCTTTGGTCACATGTATATTCGATCGTGTCACCATCAAAGTCGTATGCGCGAGTCGTCTTAAGCTTTCCACACTTCTCGCATAGGATGGATAGCGGGAGCCAGCTTTCGTCCTTAACTGATCCAGACACTTCTTGTAGGATGCGACGAATGTCAGAAGTACGCTCAAGCGCAATACGAATGCATTCATCCATACGCCCTGAACGGTACAGTTCAGAAGCGCGGTAGTAGGAAGGATAGAAGCCGGCCTTCTTGTGGACTTCTATGAACTCGCTTGCGTAGAATTCTGCGAAATTATCAAAGCCTGGTTCCGGTGACGGGACGGCATACAGTGGCTTGCCGAGATGCTCCTTGTACTTCTCTTCGGGAAGGTAGCCTGGCACAGTATCAAAATCGTCAAAGTCATTCAGTTCATACTGGTATTCGTTGGCGATTCCTCTTTCAGAAAGTACCTCTCCGACCAGGCCGTGAATAGCGACCCCGCGCATGGAACCCACATGCACGCGCCCAGACATTGTCTTCTCGTCACGGATAATGAGTTTCTTTTCGCTTTCGCGCGTTTCTTGTATTTCCTTAGTTATTCTGTCTGCCCAAAACATGTGGGCATACTAGCACAGGGAAGGTTGGCACTACGCCACCTTCTCTATCGTATACGTCTGCTTCCCGTTCGGAGTCTCGAAGGTGAAGACGTCCCCTTTCTTCTTGCCCATGAGTGCAGCACCGAGCGGCGAGACGTGGGAGAGTTTGTGCTCGCGCATATCAGCCTCCTCGCTTCCCACGATGGTGTACTGATGCTCCTCAGCAGTTCCCTCCTTCTTTATGGTGATGGCGGATCCAAAGCCGACAATGTCCTTTTTCTTGCCGTCGGTGACGATCTTCGCGCGCTTCACGAGCTCTTCGAGCTTGCGGATGCGCTCCTCGGTAGCGGCCTGGAGCTCGCGTGCTTCCTGATACTCAGCGTTCTCTGAAAGATCGCCCAGGGAACGAGCGTATTCGAGGTTTTTTGCGATTTCAGTCCTTCGTACGGTTTTGAGGTTCTCTAGCTCTTTCACCATTTCGTCAAACTTCTCCTGGCTCACCATTGTCTCTTGTTCGGTCATGTAGTTTTGTGAATTTCCCTCATTCTACGCGGAGCGGCCAGTACGTCAAATAAGGCT
>Ga0209542_10020921_pt1 | contig 10303 bp, 8 predicted proteins | sample RifCSPhighO2_01_FD_184028 | JGI IMG/M metagenome (GOLD analysis project Ga0209542, IMG submission 184028) | Soil microbial communities from Rifle, Colorado - Rifle CSP2_plank highO2_0.1 (SPAdes) (version 2) | ecosystem: Environmental > Terrestrial > Deep subsurface > Rock core/Sediment ...
GAGGCCTACAACGGATATTTTGTGATACCAGCAGTTTTTGATAGGAAACCGAAAAGGAAAGGTTAGTTTTATGGATGATCTTTGTCGGTTGGGGGTGGTTGAAATACAGAATCTGATTGAAAACGGACAGGTTTCAAGCAGAGAAGCAACGGAGGCTTTTTTGGAAAGAATCGAACGAATAGACAATTCCGTTAAAGCTTATCTAACCATTAACCAAAAGGCTGTGGACGATGCGGACGAGGCCGACAGGTTAAGGGTGGGCGGAACAAAAAAACCACTGTTGGGGGTTCCTATGGCTATAAAAGACAATTTTTTAACTAAGGGTTTGAGAACCACTGCATCTTCTAAGGTGCTTGGTAGTTATATCCCCCAATACGATGCCACGGTGATTAAACGACTGAGAGAAGCCGGGGCAGTCATCTTGGGGAAAACTAACATGGATGCGTGGGCCCATGGATCTTCAACTGAAACATCTGATTACGGTCCCACCTTCAACCCGTGGGATTTATCCAAACTCCCGGGGGGTTCATCGGGTGGGTCTGCCGCGGCTGTGGTTTCTGATATGTGCGCGGGAGCCGTGGGCAGCGAAACTGCCGGATCGATAAGGCAACCTGCTGCATGGTGTGGTGTAACCGGATTTAAACCTTCTTACGGGAGGGTAAGCAGGTATGGGGTAATAGCTATGGCTTCGTCCACTGATTCACCGGGGGTGTTGTCAAAGAATGTTGAGGATGCTGCGTTGGTGGGTCAGACGATTGCCGGATTTGATCGATATGACGCGACGAGTAGTGATTTGGCGGTATCCGACTGGGTGAAAGTAGTTGACGCTCGAGATCTTTCTGGCGTAAGAGTTGGGGTGGCTATTGACTATCTACTCCCCCAGATGAGAAATGAAGTTAAGGATTTGATTATGAAAGCGGCCGAGAAGATGAGAGAGCTGGGGGCAAAAGTGACTGAAGTTCGGTTAATCGATCCTAATTATTCTGTCGGTGTTTATACTATTATCCAAAGATCCGAAGTTTCCTCCAATTTAGCCAGGTACGACGGAATTCGTTTCGGGAATGACAGGAGTTACTTCGGACAAGAAGCCAAAAGAAGAATAATGCTCGGGACTTATACCCTATCCGCAGGATATTATGACCAGTTTTACAACAAGGCCGTTAAAGTGAGGACACTGATTGTGGACGACTTTAAGAGGGCTTTTAAGGAAGTGGATGTAATTATTGGACCCACTTCCCCCGGGCCGGCTTTGCCGGTTGGGTCAAGTTTAGATCAGCCTATGTTTGGAGAAATGGAGGACATTTTGGTTGAACCAAGTAGTATTGCCGGACTGACGGGTATTAATGTTCCCTGTGGATTTTTAGATGGTCTGCCCATTGGTCTTCAGATCATCGGTCCCCAATTTCGTGAGGAAGATGTATTGAAATGCAGCTGTATTTACCAGAAGCATACCCAATGGCATAAATTAAAGCCGAGCATTTGAACCCAGGCGTTTTATGAGTAACTCCTTTTTTCCAGTTATTAAAAATCGTAATTTCTTGAAACTCTGGAGTTCGCAAATTTTGTCACAGATGACCATACATCTGGTCAATTTCATGTTAATCTCGAGGATTTTTGAAAAAACCGGATCAAGCGTGGCTGTCTCTATGTTGTGGATTTCGTACGCCTTGCCCGCGATATTCCTGTTACCAATCTCCGGACCGTTGGTTGATATCATGAACCGCAAGAGAATTCTGCTATTTACTAATATATTACAAGCAGTAACGGTGTTGTCGTTCTTGGTCGTAAATGACCATATCTATTCGGTCCTCCCGATTGTTTTTATCTACTCGGCTTTAAACCAGTTTTATATTCCGGCCGAGGCGGCAAGTATCCCCGATTTGGTTCCTAAGAATTTTCTGCCGGCTGCCAATAGTTTGTTCCTTCTTACATCGCAATTGATGTTTGTGATTGGTTTTGGAGCCGGTGGATCTCTCATCTCTCTTTTGGGCCACAAGATTCCATTTCTGCTCTCTTCGTTAATGTTGACTTTGGCTGCAGTTGCTGTCTGGACTCTACCAGAGAGTGCGAAAAGAAAGACCAGTTTCAGATCCAGCCTGGTTGATTTTTGGAGCGAGTTTTATAGAGGTTATGAATATTTGCGTTCCGAACCAAAAGTATTTTTCCCTTTGGGTGTTTTGATCGGGGGAGGGCTGCTTTTGTATGTGATGTCTGCTATTTTCCCGTTGATTGGGAAAGAAATACTGGGTATCGGCATTAAGCATACCGGGGTAGCGATTATCGTTCCTGTCGGCATCGGGGCGCTGATTGCCAGCACCATTGTCCCACGCTTGGCTATGAAAAAAAGAAATAGATGGTTGGTCGAAAACGGAATGCTGATTCTTTCTCTGAGCTTAGTATTTTTGGGAATAATATTGCCTGTTGCAGGGGGTTACTTTTCTTATGTCTTGGGGCTGAGGGTGTTGTTGGGAATCCCCGCCATTATGGCGATAGGGTTCTGTGCCATAATGGTATATGTTCCCTCACAAACTGTGGTGCAACAGAGGACGCCAGAGAATATGCGGGGTAGGATTCTAAGCGCTTCTTCATTTTTGATTACAGCTTTTTCGATTGTTCCCTTGATTTTCGGAGCTGCGATAACGGACATGATGGGAATCAGAACGATGTTGGTTTTGATTGCCGTATGCGTGTTGATCGCGCGCAATTTCAGTAGAAAATCCGGAGACGGATACATGTTGAATTCTAAAATGTAAAGCTTTTATGGCAAATGTTGATAGTTACGAGCCGGTTATGGGTTTTGAGGTGCATGTGGAGTTGGCGACCAAGTCAAAAATGTTTTGTGGTTGTCCGGCGGATCATTTCGAAAAACCGGCAAATTCACAAACTTGTCCCACATGTCTGGGGTTGCCGGGTGCCCTCCCGGTGCCAAATAGGACAGCGATTTTGTGGGTTGTGAAATTGGGGTTGGCTCTGGGCTCTAAAGTAAACTTGATTTCCAAATTTGACAGAAAAAACTACTTCTATCCGGATCTCCCTAAGGGATATCAGATTAGCCAATACGATTTACCGTTTTGCCATGGGGGGGCGCTGATTCTTAATAACGGTAAAAGAGTCAGAATCAGAAGAGTGCATCTAGAGGAGGATACGGCGAAGCTGCTTCATCAGGAAATGAGAGACAGGCCAGTAAGCCTGATTGACTTTAACCGGAGCGGGGTTCCACTTGCGGAGGTGGTCACTGAACCGGATTTTAACTCGGTTGAAGACGGGGTTGAGTATTTGAAGGAAATCCAGCTGGTAGTAAGAAGTCTTCAGATTTCATCTGCCGATATGGAAAAAGGGTCGATGAGACTGGAGGCAAATATTTCTATGAAAAAGAGAGGGGATAATAAACTACCCGGGTATAAAGTCGAGCTAAAAAACATAAACTCCTTTAGGTTTATCCGGAAAGCCTTGATGTTTGAGGCCAGCAGACAGATACAGGTGCTTGAAAATGGGGAGGTGCCTATTCAGGAAACACGGGGATTTGAGGAAAGCACCGGCCGGACTGTGCCACAAAGAGATAAGGAGGAGGCTCACGACTATCGATATTTTCCAGAACCTGACATTCCCCCAGTAAAACTGGATGGGACGGAGGTGGAATCGATAAGGAAAGCTTTGCCTGAAATGCCGTGGCAGATTAGGAGCAGACTATTGGAATCAGGTTTGAGTGCAAATACGGTTAACGTCATAGCGGAAGATGGTGATTATTTGAGACTTTTTGACGAGACGCTTGATTTAGATGACTCTGCCGGGATGGCCGAATCTATCGCAAATTACCTGGTTAATAAACGTTTCGGGTTGGTACTTCCCAAGTCTGGAGCTGATGTCTTGCGCTCCTTGAGCGAGTCTCAAAAAGGAGAGGTGGATTTAGAAGAGCTTGAAAGGGCGGTTGATTCGGTTATGAAAGACAATGATCGAGCGGTAAACGATTATAAAAATGGCAAGGTCCAAATATTGGGTTTTTTGATCGGTCAGGTTCGGGGAAGGCTTCCTGGTTGTGGTGTGGACCTAATAAAGAAAACTGTGGTGCAAAGAATGGGCTAGTGGTGTATGTTTTGTCAAGTTAACACTTGAAATGGCAAAGAGGTAAGTGGTTAATTGAGAGTTGATTTATTGGGAGTTGTTTACATGGGAAAATTCGTCCATCTACATTGTCATTCTGAATATTCATTGCTTGATGGCCTGCCGAAAATAGAGAAACTGATTAACTGTTCTAAGAAACTTGGTATGGAGGCTGTGGCCTTGACAGATCATGGAGTTATGCATGGGGCCGTTGAGTTCTATAAGGCGGCAAAAAGCGAAAATATTAAGCCGATAATTGGAATGGAGGGTTACATCACTCCCCTGTCGCATCACAAGAAAGACGGTAGGGAAGGCCAGGATAATTTTCACATAACGCTTTTGGCAAAAAATCTGCAGGGATACAAAAATCTGATGAAGTTGACGTCTATTGCCCACCTTGAGGGATATTATTATCGTCCAAGAGTTGATAAGGAGACGCTTTTAAAATTTAAGGAAGGGATTATTTGTTTATCGGGGTGTCCCAAGGGTGAACTGGCATCAGCCATAAAAGAAGATGATGAGAAAAAGGTTTCTGGAGTTTTGTCTTGGTATGTCGAAGCCTTCGGCGAGGATTTTTATCTGGAGGTGCAAAGGCATGAGTACGATAAGTTCAGCTTGGGAGAGGGTTTGGATCCCAAGGTGAGAACAAACCTGGAGGAAATGTCGAGGTTTGAGAAAAAGTGGAATGAAAAGATTATCTCGATGAGCAGAAAAAATGGAATTCCGATAGTTGCAACTAACGATGTGCATTATCCCGAAGCCGGAGATGCTTTTGCCCAGGATGTCTTGGTGTGTATTTCTACAGGAAAAAATGTCGAGGAGGTAAACAGAATGAGATACGTTGATACGCCGACTTTTTATATGAGGTCAGAGGAAGAAATGCAGATGTTGTTTCCCGATATGAGAGAGGCTCTGGAGAATTCCTTGCTAATTTCCCAAAAGTGCGAAGTCGAAATCTCTCTCGGGAAGTGGTTCTTTCCCGAGTTTGAACTGGACCCGGGGAAAACTGCCGACGAGACATTGAGGGAGAAAGTCTATAAAAAGCTTCCCTTAAAGTTTCCTCAAACAGGCGAAGAGATAAATGAGCGCGTTGAATATGAGCTATCGGTAATTTCCCAAAAAGGATATTCGGCATACTTTCTGATCGTTGAGGATTTTATGGGCTGGGCCAACAAGAAAGGGGTAATTACTAACACTCGAGGGTCCGCGGCGGGTTCTTTGGTGTCTTATATTATGGGTATTACTACTGTTGACCCAATTACTTACTACTTGCCTTTTGAGAGATTTTTAAATCCCTACCGTCCCTCACCTCCAGATATTGATTTCGATGTTGCTGACAACCGACGGGAAGAAATTATCCAGTATCTTGTGGATAAGTACGGGAAGGACAAAGTGGCCCAGATATGTACTTTCGGAAGAATGCTGGCAAGGGCGGCGGTTCGAGATGTGGCCAGGGTTTTGGGTTACCCCTATGCAGTTGGAGATCGAATCTCCAAATCCATACCCTTGGGAATTCAGGGGTTTCCCATGACAATAGCCAGGGCCCTTAAAGAATCACCCGAGTTATCAAGTATTTACGGAAGTGATGCGGATGCCAAGAGGATTATCGATACAGCAAAGACAATCGAAGGAAATTCTCGGCACTTGTCAGTCCATGCCGCTGGTGTAGTCGTGGCTCCGACAGAACTGACTGACTTCACCCCCTTGATGCTTGATCCCACAGGGCAACAGAAGTCAATTACTCAATATGAAATGCATGCTTGTGAAGATGTGGGTTTGATTAAGTTTGATATTCTGGGAATTAGAAATTTGTCGATATTGGGAGCTGCGGTGGAGATTGTGGAACGGGAGGGAGATAAGAAAATTGATTTGGCGAAACTTCCACTCGATGATAAAAAAACTTTTAATATGTTGGCCAGGGGGGAAACTATGGGAACTTTCCAGTTGGGGGGGTCCGGAATCACCCGATACCTTAAAGATCTCAAGCCGACAAGGGTTGAGGATTTGATGGCAATGGTGGCTTTGTTTCGTCCCGGCCCAATGGCGGTTATCCCAGAGTACATTTCCAGGAAACACAATTCAAAATTGGTTAAGTTTTTAGACCCACGGATGGAGAAATATCTAGATAAGTCTTATGGTCTATTGGTTTATCAGGACGATTTGTTGTTTACGGCCATAGAACTTGCAGGGTACACATGGGAAGAGGCTGATAAGTTTAGAAAAGCGGTAGGGAAAAAGATCCCTTCTGAAATGGCAAAGCAGAAGGAAAAGTTTAAAAACGGGGTTGTCAAAAACGGAAGGGATGAAGAATTTGCGGAGACTTTATGGAAATTGTTTGAACCATTCCAGGCGTATGGATTCAATAAGGCCCATGCAGCCTCATATGGCTTGGTGGCGTATCAAACAGCGTATATGAAAGCGAATTTCCCGGTTGAGTTTATGTGTGCTCTCTTGACTGCGGAATCGGCTGATGCTGAAAAAATTTCATTGGGAGTGACTGAATGCAGAAGGATCGGGATCATGGTTGAGCCCCCGGATATTAATAAATCGGATGTAGGATTCTCTTTGGAGCACAACCAGAATTCTCTTGAGGGGAGAGCAATCAGATTTGGTCTTTCAGCTATAAAGAACGTGGGTGAGGCTGCTATCGGGAATATATTGGCTGCAAGAAAGGCTGGTGATTTCAAGTCTCTGGGTCATTTCTGCAACTCTATAGATTCGCAGAAAGTGAACAGAAAAGTCTTGGAAAGCTTAATCAGGGCGGGGGCTCTTGATAGGTTTGGCAAACGGTCTTCGATGCTAGCGGGCTTAGATAAGATAAGAAATAAAGCAGACAGGAAACTGAGGGATTTGGCTTTGGGGCAGAAGAATTTATTTGAAGAAGGAGAAGAGGGGGGTGGAATAGATACGTATGATGACCTGCCTGACATGGAAGAATTTCCTAAGCAGGAGTTATTGGCAAGCGAGAAAGAGCTTCTGGGTTTTTATCTTTCGGAGCATCCACTATCTGCTCTATCTGTCAAACTAAGTGAGTTATCAACATTTCGGATCGGTGAAATAAATCCCGAGAACGATATGGGACAGTTGGTTAGAATTGGTGGCGTTGTTTCCCAGATAAGAATACTTTTAACTAAGAAGGATTCGAGGGAAATGGCTTTCGGACGGATTGAAGATTTATCCGGTTCGATCGAAGTGGTCGTCTTTCCTAAGGTGTTTGGGGCTGCAAAAGAAATTTTTGCCAGGGACAAAGCTGTTTTGGTGGTGGGGAAAGTTGATTTCCGTGAGGATCAATTGTCTGTTCTGGCTGAGAGAATTTATTCTTTAGACGAGGTAGACCCAGCGGATTTTGAGAGTGTTCCTCCAGGGTCGGGCAGAACTGCTGCGCGGGAATACGAATTTGTGATTCCCAAGGGAACTCCTTCCGCGGTAATGCTAAAATTGAGCAAGCTGTTTCAGGAGAGCCCGGGTAAACACCGGGTTGTTCTGCTTTTTGAAAGAGGCAGTTCCGGTTTTAAGAAAATGGCTGTCCCTTTCGGTGTGAATGTTTCGACTGAACTTCGAAAACAGGTTATTTCCCTCCTGGGGGAGGACTTTGTGGTAAAATCAGGTGGTGGCTAATTCATTTAAGCTTAGCTCGGGTTTGGTTGCAGTGGGTGATGTTGTCAGATTACATCAACGGATTGTTGAGGGAGAGAAAGAGCGGCTGCAGGTATTTGAAGGAATTGTCATTGCCATAAAAGGCGCGGAAGAGAATCTGATGTTTACGGTAAGAAAAATATCGGCTGGCGGGATTGGGGTGGAGAGAATCTACCCTGTTCATTCACCGTGGATATCTAAGATAGAGGTGAAGAAAAAGGGAAGAGCAAGGCGGGCAAAGCTTTATTATTTAAGGGGGAAAGGGAAGAAACAGGCAGCGGCGACGTCAGGTTACTAAAGATCTTCTTGAAAATGGGGACTGTGTCTGGGGAGAAGGGGAAAAGAGGTGAGGATAAAGCTGTGTCTTATTTGATGAGTTTGGGATACAAAATCCTTGAAAGGAATTACCATGTGCGAGCCGGAGAAATTGATATTGTGGCAAGGGATGGAGATGAAATTGTATTTGTGGAAGTGAAATGGAGGGGAAGTCTAGCTTTTGGAAGCGCTAAGGAGTCGGTAAATTATATGAAATTAAAGCGTATCGTGATGGCGGCTGGAAAGTTTTGTCAGAAATATGGGCTGCAAGCTTCGCCCCAGCGGATTGACGTGGTTTCAATCGACAACGAAAACATCGAACATATCAAGGGCGTATCTTTCGATTAGTTATTTTATGTTTTTGGTGTAAGTGAAGGGCAATTCCTATGAGGATAATGATGGCGCTTAGGACATGGGCCACCTTTAGAGAGCCGGTGACCCAAGTGTCATTGCGGTAAATCTCGAGAAAAAACCTTATTAATCCGTATCCGATCAGGTACTTTGAAAAAAGATGTCCCTCCGCCGGGTTGCTTCTGGCTTGGTGGGTTTTTAGAATGATAGCAAACAGCAGCAAATTGAGAAGAGATTCGTACAGAAACAGGGGGTGGAAACGTTCGTAGGCCTGGTAAAACGGCGGTCTGTTAACTGCTGATATGTAGATTCCCCACGGGAGATTTGTGGGCGGGCCGAAAGCTTCCATGTTGAAAAAATTTCCCCACCTGCCAATGGCTTGCGCAAGCGGTGCTGCAAGTGAAAGAATATCGAATAGTTTTAGTATTCGGATCCGATGAATTCTCGAATACGCCAGTGTTGCAACTGCCGACCCAGCGAAAGCGCCATAGATAGCCAATCCCCCTTGGGTGAAGCCCAGAATATTTTTCGGGTTGGCAAGGTAATAATTAAGCTGGTCTAATACGTGATAGGTCCGGGCCCCGATTAGCGACCCAATTATGAGCCACCACCAGTAGTTTTCGTCTTTGAAGTCAGTTAAACGGGTTGAGACAGAGATACCTGCCAATACCCCCAAAGACAAAAGAATGCCGTAGTAATGTATCTCCAGAGAAAAAATGTTGAAAGTGGGGGTAACGTGTTGGGAGAGAGTGAACCAGAGGTCGAGCATACTTGAATTGTTTCTCCAGTGGTTCTATTCTACACATCCTAAGGTTAAAGGAATTAATATTATTTCGTGATTTCGCCAGAACTGAATTGGCCTCTTGATGCTGTAGAGGCATGGGCTCGGATAAACCTGCCGGTAGTTTCAAAAGAATTGGTCTTGCAGAGAGAGATGTTAATTTCTTTATCGCGTGAGAAAGCGCCTGAATTGATTGACTTGGGGGTTTTTTCATACGATCACAGAAGTTTGTCAGAAATGCCACTGTGCAGGGCCTTAACCCGAATAAGAATTCCGTCCGGATTCAGTCTTGTTCACGGAAGTGTACTGATTTTTGAAACGAAGGAGAATCGGCCTGTAAGAAAATTTGCCCATACTTTCGCGATGCAACGAGACACGGTCTTTTGTCTGACTCCTGGCCAATTTGTCGAATTTGGTAATCCGTTACTCAATGCCGGAGCGAGACTTAAGAACATAAAAGAGAGGGCTCCTCATCTGATAAGACTTTACAATAACGGCCTGGCTTTCCTTTTGGGAAATATCTCAGAGACGAGAAGGCTGTTGGGGTTGGAGTTTAACGTGAAGATAAATTAATATGGGGAAGACATATGTTAAATAGAAAGGTCAAATATTTACAGATAGCTTTAAACAACAGCTTGCATGAAGCGAGGGATATTATCGATAGCCTGCCAGTAAATCCCAGAATTATTCTTGAGGCTGGAACTCCTTTGGTTAAACGAGAAGGAATAGGAGTTGTAAGCGAAATAAAGCGGTGGTGGCAAAGAAAGATAGAAAACCCATATATCGTGGCAGATTTGAAAACCATGGACCGTGGGGAAACAGAAGTAAAGATGGCTGTTGAGGCGGGGGCATCGGGGATCATCGGGCTCGGCCAGGCCCCGATTGAGACGATAGATGTTTTAATTGATTCGTGTGCGAGACTTGGGGCTGACTCAATGCTGGATATGATGAACATTGAACATCCAGTTAAAGTTTTAAGGAAGCTGAAAAGATTACCGGATGTGGTTGTGCTCCACAGGGGAGTTGACGAGGAGACCTTTAATAGGGATAAGCCGATTCCCTATATCCAGATAAATAAACTGAGGGCAACTTACGATGTGTTGGTCTCGATAGCCGGAG
>Ga0209542_10020922_pt1 | contig 10302 bp, 12 predicted proteins | sample RifCSPhighO2_01_FD_184028 | JGI IMG/M metagenome (GOLD analysis project Ga0209542, IMG submission 184028) | Soil microbial communities from Rifle, Colorado - Rifle CSP2_plank highO2_0.1 (SPAdes) (version 2) | ecosystem: Environmental > Terrestrial > Deep subsurface > Rock core/Sediment ...
AACTTTTTCGGATCAGTATAAACAGAGAATTTAGGCATCTATACTATGATACACTAGTTTATCATAACTTAACAATCTCAAGGATTTTTAGCTCATCGATAATAAAATTGGGTAAGGCATTATTTTCCATATTGAATTGGAGTCTACTTTTTGGGAGAGTTAAAATACTGCCCACAATACTTCTGCAATTTTCTGAGCCACAAGAGCAAGGCATTGTCCATGTACTGTGTGATCCGACAACAGTTGAATAATCCATTGTTATTTCCTCTCCAGAATGGATTACTTTAAGCGCAAGCATTTCACGAGATGCTCTAACTCCCGAATTCGGATCACAGCTGTGATTAAAATACCTCCAAGGATACTCTGGAATAAGATACAGATTAATCCCAACCTGCAAATCGTCATCTATACCCAACTCCATTTTAGCCAGTCTTTTATCCAGCTCGTCACCGCTAACGATCTCACCCACTATAATAGTGATGAGTTCACCATTATCAAAAGACTTTTCTGCAAAATTACCATGTCCATGAATACTTGATGGTCTTGGAGTAAATTTCAACTCAGTTTCTGCTTGCATACATTGGAATAGATTTAATCTATTAGCGATTTGAGAATATTAAGATTCTCTTTATCTGGCCCATTATCTGCAAAGCCTGGGACTTCTAATATAAATGGCACATCTTTTAGTTTGGGGTGGTTAATGATATTTGTAAAACCCTCTTTGCCGATGAAGCCTTCGCCGATATTAGCGTGTTTATCTCGATTGCTGCCAATATCAAACTTAGCATCATTGGCATGGATGGCTACTAGTTTATCTAGGCCAATTAGCGTGTCAAATTGCTCTAAAGTTTTATCTAAGCCCGCTTTAGATTTAATATCATAGCCGGAAACAAAGGTGTGACAGGTATCTAGGCAAATTTTCAACTTGGGATCCCCTACTTCTTTTAAGATTGCCGCTAGCTCTTCAAACTTATCACCGATCACATTCCCTGCCCCAGCCGCATTTTCCAGGATCAGAAAAGCAGATGAATTAGATGAGGCTTTGAGGATTTCTTTGATTGACTTTACAATTTGAGGCAATACTTCATCAAAACCAACTCCTTTGTGGGAACCAGTGTGGAAGATTACTCCGGTTATCCCCAACTCCCCTGCCCTATTTAGAGCATAAGTTAACCAGCCGATCGCTTTTTTTAAATTTTCCTGGTTTTCTGTCCCTAGGTTAATTAAATAGGTTCCATGAATAAAATTAGGCCCAATGTTAGTCTCTACTTGTCTCGACTTGTATCTATCTATTACTTCCTGACTATGGTTAGTTTCCAACCATCTTTGGGGTGGAGAGATGAATATCTGAGTACAATCTGCACCAATAGCCTGTGCTCTTTCAAAGCTTAAATCAATTGATCCTGCAGCGCTAACATGTGCTCCCACTTTTGGCATAAATTTAGATTGGTTTTCCAGTGAGGCCGTAGTAGAGTAGGTCTCGGATTAGACCAATGGCTTGGTATGGCCAGGACAGGACTACTGCATAGAAGCCCGGTGAGAGAAAAGATAAAACCTCCCAACGGTAGTAGATGGCAAAAAGAGTGGCAAATATTAGCCCGAGTATGAAGTAAATGATAGCGATGTTGGTGACAATTTTTTCTTTAGACATATTCAATTGTCATTCTGAGGCGAAGCCGAAGAATCTCTGAGCTTGTCTCAGAAATACTCGCATTCGCGAGAGATCCTTCACTGCGTTCAGGATGACACTTTTACTCTGGTCTATCCTTACTAGAAACCACGGTCGCTGCAGCTACCTTTTCCCCTTCCCTTACTCTCATTAGAATAACCCCTTGGGTTTGTCTTTGTAAAGTCGGTACTTGCTTTAGGTCCATTTTAATTAGCTGGCCTTTGTTGGAAGTTAAAACTAAAGTATCCATCTCTTTGTTAACTATCTCAGCTGTAACAATATCCCCGGTTTTAGCAGTCACTTGAGCGGCCTTAACTCCTTGGCCTCCCCTGCCCTGCTTACTCCAAGCTGAAGTCAGAGTTTTTTTGCCTAAACCATTTTCCATAATCACTAATAGCTCACCCTCTTCCTTTTTAACACAATTTAGGGAAACCACACCGTCATCTTTGCCGAGTTTAATACCTCGAACCCCTGATGTATCCCGGTGGGTGGCTTTAACTTGGGATTCAGGGAAGCGAATTGACTGGCCTTTTTGAGAGACAATAATTAGATTGTCTTCGCCGCTTGTTGGACTAACCCAACCTAAGGTATCGGCCGAATCTAATTTGATAGCTACCAGCCCATTTTTGCGGATATTGGCATATTCCTCAAGCGGAGTTTTTTTAACTGTGCCTAATTTAGTACACATAAACATATATTTAGTGTCATCAGACTTTTGGCGGGTTGATAGCACGGCGGTTACCTTCTCGTTTTGCTCAATGTTAATTAAATTAACTACTGCCTGTCCTTTGGCAGCCCTTTGAGTTTCTGGGATCTCCCAAACTTTGATCTGGAAAACTCTACCCTTGTCGGTAAAAAATAGAATATTGTCGTGGGTTTGGGTATAAAAGATATGGGAAACAGCATCAGTTTCCTTGGTGGAAATCCCCATCACTCCCTTGCCACCCCTACTCTGAGTTTTAAAGCTGCTGGGTGATTGCCTTTTTATGTAGCCACCTTCTGTAATTGTCACAATAGTAGTTTCATTAGCCACTAAATCTTCTTCATTAAACTCCCCGACTTTTTGTTTATAAACCCTGGTCCGTCGGTCATCAGCATATTTTTCCTTTATTTTTAAGATCTCCTCTTTGACCACTTGTAACATTTTTTCTTGATGTGCTAGTAAATCCTCCAGGAAAGCAATTATGGCTCGAACAGTCCTCAGTTCATCCTCGATCTTTTGTCTTTCCAGAGCAGCTAGCCGGCGCAACTGCATATCCAAGATTGCTGTTGCTTGCAAATCAGACAATTTAAAACGGGTCATTAACTTAAGTTTCGCTTCATCTGAATCTTTTGATTTTCGGATGGTATCAATTACCTCATCGATATTATCAACTGCAATCTTTAACCCTTCTAAGATATGCTCACGGGCTCTAGCTTCTCTGAGTTCAAATTCAGACCGACGTCTAATTACGACTTGGCGATGATAGATAAACTCCTCCAGAACTCGTTTCAAGGTGAGTAGTTGAGGTACGCCGTCAACTAAAGCTACCATATTAACGTTGAATACCGACTGCATTCCGGTATGTTTAAATAAATTATTTAAGACGGATTGAGGTTTGCCGTCCCGTTTTAGGTCAACAACTATTCGAACCATCTGTTTGCGGTCTGATTCGTCGCGCAGATCCGCGATACCCTCCAGTTTTTTATCTTTAACCAGGTCAGCAATCCTAGCGATTAGAGTGGCCTTGTTAACTTGATAAGGTAGCTCTGATACAATAATTTGCATCTTGCCTCCGGGATTTTCTTCAATATCAGCTTTGGCCCGAATGACAATTCGGCCTTTACCAGTTGCATAGGCAGCGGTAATTTCGGATTGATCATATATTGAGGCTCCGGTTGGAAAATCCGGGCCTTTAATAAATTTGGTTAGGTCATCAACAGAAACATCAGATTTAAATCGGCTTTCGTGCATAGTCCAACCACTATCAGTTTCTTTGGCACCGACTTCGTCGAGTGTCCTCGGCAAAGCCGGGATCACGACATCATCAGTCGGAGTTTCCTTAACTGTTGAGGGTTTAGTAGTTTCAGGAATAGGTTCCTTATACTGATCAATCATATAAACCAGAGCATCAGAGAGCTCTCCTAAATTATGAGGCGGAATTTGGGTAGCCATACCAACAGCAATCCCGGAGGCACCGTTTAAAAGTAGATTTGGAATTGAAGATGGCAATACAATTGGTTCTTTGGTAGTTCCAGAATAGTTATCGGTATAATCGACAGTCTCTTTACTAATATCCCGCAGCAATTCATCAGAGAGAGCTGCCAGACGACATTCGGTGTACCTTTCAGCAGCCGGCGGATCACCATCAATAGAACCAAAGTTTCCCTGAGGATCGATAAGCATGTTTCTCATTGAAAAGTCCTGACCCATGCGGGCCAAGGCGTCATAAATTGGGATATTGCCGTGAGGGTGGTAATTTTTCATCACCTCACCAGTTACTGAAGCGCATTTTTGGAACCTACCAGAGTGGTGGTAACCCATTTGATGCATGGCGTAGATAATTCTTCTGTGCACCGGTTTGAGGCCATCCCTTACATCAGGTAGAGCTCGAGCCACGATAACAGACATGGCATAATCCAAATAGGACTTTTGCATCTCTTCGACTATTGGGGTTAGTTGTACTTTACCGATATCTCCCATAATAAAACTTGAAGCACGAAAAAAGCCTTCCGGCTTGATTTAATTATAACGGTTCTTCTCTAAATTTACTAGTCTTTAGACGGATATTCTATTAATTAAATTAGCTAAGTATCAGGGGTTAACAAGAATTTGAATATTAAACTAAAACTGCTTGATGGGTTAGTTTGTATTTTTTAATATCTAGTAGATGTTTTGGGGAGATATACATGTCTTGGCGGTTGATATCGCCTTTGCCCATAATCCTATTGGAGTATTTGATATCTCTGCCGCTGCCTCCGAGCACCAATCCTCCTCTGGCTCTGGATTTTAGAGCTAACTCTTTGTTTAATGGACCGGCGTCCCAGCCTTCTAAGCCATCGACTTTATTTTCGAACCAATAATTGATAACTGTGTCCAGGTTAACAATTCCATCCCCTATTTTAAAATTAGGATGTGCGCCAACTACAACACCATTCGCTTCACGTATCGTTTTTACAATAAGTTGCATATTTAGTGGACTAGGCCAATAGCCATCCTTGCCGGCTGCAAAAATTGACCAATAAAGAGCCTTGTCCCAGCGTCCTTCGTCTTCTGGGCGCTCAATTAAGTGTTTTCTGATTCTGTCTTGCCAGAAATCTGAATTTAGTAAATTTTGGTTATTTGGGTTCAAGAGGACTATCTTACAAAACCTAATAGCAGTTTCGGCAACTTGTCTACTTTGAATCTCACCAAAAATGATAGCAGACTCATCAGTAGGTGTAACCTCAAAACCCATCTTCTCCAGAATAGATCTTTGAAAATCAATCTTAGGATAGTGGTGTTCTGGTGGAATACCGGCTCTGGGATCAAGGATTCGATAGATATCTGGATGATCCAAATCGAAATCTAGACCAATTAACTCAAATGTGGCTCTCTGGCCATCAATTTCTGCTTGAGTGAACGATTCGACACCGGGGATGACTCTAATTCCTTTCGAGAGTCCATAATCAATTAAAGCCTGCAATCGATCAATTTTAACCTCGCTACCTCTATCCAAAGCAGCTACAACTGTAACTTTATTATCTAAAGCTTCTTCGATAAAATCTTCTTTTGTCCTATCTCCTAGATGGACATGGAAATCGGCTCGAGGTCTATTATCAATTTCTAACATGCTTCCTCCACAATCTCCTGGCTTTAGCCAGCTCTCTTTTAGTATTTATACTTTGCCACTCATGTGGATCTGCCAAAGTTATATCTAACAAGTTATTTTCCTTTAAAGCAAAATCAATTAGTTTGGTGATATTATACTCCCCATTTTTGCTAGGTTCCACTTTATGTAGTTGCTCCTCTAGCCATTTTCCATCAAAAAGGTAGAAGCCACAGACTAACTCATTATGTTCTCTTAGCTCTTCGGGGCTCATTTTAGAATTGGCTTTAATCTCAACTATTTTCCCCTGAGAATCCCGCATTACCCTACCTGAAATATCAACGTTTTCCTTAATAGCTGTCAAAATGGTCATCTTTGAGTTTGATTCATGATGACTTTTGAGAATTTTCTGAATAGTTTTTTTAGTATAAAAAGCAGAATCATCTCCGTTAAATACTACAATTGTTTCAGGTTGCCCGTCTAAAATGTTTAGTGCGGTTTTGACAGCATCACCAGTGCCTAGAGGTTGTTCTTGAGTAACATATTGCCATTTTGTACCCAGTTTAGATTTAACTAACTCTTTTTTATGGCCAATTACAACGTAAATCTGACCTAGTTTAAGCTGTTCCAACTGATTTAAGATATGATTAACAATTGGCTGCCCTCCTACTTTATGTAGAACTTTGGGTAAATCAGAGTTCATTCTAGTTCCCTTACCTCCGGCTAGAATAATGGTAGCGATAGAAGATTTATACATATGATTAGTTATTATATCAAAACTATAGGTTGAATGCAATTTATTTAGGTCTAATTAAGATTGCTCTTCTTGTCCAAAATCTGCCTGACCAAACTTGTCTAAATCGTTCAAAATCTATATGAATCTTTTCTCCATCAAATGGGTCATTGACTATAAAGCCAAGATCATCAAAACCAATTACAACCACTAAATGGCCTGAGCCACCCTCCTTAAATCCTTTTGGAACAGAAATAATAATCGGATGACCAGCTAATACTTCCTGTTTTAGGGTGAAAATTCCTTCATCAAGCTGTAAGTTAACTACAATTTCAATATCTTCTTTAGAAAAACCGCGTCCTATTAAATGTTCTAAAGACTCAGCTGGAATATTCCAAGATTTCGTTACTGCTTTGTAACCAAAACCTTTTGCTAGTTGTGCCAGAACATGATGGTACCAGCCAACTCCTTCCAAATAACCATCAATATCCAAACCCTTTTGGTAAAGTTCATCGATAGTTAAATTAGTTGGCTGATAATAATCTAAAACCATTTTTAAGGCAGCAACACCACAAGAGTCCTTTTTCCATTTTGGGTTCTGGGTGTCTTTAATTTGTGAATAATAAGGAACTTTTAACATATTCATAATCTTCTCGGTATTCCCGACGTGTCAACTTATTCCACATCGGATGTGGATTACGTTCGCACATCGGGATTTGTAAGTGCCTTCAGCCTGTAAATTCCGTCGCCTGTTTTTCCATTATAAGCAGAGGGCTTGCGATTTTTCAAATCTGAAGCAGAGCTTGAAATTTTCGCTATGCTCAAATTATAGCTGAAAACTGATAAATCTTCAGGAAATTTACCATTTATAATTTCTCCAGTATGAACTCCGGTTGTTTTAGTAATACCACTGGAATGAACATAAGTAATATATGAGTTATGAGTTTTGAGTTCAGAGTTTAATACTATTAGGATATGATCGGCATTTTCGCTGTTTAGTCTGATCAGATCTCCGGGTTTTACCTGTTCCCAACCCTCAACTTTTTCAGTAAATTCCGGTGCAGTTAACTTAGCTACATTAGTGGAAGAAGCTTTAGGGAAGCCAATTTTTTGCATTTTCCCCTGCCCGGTTTTTTTTAGTAGATTATCCAGTAAATGATAAGCAAGCCCTGAACAATCAATTCCCAGCCAATTTTCTTCCATAAATTTTCTAATTTCTTCAACGCTGGCAGAATTTAAATCAAAGCCTTTTTCTTGGGAGATATCTTTAGAATCTTGAGTTAGCTGTTTGGCATCAGACTTACCATAGAGTCTTCTGTCGGGTTGAAAAGGTACGTTAATCCGATAAGGGGTTGGCACCTTTTTACCTCCTAAATCCAGTAAAAATTGCTGGTAGGCTTTATTTAGAAATATACTATAATTCATTTAAGACTTTCTTTAATGGCTGCAATTTCATTGGGGTGATAATATTCTGCTTCTTCCAAGTTCTGTGAGGGTTCAATCAGAAATAAATGCGGAGTCCGGCTAATCCTTCCGTAATATATACTTTCTCTGGATGTATGATCTAATACAACTCTATTTAGTCTCCTGTTAACTTGTCCATAAGTGGGATCGAGAAATAAATTGATACCACTTGGGGTACTTAAATTAAGCCTGCCGTGGAGTTTAGTTGGCAGATTATCCTCGTCTTGATAGTAATCAAAATCATTAATTATTACCACTAATGACACAGATAGTAATGCTTGCGTCATTGGAAATCGTTGTTTGAGTGCTAGCCCGTAGATTTCTGTGCCAATATCACATTGATTCAATCCAGTTGACCACCCTTTATGAGTACCGCATTTTTCCCTACCTCTGCCGATTTGATCTCCGTAGTCTTGAAGCGCAGTCAAAAAACCAGCTTCATGGTTTCTAACGAATTCTTTAATCTCCCCTGTTATTGAATCAATTTTGGGACAAGTTTCAACTAACATGTCTATATTATAGCAGAAATAGGATTAACTATCAAACTATAGGATTGATCTTTGATCAATCCAGCAAGTTCTTCATAATTAAGGTCTGATCAAAAATCAACCCTGCGAGAACTTTGCGATCCGTTGCAGTCTAATTAGCTTTTATAATATCCTCCAAAAGTTACCTCTATTTCTCTGAGCGCAAAATCTGTATTGGCAACTGCAACTGCCCAAACAATATCATAAGTTCCAATACTTCTAAAATTACCCCAGGGATCCATTAGATTTATATCCGGTCTTAGGACTGTGCCTATGCTATCCTTACCCCAATATACATGCTCACCCAATTTAAATCTTTGTTCAAGTATTGCTCCGCTTGGGAATCTAAGTGCCCAAAGATACTGATCTAAATCTTTTTTCGTAATATTGAGAGCAATTATAGACATTGGTAGTTCATCCTTAAGTTCTTGTTTAGGTATGGAGTCTTGACCCTCAGGTAATAAGATTTCATCTTGTCCATTAAAATAATACAATCGAGGGCTAGCGGACATACAACCGTTTTGTTGAACCATAAGAAAAAAATCGCCTAAAGTAGATGATCTTAGCGGGTATATTCTATTCAGGGGATTTGAGGTTCCATTTAAGAATTCGCCTTCGAATACTCTCTCCCAACTTCTTTCTGGAATTTCTCTAAACTCAGTCATTTGCTAATTATACATCTATAAAGGCAATCTTTTACTCGTCAATATACAGAATTTTATCATTTTCATCAAATTTAATTGACTTAAAAAGATTAAAGAAACCATTTCTGCCAAGTAATGGGATTCTTTGTTCTGGGGTAAAATCTGCTTCAGTCTCATATTTTTTAACTCCTTTCCAGAGGCTAATTCTACCAGTATAAGCAATAATAAAACTATTACCTATTCCATAAATCTTTTTGGGATTCTTTTCAAGACTCACCCTTATCTTATTAGCAAAATAGATGGGGAATAAGTTTTTATCCGAACCAGAATCTACGAGAGCGTCAAATGATTCAGAAATCTCACCTCTGTTTTGAGAAATCCTAACTTTAATCATTGGACGATAAAATGCTTTAACTATTTTAGTTATTGGGTCAAGATAAAGTTCTGGTAAATAAGGATAAGTTTTCATCCAATTGAGTGTGGTGCTATAGTCCCATCAAACGGAGGAACAAAATGGAGAATTATATTCTTTTGCTTCTTTTCCTTAAGTTTAATGTCAACTTCCTCTAGAGTTTTTCCAGAAGCTATAACTTTTTTTCTATCAGGAGTTAAAGCTACCCATTCGTTTTCATGATCCATAAGAGGACTTTGTATTTGCATACAAATATTATATCACTTTTTTCTTCTAGCACCAAAAGGAGGGATATAGACAAGGGGTTTTTATGGAGTTTCCTCTAAAGCGTCACTTTGGGTTAGTATCACTTCTTTTAGCAATATCCAAACATATTTCTAATGAAGACTGGAATATTCTTCTTCTTGCTTCTGCTATTTGTTCAGGGGTCAAACCCAATTTAATTATTATACCAGCTATTTCAGCATCGTTTGAAAGAGTTTTTTCCTCTATGCTTGCTTTGTTTTTTGATCTATTAAACTCTAACCCAGCAACAATTGTTTCAACTGTGCATGCATCGCAAGAAGTATTACCTTCACATATGGTCCTTTTGCATGGAAGTGAGTCTAACTTTCTGTATTCTTCAATTAAGCCCTGACTCGGTTTACTATGACCACTCTCAACTAATCGTAATGTTGGGTATGCAAAACCAGATTGTGTGGCGAATTCTTTGGATGTTTTGGAGCCCATTTTAGATTCCCTTGCAAAACGCAAAGAAGCGCCAAGATTCGATACTCTAGCTGACACTAACTCGGACATTGCTATATTATAGGATGTTGATCTCTTAAAGTCAAATGTCAAGATTGGCTAGTTTGGCGTGGGTTTGGATGAAGCGTTTTCTTGGTGGGACTTCTTCCCCCATTAACATGGTAAAAACTTCATCGGTTTTTTCGGCATCATCCATTGTCACTTGTCTCAAAATCCTGACACTTGGATCCATTGTGGTTTCCCAAAGCTGTTCTTTATTCATCTCCCCTAAACCTTTATATCTTTGGATGTAAACCCCTGGTGTTTTCTTTAGCGCAG
>Ga0209542_10020924_pt1 | contig 10300 bp, 9 predicted proteins | sample RifCSPhighO2_01_FD_184028 | JGI IMG/M metagenome (GOLD analysis project Ga0209542, IMG submission 184028) | Soil microbial communities from Rifle, Colorado - Rifle CSP2_plank highO2_0.1 (SPAdes) (version 2) | ecosystem: Environmental > Terrestrial > Deep subsurface > Rock core/Sediment ...
TACAGGTCGATATATTATTACAACAATGATCGCATACATACTTCACTTGGAATGGCGCCGAAAAAATTTGCGCGCCAGTACGAAACAAATTACAATCAAATCAAAGAGAAACTAACTGTCTAAGAAAGGGGGTACACTTCAGCACATGTTTGCCCGCCTCCGCCCAACGTGCGGGCGGGTGTTCACGGGCAGAAGCACTGGTAAAAGTTCAAGGGGCGACGTAAATATACCACTCACAATAAACGTAACTATAGTTACATTTATGTTGAGGGAAATAGAAATGGGTAGACGCAGACGGATATAAAAAAATTTCAAAATAGATTTTTCCGATTTAAAAAGGTAGGATATCTCTGTATTGGCTGTATTTAATATGAGTGGCGAAAGATTAACCACAGAAGAATATTGGGATTCGGTCTACAAAGAACCGCAAAAGAAGGCTTTTTCCTTGACGAAGACTGTCGGAGATTTTTTGAAGAAAGTTTTTGGTTCGCGGATCAAAAATTACAGCGAGTATATTCTTTGGACGAATATTTACCAGAAATATCTTCCCAAAGGAAAAGATTTAAAAATATTAGAGATTGGTTCCGCGCCGGGTTGGAATTTGGTCAAGTTTCATAATGTTTTTGGATACGCGCCCTATGGTATTGAATATGCCCCAACCGGGGTAGAAGAAAATCGCCGTCGTTTTAGGGGGGCTGGCTTAAATCCGCAAAATGTCATTGAGGCAGACTTTTTTGATGATAAACTGCGATTGAGATACGGAGACTATTTTGATTTGGTTGAATCCGGGGGTTTTATAGAACATTTCACGGACGTTTCGCCTGTTGTAGAAAGACATGTATTGCTTTTGAAGCAAGGAGGCACTCTTATTATTATCATTCCCAATTTTCGCGGGCTGAACAATAAATTATTTGCTTTTTTCAATCCGGAGGTTTTGAAAATGCATAATTTGGAGATTATGAAATTGGATAATTTCCGAAAGACTTTTTCCGATCTCGGCCTTGAAGAGAAGTACTGCAATTATTATGGCACATTTAATTTCGGCATGTTTAATACTCCGCAAAAGGGCGTAAAATATTGGATACATCGATTTCTTATCCGTTTCCAGGTTCTGTTGAACATTTTGTTTATTTTTATATTTGGCAACCGAGGTTTCGAAAATCGGCATATGAGCCCCTATTTAATTTACATCGGCCGGAAGAAATGAATTAGGAATTGTGAATGATGAATTACGGTCAAGCATGAGATTTTTCTGATGTTATTTTAAAAAAGTTTACGTTCCGTGTTTTAATCCATACGATTCTATGAAATTTGCCTACATAGCTAACGTCAGAATGCCCACGGAGAAGGCGCATGGGCTTCAAATTATGGAGATGTGCTCTGCTTTCGCCAAAGAAGGGGCGGAGGTGACGCTTTTTGTTCCATGGAGATTCAATAAAATAAAAATTGATGCTTTTTCATATTACGGCATCGGGAGGGTATTCAAGATCAAAAAAATTCCGGCAATTGATATTATGCCGATTTGGGGCGGTAGGGCAGGCTTCTTTTTGCTTCAAGTGAGTTTTTATATTTTTGCCAAAATTTTCTTATTGTTCAGCGCTTTCGATGTCGTCTATTGTCGCGAACCCATTACTCCGCTTTTTTTCAGGAATTCGATTTTTGAGGTTCATAATATGCCGGTAAAAGTGGGGTGGGTTTTCAAGCTGGCTTTGAAAAGAGTTCGACATTTTTTCCCTGTTACAGGTTTTTTGAAAGAGGCATTGATTTCTGCCGGCGCGCCTCAAGGTAAAATCACAGTCGCGCCGGATGGCGTTAACCTTGAATCCTTTAAAAATTTGCCGACAAAGGACGAGGCGCGCCGGCGGCTCCAACTTCCGATTGGCAAAAAATTAGTTTTGTATACTGGCAGTTTTTATCTTTACTCGTGGAAGGGAGTTGATGTATTACTTGATGCGGCGAGGGATTTTGGCGAAGATACGATTTTTGTATTGGTAGGCGGGGACGAGAAAGAAATTGCCGAAATAAAAAAAGGGGGGGTTTCGGATAATGTTATTTTAATTTCTCATCGCCCGCACAGTGAAATGCCTATTTATATGAAGGCCGCGGATGTATTGGTTTTGCCAAATAAAACAGGGTCGCTTCATTCTGAGAAATATACTTCGCCCTTGAAACTTTTCGAGTATATGGCAAGCGGCACGCCAATAGTCGCAAGCAAGTTGCCGTCGATTTGCGAAGTATTGAACGAAAAGAATGCGGTTTTGGTAGAGCCGGATATGAAAGCGGCACTAGCGATATCGATAAAAAAAGTGTTACAAAATTCTGCATTTTCTTTGGGGCTTGCGGAAATGTCTAGACGTGATGTTGCAAAATACTCTTGGCAGGAAAGGGCGCGGGTTATACTGAGGATTGTATCTGGTGCGTAAGTATATTTTTATGTAAACTGGTTCTTATATGAAGCGCTTATCCGTCATTATTCCCGTTTATAATGAAGAAAAAACCATAGAAACGGTCATAAATCGGACCCTATCTCTTTCTTTGCCCGGTATCGACAAGGAAATTATTGTACTTGACGATGGTTCAAAAGATCAAAGCCCGGCCATTATTAAGCGGTTTGGCGGAAGAATTAGGTCATATTTTGGGGAACAAAATAAAGGGAAGGGTTTTGCTATCAGACAGGGGTTTAAGATGTCGAAGGGAGATTTTGTCATAATTCAGGATGCCGATTTGGAATATGATCCTTCGGATTTTAGCGGACTTCTTCAGCCTCTTTTGGACGGTCACGCGGATGTTGTCTACGGATCGCGTTTTATAAGCGATCGGCCACACAGAGTGTTGTTTTTTTGGCACTCGCTGGGCAATAAATTTTTAACGGCTCTTTCAAACATGTTCACCAATTTAAATCTGACGGACATGGAGGTAGGGTACAAAGCTTTCAACCGGGTGGCCATTGATAAAATAAAAGACGAACTGAAGAGTGATAGATTTACGATTGAACCTGAAATTACCGCTCGCGTGGCGAGGTATCATTTGAGAGTTTACGAGGTTGGTATTTCCTACAGAGGTCGCACTTACGAGGAGGGCAAAAAAATTAATTGGAAGGACGGCGTTGCCGCACTCTTTGCAATCATTAGGTACAGATTTTTTAAATAAATGAAAACAAAAAGGACGATCGCTATAATATTGTTAGCAGGTTTAGTGTTGGCGATTTGTTATTCTTTATATTTTCGCATTACGCCTACCGTTGATGCTGACGCCTATGACGCCATTGCTACAAATTTGGTTAACGGTAATGGATATGTTGAGAATGCCGAGTTGCCCGTTGTGGAGGATTCAGCGATTGGTAGAGTGGGGCCGGGTTATCAATTTTTTCTATTTATAATCTACAAAATATTCGGCCATCATTTCGAGATTGTCTGGATTATTCAGGCATTGCTCCATACTTTCTCTGCCGGGCTTTTATTTTTAATCTCTAGAAAAATTTTTAGTGAGGGAGGTCAGTGGATTGGAATTGCCGCGGCGGCCTTGTACGTTTTCTTCATCGATGTCCTCCAAATGTCCGCCATGATTATGACGGAATCTCTATTTCTTTTTCTTTCCGTTTTGTCCATTTATTTTTTCGTAAACTTTTTTCAAAATGCCACGACCAAAAACTCGATCTATCTGGGGCTTTCTATCGCTCTATGCATTTTGACAAGACCGACGGCGCTCCTTCTCCTTGGCGTTTTTGTTGTTTTTGCCATTTCGAAAAGATATTTTCTCCAGGCTGTAATATTGGTTGCTTGCTTTGTCGCGGTTGTTGGTCCCTGGACGCTTCGCAATTATCTTGTTTTCGATCGATTCATAATGACGACCGCGGCAGGCGGGTATGATATTTGGGTGGGTAATAATTTGGAGGCTAACGGCGAACTCGACCCGTCGCCCCAAATAACCGCCTATCTTGAAAAATATGGAGTTGAGTCTGCAGACGAGGAAGGGATTAAAAAAGTAAAGGAATTTGCTCTCAATCACCCTGTTCAATTTATCAAGCTTCAGCTGATCAAAACGTCAATATATTTCAGTTTTGCCAGGCCCTCGGCGTTTTGGTTTCATCTCTCCGGCGCGTCAAAAATGTTGACTATAGTCGCATCCAGCCTGTTTTCGTTTATAGTGTTTATTTTCGGCTTTGCGGGAATTTGGCTTTTGTGGAAAAGCAAAGAAAAGATTTATCGCTGGCTTCTTTTACTTACGCTTACGGCCCCAGCCGCCGTTATTCCGATAATTGTCGAGACGCGCTATCGTTTCCCAATTTATCCACTGCTTTCCGTGTTTGGCGCTTACGCTATGTACGAAATTTACAAAAATTGGAAACTAAATCCGGACAAGGATGCCTTATATTTGAAAATAAAAGCTGTCGCGGTTTCGGCTTTAATAATTATTGGTAACACGGCTTTCGATGTTTGGAGAAATATCGAAGTCGTAAAAGATAAATTGGGATGAAGCACTCTTTGTTAAAATTTAGAGATGTAGTCAAGGTACATTGGGGGATCGTCCTGGGAGCTTTTTTTATGTCTTTTCTTGTCTCTTCGCCTTTAATATTTTTTCCAATGTATGCGGGGGACAGATACCAAGGCATCAACATCGCTCATTTTGGCACGGATGAACATTATTATTTGACCAGGGCTAAGGAGGTTTTGGAAGGGCACAGTCTTGGCCAGCCAGTGCTTGCGGAGGGTAAAGAAAAGCAAGATCCGACTTTTTCGAAGGCTGAGTTAGTTTTGACGGCACCGATACGGCTTTTTCAGTTGCAAGATAAAGTCAGTATTGTGACCGTTTACAATATTTATAATTTCTTAGCCGTATTCCTTATCGTAATTTTTATTTACGCATTGCAGTTCTCTTTATCAAGGAATCGGCTTATCGCCTTGGCTACGGCACTATTTGTGGTCGGCGGTTATTCGATTGTTTACAACAAAGCATTATTTTACGAAGATTTTAATATATACGGAAGATCTGCCATTCCCTGGGCAGCTCTGATCCCATTTTATTTAATGCTCATTTGTCTCTATCAAGGTATTACCAAATCAAAAATGGTTTGGATGGTTGCATCGGGTTTAATTTTCGGCTTTTTGTTTCACGATTATTTTTATGCATGGACACTGTCCCTTTCTCTTCTGTCGGCTATGATTGTGAGTTACTTGCTCTTTAGACAGCCAAAGATTGCCAAGTCAGTTATGGCGCCACTTTTTATCGGTGTCGTTATTGGGGTGCCTGTTATTTGGGGGATGTTGGAACTATATCGATCGCCGATTGGTGATCAATTATCTTATTTTTTGATGTCGTCTCCCGGCAGAGTCGCGGTATTCAGCAAAATAGGTTTTATCAGCCTGCTTTTACTAGGTATATTGTTTTGGAAAAATCGCAGTGATAAAAATATCCCTTTTTTGCTTGGCACTGTTGCCACGACCTGGATTGTTCTGAATGAGCAAGTTATAACGGGAAAGTACATTCAGTACGGTCATTACTATTGGTATTTTATCGTTCCTCTGTCCATAATCACTTCGGCATACATCGTATTCAATTTATTTCCGTCCGATTTGCGAGTCGTAAAAATGTTCTCCTTTGTTAGTGCTAAATTTTCTTCCGGTATTTCTATCGTGCTGAACAAAGTTCCGCTTAAGGATTCTTTATACAAAATCCGAAGTTTGGCATTGTTTACTCTCATCGTCATCATTTTCTTAAATACGTCAGTAGGTCAATATCGCTCTTTTTTTACTGTTAATACCTATAAGCTCCGTGAGCAGGATTATGCTCCTCTCATAGATAGGCTAAGGCAAATGCCGCAGGGTGTAATATTGGTTTCCGATCACGGCTATCCGTATCCGATGCTTTTTAATATTTATACGAATCACGATTTGTTTTGGGAGGGCCATGCATTGATCCATCAGTTTCCGATCGATCATTTAAAGGACGCTTTTTTCCTAAATATGTATCTGAATAGAGATGCTAGGGATGATTTCTCGGGTTATCTCACCAAGCTCTTGGAGGATAAAAAACACAATTCCTACACTTTCTTTTTTGAATCTTTGGAAGGGTTTTATTCCGGACTTGATATTTATGAGTATAGGAGACAGGCCGAAAAGCTAACGCCGCTTATCGCTGATTTAAGATATAAGTTGATTGAATCACTAGCCAAAGAATATTCCGCAAGAATAGGAGGGGGGAGAAATGTGTCTGACCTCATTGATGAGTATAGTGTCAAATATGTGGTGTGGGACAAAAAAATGAATCCGGAGTGGGATTTGTCAGTTCTTCCATTAACCGAAGAGTTAAATTATCGCGATTTGGTACTTTTTAGTTTGAAGCCGATGAAGTGATTTTCTGAAGCTTGAGGTGGAAAGAATCGAAATAGAAAATACGTGCGATTTTGTATGCCAATGATACAAGTTTGTTTTTAACGCTTGGATTTTTAGCTTGTATTTTTAAGAGGCGGATATCGTCACATTCAAAACCGACTTTTTTGCATAGCCGTGTAATATCTCCTAGTGTGAAATAGTGCATCGAGTCTAATCGCTGGAAACCGATCTCTTTTTCAGTCGAATAATCTTTGTGTGATCCAAACAGAGTCAATAAACGCATGGCCAACCATCTCGGCATCCAGTTTATGCCGTAGATGCCGTAATGCTGGTCACGCATTCCGAACCGATTAGGGACGCTCATATAAACGGCCCCGCCGGTATTTAGGACTCTGTATGTTTCTCGAAGGACCGCCTCGGGGTTTTCAACATGCTCTATAACTTCAGCCATATTTACAAAATCAAATTGATTATTGGGGAAGGGTAAATGTTCCCCGACCGCTTTTTTCACTTCGATCAGGACACCAGCCTCTTTTGCTCTGGTGTGGGAAAGTTCGATGTAACTTTTTGAAGTTTCTATTCCGATCGCGTTGCCACCTTGTTTTTTGACGTCGATGAGGAAAGATCCGCGGCCCGAACCGAGGTCAAGTATTTTGTCCTTAAGGATTCCGGGGCGCCATTCTTTAAGATGATCTAGGTGAGTTGACATGGGTAATACTATATCTTGGCTCGGTACTGATAGCAATCGGATCGGGGGAGTTTTTTGCCAAACTTCAGTGCTTGGCGTACACTGATTTAACTATGAAATACGATCTATGTATCATCGGAGGGGCGGGACATGTTGGTCTGCCTTTAGGGGTAGCTTTTGCCAATGTCGGACAGAAAACTGTACTCCTTGATACTAATGTCGAAGTCCTAAATATGATATCGTCGGGCAGTTTTCCATTTATGGAAAGGGGGGGTGAAGCGGCTCTAAAGAAGGCTCTCAAGGCAAAGACGCTTTTGACATCTCCTGACCCCGAAGTCATCGGTCAAAGCGATGTTGTCGTTATGGTCATCGGAACGCCGGTTGATGAGCACCTGGCACCAAACCTTCACGGCCTCATGAAGGTCGTAGAGTCGTATTCCGCTTATGTTAGGACCGGACAAACAGTTATCTTGCGCAGTACGGTTTTTCCCGGAACATCCGAAAGACTGCAAAGGTATTTCGATAAGAAGGGTCTGAAGGTGGGTGTTTCTTTCTGTCCGGAGCGTATCGTTGAAGGTAAAGCTTTGGAGGAACTTTCAAGTCTGCCTCAGATAATTTCCGGTTTTGATCCGAAGACGGTCAAAAAAGTTACGACGTTGTTCTCCCGGCTGACCAAACGAAAGATCGTGGTTATGGAGCCGATCGAGGCAGAGCTGGCCAAACTATTTTCTAATGCATGGCGATATCTGACTTTCGCTGTGGCCAACGAGTTTTTCGTTATAGCGACCGAACACGGTTTGGATTACCACAAGATTTACGCGGGTATGACGGAAGATTATCCCAGAATGAATTTGCCCCGGCCTGGATTTGCGGCCGGTCCGTGCCTCCTCAAGGACACCATGCAACTCGCGGCTTTCCATTCGAGTAACTTTTTTTTGGGTCACGCAGCCATGTCGGTTAATGAAAAACTGCCTGCAGTCGTACTGCGACAGCTGGAGAAGAAATTGCCGGACATGCATGACAAGACTATCGGTATTTTAGGTATGGCTTTTAAGGCTGAAAGCGACGATATCCGTGAAAGCCTTTCCTATAAACTGAAGAAGATTGCCATGACCAAGGCTGGTGCAGTACTTTGTCATGATTTTTACGTTGACGACTCAAGACTGGTATCGCTAAAAAAACTGATTAAGGAATCCGACGCCATTATTTTGGCCGCTCCACACAAGGGTTACTCCAAGATCGACCCGAAGAAATATCCGAAAAAAGTTTTTATCGACATTTGGAATTTCTGGCCAAAAAATAATTAAAAACCACTCGATAAAGAGTGGTTAAGGTGTTTTTTTGTTCCGTTAAATCAAAAGTGCTTCTTGGGCGACGGCATCATAGAGAGCCGCCCGAAAAAGAGCTATCGTCATGTTGGGTTTTCTGAGGATTTCTTCCGGAGTGCCAATTACTATAGTTCCCGGTTCAGGAGTCGCTCCAATGATTGGACTGCAGTTTTTGGCTACGAAAACGTGTTGAGTTTCCGTAGATTTATCGGGACTAACGCGGTACTCGCCGATAGGTATCAACCCCTCAGCACTAAGTGCAAACTCCTGTCGAAGTTCGCGAATGGCCGCAGTTATTGGAAGTTCTCCCTTTTTTACTGCGCCGGCGGCAAATGTAAGTAGTTCTTCCATTACCGCGTATTTAAATTCGCATTTGGCAAAAATTTTGCCAGAAGGCGTTTCGGGTATGACCACCACAAACTCTGGACGTTCCCACACATACTGTTCTCTTCGTTTGCCGTCGTCCTCTTCAATTGACCTCAAGGTTACTCTGATCACACCTCTTGGCGACTCTTCGGAGGGGTCAGGATATACTTGTTTTTCGTTTAAGACTTTTGGCATATTTTTGTTGTCGTATTGTACAGCTACTGTTTACACGGTATCACATTATATTGAATAGTCAATACTGATCCAATTTGCCCACGTGCTAGAATTTTCCTATGAAAATTCTTATAACAGGAGGGGCTGGTTTTATTGGGTATTTTCTGACTAAACATCTATTGGAGTGTGGAGATCCGAATTGGTCCATAACTCTAGTGGATAATTTTGAGCGCGGCAAAAAGGACGAGGCATTCGCGGCAATTTTAAAAGATAAAAGAGTCTCGCTTTTAAATGTGGATCTGACCGACCTCGCTAGTTTTAGCAAACTGGGAAGTGGCTATGACCATGTTTATCATTTGGCCGCAATGAATGGGACAAAGATTTTCTATGAGCGGCCGCAGGATGTTTTGCGTGTAAACACTTTATCTTTGATTTATATGTTGGATTGGTTTCGGCAAAATAATCCGAAGGGTAAGTTTTGTTTTACATCTTCGAACGAAGCCTACGCCGGGGCATTGAACGCGTTTAACATTTTACCCATTCCGACGCCAGAGAAAGTGCCTTTGGTCATAGACGATCCGTACAATCCTCGCTGGTCATATGCTTCGACAAAGTTGGTAGGGGAGTTATTCGTAATACACTACGCCAAAGCTTACGATTTTAGAGCGCTCATAGTTCGTCCACACAATTTTTACGGGCCTCGAGCTGGTTATGGTGGCCATGTTATTCCCGATTTTTGCGAGCGTATAGCTTCTAAAATTGATCCTTTTCCTATTTACGGTGCCGATGATACGAGAACTTTTTGCTATATCGAGGACGCTGTTCGAGCAATGCGACTTCTCATGGAGTCACAAAAAACTGATGGCCAGCCGATTGACACAGTCCACATAGGCGATTTTGAGGAATTAAATATGAGAGAGTTGGCTGAAAAATTATTTGAAGTTACAGGGTGGCATCCCAAGTCCCTCGACATAAAAAATGGTCCAAAGGGAAGTGTTAAACGCCGTTTGGCAGATGTGTCCAAACTTCAAAAATTAACGGGCTGGAAACCCGAGGTTTCCTTAGAAGATGGCCTTAAGAGGACTTTTGACTGGTATATGGCGCATCCAGACGTAAAGAAGTAACCCCTCACACCCCCAACCACACCCCAAACCAGTTGAGTGGATCTCTCTGCCGTCGCGACAGAAGGACGGAAAGCAGTATGGCCAGGTTATCAGCCGTTCTTTTTGTTAGAGAGCCGAAGGAAATCTTTCTCTTAAGCACGAGGTGACGAAGTGACCTCTCCGCCAAGTTGTTTGTAAGCGGAATCTCCGGACTGGATAGACAGGTCAGATATTTGGAAATGTTTTGGAACAAGGTTTTCTTAACGCGAATCATTTTCTTGCAATCGTTTCTTGTGATAACGGCAAGTT
>Ga0209542_10020926_pt1 | contig 10300 bp, 9 predicted proteins | sample RifCSPhighO2_01_FD_184028 | JGI IMG/M metagenome (GOLD analysis project Ga0209542, IMG submission 184028) | Soil microbial communities from Rifle, Colorado - Rifle CSP2_plank highO2_0.1 (SPAdes) (version 2) | ecosystem: Environmental > Terrestrial > Deep subsurface > Rock core/Sediment ...
ATCTCCTCGGAGAAAGCGGTTGAGGCGATCAAGGCGGCGGACTGGGAGTCGGGCAAGATCGAGCACCTGCTGTCCTTCGGGGCGAAATTCCCGGAGGAACAGCGCAAGTACACGATCATCGCTCTCGGTTCTGTCGCGGAGGTCCGTGGCCGCCGCGACGTGCCGTACCTAAGCCGGGACGGCGCCGGGCGCGGCCTCGGCCTCCATTGGTGGGGCTACGACTGGCTTGGCCGCTACCGTTTCCTCGCCGTTCGTAAACTGCCCTCGGCCGCTTAGGCTTAAGGACTTTGCACTGGGTTCCTTGGAAACTTGGACCCTCCCCGGCGTTCCGCAATTGCGGAACGCCGGTTTTCTCTTATATACTCAAAACGACAAGTGAAAAATCCGGGGTCATGGCTCCGGGTAATTTGTCCGCAACCCGCGCGTGCCGGAATTCAAGCGGCTACGGTTTCTTGAAGTGTGCCGCGCGGCCCGTCAAAAAAGAAAGACAGTTGGTGCGGAGCGCTCTGCGACATACAGGGTCGCGAATTCGATACAACCCGAAGAGTATTCGACGGGTGGTGGCATGGACGGCGCTCCTGCACGAGGTTCTGTCGCGAAGGTCAATGGCAACCGCAACGTGCCGTACCTAAACCGGAACGACGCCAAGCGCAACCTCAATTGGTGGGACAACGACTGGAATGGCAACTACCGTTTCCTCGCCGTTCGCCACTGTCACGATTTCTCCCGTCCAGCGTGGGCGGGAGTTTTGCTTACAATTTGCCGCCGCCATCCGCCGAGCATCTGACCGATTTTGCCGAGCTGGTTTGAGAGGTGGATATATTTTTTGTCATCGAGAGCCTTTATATCCCAAGCAAGTTGCAGGAGGAGCTTGATTAAATCGACTCTTGCTATGCCCCGGTCGACGAATATCTGCTTGTCCGAGCCAGCGGAGTAGCTGGCGAGGAAGCAATACTCGATTGCCGCAAGCAACACATCGTCTATCTTACTGCCGAGGGTAAAGCGGGTTGATTTGGGGAAGTCAGTTAGGTATTGCTGCCAGATGCCGTAGGATTCCTTAAGACTCAAAACTACCGGGATGAGTTTCGGTTGCGAAATTGTCGGGGGGGGGTACGCTCAAAAGAATGAGCAAAATTGTTTGTAGTCATGCCTACGACGATATCATTTCCACTGAAAATTTGCTTGCCGCATGGCGCGAGTTTCTAAAAGGGAAGCGTGGCAAGCGCGATGTGCGCGAATTTCAGTACCGGCTTGCCGACAACATCCTATCGCTATACCGCGACCTAGTAAGTCAGACTTACAGGCATGGAGGGTATTACGCCTTTAATATTTCCGACCCAAAGCCGCGCAATATACACAAAGCGCTAGTCCGCGACCGGCTTCTACACCACGCCATCTACCGCCAACTCTACCCGTTTTTCGACAGGACATTTATCTCTCATTCGTACTCGTGCCGCAAATATAAAGGAACACACAGTGCTATGAGGGCGTTCAAAAGATATGTCGCCAAGGCGAGCCGCAACGATACAAAAACGCTCTGGGTCCTAAAATGCGACATCAAAAAGTTTTTTGCCTCGGTCGATCAAAGTATTCTTTTCGGAATACTCAAGCAGCGAATACCGGACGCGGATATTCTTAATCTCATTTGGCTGGTTGTGGAAAGTTTCAGCAGTACCGCGCCAGGTAAAGGCTTGCCTCTCGGTAACCTTACGAGCCAGCTCCTGGTCAACGTCTACATGAACGAGTTTGACCAGTTTGTTAAACATAAAATTAAGGCGAAATACTACATACGGTACGCCGATGATTTTGTGGTCCTGTCGCGCAATAAAAAAGAACTAGAACAAACACTACGATATATCGTAGTCTTTTTGCGCGACAAATTAAAATTAGAGTTACACCCAAATAAGGTTTCAATTAGTACCATTGCTTCTGGCATGGATTTTCTCGGCTGGGTGCATTTTCCCGACCACAGAGTACTACGCACCACCACAAAGCACAGGGTGTTCCGCCGCACAGCCGGACTTGAAGAAGATAGCCCAATTGCACAGTCGTACCTCGGGCTTCTGCAACATGGAAACGCAAAAAAGTTACGGTTGCAGATAGAGAATAAACAAGGTGTACGTACAGTGTGTTGACAGCCGAAGTGACCATTTGCTATACTTTACACATGACCACCATCCAAGTGCGCATAGACGAAAAGACCAAAACGAAGGCACATAAAGTGTTTAAGGATTTAGGGCTCGATATGTCGAGCGGCGTTAAGATGTATCTCAATAGGGTTATTAAGGACAAGGGCATCCCATTTATTGTACGAACCGAGAATGGTTATACGCCGGAGCAGGAGCAAAAAATAATACAGGAGTTTGAGTATGCCAAGAAGCATGGTAAGCGCTATGATTCAGTCGAGGCGGCGATGAAATATCTGCTTAAATAAATTATGTATCGGCTGGTATTCGCCCCTCGTTTTAAAAAATCTTTTCGCAAATATCGCCAGAGCGGAGTGTTTCCTTTGGAGAAATTTGAGCGGGCATTAGCCTGTTTGCGGGCTGGGGAGCCGCTCCCTCTTTCCTACTCAGATCACGCACTTAAAGGTTCTCTCGCTCATTATCGCGAATTTCATATCGCGCAAGATGTGTTGGTACAGTATGAGCAGGATGAAGTATTGGAGCTCATAACTTTGCGGAAGATAGGCACCCACACTGAACTATTTGGTGCTTAAGCTACAACAACCGTTCGTTTAAATCACTCGGCGGGGTTTTGCCCAGATGTTTGTAGGCTGCATATGTGGCGACGCGCCCTCTTTGTGTGCGCTCGATGAGGCCAAGCTGGAGGAGAAATGGTTCATGGACTTCCGACACAGTCGTCGGCTCTTCGGCCAGCGCCGCTGCAAGCGCGTTGACTCCCGCCGGCCCGCCGTTGAAGCGGTCTATCAAAACAGTGAGCAGTTTGCGGTCCAAGGGAGTGAGCCCCAGCTCGTCTACCTCCAACATTCCCAAGGATTCGTTGACCAGCTTGGCCGACAGTGGAGCGCGCTTCAGTTGTGCGTAATCGCGCGCGCGTTTTAAAAGATAGTTGGCCGTGCGCGGTGTTGCGCGCGAGCGCTTGGCTATTTCTTTTACACCCTCTTTGTCGACCTGTACGCCCAAGATCTTTGCCGAGCGTTTTATTATTTTGGCGATATCGTCTTCGGAATAAAATTCCAATCGGAACGTCCCGCCCGAGAAGCGCGAGCGCAGCGGCGCGGAGAGGTCTGCCACGCGCGTGGTGGCAGCTACCAAAGTAAATGGGGGCAGTGGAAGCTCGATGGTGCGCGCGCTCGGCCCCTTGCCGATGATGATATTGAGCACACCCGACTCCATTGCCGGGTAGAGCACCTCTTCGATCGCGTGGGAGAGGCGGTGGATTTCGTCTATAAAAAGGATGTCGCCCGCTCCCATGTTGCTTAAAAGCGCCGCCAGGTCGCCCACGCGCTCTATGGCCGGGCCAGAGGTGGAGCGGAGCGCCCCGCCAAGCTCGCTGGCTATAAGGTGCGCAAGGGTGGTCTTGCCGAGCCCCGGCGGACCGTAAAAAAGGATGTGCTCGGGCGGGGATTGGCGTTCCTTTGCCGCAGAAATGAGGATATGAAGATTGTTTTTTATAGGTTCCTGCCCGACGTACTCGTCCCACGTGGCTGGGCGCAGGGTGGCATCCAGAAAGACTACTGTTTCTTCGGAGCTTGACATGAAAATATTAGTATGCTAGGATGTTCCTAGTTGGGAAAAGTATACCCTCAAGCAATACAAGCTTTACCGTTTGGAATCTTATCGAGGACGACCCGGCCTTTTGTTTACTCAAACGCCGCGGGGGCTATCCTTAGACATTTCTTCCGCTTCACGCGCTTGCGCATGATGTGTATTGCTTGGCGGTATACTCTTCCGAACCTGTGTTCACTCTACTACTGAAAAATCCGCACGCAAAGTTGCGGCAAATCAAATAACGTGTTTATTGTGTGTCCAAGTCGACAACGCGCTTCAGTTCTTCCATGCTCGTGACCCCCCGCAGGACTTTGATGATGCCGTCCTCCTGCATAGAGGGGATACCTTGCACGCGCGCTGCCTGAAATATTTCGCGCTCCGATGGTTTGGTTCGCAAAATGGTTTCTATCGCGGAGTCCATAAACACCGCCTCAAATATGGCTATGCGCCCTTTGTAACCGCGGCCGTGGCAAATCTCGCATCCATCGGGCTTGGGCAGCCAAACTTTTTTAGTATCCGGTGGTACCAGAGTGCGGTCGACTATAGTGGTCGCATATTTGTCTATATTCTTTTGTTCCTCAGGCGTCGGGACCCCTTCGATTTTGCAAACACACAGTTTGCGCACGAGGCGCTGGGCGAGCGCGGCTATAATCGCCGAACTTAAAACTTTTTCGTCTACTCCAAGGTCTATCAGGCGAGGGAAGGAGCCTGCGGCATTGTTGGTGTGCAGTGTTGAAAAAACGAGGTGGCCGGTAAGCGCGGCGTTGATGGCGGTCTCGGCTACCTCGCCGTCGCGGATTTCGCCGACCATGATGATGTCCGGGTCTTGACGCAGAGCGCTGCGCAGCCCGTTGGCAAAGGTGTAGGTCTTTTTGTCCACCTGAGTCTGCACCAGCCCCTGCAGGTGGTACTCGATAGGGTCCTCAATGGTTATTATTTTTGTTTCTGGCTTGTTTATCTTGCGCAAAAAGGCGTATAGCGTCGTGGTTTTGCCCGAGCCGGTCGGGCCGGTGGTTAAAATCATGCCGTTGGGCTTCTGGATTTCCTTTTCAATCCGTAGGCGCAGTTTTTCTTCAAGCCCAAGCTGTTCGAGCTCCACGCCGATGGCTTTCGGGTTGAGGATGCGGAGCACCAGCGTCTCTGCGTAGTTGCCGGGGAGTATGCTTGTGCGCAGTTCTATCTCGTCACCTTTTATTTTTATGCTAAATCGGCCGTCTTGCGCCTCGCCGGAGATATTGAGCTTGAGCCCGGAGAGCAGTTTCATTCGGCTGAGCGCAAGGCGGTAGGTCTCGTGGTCGAAATTGACCACGTCCACCAATATGCCGTCGAGCCGGTAGCGCAGGCGCACCGACGCTTCCTCCGCCTCAAAGTGGATGTCGGACGCGCTTAAACTCAAGCCGCCGGCCAAAATTACTTCCAGTATGCGCGTGATGCGGTAGGCGCGCTTGAGTTCCACTGCCTCTTGTATAAGCTTGCCGATGTCCTGCAGGCTCGTAACTTTTGTCAAGAGCTGTTCGAGCTCCTCGTTTGAAAGCTCAAATACGCCTGCCTTGGTTTCTGTGGCATAGGAGAGGTCGGCGTAGCGCTGGTAGGCGCGCTCCAGCGACGCTTTGGAGCACATGTAGAGCGTGACATCATAGCCGAGGTCGTGGAGTTTGGCCGCTAAAATCTTTACCTTCGGATTCTCCGGCGCACGCACGGCCACTGAAATCTTTTTTCCCACGCGGCCGAAGGCCGCCGCCTCCGCGTCTTTTGCCTCCGCTTCGGTAATAACCCGCAGTGCGTCGACATTGACGGCCACCAGCGATAGGTCGACGTACTGTACGCCGTACTTGCCGCTCAGCACCTGCGCAAGCTCCTCCTCCTCGCGCTTGCGGAGAAAGTCGAGCCTTTTCTGCTGTTCGTCATCGGCAAAGACCACCATGCGTGTATTATACAGTCATGCAAAAGGTACTACTTTCCTCTTTGTCGCTGTTTGCCAAGGATGTATTGTCAAAGCTGGCTCCAAAAAACACCGCGACCATTGTTGCCTTGGTCGGCGATTTGGGCGCAGGGAAGACAACTTTTGTACAAGCGCTTGGCAAAGAGCTCGGTGTTACTGAAACTATGCAGAGCCCGACATACGTGCTCATGAAAAAATATCAAACCACAAACTCCAAATTTCAAACCCTGATACACATAGACTCCTACCGGCTCGAAGACTCAAAAGAGTTTGCCGCGCTCCGGCCTGAGCAGTTTTTACAAGACCCGAAAGCGCTGGTAGTTGTCGAGTGGCCCGAAAAGGTCGCCGGAGCGCTCCCGCCCGCCGACATGACTATCAATTTTTCATCCGATGGCGCAAAAGAGGTGGAGCGGTATATTGAGGTGGTATGAAAAAGAGGCTCGTCATACTCGACACGCACGCGATTTTGCACCGCGCTTATCATGCTTTGCCGGACTTTAGCTCGAGCTCGGGCATGCCCACGGGCGCGCTCTACGGCCTGCTCTCGATGCTGGTCAAAATAATAAACGACCTGCGGCCCGACTATATTGCGGCGGCGGTCGACTTGCCCGGAGACACATTCCGCGACGCGGCGTACAAAGCGTACAAGGGCACGCGCCAGAAGACCGAGGACGCTTTGGTGATGCAGATACAGCGCACTCCGGGTGTGCTTGGCGCGTTTGGTATCCCCGTCTACTCATGCGAGGGCTTTGAGGCCGACGACGTCATCGGCACTATCGTCGAACAGGTCAAAAAAAAGAAAGATCTCGAGGTAATAATCGCCTCGGGCGACAAAGACGCCCTGCAGTTGATAGAGGGCAGTAGGGTGACGGTGTTTACCCTTGGGAAGGGTATTACTGACACTGTTTTCTACGACGAGGACCGGGTGAAAGAGCGCTATGGCTTTGGTCCCGATACAATAGCCGACCTCAAAGGTATTGCAGGCGACCCGAGCGACAATATTAAGGGCGTGCCCGGCGTTGGCGAGGGGAGCGCGCTCAAATTACTGCAAAAATACGCCTCGATCAAAGGGGTGTTTGCCGCTATAAAAAAAGAGGGAGTAGAAGGTGTGGCGGCGGCAACTGGAGTACAAAAACGTTTTGTGCAGCTCGTGGCCGACAACAAAGAGGAGGCCGTATTCAGCAAAATGCTCGCCACAATCCGCCGCGACGCGCCGGTTGTATTTGAGCTGCCAAAACAAACCTGGCGCGAGGGCGCGAACCCGCGTGCGGCGCTCGACATGCTCGCAGAGTTTGAATTTAGGGGGTTGGTCCCTCGGGTAAAAAATATTTTAGGAGTTGCAGAGGCCCCGGAACCCGCCGCCGCAGGCGAGGGGCTCTTTAAAAACAATGTCGCGCCGGAGGCGTTTTATAAAGCGCAGGTCGCCGTATCGGTGCTAGACAGCGCGATTGCCGAGCCGTCGATGGACGATGTGTTGCGTATGGGCAAGTCGGAGAACTTTGACGAGGCGCTCGGCAACCTGCAAAAACAAATTAAAGAAAAAGAACTCCAGTTTGTATACGAACGCATTGAATTGCCGCTGGGCCCCGTACTGCGGCGCATGGAGCGCCGCGGAATAAAGGTAGACAAGGAGTTTCTAAAAAAACTTTCCAAAGAGTACACCAAAGAGCTCCGTCGCATATCCAAGCGCATTTATACGCATGCGGGCGGGGAGTTTAATATCAGCTCGCCTAAACAGCTCGGCGAAGTGCTATTTGACAAGCTCGGGCTTGAGACCAAAAAGAAAACCGCCGGAGGGCAGCGCTCGACCCGCGAGTCGGAGCTGCAAAAACTCGCCGGCACCCATCCTATCATTGAGGATATTTTGGCGTACCGCGAGTTGAGCAAGCTCCTCGGTACCTACATTGACGCGCTCCCCGGCCTCTTAGACGCGCAAGACCGAGTACACACCCGCTATGTGCAAATAGGCGCGGCAACCGGCCGCATGGCATCGCTCGACCCGAACTTGCAGAACATCCCTATCAAGAGCGAGCTCGGCCGGCGCATACGCCACGCGTTTGTCGCGGGCAAGGGGATGCAGTTGGTGTCGTTTGACTACAGCCAGATAGAGCTACGACTGGCGGCGGTACTCTCGGGAGACAAGGGACTGATAGATATATTTAAAGAGGGCCGCGATGTTCATACCGAAGTGGCCGCGCGCGTGTTTGGGGTGAGCGCGCGCAACGTGGACTATGAGCAGCGCCGCAGGGCCAAGGTTATCAACTTCGGCCTCTTATACGGCATGGGGGTCAATGCTCTACAGGCTAGCTTGGGTACTAACCGCAAAGATGCGCAGGAGTTTTATAATCAGTATCTCGAGACATTTCCGCGGTTGGCGGAGTATCTGGACGAAATAAAGGGCGAGGCCGCGCACAAGGGCTACACCGAGACGCTGTTTGGCCGCCGGCGCTACTTTGATGGCATCAAGTCGGCGATACCGTATGTACGGGCGGGTGCCGAGCGTATGGCTATCAACGCGCCCCTGCAGGGCACGTCGGCCGATATCATAAAACTTGCGATGCTAGAGATAGACAAACGTTTGCCCGACATTTTGTTGCTGCAGGTGCACGACGAACTGGTTTTTGAAATCCCCGGCAATAAATTAGAGGGATATACTCCTGTCATAAAAGAAATAATGGAGGGTGTGGTACCGGAGGCAAAATTGCATGGCGTACCTATTGTTGTAGAGGGCAAGGTAGGAAAGAACTGGGGCCAAATGGATACAATAGAGAAAAAAATATGATTATCGCACTAGTAGGAAAAAACATACAAGGCGAGGAATTAAAGTGGCATGAGCTATTGAGCGAGGAGTTGGTGTCGCTTGCCTCGACCGAGGCGCTCTTTGGCGAAAACCAGACTTTTGTTTTAGAGGGCGCGCTTAACAGCGAGCGGGGAGAGGAGTTTTTGGATTTGCTTGAGGTGTTTGCTGAGTCGCCACACACGTTTGTTTTTCACGAAGAAAAGTTATTAAAAAAAGAAACTGAGGCGCTCAAAAAAGTCGGGGCGAAGATAGAAATTGAGAAGGCGGAAAAGAAAGAGTATAGGTTCGACAACTTCGGTGTCGCCGAGGCGCTGGGCAAGAAAGACAAAAAGGGTTTATGGCTGGCGCTTATGGCATCGTGGCGCGCGGGGGAGAAGCCCGAGGCCGTGGCGGGGCTGATGGCGTGGAAAGCCCGCCAAATAAAAAATGTGAAGTTGTCCCGCGAACTGGTCTGCCTCTACCACGACTCCCACCGCGGCGTCGGGGAATTGGAATTGTTGTTAGAACGCTTTGCCTTAAAACTCTAGTGCTCCCTACTGTACCAAGTTAGAACCGCCTTTCAAGGTACGGGTAGTGTATCCAAGTTTACCATCGCGGCGGATTGGTAGCAGAATGTAAAATATTGCTCTACGAGCACTGTGTATTCTCTGACCCTTTGCCTATACAAAAAAGGAACCCCCAAGCCGAAGCTGGGGGTTCAAGTCTGGGGGTTGTAGAACTAGTGCTTACTTCACGCTGGCGAGCAGGTCGGCCGTGATGGACGCATAGGCCTCGACGATTGGACGACCGCCTTCGTTGTGCCGACGACCGGCAAACATGGCGATTCCCACATCCGAGGAGACAGTGCGGAGGTGAGCGTTAGCTGCCTCCCACATCTTGAACGGCCGCAGCTCCTCGTCGAGTTGGTCGAGCGAGAGACTGACGGTCGTGCCCGCCCGTTGCTCGTAGAGCTTGCGGTCGTAGTTGAGCCAGTCGTGCTCGGTTTTGACGACGAGTGCGTAGGCTTCCTGCACTTCCGGTTGATAGAATGTCGCGAACGCCGCTTGCGCGGATTCGAGATACTCGATCGTTTGCTTGCGTTCATCCGCATTGAGCCCACGGATGTAGCTGACGGCGAGCTGTTTCCTTGCCTCGTAGAAGGCGCGGAGATGAGCAGGGTCAGCCAGATAGTCGCGAGCTTTCTGCATCATGGTCGCGCGGAACTTGGCGACCAGTGGCGCGGCGGAGACAGGAATGCCCTGCTTGCCGTACCAATGGCTCACGTCGCTGCCGTTGTCGGCGTACAGGACGTCGAAGCAAGCGGAGCTCATGTTCTTCTGCTTGTCGTAGCCGTCGTGCTTGTCGCCGAAGACCGGACCGCAGAGGTACTTGTCGAAGAAGGCCTTGCGGGCCCCGTACAAGCCGCCGTGCCGGTCATTGACGACCTGACGTGTGACGTCGGCCGAAATGAGCCGGTCGAAAGGCGTCCGCTCGATGTTGGCGATTGCGCCGTTGAGACGCGATTCCAGCATCTCGCCCGCCGCCCAGTTGATGAGCGCCGTGCGATTGTAGTAGGCGGAGCCGGCGACCACGATGGACGCGAGAGCGATACCGAGAGTCAGTTTACGCATTGGATTCCTCCTGTGAGTGCGTGGAACTGTGAAGTATGTAATCGTCACAGCACAGAAATGCTTAGTGGTTAAACAACTCTGTGCTATGACGATTGTGTAAAAGAACTTCTCGATGAGACCGCAACCGAAGTTGTAGTCTCAATAGAGGGGAGGATAACTGTCCTCCCAAGTCAGGAACTGTTGAGGTCGTTCAGACCTAGCGGCTGGTGGCCGC
>Ga0209542_10020927_pt1 | contig 10300 bp, 13 predicted proteins | sample RifCSPhighO2_01_FD_184028 | JGI IMG/M metagenome (GOLD analysis project Ga0209542, IMG submission 184028) | Soil microbial communities from Rifle, Colorado - Rifle CSP2_plank highO2_0.1 (SPAdes) (version 2) | ecosystem: Environmental > Terrestrial > Deep subsurface > Rock core/Sediment ...
TCAGAGATTAGATATTAGTAAAAGTGACCAGAAAAGTGACCAGAAAAGTGACCAGAAAATTCTTGAATTAATATTTAATAATAAAGAGATTACTATAGACGAGCTTATGCAGAAATTGAATTTATCTTCTAGTGGGGTTAAAAAAATAATTAAGAAACTTAAAAACTCCAAAAAGATCAAAAGAATTGGACCTGACAAAGGCGGGCATTGGGAGATTTTGAGATGATGAAATTTAGAGAAGCCACCCAAATAGTTGTTTATGGAATTTTTATTATTATTGTGTTAGGAATTATATTTAATTTTTCCGGTGATAAGGTAGTTAATTTTTTACTTCCTTTAGGAATAGGATTCATCTTATCTGCATTTGTTGGAGAGGTTATAGAAAAATTTACTGGAGATTTTTTTAAAGACAAATATTTAAGTTTTCCAATTTTAGGGTTAAGAGTAAATATACCTTTAATGTTTATTTTAACAATTATAATTAAAATTTGGTGGTTTAGATGATGAGTAAAGAAATAAAGTTTAATTTTGAAGATATAATTATTCAGGATAAAGAAGGAAATCAAATAGATTTAAGCAAGGTAAAAACATTAGAAGATTTAAAAAATGCAATTATTTATGAAATAGAATTTCCTTATTGTAAAAATTGTGGTTTTTATTCTATGTGTTTATATAAGAGGAACACATCTGAAGGAACTTGTGCATTTTTGGATGAAGTAATAAGGCGATATATTGATATGAATATAAAATCTATTGATTACAAAAATTCTTATTTCATGGAGGAATTCATTAAATCTTGTTACTATTTTGCACATATGTCTAAGGATTTTTTGGATTTGATTGGAATATATACAGATAATTATTTTAATTCTAATCTTGAAAGTATGCATACAAATATGAATTCTCTTTTTAGCCATAAAATATTAATTAATCTCTCAAAATATTTAGATAGTATAAGAAAGATAGACTTTAAAAAAATAAAGAAATTTATAATTTTAGTAGAAGGGGAAAGCGACAAAATTATTTTAAGTTCCATATTAAACTCTCTAGGAGTTCTTGGAATCCATTTTGATATTAAAAATTCTGTTAGATTCTATGTTTTAGAAGGAAAAGACAGATTAAAGAAAAAGGATTCTATAAAAGATTACTTTAAAAGATTTAGGGAAACAGAAACAGAATATTTTTTATTCTTAGATAAGGATTCGGAAGAGGATGTAAATGATTTAATCCGCGAGGGAATTGTTAATCAAAGTTATATTTTTTACTTTGAAAGAGAGTTAGAAGAAGAATATCCTATAAAGAAACTAGTAAAAGCAATAGAAGAAATTAAACCAGATTTAAAGGGAATTTTCAAAGAGAGGATTATTTTAACAAAACTTAAAGAAAAAAAATTAAAAGAGATATTAAGTGGTGAAGCATATAACCAATCCAAAAGTTTTAATCTCGATGATATAAAAGTTGAATTATCAAAGAGAATTTCAAAAGAAACATCTGAGGAATTGGAGAAATCAATAATTGTTGGGGGTGTGCATATGGGAAATTTAAAGCCAAAAAGTAAAACATATAAAAAATTGGTTGAAAAAATAAGACCTCTTGCAGAAAAAATTAATAAAATTTCTACAGATTATTATATTGTAAAAAAGGTTAAGAAAAATGAAGCAAAAAACACAAAATAAAATTGAATGGAAAGAAGTTGAGCTAAAAGAAGTTTGTGAGATAACTTCCAGTAAGCGAATCTATCAAAATGAATATGTAAGTGAAGGAGTTCCTTTTTATAGGATTAAGGAAGTAATTGAATTAAGTAAGGGAAAAACAATTAGTATAGAATTATTTATCTCTAGAAAAAGATATGAGGATCTAAAAGAAAGTTTTGGGATTCCGAAAAGAGGAGACATACTAATAACTGCTGTTGGCACTATAGGCATTTCTTATGTTATACCTAATAACGAAGAATTTTATTTTAAAGATGGAAATTTATTATGGTTAAGAAAATTATCAGACATAAACCCAATTTACTTAAGCCAGTTTTTATCTAATCATTTTAATAAAAATAAAAACGATTTATCTTCAGGATCTGCATATAATGCCTTAACAATTGTAAAGTTAAATAAATTAAAGATTCCCATCCCCTTCTCCAACAACAAACCTGATCTAAAAGAACAGGAAAGAATTGTTAAGATATTAGAAAAAGCAGAAAAAATAAAAGAAAGAGGCAAGAATGCTGAAAATTTGCTTGATGAATATTTGAAAAGTGTTTTTTATGAGATGTTTTATAATAAGGGATTTGAAGAGGTTGAACTTGGGAATAAAGAATTTTTTGATGTTCAAAGTGGAGGAACACCTTTAAGAGTAAAAAAAGAATATTGGGGGGGTGAAATTCCTTGGATTGGTTCGACCGCCTGTAAAGATTTATCATTATATAAATCAGAACAGTTTATTACTAAAAAAGGTTTAGAAAATTCTTCAGCTAAACTCTTTTCAAAAGATACTATCTTGATTGCATTAGTAGGGGCGACCATTGGAAAAACAGCTTTATTGAAATTTGATTGTGCAACAAATCAGAATATTGCAGGGATTATTATTAAAGATAATAAAAGAGTTAATTCAAATTATTTATTTTTTTCTGCTAAACAATTATATCCTAAATTTATGTCTTTAAGTGGCGATACTTTTAAAATGGCTACCTTATCATTTATTCGTTCCATTAAAATTCCCCTTCCACCAATACACCTTCAGCAAAAATTCGCAAAAATTGCAGAACAGGTTGAAAAGATGAAAGAAAATATTAAAAAAACTAAACAAAACTCTGAAGAATTGTTTAATTCTTTAATGCAGAAAGCTTTTAGGGGAGAGATTTTATGAAGAACTTTATCTTATCAAGATGGTTTATTTATGTACTTCAAGTCGTTTTAATTGTTTTAATTGGAGCAGATGCACTCTTTTTTAAAACCATTTATTTAGGAATAATCGCAGTTGTGTTAGAAATAATATTATTAACAATAACAAACATAAGAGATAGTAAAAGAGACAAAGAAGATAAGAAAGTTGAAGAATGGAGAGATGATAAAATTAAGGAAGTTGGAGAGGAAATTAAAGAAATTTCATCAGAAAAAAAAGAAACAGACGACTTGATTAGAATAATGATAAATGAGGGGGTAATCGAGGATAAAAATTTACTTAAGAAAATAAAACAAAAGAGCTTTATTGCAATTTATTGTTATCAAAAGTCTCCTGGCTCTTTAGCAAAAGATTTCAGGGAGATTATTGTAAGACAACCAGTATTAACTATTTTAGAAGACCTAGGATTTTATCGTTTGGGAGCGAATCATAATTTTTATTTAATAGATGAGAAAGATTTACCTAAAGAGTTAAGATCTTTAAATCAATTAGAATTTTTTCTTTCAAAGCATCTTGAAATAATATGGCTGGAGAATCTTAATAAATTAAAAGACAAAAACAAGACCTTATATGAAAAATATAAAGATAAAAAAGTTTGGAATTTTTCTTATTTTATAGCTAAGGTTCTTTCTGGAAATAGTCTTGTTGGACATATAAATTGGAGCAGTTTTACTCCTGAATCTAAGGCTAAAATTTTAAGGAATATAAGGTATGAAGAAATCAAAAAAGAAATCAATTTTCATAAAATATCTAATTTAATTAAAGAATTGAATTTTAAATTATTGATAAGAGACTTTCCTACTGAAGATAAAAAAGAATTATTAAAATTAAAGGATATCGAAAACGAATTAACAATTAAAGAGTTTAGAGATTATGGCAAGATATCTTTAAATACTTATAAAACATTCTTTAAAAAACATTTTAATACTGATAAGATCAATTATTATTCAGAATTTATTTCAAATAAAGCAAAGAAATTTAATGAGGCTTTGGATAAATTTGGAATAGTTATTCAGGAGAACCATTAAACCATGCTACACGCAGAACTAAAATCAAAAATAAGAAAATTATGGGACAAGTTTTGGAGCGGAGGCATCAGCAATCCATTGCAAGCAATAGAACAAATATCATACTTAATCTTCATGAAAAAAATGGAAGATAAGGATGTTTTAGAGCAGCAAAACGCAACATTAAAAGGAATTAAGTTTAAGTCAATATTTGAAGGGCATAAAAACTGCAGGTGGTCAGAATGGAGTGAATATTCTGCAGATAAAATTTTAGCGCATGTAAGGGATATTGTATTTCCATTTATGAGGGAGCTAGGGGAAGAAGATTCATTATATTCAAAATATATGAAAGATGCAAGCTTCTCATTGCCAACAGCTTCATTATTAATAGAAGCAATAAACATAATCAATGATTTGCATATCAAAGAGCAAAACCAAGACACGCAAGGGGATATATACGAATATTTATTATCAGAATTAACAACAGCAGGAAAAAACGGTCAATTTAGAACACCAAGGCACATAATCCAGATGATGGTCAACTTATCAAAGCCGGAATTAGGCGACAGAATTTTAGACCCTGCATGCGGAACAGCAGGATTTTTGGTAAACGCTTATGAATACGTACTAAAAACAAACAAGAAGAATGGAGTAAGCACATTAACACCCCAAAAAAAGAGGATATTGGATGAAGAGTCATTATACGGCTATGATATAGACAGAACAATGGTAAGAATAGCGGTTATGAACTTAATGATGCATGGAATAACAAACCCGCAAATTAAAGGAGAAGACACATTATCAAAAAGATACAATGAAAACGGGGCTTATGATTTAATACTGGCTAATCCTCCATTCAAAGGCTCCATAAATGAAAGCGAAAAATCAGATGAATTCACAATAAGCACAAGCAAGACGGAATTATTATTTTTGGAATTGATGTATAACTCCCTTTCAGTCGGAGGAAGATGCTCTGTAATAGTCCCGGATGGAGTATTATTCGGCAATTCAAACGCCCATAGATCAATAAGAAAGTTATTATTGGAAAAGTGCAGGTTAGACGGAATTATCTCCATGCCTTCGGGGATATTCAAGCCATATGCAGGAGTATCAACAGCAGTCTTATTTTTCACAAAAGGAGAGCCAACTGAAAAGGTCTGGTTTTACGATATGGAAGCGGACGGGTTTAGCTTGGATGATAAAAGAACGCCCACTGACAAAAATGACATCCCTGATATTTTAGAAAAATTTGAGAAAAGATTCAAAGAAGATAATGAAGACAGGTTTAAGAAAAACTTTTTTGTTTCTATTGATGAAATAAGAAAAAACGATTGGGATTTATCCATTAATAAATATAAAAAAGAAAAAGAGGAAGAAGTCAATTATAGGAAAAGCAAGGATATAATAAAAGAAGCTAAAAAAGAAGTAAAAGAATTGCTAGAAGGTTTTGAAGATTTAGAAAAGATAGTTTAATTCTCTTCTCTCCAGCTGTAATATTTATCTCTGCCAACAATAACATGATCTAAAACAGGTATACCTATAATTTTTCCAATATCAATTAATTTTTTAGTCGTTTCAATATCGTCTTTAGAAGGTTTAGGATCCCCACTAGGATGGTTATGAACCAATATAATTCCATTAGCGCTTTCTTTAATAGCTTCCTTAAATATCTCTCTAGGATGGGCCAATGAACTGTCCAAAGTTCCAACAGAGACTTCTTTAACCTTAATAACTTTATTCTTGGCATCCAATAAAACAACGGACAAAACCTCTTTCTTATAATTTCTAAACTCATCCACAAACATATTATAAACATCCTTGGCGGAATTAACAACCTTACGGTTATACCCTCCTTTAATCAATTTGTTATACCTTTTAACAAGCTCAAAAAAGCTTAATATCTGCAAAGCGGGAATTTTATCGCCCTTGCACTCTTCAGCCAATTCCTCAAGACCCAAATCCTCAAGCTTGTTCAAATTATACTTATTAAGAAGCCTGTTGGACAATTCCAAAACGCTTTCCTTACGACCTTTACCAATAATAACGGACAATAAATCAGCGTCAGACAATTCTTTTATTTCATCCCTGCTTATTCTCGCACCTGGCCTGTCATACCAGGGAATATCAGATATTTTCATGATTTTTAGAGTTGTTAACAGTTTATATAATTTTTCAGCTTTTACAAGCCTTATAACCACGCGTCACGCGACAAGTGCGGGCAAAGTTTATATACTAAAATATGCTAAAAAGAATATGGTTGGCAATAAACAAAAAATACGTGGTTTCGTTGGTTAAAAAAACAAATTAAAGAAATAGAAGTAACAAATTCCAAATTTAAAAAGGAGGTGAATAGGTGAAATACATAACTCGTAAAAGTCTTTTGTATAAAAGCAACGTTGAGTATGCAGATTTCTGTATAAACCATGTAGAAGGTTGTTCTCATGGCTGTAACTTTCCATGTTATGCTTACATGATGGCAAGAAGATTTGGGAAGGTTCATTCGTATAAAGAATGGGTTCAGCCAAAATTGGTAAAAAATGCTTTAGAACTTTTAGACAAAGAAATACCCAAGTACAGAAATGAAATTAAGTTTGTTCATTTATGCTTTACAACAGACCCATTTATGCATAAACACCCTGAAATTTCAAATATGTCTTTAAAAATAATAAATAAATTAAGTTCAAATGGAATAAGGTGCACAGTTTTAACCAAGGGGATTTACCCTAAGGAATTAACAAATATAACAAAATACGGAAAAAACAATGAATATGGAATTACTTTAGTTTCTTTAGACAATAATTTTAAAAAAGAATTTGAGCCGGGCAGTTCGCCGTATTTAGACAGAATAAATTCACTAAAAACTTTGCATAAAGCAGGTCTTAAAACATGGGTTAGCATGGAGCCATATCCGACGCCAAATTTAGTTAAACAGAACCTGCTAAAAGTATTAGAAAAGATTTCTTTTGCAGATAATATCATTTTTGGAAAGCTTAACTATAATTGTTACTCCAGCAAATTCCCAAATAACGAACAATTTTATGAGAATTGCGCTGAAATTGTGGAAGGCTTTTGCAAAGAGAGGGGAATAAAATGCCATATTAAATACGGCACAAAAAAGAGAGATAACATATCAACAGTCAGGATATTCCAGAAAGAAACGCAAAAACCTTTGTATAAACAGAAAGAATTATTATATGCTTAAAAATCCTCAAGCTTGTTCAAATTATACTTATTAAGAAGCCTGTTGGACAATTCCAAAACGCTTTCCTTACGGCCTTTACCAATAATAACGGACAATAAATCAGCGTCGGACAATTCTTTTATTTCATCCCTGCTTATTCTCGCACCTGGCCTGTCATACCAGGGAATATCAAATATTTTCATGATAATACTTTAACCTTAACAATTTTAAGGCTTTCGGAGATAAAAAAGCTTATATATAATAAGATTAGCAGTTAAACTAATGGAAGATAAAAGGGCTAAATTTATGAAGATATTTGCGAATATACCGGATAAGATTAGGGGTGAAGATATTATTGTAGTGATTGAAGATAAACCATTTACATGGAATACAGCAATGATAGAAATTAAAAATAATACAGAAATAGGAAAGCAAATAATTAAAAACCTGCAGATAATAGGAATCTTATGAAAGACAAAGAAAAGCTTGATAAGGAGATTAAGGAATTAATATTATGGCGTTTAGAGGCAACTATACCAAAACATTTTAAAATATCTATCGGCAGTAAAGGAACCTTTGATAAAGAAGAGCTTAAAAAACATGTTGAAAAAGAAGATGAAGTAGGCATGATATTTGTTAATATGCAATTAAATTTTATTAAAGATTTAGCTAGTGGTAAAATTTCGGAGATGTTAGCGAAAGCATGAATTCTACTATCTTAGTAACCAGGCCAAATTATGATGATGCAACAAATTATTTATATTATTATACAAAACAGGTAATAGATTTTGCGCTGAATAGGAATATTAAAGTTTTGGATTTAATAAGACCAAGATTAACTAAAGAAAATTTTTCAAATTTAATTCTAAAAAATGATCCATCTCTTGTTTTTTTTAATGCACATGGCGATGAAACTAAAATATACGGGGATAAAATAAATAATAAGGAGGAAATTTTGATTGAAGAAAATAAGAATCATTCAATTTTAAGTAAAAGAATAATATATGCTCGTGCTTGTTGGGCTGCTGCGTCATTAGGAAAAAGGTGTATAAAGGATGGTGGCTGTTTTATTGGCTATAAATACCCTTTTAGTTTTTGGACAGATGATAGATGGTCTTCTAAACCCCTTAATGATAATACAGCTAAACTTTTTTTTGAACCTTCAAATTTAATAGTAACCTCTTTATTAAAAGGAAATACCACTCAAGAAGCATTTGATAAATCATTAGATATATCGAAAAAAATTATATTGGGTTTATTGAAAAGAAAAGAAGAACCAGGCACAATGGCTTCTATTACTTTATTATGGAATAATGTATCTGCGCAAGAAATATTAGGGCAAAAGGATATCAAATTCACATTTTAATATCTTTTTATAAACATCCTTAGCGGAATTAATAACCTTACGGCTATATCCCCCTTTAATCAATTTGTTATACCTTTTAACAAGCTCAAAAAAGCTTAATATCTGCAAAGCGGGAATTTTATCGCCTCTGCACTCTTCAGCCAATTCCTCAAGGCCCAAATCCTCAAGCTTGTTCAAATTATACTTATTAAGAAGCCTGTTGGACAGTTCCAAAACGCTTTCCTTACGGCCTTTGCCAATAATAACAGACAATAAATCAGCATCAGACAATTCTTTTATTTCATCCCTGCTTATTCTCGCACTTGGCCTGTCATACCAGGGAATATCAGATATTTTCATGATAATACTTTAACCTTAACAATTTTAAGGCTTTCGGGCGGTAGAAAGATTTAAATAAGATGAATCGAAGTAAATATATTATGAAAAGAAGTTTAAACGTCTCCAATGTTGCTTTAGTAAATTCCATAAAGGAAGCTCAAAAAGACCCGAATTTTATAAAAGACATCAATAAATTCATTAAAGCAACAACTAAAATTTATAAATTAAACTCTAAATCTATTTAATAAATCCCTGTATCCCAGAAAATTAGGCGTCCTTAAATTCTCTTTTAAGTTTATGTGCTTGTAAGACTTTAAAGAAATCTTGCCTATTAATGTTTTGTTGTCTTCGGAGTAGATTATATCCAGCCCGTTAAAACTTGCGCATGCCACAATCATAAAATCAACCCTAATGCTTGTATTCCAATTATAAATGCCCCCTAAATTTCTGTAACAATCGTAATATTTTCTGGCTAAATTAGTGATGTTAATTGAATTCTCCAAAAAGTGATGGTTTGTTATTCTATCGTATAAGCCCAATAATAAAATTCTGGCTCTTTTGCTTAATTTTGTTATTTTGGGTATATCCCTTATCTCCTTTCTTATCGGGCCATAACTATACACAACAAATTCTTTTTCTTCAATTATATTTTTTTCAATAGATGCTGCATCTTTTTCTTTTAATAATAATCCGTAAATATTTGTATCAAAAATTACCCGCAACATATTTTATTTACTGAATTTAAGTTTATAAGTCTATCTAAAACAAAATTCCTTCAAGGCCCAAATCCTCAAGCTTGTTCAAATTATACTTATTAAGAAGCCTGTTGGACAGTTCCAAAACGCTTTCCTTACGGCCTTTGCCAATAATAACAGACAATAAATCAGCATCAGACAATTCTTTTATTTCATCCCTGCTTATTCTCGCACTTGGCCTGTCATACCAGGGAATATCAGATATTTTCATGATTTTTAGAGCTGTTAACAGTTTATATAATTTTTCAGCCTCTATAAGCCGTATAACCACGCGTCACGCGACAAGTGCGGAAAAAGCTTATATAGTAAAATATGTTTAAAATAGAATGGACAATGCTTTGGTTGTTTTTCAGGACAAGAAGATAAGAAGAATATGGCATGATAATGAATGGTATTTCTCTGTTGTTGATGTAGCTGAAGCTCTAACAGACAGCCCAAGTCCTAGACAATATTGGGGTGTATTAAAGGGAAGAGAAAGCCAGTTGTTAACATTTTGTCGACAACTGAAATTACCTTCAGCAGATGGGAAATATTACGCTACAGACTGCGCCAATACTAAAAATATCTTTAGAATTATTCAGTCTATTCCTTCAAAGAAAGCAGAGCCTTTCAAGCAATGGCTGGCTCAAGTAGGCTATGAACGAGTGCAGGAAATAGAGAATCCCGAGCTAGCGCAGAAGCGCATGAGAGAAATTTACAGGGCAAAGGGCTATTCTGATGAATGGATTGAAAAGAGAGTCAGGGGAATAGCTGTAAGGGATGAGTTAACAGATGA
>Ga0209542_10020928_pt1 | contig 10300 bp, 8 predicted proteins | sample RifCSPhighO2_01_FD_184028 | JGI IMG/M metagenome (GOLD analysis project Ga0209542, IMG submission 184028) | Soil microbial communities from Rifle, Colorado - Rifle CSP2_plank highO2_0.1 (SPAdes) (version 2) | ecosystem: Environmental > Terrestrial > Deep subsurface > Rock core/Sediment ...
CAACAACAAACTGTAGTAAAGTTCCACGGGGTCTTTGCTTCCCACTAGATATCTCTGGCTTTTGCACCAGAACAGTGTATTCAGGGAATCTTAACTTGGGACAATGGCAACCTCGTTACGCCATTCATGCAGGTCGTCAATCAAACGACAAGGCATTTCGCTCACATCTGTTGCTTCCCTTTTTAGAGGTACTGACCATCTTTTTGATGGCGAATAATCATTTCTGATTATTTCCTAATATCGCTATTAGGGTCGGACTATATCTTACTCATGAATTGAGTTTCGGCGTATAGTCTCTGAGGATTCTAAATGTCTTTTAACTTTTCGATTCATCTTTGAAGCTAGTTTAGCAATTTTTATTAGACCTTCTTGAGTCAAATGTTGTTCTTTATTCATTAATTTAATTATTTCAGAAAAAATTTCAAAGTTTTTTTGTTTTGATGTTTGAAGAGGATTTAATTTAAAAAATTTTGTTAATTTGTTTAAATTTTTTAATCCTCGAACTCTGAATTCTTTTCTGTCTCCATGATTTCTAACAACACTTCCAAAATCAAAAAATAATTTTAATTTTTGAAGTATAATTTCATCATGTTGATGTTGAACAACTCTAAACTCAGGAAGAACTTGCCAACCTAGTGTCATTTTAGGTAACTTGTTTAAAGCTACATGAAAACAACCTTCTCCATCGACAAATCCCGTTATCCATTTTGCATTTAGTCTTTCCTGCTGATTATCCGCACCCATAACATTTTCACCATAATAAAGGTATTATTATACCTTGATAAATTTTATGGTAGTTTGGGATTCTCGGACTTTCCAGCATATAGCCGAATTTTTTTAAGGCAACTTTTGTGCTTACCTTAAGAGAATTATAGTTATTCCCGCCGTTTACTTGCTCTTAGCTCCATTGAACTGGAGTTTAAAGTACAAGCACTGGGCAGACGTCACTAACTATACACACCTTTACAGGCTTGCAGTTAGTTAAGTTTTTGTTAAACAGTCGGGCCGCCTTAGTTATTATACCCTGTAATTGCACCCATAAGAATACAAATGCAGGGATCCTTTAGACCAAAGTCACAGGACTAATTTGTCGACTTCCCTAAGTTAAGTTAGTTCCTCATACCTTGGGCTTCTAACCCAGGGGCACCAGTGTCGGTTCTCAGTATGAACATCTATGATTCAATTAGTTCCATTTTCACTGTCTCTAGGTATAAACTAAATTTGCCATAGACAAATTCATCCCAATTTTAATCAAGTTCTCATCGTTACAATACTTCCTTGATTTATATTAGTTAACATTTTAGATGAAAAATGTTAATCTAACCCAAAGAGTCAGAAACTAAATCTCTGTTGCCATAAGTACATAGATGGTAAAGGAATATTAACCTTTTTCCCTTTCCTATAAATCTTGTTAAGATTATAGTTAGGATCAACTTACTCTCAGTTAAACTATATTGCTGAGAAACCTTTGCCCTTTCGGTATTACAGATTCTCACTGTATTTAGATCTTACTACCACCAGGATTCTCATTATTGCAAGGTCCATCTCTTCTCACGAAAAAACTTCTGTCCTTGCAAAACGCCCACCTACCATTCCTTTATTAGAAATCTACAATATCGGTAATTGATTTAGCCCCGTCCATTTTCAGGGCACTAGACCTTGACAGGTGAGCTGTTACGCTTTCTTTAAAGGATTGCTGCTTCTAAGCAAACCTCCCTGCTGTCTATGGTTTAATACACCTTTCACCCTTTAACACTTAATCAATATTTTGGGACCTTAATTGTAGTTTGGGTTGTTCCCCTCTCGCGACAGACGCTTACCACCTGCCGCCGTTTCCTGAAATCTATGATGTAAAAACATTTTGAGTTGGACAAAGAACCGAGAATTTTATTTCCCAAAATCCTTAATCCGTACCTCTACCATTTCCACTATCTCATTCAAGACTTGACTTAGGCCAACTTCGGTGGGAACCAGCTATTGCTAGGCTCGATTGGCTTTTCACCCCTTACCCCAAATCAAAAGAACACTTGTACATAGTACCTTTTCAGGCCTCCACTCCCTCTCGAGAGCTTCACCTTGTTCAGGGTAAGATCGCCTAGCTTCGGGTCTTAACCAAGTGACTTAAGGTTTTTATATGCCTCACTCCTCGTAAACTGCGAGTAATTAACTTCTTTTTGATTACAAGATTTTATCTTTTAATCTTGCCACTTAATTAAACTCCCTGGTCCGTTATTCAAAACGTACGTTACAACTCCGAAGAGCAGTAACATGATATCTCCATTAGGTTTCAGAAACTTTTCAAACCCTTTTACGGGTACTTTTCAACTTTCCTTCACAGTACTCTTTTTCTATCGGTCTTATAATTATATTTAGGGTTAGAAGTTGATGTCTCCTAAATTCAAGCACAATATCCAATGTGCTCTACTCTGAAATATACCAGAATCTTTCTCGTTTTATTTTACAGGACTATCACCTTCTGTGGTTCCACTTTTCAGAGGAATTAAACAAAACAAGTTAAGATTCAACAGTAATTCAAACACCACATTTATTCCATATTTCTATAGAATATTCAGTTTGCCCTATGTTGCTTTCTCTCGCTGATAATCACAACATCTCAATTGATTTCTTTTCCTGCAGGTACTGAGACGCTTCAATTTCCTGCGTGGATTTTTATTCCTAAATTTAAATAGGAAGTCCTATTCAGGGATCTTTAGATCTTAGGATGCATGCTCCTACCTAAAGCTTATCGCAGCTTGCCGCGCCCTTCTTCATTTTATAAGCCGAGTCATCCACCTAATGGATTATTGAATCTACCTATGCATGTTAACATAAAAATGTTAACCTTAACCCAGAAAATTTTTACTGAGTAGCACTATAATATGGACCTGTCGGGATATTCATGAAAAATATTCATTTTGAACCCGAGACCCCCGCCTTGCAAGGGCGATGCTCTACTGCTGAGCTACAGGCCCATTTTTATTGTATGAACCTTTTGGTTTAATATAATAATAGGAGGTGATCCAGCCGCAGGTTCCCCTACGGCTACCTTGTGACGACTTGCCCCTCCTTGCTGAACTTATGTTTGATTTGATCAATATATCAAATCTCACATGAATCCTGCTCGGCTGGGATGACGGGCGGTGTGTGCAAGGCACAGGGACATATTCACCGGTTCATTTTGAAAACCGATTACTAGGAATTCCGTTGTCATGAGCATGAATTACAACGCTCAATCTATACTAAGATATGGTTTTTGGGGTTAGCTTCCCTTCTCAGAGTTGCATCCAATTGTCCATACCATTGTTGCGCGCGTGTGGCCCAGGAGATTCGAAGCATACTGACCTACCGTTGCCTATACCTTCCTCTTAGTTTCCCAAGCAGTCTCCACATTGTGCTCACTCCTTTTACAAGGTGGTAGCAAAAGTGAATATAGGTCTTGTTCGTTGCCTGACTTAACAGGACACTTCACAGCACGAACTGACGGCGGCCATGCACTATCTCTCGGCTTGTTAGGTAAAACCTTCAATCTGACCTTCATCCTGCCGTCGCTCCTGGTGAGATTAACGGCGTAGAATCCAATTAAACCGCACACCTCACTCCTTGTGTGCGCCCCCGCCAATTCCTTTAAGTTTCAATCTTGCGATCGTAATTCCCAGGTGGTGAGTTTAACGGCTTCCCTACGGCACTGTATAATCACGTAGATTATACAACACCTAACTCACAGCGTTTACTGCTAGGGCTACTAGGGTATCTAATCCTTTTCGTTCTCCTAGCCTTCGTTTCTCACTGTCAGACCCGTTCTGGATAAGTGCCTTCGCCATTGGTAGTCCTCCAAGGATTATAACATTTTACCGCTCCCCTTGGAATACTCTTATCCCCTCCCGGTCTCAATTTTAACAGTTTCTCTCGCAATTTGTTAAGTTAAGCAGAACAATTTCACAAGAGAGTTATTAAACCAGCTACAAACGCTTTAGACCCAATAAATATGATCCCCACTCGTGGCGCCGGTGTTACCGCGGCGGCTGGCACCGGTCTTGCCCACCACTTATTCTCCAAGCTACTTACACTTGGCAAAAGTCTATTGTTAAATAGACACTTGGAATTCCCTTATCACACTTTCGTGCATTGTAAAGTTTTCGCGACTGCTGCATCCCTTAGGACTAGGGCCAGTTTCTCAGTGCCCTTCTTGAGGCTAGAGCTCTCACTCCCCCTACTGATCTTAGCCTTGGTGAGCCATTACCTCACCAACAAACTAATCAGCCGCCGACTCATCTTATGGCGCCGAAGCTTTCAGGAAAAACACATTGCAGTTGTAATTCCTTATCAAGCATTTCCCTTAGTTTCCCAAGTATGTACTTGACCATAAGGCAGATTATCGACGTGTTACTAAGCCTTTTGCCGTCCTCCGAAGAGGGCTAACTTGCATGTCTAAACCGAATTCCAATAGCAGCGATCTCCCGCAGGATCAACGGGAATTTATACAAGATATCTTTAAAGGTTTTCTATTATTTTTATATATCTAACCAGGTTCATACATCATACTTAATGCACACATCAAGTATTCACAATTCAGAAGATAAATCTTCTACATATAGATGGTATTTTCTTGCTTTTAGTCCATATATAAATGTTACTGTTTAGTTGTATATATGCTTTCAAAAAATTTTTAATGTACCAGTTGCTTATCTTTTTATGAAAATCACGATTTCCGGGACACCTGGAAGCGGCAAAACTGTAGCAGGTAAGTATCTTGCAAAAGAATTACACTTAAAATATTATGGAATTGGGGAATTAATGAGGGAGTTTGCAACAAAGCATAAGCTTGATTTGATAGAACTTGATAAAATACTTGAGAAAAATAAAAAGCTAGATAAGAAATTCAATGAGCACATAAAACAATTGAATAATAAAAATAATTTTGTAGTTGACTCAAGAATAGGATTTTTGTTCATTAAAAATGCTGTTAATGTATTTCTTGATGCTGATTTAAACTTGAGAGCAAGAAGAATCTTCAAGGACAAAAGAAAGCTAGAAAAATTTAATACAACAAAAGATGTTAAAAATGAAATTGAGGAAAGATTAAAGTCAGAAAGAAGAAGATTTAGAAAATTATATAAAGTTGATTTTACAAGTAAGAAAAATTATGATTTATTTATAGACACAACAGGACTTAATGTTAAACTAATTTCAAATAAAATTTTGAATTATTTAAAGGAAAAAAATGAAATATGACACTTTAATTTTAGGTGGAGGGCCTGCTGGATATTCAGCAGCAATATATGCAGCCAGATACAATATGAAGTGCGCTGTGATTGCAAGAGAGCCTGGCGGAGTGATGAATGAAGCATATAAAGTTGAAAATTATCCCGGTTTTAAGTCCATAGTCGGCATTGAACTGATGGATAAAATAAGAGATCATGTCAAATATCTTGGCGTTGATGTAAAAGAGGAAGAAATAATAAAAGTGATTAAGGACAAAGGAATATTCAAAGTCAAGACAAACAAATCAGAATATGAGTCAAGAACGATTATAATTGTTTTAGGTGCTGAGCACAGAAAATTAAATGTTCCTGGTGAAAAAGAATTAGAGAAAAGAGGGATAAGCTATTGTTATACCTGCGATGGCGCATTCTACAAGAATAAAAAAGTGATAGTTGTTGGCGGCGGTGATGCAGCTTCCCAGGCTGTTTTATTATTGGCATCCTATAACAATGAAGTTAATTTGCTATATAGAAGTGTGATTAGAGCAGAGCCTTATTATCAGGAGCAATTCAAGAAATTAAAAAATGTCAAGCTGGTCAAGGGTGAAATCGCCAGGATTAACGGCAAGAATAAGGTAGAAAGCATTGTTTTAAAAGACGGCAAGGAAATCAAGATTGACGGCGTGTTTGTTGAAATAGGATCAGAACCTAATTTAAAATTGTTTAAAAATTTTAATCTGGAGCTTGAGAATGGGTATATCAAAGTTGATAAATATATGAGAACCAGCGTGGATGGAGTGTTTGCTGCAGGAGACATTACAAATATAGTTTTCAGGCAGGCAATCACTGCTGCCGGCGATGGAAGCATTGCTGCATGGAGCGTCTATAAATATTTAAAGAGGTGAACGACTTTCCAGGTTTCCCGCATTTAAATGCAGTACAGCTCAGGAACGGAAACTGGTTTAACGGTGGAGTTCGAAATGAGATCCAGTGGAACCCAGCCCCTATGGTCGTTCAATTTTCTGTTTAAATCTCTTCTTTATAAACTTTTTGAAAAGGTTTATTAATTCAAAAAAGTTATTGATGAAATGGTTTTTACCTACATAATTTTAAGTGTGGTATTTGTTAGCTTGATATCATTAATAGGAATATTACTTTTAAAAGTAAAGAATCTTGAAAAAATATTATTGTACCTTGTCAGTTTTTCCATCGGTGCATTGTTTGGAGACGCATTCATCCATTTAATACCTGAGGCATTTGAGGAAATAAAACCTGTTTATGCAGGAATTTATGTATTGTCTGGTTTGTTATTTTCATTCATGGTCGAGAAGTTCATTCACTGGAGGCATTGTCATGTTCAAACATCAAAGAAACATCCTCACCGGTTTGTTTATATGAATTTGATCGGAGACGGCGTTCATAATTTCATTGACGGCCTGATAATTGCCGGAAGCTATTTTGTAAGCATTCCAGTCGGGATGGCAACTACCATTGCAGTTGTTTTTCATGAAATTCCCCAGGAGATAGGTGATTTTGGCGTTATGCTGTACGGCGGACTGTCCAGAAGAAAAGCCTTGCTGTTTAATTTCTTAACCGCATTAACAGCCTTGTTGGGAGCATTAATCGGAGTGATTCTGAGCAGCGTCGATTTTGTCCTTAATTTCTTAATTCCTTTTGCCGCGGGAAATTTCATTTACATAGCGGGCACCGACCTGATTCCTGAGCTGCATAAAGATGGAGTTGGAAGAAAATCCTTCATTCAGATGTTTATCATGATACTGGGTATTCTTGTAATTTTCAGTCTGACATTTTTGGAATGAAAAAATAAAAATATTGTTTTTAGAATAAAAAAAATAAAAAAAGAGAATTAGAATTTATCTTTTTCTCTTTGCTTTTGCTTTTTTCTTTTTTGCCATTATAATTCACCTCTTCTTTTTATTATTAGTTAATAATTTTATGTTATTTTAGTATTTAAATGTTTTTATTTGTTTAATTCATCGACGAGAAAATTACTACAACATCTTCAATTCTTTTGTTACTTTGTCAATCTTTTCTTCCTTGTCAGGACCTATCGCAAGACATGTTATTGTTGGAACTTTGAAGAAAGTCTTTGCTGCATCCTTTATCAATGCATTTGTCAGGTTATTTTTCTTTGCTAATTCATAATAATGCAGCAATTCCCTCTCATCTTTCACTTTTAGAATAACTTTTTTTGTGCCTTTTTTCTTCCATTCATTTAATTTGTTTGATTTCAAAGCAGCTTCCAAAGATGCGTGTGCCACCTGCGAGGATAATTTTCCCTTGTCCATCTTCAAATCCTGCCTGACGAGAATTACCTGTTTCACAATTTTACATTGTTTTGCTTGTTTATAAATTTTAGGAAATTTTATATAATCCCAAATTAATCTCTTAATATGGATGAGAGGTGGTTTCTAGGGATATTATTATTTGCTGTAATTGTAATCTATGTCGATGGAGCTGCATGCGGAAATGCTGAGCTTGAAACTGGAGAAACATGTGACTTAAACAAATTAGGCGGAGAAAACTGCACCAACTTCAATTATACAGGAGGATTCTTGTCATGTTTGGATGACTGTTCTGGTTATGATTTCAACACTTGTGAGGGGGAGGAAGTATGCGGCAATGGAGTAATAGGAAACAGTGAATTGTGCGAGCCAGATAATCTGAGAGGAAGAATATGTACTGATGAAGGTTATGAAGGAGGAACATTGAAATGCAGGTCTGATTGTTTAAAATATGATTATAGCGGATGCACAGGAAATAAAAGCATCTGTGGCGATGGTGTTATTAGCGGGGTTGAGGAATGTGAGGGCACTAAACTAAATAACAAGGCATGCACTGATTTTGGATTCACTGATGGAGTTTTAAGCTGTGATCAATGCAGGTTCAACAAAGGGTTATGCGTTAATGAAACCGTTGAAGGAAATGTCACTGAAGAATTTGGTCGGGATATGAATGAAACCATTAATGAAACCGGTTCTGATACTGACGAGGAATTACCCTCTGGGGTTAAGGGTGCTGCCGGCGATGTAAACCAATTTAATTTTGGATTGAACCTAAAATATTGGCTGATTATCTTGGGCGGAATCTTATTGATTGGAATTGCATTGATGTATATCTTTTTGTTCAGGGCTGAAAAGTAATATTTATATATTTATCAGTATTATAAGCAATCATGAGAAATAAGACATGGGATTGGCTGGCATGGGTAGCATTTATTATACTACTTGTATATTTCTTTTTGAAAATCATCGGGGTTTTTAACAGCCCGATTTTAGCTGATATGATTGCTTTTGTTTCTGCCGGTTATTTTGTCGGAAGATATGCCATGAAGATTGATACAATCTTTAGAGATGTCGAATATCTAAAAAAAGATGTAAGACACCTTAATGACAGGGTTTTCAGGGAGAAATAAGATTCTTCACTTTTCCAAAATCATATATTTTATCCTCGACTATAAACACCTCAAAATCCTTGATGTCTTTTAGAAATGGGCTTTGAAGCCTTTGCTTTAAAATGTCTGTTCCTATGGTCAATAAATTAAATGAGGGCTGAACAATCAACAGTTTATTATTGTATTTTCCCTTGAGAAAGCACTTGAACTTTTCAAATCTCTTATTTTTTTCCAGAGTTACTGAAGGATGCTCATGCCCTATGATTATTGTTTTTGCCTTCGGAAAGCCATTGCCTTCGGGAATGAAATCCCCATGAGATATGTAAATGCCATTAATGCTGTAATGTGATTGTGTTTTTAGATTTACTTTTTCTGCAATTGCATCAAGGATTTTGTCATGGTTGCCTTTTATCAGGATTACTCTGAATTTCTTCAGTAAAAATTTTAGAAAATTTATTGAATCATTGTACTCCTGCTTTAGTATAGAGCCGAACTGGTGCTTTAGGTCACCATTTATAATTATAACTTCTGGATTTGTTTTCTTTAAGATTTTATTTATTCTTTCCAGGGTGTCTTTGTACTGGTGCCTCGGAATAAGATAACCCTGCTCTATCAGTGAATCTTCATAACCAAAATGAATGTCTGATATGATTAATATTTTTTCTTTCTTCAGATACAAAGATAAATCTACAATTTCAATTTCATTTGCCAGTTTCATTTTAAACTTATCTTAGCCAGCACCAAATTATGCATGTTCCTAAGAAATTTAACCCTATCCTCCATCCTAAGCATGTCTGTCCTTCCCTGCAGTGCTATGTTGAATGCAAACGGCGACGGTATTTGTGTGTAAATCTCCTTTATCTCAATCTCTTTTTTCTCTATTTTTTCAAGAATCAACTTCAAATTGTTTATGTCCATGTTGTCCTCAAGGACTTCACGCCTTGCTTCCTTTAATATCGGGAAATCTTCAGAAATCCTCTTTACTGCATTTATCAACAGCATGGAGCTTATCTGCTGCCTTCCCACCCTTTTATTCTTTCCCTTGTAGCTTCTAAGGATCATCAATGACCTTACTGCACAATGCCTGAATTTTCTCTTTAGTATTTCTGAGCTGTTAATTGCCAAGTCCAGTATCTTTCTCAAATCTTTTGAGTTAATCAGATTGAATGCCTGAACTGCCTGCACCTTCTTTCCCGAGATGTAAAAGCCATTGTCGTTGATTCCTATTTCAACGTCCTTGTGCTGCAATCTGTAAATTGCATATGCCATTGCCCTTGACAGGCAGTCATTGATCCTTCTCCCAAACAAAGAGTGGAATATAACCTTATTGTCATCTTCTGAAGAATAATGTTCAATAATTATCTTTTTGTTCGTCGGAATCTCTTTTATGAACAAATACTGCTCATTAAAATAACTGCAGATTGCTTCTGCGCCATACTCGTCTATGTACAAGTATTCATTGATGAAGTCAAGAATTTCTTTTTTTGGCTTGCTCATTTTTTGTGACATCAAATGCCTGAATTTCCCTATTTCCAGGGCAAGATCAAATGACAATGGTAGCATTTCAGAAAACCATGATGGGACTGTCGGCGGCCTGTCTGCTGAAGATGAGACTTGTGCAGTCTGACCTCTTGAATACCTGAAGGTGTATGTGCTTCCTCCGAGGACAAAAACATCACCAGGC
>Ga0209542_10020929_pt1 | contig 10300 bp, 10 predicted proteins | sample RifCSPhighO2_01_FD_184028 | JGI IMG/M metagenome (GOLD analysis project Ga0209542, IMG submission 184028) | Soil microbial communities from Rifle, Colorado - Rifle CSP2_plank highO2_0.1 (SPAdes) (version 2) | ecosystem: Environmental > Terrestrial > Deep subsurface > Rock core/Sediment ...
ATAATATTTTAAAGTTTTATAGTAGGAAAGATGTACAAAGAGAGATAGTAAAATTAGCTAGAAACAGGGAAGTTTCTGTTAAATTTTGGGACAAAGGCTTTGGAAAAAGGCCTGATATTTTAGAATATGAAAATGATGTTTTAGAATTGGCTAAACAAGGGGCTACTTCTTTTCATGTTTCTTTAGAAAGGTTTAGTGATCCTTTAAAGTTAAGAACTGGGATGAGCCAAAAGGAATTAGATGAATTAAGAACTGGATTTGATATTATAATTGATCTTGATACAAAAATATTTGAAATCTCTAAAATATGTGCTAATTTAATTATAGAATTTTTAAAATTTAATGATGTAAAAAATGTTTCTATAAAATTTTCTGGAAATAACGGAGTTCATATTGGAATACCTTTTGAGAGCTTTCCTTCTGTTGTGAACAATAAAGAAGTAAAATTATTATTTCCAGAGGGGGTAAGAGTAGTTAATTTATATATAAAAAATTTAATTAAAGAACATTTAAGAGAAAAAATATTAGACAATTATAATATTAATGAATTAAGTGAAAAATTAAATAAAAATGTTAAGGATTTAAAAGAAAATGATTTTTTTAATCCTTATTCTGTTATTGAAATTGATAGTATATTAATATCTAGCAGGCATTTATTTAGGAGTGTGTATAGTATTAATGAAAAAAGTGGATTAGTAAGCATACCTATAGAATTGAATAATGTTTTAAAATTTAATAGGGAAGATGCTAAGATTGAAAGTGTTAAAGTAGAGAATGGATTTTTAGATTTTAAAGGAAGTGGGGATGATGCTTCCCAGTTATTGATACAGGCTTTTGATTGGTATAGAGATCAAAATAAATCTGATATTAAAAATAAGACTGAAAAATTGATTTTAAGAGAGAAAAAAGAATATGAATTACCTAAAATTGCAATTAAAGAGGATTTATTTCCACCTTGTGTTAGACTTTTGCTAAATGGAGTTCAACAAGATGGCAGGAAAAGGGGGGTTTTTATTTTAATTAATTTCTTAAAAAAAATGGGGTGGAGTTTAGAACAAATACAAGCAAGATTAATTGAATGGAATAAATTAAGTTATGAACCTTTAAGAGAAGGGTATATAATTTCACAAATTAACTGGAACAAAAGACAAAAAGAAGAAATATTACCACCTAATTGCGATAATTTAAGTTATTATAAGGGGATGGCAATCTGCCAACCTGATTTTTTTTGCAGAAATATAAAAAATCCTGTACAACATGTTATGAAAAAGATAAATTCAGAAAAAAAATAAACATTGAACTAAGATATTTTTTATAATTAGGGTAGCTTAACGAATTTTGCTGATTTTTAATATAATTTTATTTGCTCTATTAAATTATTAAAATCTTCTTCTGAAAAAGAGTTCTTATATTTTTTTAATAATGGTTTTATTTCTTCTTTGTTTATGGATATATTTTTTTGATTTAATATGTCTTGAATTTTTTTACTTGTTAAAAACTGAAAAAAAGATGTGGTATTTTTTGGTTTTTCTGAGACTCTTGTTCTTTCAAAATCAATAAAAATTGGTTTACTTTTTCTTATAATAATATGCTTGTAAGGGTTTGTCATTTCTTTTTTATCTATTTTTAATTTATCTAAAATTCTGCATTGATTTAAAATATTTAAAATAATTTTTAATGGGTTTTTTGATAATTTTAGGAATGGAATAATATTTTTACCTTTAATAAATTCACAAATAAAATAATTATTTTTATAAGAATAAAGTTTAGGGCCTATTTTATATTTGTTTAATTTTTTTAACCAATAAACTTCGTTATTTATTCTGTTTATTGCTTGGGTATCTTTTCTTTCAATCTTTTTTATTGCTTGTTCTCCTTTAAATTTTGTTTTAAATATAATTCCACGTTTTCCTTTTGCTATTTGTTTTGGCATTTTATTTAAATAATAGGAAAGTATTTAAATTATTAACTTCTATTTTGTAATTAAAAGAGGTTGTAATTATGTTTGTAAAAAAGATAATATTACTTGCATTTTTGATATTAGTTTTTTCAATCAATGTTTTTGGTGCAAATGTTACTGATGGATATAAATGGCTGAATAATGAAAAGCCAAATGATGTTTTTAGTGCTTCTTTAGGATTATTAGCTTTAAAAGAAGTTAATGGGGGGAGCGAGTATTTAAAATTTCTTCAAAACAGCAAAAGCGGTGACGGGTGTTGGCTTTCTAATAATTGCAAGGCAAAAGAAACAGCATTAGCTGCACTTGCCTTAAGCAAAAGCGGAATTAATGTTGATTCTAGTTTAGAATGGTTAAAGAAGAATCAGGAAATAAGTTTAACAGGAGAATGGTTATTACAAATAGAGACTATGAGTGCAGGTGAATGTAATGTTGAGTATAGTACTAGTTGGAATAACAGTGTTAAAAACAAAATAAATGTTGATAAAGGGTATATAACATCTGCAAAATGCAATAGCCCAAATACTTTATTTAATTTTGGGAATTGTTTTGAGAATAATTTATTGTTAAGCAGGGCTTCTGTTTCTTTTGATATAAAATGCGATTTTGACGGCAAGATTTCTAGCTTGTATAATGATAATGGAGTTTATTATTTAAATGATGATGTTGTAAGCGGTGGGAGTGCAAAAATTATAGTAAATAATGGAAATTTTGGGAGTTATGAAGATACTTTATTTGTTAATTGGGTTTTAAAAGAGTTAAATTATGATATCAATTCTTTAATATTTTTAAGAAAGAATTTTAAAAACGATGTAAAAAGCAATGCATTTTTTTATTTAATTACTAGCAAGGAGCTTTATGCCAATGAATTAAGCAATTCACAAAAAGAAGATGGGGGTTTTGGAGATATTTTAGATAGTTCAATTGCATTACTTGCTTTAAATAATGGGCAATACCAGAACCAGATTGAATTAGGAAGAAAATATCTTGATTTAAAACAAAGTACTGATGGATCATGGGATAAAAATATTGCTACTACTGCTTTAGTTTTATATGGTGTTTATCCTAAAACTGGAGTTGATTTAGGTGAAAGTGCAACAAGAATTAATAATGAAGAAGAAACTAAAAGCAGTGCAAACTGCAATAATGATGGTATTTGTGATAAAAGTTTTGGGGAAAATTCTTTAGAATGCAAGGATGATTGCAGCTGCGGGGATAAAATATGTGATAGCAGCGAAGATAGTTTTAGTTGTGCAGAAGACTGCGGGACTGAGAAAAAAACAGAAGAACTATTATGCGGAAATGATAATTTAGATTTAGGTGAAGAATGTGATGGAACTAGCGATGAAAAATGTCCTGGAGAATGCCAAATTGATTGTGTTTGCAAAGAAAAAGAGAAGAGCAGTTATGGATTTTTGTGGTTTATAATCATAATCTTAATATTAGGTGGAGCAGGGTTTTTTCTTTATAGAAAGTTTGGAAAGGGACTTATTAGTTTTAAGTTCAAAAATAAACCTGTAGAAAAAAGGGATTTTGATTTTTCTAAATTTGAAACAAAGAATGAGAAAAAAACAGAATTTAAGGGACCTTTAGACCTTATTAAGCCAATTCAGACAATACAGAAGGAAAGGAAAAGCAAAGTTGAGGATGAATTAGAAAAGTCTTTGAAAGAGGCAAAAAGAATTTTAGGAAAATGAGATTATTTTTTGCTTTGTTTATTCTTGTTTTGTTTATGAATTTAGTTAATGCTGATATTGTTTTATTTAAAGAAAAATATAGTGTTGGAGAAACTTTTCAAGCTGAACTTAATTTTTTAAATTTAATAGATGATATAAAAACTGAAAACATAAAAGTATTAGATTCAAACAAACAAGTTACTGATATAGGGGTACTAATACAAAAGATTGATAATGACAATTATTTTGTTTACTTTGATATACCTCAAATAGATGAAGGGGATTATTTTCTTATTGTGAAGGATGTAAAATTTTTAGAAAATAATATTTTGATTAAGAAAGATTTTATCAAAGATTTTAGTGTTGTTAAAGATGTAAATGATATAATATCTGTAAAACCAGCACTAATAATTTATAAGTTAGATGAAAAAAGTTTTTTTAAAGTCGATATTACAAATAAAGGGAATAATTTAATTAAAGTTAATATTTCTAGTACTGACAATTTAACTAAAATAGCAGTTAATAACTTAAGCATTAGCAAGGGAAATTATGATGGATTTTATTTTGATATTAACAAGGAGAATATTAAAGATACTAAAAAAACGAATATAGCTATTAATTATGGCAACAATGTTTATAATTTACCTGTTTATATATTAAAAGACAAAATTAGTCATGATATAAGTTTTTTTTTACAAACTGAAAAAGAAAGAAAGTATCTGGATTTTTATTATACTGATATCCCTTTTGAATCATATGCAGAAGGCAGTTTATTTCTAGAGAATAATTTAATTAAAAATATCACTAATTTAAGGATTTTTTTAACTGGGGATTTAGGTGAAGTTTTAAGACTTGGGTATTATAATATAGATTTTTTTGAAAGCAAAAGCGAAAAAGAGCTTGGGTTATTTTTTAATAAAGACAGGGATGCTAAAAAAGGAATTTATAGTGGGGATATTGTTTTAAAAAACCAGGATACTGAGGTTATTTTATATATAACAATAAATTTAATAGAGCCTTTTTTAGAAAAAGCTTCAGGAAAAAACGACGAAGAGCTTTTCTTTGAAAAAGAAAGCCTTTTGGGAAAAGCCTTCAGGGAAAAACGAGAAAACTTCGGAAAAGAAAATGGAAAAGCCTCAGGGAAAAACGACGAGCTTTCTTTGGAAGGAGGTATTTTTTTAAAAAATGATTCTGGAAAAAATATTAGTAGTCTTAGTTCTGGAATTAAAAAAATTAACAAAAGAAATTTATCTTATTTTTTAATAGGATTAATATTGTTATTCTTTATTGCTTTTTATTTTGCAATATTCTTGAAAACTGGGAAAAATAAGTCAAATAAATTTTCTGATTTTATCAAGGAAATACAGAAAAAATAGTTATTTTTTTGTATCTAATCCTTTTTTAAGAACAGCATATTCTGCATCTAAATTTCTTATTAGCATTGTATATTTATGGAGTTTAGTGACAACATCATTCAGCATACAGTTTAGAAACCTTGCATCAAGCATGAAAGTCATTGGTTCAATTACTTCTATTGAAGTAGGAGTATAATCAAAACAAAAGCCAATTAATTTTTCTATATTCACAAATTTTATATCTGCTTCAACAAATGCACTAAATAACTTCAATTCAGGAACTTCTACAGCTTCAAAAACTTCTTTTTTTTCAATTACTAGTTCAGAATCTGATTTTATTGTTTCTATTAATTTATTTAATGTTTCTTCAACATGGGCTTTAGGAGAGCCTACTACTTCTATTATTACGCGGGCTTTTATTTCTTTGCTTTCCATTTTCAATTACCAATGAAATTATAACGAATATTAATGTTATTGAAAAGAAGTATAAACTTATTTTTCTTTGCTTTAAATCTTTTGATGAATATATTACTTGTGTTTTGTTGTATTCTTCTATTGTTTCTTTTTTTATAGTGCTATTTTCTTTAATTAATACTTCTTTTTGTATAATTTTACTGCAAATAGACTTATTACTATTATTTATAATAATTTCTTTTTTTTCTATATTTTCATTGCTTTTGATTTTTAAATAGTATTTTCCTTGGTTAAATTCATTATTACAGTTAAATGGTATTTGAACTGGCATTTTTAGAGAATAAAACTTGTATTTTCCTTCTAAATAGAAATATAATTCTTTTGTTAATTTTTTGCTGTTTTCAACCCATATATAAAATTCAGTATTTTTTGTTATATATATTTCCAGACTTATAATAATAAAATCTCCAAATTTTATATTTTTTGGATTTACTGATTTTATATTAATAATTTCTTTATTATTTTGAATGATATTTTCTTTCCCTGGTGTTGGTTGTGTTAGAATCCATGAATTATTTATTTTAGACCATGATAATGATTCTTCTGAATTAGAATATTTTACTGTATCTATAATTGTATTATTTTTTATTATTTTTATTTCTTCTTCTGCCTTGTTTTTTAAAGAGAAATGCTTTGATGGATGAATTATTAAATATTCTTTTTGATTAAGAATTTTAAATTCTTTTAATTCAATTGAATTATTTTTTTTATTTTGTATTTTAATATCAGACAAATTAATTAATTCTTCACCAAAATTATAAATTTCTATAAATTCCATATTTTCCATATTTGTATTTTCTTTACCTTCTGGATCTGGCAAAAATTCTGTTATTTCTAATTTTATATTTTCTGCTTTTACTAAATTAATCAACAAAATAATTAATAATATATAAGTTAATTTCATTAGGATTATTAAGATGAGCTTATTTAAGTAAAGTTTTATGAAAAAACCGAAAGAATTACTAAAAAATCTTCTAAATATTAAAAATATTTTAAAAAATAATTATTTTTCTAGAAATTTTTTCATTGGGTCCCAATAATATTCTTTCCAACCTTGTTTTATATCTTTATATGCTTCAGTAGGCACACCTGAATGTGTAAAAATAAGTTTAGTGCTATTTTTTACTTTTTCTAACAAGAATGTAACTTTTGAAAAATAGTTTTTAGGCCAAGAATCATCAGTTCCACGCCAATACTGGACAATTTTTTTATTCTTTATTAAAATTACATTTTTGCCTTCTATATAACCTCCATATACAGTAAATTTTCCCTCAATTTTATTACTTATTTTTGCTGAATAACCTGTAAATTTAGAATGTTTTTTAGAATTCATTAAAGAACTATAAACTTCTTCTGGGCTTGCTTTTATAATTATAGTTTGCATTATTGATTTTGTTTTCATTTCTGTATAGAAGATGATTATATTTAAAAATTATTTGATTAAATCATTAAAAGAAATTCCTTTTTCCTTTGCTAATTCTAGAGAAATAAAATAGTTTTCGCCTTTACTAACACCTAAATCATTTGGCTTTAAGAATAACCAGTCAACATTATTAAACCTTATACCAACCCAAGGTTCTGCACCGAATTTTTCTGCAAAGAAAATTAATTCATTTATTTCTTTTTTTGTCAAGTATCTTTTATTTTTTCCTGATTTACATTCTATAGCAAATTTCTTTTTTTGATTTCCCACTAATAAGTCTGGGGCTGGAACTGTTGTTGAACCAGAACCTGCTGTACGTGTACAAGCTAGCCCACTATCCCAAAACATATGAAAAAGTTCTCTTTCAGTTCGATTTCCTTTCAATTTAGAAATTTTATATCAACCTCTTAAATAACAAAATTGTTTTCACAATATATAAATTTTTACTTAAAAATAAAAATTAAAAAGAAAAAAAGAGATTATAAATCTCTTGCTTGAATTGTTTTTCTTCCATTGTCAGAAGCTCTTTTACATGCTTGCTTTACCATCTCACTAACTTTTTGGCTTAAAACATCTGCAAAATCGCCTGCAACATTCATGTTCTTTGCAAATTCCTTTATTTTTGATCTTACTACTAAAAGTTCTCCCACTTTGCACACCTCCATATGCTAATTTTAATCATATTTTGCTTTTATAAAGCTTATAACCTTCTTTTTATCAATAATAATGAATTACTATTATATAAACCTTTTGTTTATTTTGTGGTTATAAGGCTCAGAAAGGCTAATCTTAGATATCCTTAAATCAAGATATTTACTTAACAGTAATAAAAATAAAAAAGTTTAAAAATAGAATTTCTAGAATTAAATTGATGAAAGACTTAAAATTAAAATTAGAGGATTTAAAAGAACTTAAAGAAAGGTATTATATTGGAAGCCAAGATGCTTATAGAATACTTAAAAAATTTGATGGGTTGTATGAAATAGAATCTGATCTTAAAGATGAGTCTAGAAAAATGGGATTAAGACCAGAAAAAGTTGTTCCAGATATTTTTGAGATACAAAAATTAGTTAATTTTTTTAATTTTTATTGTGGAGTACTAAAAAGATCATTTAGTGGATTAGATTGGGCAAAAGAAACAAAAAGAACATTAAAAAAATACTTTGAATTTAGATTTGAAAAAGTAACAACAAGCCTTAGTTTTGATGAAGGATATTTAGAAACAGCAGTAGAATATACAAGGCAATTAAATGAATTCTTAAGTAAAGGGGATAAAACGTTAGAAAGAAAACTAAATGAAGATACAGAATTATTCTCTTGGTTTTATGAGAAAGACCCAAGGAATAGTTTAGATTTTGATGGTGTTAATACATTTAAGTTATTTAAAAGATTAAAAAGAGAACAGATATTGCATAGGGATAGTTCACAACGAATTTTTTTAATCCAACTTTTTGAAAGCTATGCTATAAGAGATATGAATGATTTTCATAATTTTGTTCAAGTTTGTTTATGCAATAAAGGAGAACCAAGTGATAAACAAGTTGATGAAAATGAACTTGAGGATGAAAATTATGTTATGTTAGTTGTTAATAGAAATATGAATTGGATTAAAAGATATTTAGGCAATTGAACTAATTTTAAGATTTTTCTGGTTTCATTATAGGAAAAATCACACATTCTCTTATTGGTTTGTCAACTAAATAAGCAAATAATCTTTCTGAAACTCCAAAACCACAAGCTGGAGGCATACCATGTTTTAGTGCTTCTACAAAACTTTCATCATAATCATGTGCTTCTATGTCACCTGCTTCTTTTAGTTTTCTCTGCTCTAAAAATCTTTTTTCTTGATCTAAGGGATCATTTAATTCACTATAACCATTTCCTATTTCTGTTCCAGCAATTATAACTTGAAATTGTTCTACTTTTCTTGGGTCTTTTTGGTTTCTTTTTGCCAATGGGGTAATTTCAACTGGCTGATTTACTAGAAACCCTGGGCCTGAAATTGTTTTTCTGCAATATTTCCATAAAACATCTACCAGGCGCCATTTGTCTATATTTTTTTCATATTCAATTTTTAATTCATTTAATTTTTTTTCAATATCTTTTTTAGATGATTCATAGATTTTTATTCCAGTTTTTTCTTCTATTAATTTTTCATAATCATATAATTCCCATTTTTTTTCTAAATCAACTTCATAGCCATGTGTTTTAAATTTCATAGTTCCTAAAACTTCTTTAGCAACTAGTTTGTACATTTCCTGAACTAAAGACATCCCATCTTTGTAATTTGCATATGCCCAATAAAATTCCATCTGAGTGTAGTCTTGCAAATGTTCTGTATCAATGCCCTCATTTCTAAACTGCCTACCTATTTCAAATGTTTTTTCATAACCAGCAACTAATAATTTCTTCTGCCATAATTCACCCATAGATATTCTTAAATAAACATCAATATCTAGAGAATTATGATGTGTTTTAAATGGGGTCGCTGCTGCACCACCAGTTGAATTTTCCAAAACTGGAGTTTCAACTTCAAGAAATCCTTTTTTTAACAAAAAAGTTCTTATTGTCTGCCAGAATTTTGATTTTTTTATAAACAATTCCTTAATTTCAGGATTCATGATAATATCAAGATATCTTTTCCTGAATTTTTCTTCAATATCTTTTAAGCCATGCCATTTATCTGGCAATGGTTTTAATGATTTTGACAATATATTTAATTCTTTTACTAAAACTGAGAGTTCTCCTCTTTTAGTTCTAAATGGTGTGCCTTCAATTCCGACTATATCACCTATGTCTAATAATCTATATAATTTATATTTCTTTTTAACTTCATCTTCTTTAATAAAACACTGGATCTTAGAATTTTCATCCTTGATATCAAAGAAAGAGGCTTTGCCCATTTCTCTTATTGACATTATTCTGCCTGCTGTTGTAATAATCTTTTTTGATTTTTCCTCATTTTTTAATTTAGAATAATCATTAACAATATCTATTATCTGGTCTTTTTTTTCAAATTTAGATGGGTATGGATTTATACCAAGAGCAATTATGTTATTTAATTTTTCAAGCCTTTCTTTTAATAATATTTCTTCTGGTTTCATAGTATTATGACTTAAACAATGTTTAAATATTTTTTCTTTAATGAAATTATATAATAATTATCAGAACCTATTTCTACTATTTTTTCAGTTATAATCTTAAAATTAGTTAAATACTCTTTGATTATTTCTGGTTTTTTTACAATTAATACTACATATTCTTTTACAATATAACCTAATTGATGAGAAAATTCAGAATAAAGTTTTCTGATATCATTTTCATTGTTTCTTTTTGAAACAGAGGGTAAGTAAGTTGCAACTTTTACTGAGTTTTTCTTGAATTTTGTATCTAACCAGTCAATTTCTTCTTGGGA
>Ga0209542_10020931_pt1 | contig 10299 bp, 11 predicted proteins | sample RifCSPhighO2_01_FD_184028 | JGI IMG/M metagenome (GOLD analysis project Ga0209542, IMG submission 184028) | Soil microbial communities from Rifle, Colorado - Rifle CSP2_plank highO2_0.1 (SPAdes) (version 2) | ecosystem: Environmental > Terrestrial > Deep subsurface > Rock core/Sediment ...
GAGGCATTCTTTCAAATGCCCGCGAAACACCTCGACCCGCTCCTCTGTTTGACCGTTCACATAGAACCTCCTTTTTTTGTTGTCAAAGGACCATTTGACTATATAATACAACACTTTTATTTGTCAATTAGTTACAAAAAAGCTATTATGCAGGTTCTGACTATGAAAAACAAAAACTACTGGGGGTTTGATACAAAAAATGTAGACAAGAGGGTGCGGGCGCAGGATGACTTTTACCGGTACGCCAACGGCGGATGGATTGCAAAGACCGCCATTCCGGCCGACGAGGCGCGCTGGGGCAGCTTTAATACCCTGCGCTACGACACCGAGCACCAGCTAAAAAAGATTGTAGAGAGTACCAAAGAGCCGCTGGTGCGGCACCTGTACGCGTCGGCCATGGATATGCCGCGCCGCAACAAGCTCGGGAGCAAGCCGCTTGAGGGCCTGCGCGCCAAAGTCCAAAGCATCAACACAAAAGAGGAGCTGTTGGAGACTCTTGCCTACCTGCACGTGCTGGGCGTATCGGGATTGTGGGGCACGGTAGTAGACCAGGACTCCAAAGACAGCACAAAATATATTTTGCATTTGTGGCAGGGGGGCCTGGGGATGCCGGAGCGCGACTACTACCTGCTTGATACACCGGAGCAAAAGCGCGTGCGCGACGCATATAAACAACATATTAAAAATATGTTGAAACTTACAAATCACAAATCACAAACTATCCAAAAAATAGTAGACACCATCATGCGCATAGAGACAAAGCTGGCGGAAGCGTCAATGAAAAAGGAGGACACCCGCGACGCGGATAAGACCTACCACAAAAAGTCGGTAGCGCAGCTGCAGGTACTCTCCCCTGTGGTGGATTGGAAAAAGTATTTTGCCCAAACCGGCGCGGAAAAAGCGCGGCATATTATCGTCGGCCAGCCGGAGTTTTTTAAAGCGGTTTCCAAACTGCTAGAGGCGACGCCTCTAGACGAGTTAAAGACGTATATGGAGTGGCACTTGGTCAACGACTGCGCATCGCTGTTGTCGGAGGAGTTTATCAAAGAGAGCTTCCACTTTTATGCGACCGTGCTCTCCGGGGTCAAGGTGATGAAGCCCCTGTGGCGCCGGGCCTTGGGCGCTACCAACGGCGCGCTGGGCGACATAGTGGGCAAGCTCTACGTGCAAAAGCACTTCCCCGCCGCATCCAAGCGCGCAATGGACGCGCTGGTGGACGACTTGTTTGATGCATATGCGGTGCGTATCAAAAAGCTGGATTGGATGAGCGCCGCAACCAAGCGCAAAGCGCTCCTCAAACTGCGCGCCATGAACCGCAAAATAGGCTATCCGAAAAAGTGGCGCAGTTACAAAGGCCTCGCCGTGCTGGCCAACGACTACTTTGGCAACATGCTGCGTTCAAGCACCTACGAGCACTACCGCAACATGCGCAAGCTGGGGCGCCCCATAGACCGCGGCGAGTGGTACATGTCGCCGCAGACGGTCAACGCGTACTTTAGCGCCAACCTCAACGACATCGTCTTCCCCGCGGCGATATTGCAGTGGCCGTTTTTTGACGCGCGCGCCGACGCGGCGGTCAACTACGCGGGCATCGGCTCGGTCATCGGGCACGAGATTACGCACGGCTTTGACGACCAGGGCGCCAAGTTTGACGCCAAGGGCAATATGAAAAAGTGGTGGACCGTCGTTGACGAAAAGAAGTTCACTAAAAAAACCAAGCCGTTTATCGCACAGGCAAGCGCCGAGGAGGCCGCGGACGGTGTAAACATAAACGGCCAGCTGACGCTCGGCGAGAACATGGCCGACTCCGGTGGGCTGATTATCGCGTACGAGGCGTATCAAAAACATCTAAAGAAGACGGGTCGCAAGAACATCGGCGGCTTGAGCTCTGAAGAAAGATTTTTCCTCGGGTTTGCCCAGATGGAGCGCGAGGTCGCGCGGCCGGAAACTATCAAAATGCGCGCGCTGACCGACCCGCACGCGCCCGCCCCCTGGCGCATCAACGGCCCGCTCTCCAACTTTGAGCCCTTCTACCAAACCTTCACCCTAAAAAAAGGCGACAAACTCTTCCGTCCCCCCACCTCCCGCGCCCAAATTTGGTAAATAAAAGGTGTCACCTTTTATTTAGAGCCAATCAATCGCTTGTTGGCCTGTTTTTTTTAAATAGGTGTTTGTTTTGCTGAAGGGTTTGCTGCTGAAGAAGCCTGAGTAGGCGGAAAAGGGCGATGGATGCGGGGATTCTATTACACAGTGTTTGGTGCGGTCGATATGCGCGCCTTTTTGTTTGGCATAATTGCCCCAGAGTATAAACACTAAATGCTCGCGCTGGTCAGAGAGCGCTTTGATTGCCGCGTCGGTAAACTCCTCCCACCCTTTGTTTTGATGCGAGCCGGGAGTTTTTGCCGCAACCGTGAGTGTCGCGTTAAGCAAGAGTACGCCCTGCTTGGCCCATCGCTCCAAGTCGCCCTTCTTCGCCAAGGCTTCGAAGGGCACACCTGTATCTGCCGCAATCTCTTTATAAATATTTTGCAGCGAGGGCGGCAGGGCGATGCCATCCCCCACCGCAAAGCACAGGCCGTTGGCTTGGCCCGCGCCGTGGTACGGATCTTGGCCGAGTATAACGACTTTTACTTTGTCGAACGGGCAGAGGTCGAACGCGCGGAAAATATTTTTAGGCGCAGGATATACCGCTCCCTTTTTATACTCATCCTTAACAAAAGCAGCCAGAGCGGCAAAATACTCTTTACCAAACTCGTCCGTCAAAACGGCCTTCCACGTAGGTTCAATTTTTACTTCCATTGATTTTGTACAGCAGGAGCTCCGAGCCGTTGTTGTTGAAGTTAAGCTCCGCCTGCACATAGTCGCCGCGCAAGACCATGGGGAGCCAGTACTTGTCGTCCACCCACATGCGGTCAAACGGCAAGTTTGATATATCAAACCACTCCGGCGCCATCTCCTCGCTCTCCTTCGGCTCGCCCTCCCACGCGCGGGCAAAAAATACATGGCAATTGATGCTCCACTCGGGCTTGTCTTTAAAATGAAAGACTAGTTCGGCCACTTTTACCAAATCCTTTTCTTGTATCCGCACCAAGGCCTCCTCCTGCGCCTCGCGCACGGCGGCGGCCTCTATAGGCTCGCTCGCCTGCACCTTGCCGCCGACGCCGTTGAGCTTGCCGACGCCAAAGCCGCGCTTCTTCATCGCAAGAAGAATTTCTTGTGTTTCGTCGTTGAGTAAAAATACAAGGGTATCTTGGCGCATAGTTATCTACGATACGCTTCCTCGAGCAGGAGTTCAATTTTGCGGCCGGGGCCGCCGCGGTTGTAGTCGCCCACTTTGCCGTTACTGTACACCACGCGGTGGCACGGGATAGTATCGTCGTAGTTGTGCGCCATCAGGGTGCCCACGGCCCGGGCGGCGCGCGGGTTGCCGGCGCGGCGAGCGACCTCTTTATACGTCATCGTTTTGCCGCGCGGAATACGCGCCACTACTTTGTAGACCCTTTCAGAAAAGCGGCTTTGTTTTGCCTTTTTCATACCCTTGTAATACCACACCAACGGCTTTGCGGTAGCGGCAGTAGTCGCAGTCCTCGCCGGCCGGCGGAAGTGCCTCTCCGTCGAGGGTCTTCTTTAACGCCACCAAGGTGCCGTCCACCCAGTCTGTGGAGCCGGTATAGGGCACGAGTGTCAGATCAAAGTCGAGCCTGCCGTCGAACGCCTCGCGGTCTTTTGTCGCATTTGCATAAAACCAGTATCCGGTGTCCGAAACTTTAAAACCGTTTTGACGCAGCAGCCATTGGTAGATTTCCAGCTGGCGCTTGTAACTCTTGTGCCACTCTTCGTCCAGACTTTCGATACGGCCGTCTTTGCTGGTTGCCTTGTAGTCGATGATGATAAGCTCGCCCTCTTTATTAATCCAAATATCGTCAACGCCTCCGCGCACCGTAAGACCCGTTTCTTTATGCACGCACTTTACGCCGCGGCGGAGAGCGTCGCGCCACTCGTCCATCTGCGCGTGCGCCAGGGGTATGGCGTCGAGCCCGTACGCTTTGGCGAGCGGGTGCTGCGTGCCGTTGACGCGGTGCGTGTCCAGCTCTTTTTTAAGCAGTGCGTCCACCGCCGAGTTGAGATTAAAGGGGAATCCGGGCGGCCGCGCGACACCGAGCTTGTTGTCGATATAAAAACAGCGCGCACAGTCCATAAACAGCTCTATCTTGGAGCGCGAGAGCGTCCATTTGGAGCCGCCGTAGTTATAGTCCGGCTTGCGGTTGGGCTTGTAATACTGGCTCATCCCGCTATTTTAGCGCATGAGCGCATAATCCCCTATTCGTGGGTGGCGTTGTACGAGCCGCTAAAGCGGGTGCGCAACGAGTGCTCCACCCGGGCCAGCACGGAAAAGATAAAAACGCCGAGTATGGTGGCGCCGAGCGCCAATGTGTAGAAGCCGAACCCCGCCGCCATGCCGACACCGGCAACGACCCATATGCCGGAGGCGGTGGTCAACTCGCCCGGGTGCGCACCATGGAAGACCGCCAGCCCCGAGCCGATAAAGCCGATGCCGATGATTATCGAGCCCGCCAACTGGAGCGGATTGACCCCGATAAACTGCGCAATAAACTGCAGGCTGGCCAACGTCCCCATGCACACAAAGAGCGCGGAGCCGAGGGACACGAGCGCGTAGGTGCGCATGCCGGCGTGTTTGCCCGCAATGGAGCGCTCAAGACCCAGCAGCCCGCCGAGCACGGCGGCTATGATGAGGCGCGTGACAAACTCGCTTTCCACCCCCCTATTGTACCGCGGAGATTACTTGACCTCGAAGGTTACCCACACCACCTTGCCCCCCTCGGTGAGGAACTGGTCATCTTTAAGTGAGAACTTCCGGTCGCCGTTGTCCACCTGCCGTGCCGCAAGGTAGCTCCTGCCGGAGACGGTGCCGCGCAGCAACTCCACCGTGCCGCTCTGCCCTTCGGGGAAGAAGAGCGCCGCGCCGAGCGCGTTGCCCGGCGCGCCGTCTTTGTTTTCGTAGACAACGACCCAGGTCGGGGTCGAAACGACCGCTTTTTCTACCGCGACCGAAGTGCCCGGCCTCTGCGGGCTGGCGATAGTGAGCGCCGCGTCGGAGCCTATAACCGGCAGACCGGTAGTGTCTGCCGTAGTCGCCGCGTTTGTGTCCGCGGTAGTCGTTGCGGTACCCGTAGTCGCGCTGTCTGCCGGCGTGCGCCACGAGGAGTATCCCCACGCGATAAGCACGCCCGCCAACACCCCAACGACCACCATGCTCACATATTTGGAAGTAGTGCCTCCGGTAGCACTCTTTGCCGCCGCGGCTGGCGCGGCCTTTTGCGGTGCTACCGGCTTTTGTACCGGCGCGTTTGCTACCGGCGTCGACCACGACAATCCTGCCTGTGTCCGTCCCCCTTCATTCTTTTCCTGCATACGGTTGTACTGTATTAAATAATATATAAAATAGCCCGCCGCCTAACACCCCCTATTCTATATGCTTGGCGGGGACGCACAAGGAGCCCACCTCCTCCAGCACGCGGTCGGCCTTGCCGCCGGACAGCCCCGTTGCGGCGAGCGCGCGGGTATTCTTGGTTATGTCGGTACACAACACTATTTTTTGGCTCAATAAAGCCATCTTTTCGCGCCTGCCCAGCGTAGTGAGCGCGGTAATAGGGTACAACCCTACCGCGTCGATGCGCTCTTGGAGCGTCCGGCCGCGCGGCTCCTCCCAACTAAGGAGCTCGAGTCCCGCGCACGAGGCATACTCCAGAGCCCGGCTCGTAAACTTGGTGTTGGTAACCACCATGCCCCGTATATTGCCCGGGTTGTCGGAGTGCAGTCGCGCCAAATCTTCAACCCGCGCCTGCACGTATAAAACAGTTTTGAGGTCGGTCTTAAAACCCGCGGCGTTGTGGAACTTGGCCTCGACATAGGTGGTGATGCCACCCTTTTGCAGTACGACGTCCACCTCGTGCTCGACGCACTTGCCCCGCACTATTTGGTCGGTCTTTGCGGCGTAGCCCTCGGCGCGGAAGAGCTCCGCCAAGTACGCTTCAAAGGGGAAGCCCGACGGCCCGAACTCCAACAACGCGCGCTTAAGGCTGTACCGCGCGGCGACCCCGCGGCGCGCGTCGCGTAGCTTGGCAAAAGCGCGCCGGTATATCTCGTGCGTCGTCGTGCCAGAGACAAGCGACGCCTCCACCGCGCGGGCGATGTCGCGGGCCAACCCGTGTTCCGCTCCGGCGCGCATCAGCGACGCGACCAGCTTTTCCGGGTTAAACGGTTCTTCAGTGCCGTCTGCTTTGGCGACGAGCACGGACATCGGGTTACTTCTTTTTCGGCTCTATAAGCGTAAAGTCTACCGGCTTTCCGTTGAGCGTCACCGCGCCGAAGGTCACTTTTGTTTTGATCGCCGGAGTAAAGGAGATAGAGAACGGCTGCTCGACCGGCGAGGCATCCGCGCAAGCGGGGTCGCTGGTGATGACCCGCAAGGCGAGCGTGATGGTGACCGGGTCCGACCCGGAGCTGACGATGCCGGTAGCAAGCGTGTTACAGGCCGGCAGCATAATCTTGCCGGAGTAGGAGTTGGTCATGCCGTCGACGGCGTAGGCAACCTCGAGCGGACCGGGAGGAATGTAGGCGGCCTCGACTACAGGAGTTGCTCCTGGGGTTACGGCGTTTGGAGTAGCGGGACCGCCGAAGATCAGCGCGACCCACATCACCACAAACAGCGCGCCGAGCAATCCCACTATCGCCCAGAGATTTTTCTGCTCCATATCGAAAGTATATACCCCTGGACGCAACTCTTTATTAGTTATCAACAGTATCTGCCACTCCGCCGCCGAGGCACCGCTCCCCCCGATACAGCACCAGCGACTGCCCCGCCGGCACGTAGTGCGGCTCCAGCAGTGTAACCATAGCTCCGCGCAGCTGTGCCGGTATCAGTTTCTGCCGGTACCTAAAGCGCGCCGTGCACGGGCCGTCCCCGGCCGGGCCTATCCAATTAACGTCAGCCAAGCGTACGGTGGTGTCCGCCGTGTCCGGAACTTTTTTGGTCGAAACGGTAATAGTGTTGCGCCCGGCATCTTTTGCCACCACAAAATGCGGCAAGGTGTCGGGGTCTTGCGCGTGCAGTACAAACCCGTGCCGCTGGCCGAGCGTATACGCCTGCACGCCCTCGTGTGTGCCCACCTCCTCCCCTGCCTCGTCGAGCACTTTGCCCGGCACCAGTGTGAGCTCGCGGCGCAGCATATCGTCCATCGAAATAGGACCGAGGAAGCAGAGGCCTTGGCTGTCTTTGCGCGCGGCGTTCGGCAAGCCGAAACGCAGCGCAAGCGCGCGGACCTCGGGTTTGCGCAAGCGCCCGACGGGAAACATTGTTTTACGCAGCGCTGTTTCACCGACCGCCCACAGAAAATAGGATTGGTCTTTCTCGGTGTCGGTCGCAGTGTGGAGCAAAACCTGTTCAGAAAAATGGTCTGGTTGAGGCGTAGCCGACCCGAGGACCTTTTTCTGGGCAGGTTTTGCCGAAACTATCCTTGCATAATGCCCCGTTGCGACAAAATCCGCGCCCTGCGACATACACCAGTCAAAAAATAAACCAAATTTAATCTCTTTATTGCACAGGGTGTCCGGATTAGGAGTCCTCCCGCGGGAAAACTCGGCGATAGACATATCAAACACGCGCTTTTGGTACTCCTGCGACAAATCAATTTCTTTAAACGGTATACGCAAGTGCGCCGCCACGCGCATGGCGTCGAGCTTGTCCTGCCCTGCCGTACAAGGGTAGCCCGGCAGTGCAATTCGTATAAAAACTCCGGTTACCTCGTATCCCTCTTGTTGCAGCAAAGCGGCCGAAACGGCCGAGTCCACCCCGCCGGACAGCCCGACAAACACCTTCCCCTTCTTTTTACTTTTCCAAAACATATTGTTTAATTTAGTAGGTCTGACCTACTGTGATTCAGTATCAACAGTATTCAGTTGCTCTAGTTTATAGAGCAACAACTCTTTAGCAAAGCTTTTCAATTTTTGTGGAGTGTCAAAAACTTCTCCAAAAATATCTTTATCTACAATAAGAGAAGCTTTTTCTTGAGCATAATCTCCTAGGCTACAAAGGGGGTGCTTGCTCGCCCATGCATATGCAGTATCAAAATGTTTAATTGCATTCTTAAGGCCGCCCGGATATAGCTCAAAAGGATTTTTAACCATTACATATACTGCAAGTAACCGCAGGTATTCGTCGCCTCGCGTGTTTGCTGTGCGACCCTTGTAGGAACCTTGAAAGATGCTGCCCTTCTCGTCATATTTTTTATTGAAGTGCATACTCATACTGCCACACAGTTGTTGCATAAATTTTGATATGCCGCCCTCAATCAGCTCCTTAAGCACAAGATGGAAATGATTTGGCATCAGTGACCAAGCTAGAATTTTTACAAGTGGTTCTTGTGGAGGCCAATGGTCCGGTCTTCCAAACTCTCCTAGACCAGAAGTGTTTGATTCCCAAAAATAATCCCGGTACTGATCATTAGCGTAGTAGAGAAGCCGGACAAAACGTCGTTTGTCCGCAATATCTCTTACAATGGGCAAGCCACGAGTCCCACGTTTTGTAACATGGACAAAAGAATCTAAGCTGTGTGGCTCAACTCGCATACTAGTAGGTCTGACCTACTAAATTGTACCACGAAAAGAAAAACTCGCCACCTTATTCGTGGCGAGAAACTTACTTCAGCTATTCAAGAGCGAATAATTTTCGATAAAGTTCAGCATACTTTTCGCCCTTGGGAGAAAGCGTATATGTCCGGGATGGACGACCTTTGGCTTCTTTTCCGCCATGCTGTTCTTGTACTAAAAACATATTCCTCTCAGTCAAACGACTGAGTATAGCGTAGACGGTTGGTGGGCGTCCGCTTTTGAGCTTTTTTACAAGTTCTTTCGTCGTGATGCCGGTCTCATCGCCTATTACAAGGAGCACACGCGCGACCATGTCGGAAAGTAGTATCTTTGCCATAACACCACCCCTAAGTGTTTGATTCGTCTGGCAGGAGTCTACAGAGACGACAAACTAATGTCAATTTTTTTAGTCGAGGTATTTATTTTTGTTGACCAGATGCTGCGCATAGGTGACAGCATAATGGAAGTTGCCCTGTTTGTCAGAGAGGAAGAAAACGTATTTTGACTTGATGGGTGTCGCGGCGGCGAGGATAGAATCCAGGCCCGGGTTGCCGATGGGCCCGGGCGGCAGGCCTTTGTACTTGTAGGTGTTGTACGGCGAGTCCACCGCAAGGTCCTCGCGCGTCAGCTCAAAAGTGTTTTTGCCGATAATGTAGGGGAAGACGGCGTCCACCTGCAGAGGCATCCCGACATCGATGCGGTGCCACAGCACGCCCGCTATTTGTTGGCGGTCCTTGATTTTAGAAGCCTCCTTTTCCAATATCGAGGCCATGGTCAAAATTTCGTCCTGCGTGCGGCCGGACTTTTTAATCGCGTCCTGCGCTTTGAGCATCTTTACGCGGAAATTATTTTCGAACACGCCCAGTATGGCCTCCACCGGCTGCCCCGGCCGGAAAAAGTACGTATCGGGGAACAGGTACCCCTCTCGCGCGCGCTCCACAAACTGCCGGTAGCTAAACTCGGGCACCTTCGACAAAATGAGTTTGCCCGTCTGCACAACGGTCAAGCCCTCGGGGATAGTCACGCGCACGGCGGAGGTCTCGAAGTCACCGTGGAGGAGCCGCATGGCGACCCACACCAGGTTTTCCTGGCGGGAAAAGAAGTACTGTCCGGCCGGAATGCGCTTGTCATCGCCGAGCAGCCGCACCGTATACTCAAAGAGCCGCGCGTTGCCGACGACGCCACGCTCCTCAAAGGTGCGCGCTATTTCCTTAAGCGGCGTCCCTTCTCTCACGTCGAGATACGCTCCCGCGGGGAACCCCGCCGGCGCGGAAAAAAACACCACAAAGAGTATGTAGACAATGCCGCCCCACGCGACAAAGTTGATGACAAAGCGCTCGGCCGCATCGCGCCGCCCGTACCAGGCGGCGACGCGGTTAATAAGCGGAGCAAACGTGGGGAAATGATGATGCCAATGCATATTAGACGGGGGCCTCCGCCTCGCCGACCGGCAGGTTGGGCGGAGCGGCGGAGCGGCGGCTCGGCACGCGCTCGAGCGCCGGCGTTTTGACCGACGAGTTGGGGAAGTGCCAGATGGACGCCAGCTCCTCGGTGGTCATGCACACCGGCACCTGGTCGTACGGCACATAAAAGTAGGCCCGGTGCTTGTACCAAAAAAACATTTTTTTG
>Ga0209542_10020932_pt1 | contig 10299 bp, 20 predicted proteins | sample RifCSPhighO2_01_FD_184028 | JGI IMG/M metagenome (GOLD analysis project Ga0209542, IMG submission 184028) | Soil microbial communities from Rifle, Colorado - Rifle CSP2_plank highO2_0.1 (SPAdes) (version 2) | ecosystem: Environmental > Terrestrial > Deep subsurface > Rock core/Sediment ...
TCGGATGTAAAATCGCGCTCGTTTCATCAGCCCCACTAGGCTCAACATACTTAATTTCCCCAGGAATAACCTGCTCAAACTTCATGTAAGAAACTTCCTTCATCCAGCTTTTTAACCCTTTACTTCCACTCAAGAATTAACACCCTTAGTCTGTTAAACGATTACGAAATTCCCTTAATTTTCTATAATTCTCTTCTTCTCTTTTTGCGCATTTCCTCATTCGCGATAGAAAATAGCCACCAACCAACAATCCTGCAGCCGCAATTGTCGCCCCCTTGCCCACATTTCCATTATAGGATACGGCCATGCCTGCTGCAACAGCCCCGATACTAGGAATAAGCAGCGCAAGATAACCTAATCTAAAAGTATTTCTATCATGTCTTTCTCTTTCTTCAATATTACCAATAATCTTCTCCAAGTCAGATTTAGTCAACAAATCCATAAACATAGCGTCATAAATAGCTTTATATTTCTTTCCATAAATCAGTTTCACCAGTCAATACTCAAAATTTCCCGCAACATATATAAACTAAAAACCGAATACTTTCACATGCCTCAAATCTCAAAACAAAAGAAAGACAAAATAGCAGAGCAAATCCTGCATCATTTATTCTCAACATCTCCCTCCCCGCAGTTTACAGCATCAATAGCCGAATCCATTGCAAGAGACGAAGAATTCATAAAAGCCATGCTCCAAGACCTAAAAATCAAAAACCTCGTCTCTGAAATCAACAAAAACCCCTCGGGAATAGAATATACAAGAAGACAAAGATGGCTTCTCTCCCCACAAGCCTTCGACGCCTACAAAAAACAGCAATCTCAATCCCAACAGGCTATCTAGTACCCAAATCTTCTCTCATATTCTGGATGGCTAAACCATTCCAAAATAACAGAAACAATTTCAATATTTGTCGGGGTAGTTATCCAATAGAGTAATCTCCAACCATCTGGCAAATCATATTTCCAAAGGTTTTTCACACCATATTTCTGGATGTAGACTTGCGGAATCAGTCTCTTTGGGATAGGGGTGCTGCAAAAAGCATTCCTCCTAATATCCTCTATCGCTCTTTTTATATATCTTTTAATTTCATCATTTTCACCCAATTCGTGAAACTCTTTCTCTAATTTATCATCGGCAAAAACAACTTTAGATGGCCTTATTATTCTCATATTTCAATAGATTTCCTTTTAGCAAACCTCTTTCCCGCTTCCGGACTCCAAATATAAACCAGCACACCATTGTCCGCAAGGGCTACTTTATTCACACTCTGTAAATAATCAATCACAACAAGATACGTCTGCCACATAACCTTTCTAGGCAGCCTCTTCCATATTTCCGTCCTGTTAAACTCTCCAGAATGCTTCTCAATAGTCTTTTCAACCATTAAAACCGTTCCCAAAGTAGGTGCTCTCGCAAACGGGCTCCTCTCAATCTCTCTCTGCATATACATCCATATATCAATTGATATATAAATCTTTTGCTCAATAAAGATTAATAACAACAACCCTTATAATCTTCAACTTTTAAAAGTTGAATGAGTTAAAGATTTGTATACAAATCTTTATAATTATCAACAAAATAAGACAAATATGGACTATATGGCAATTCATCCAAGAGATCTAGAAATTTTAAATCCTTTAGAACTATCTTGCATTGCTATGCACGCACAGAAGATGAGTTCCAAAGATAACCTGCCTCTTAGGCAATGCTACGACCGTCTTTTCAAATATCATATAGATAAAAAAGTTATCAGAAAAAAGACCGATGGCGAAGGGGATCTACAATTTATTAAAAATGCCCCAGATCCAGATACTCGTATGATAGTGCCCTCACCAGATACGATAAACTAAAATGACAGACCCAATCAAACAAGCATTCACAAGAGCAAAACAAGACATACAAATGCTAAAAGACTTAATTCTAGACCTCCGGCAGGAAATCCAAGATATTAAAACGAGTTTGGCAAAGCAGGCAATCGTCCAATTAGACCAAGAAGCCCAGCAATCAAGCCAACAAACCAACAGACAGACACATTCTCCAACACAAATACCATCAGAAAACCAAGAAAACCAAGCAAACCAACACATAAACCCGTCAGAAAGCCCAACACATCAAGCCAGTCCAACACAAAATTGGCCTTTAGAAGCCTCAAAAAGCCCAATTTCTAAGTTTTCCACTGGAAATGGGGGGGTTCCAACAGACAGACAGACAAACCAACAGACAGACAGACACACCGCAAACAACCCTCAAAAGTTCGCTTTAACACAAAAGCCCTCTTTAAACCCCAAAATCAACAGTCTAGAGAAAGTAGCAGAAGTCATTAACTCTCTCGATGATATAAAACGCGATCTTAGAACACAATTCAAGCGTCTTTCAAAGCAGGAAATGCTTGTTTTCTCAACAATTTATCAATTAGAAGAACAAGGTTTTATCGTCGATTATTCCCTTTTGGCTCAAAAACTATCCCTTTCAGAAAGCTCCATAAGAGATTACACGCAAAAAATTATTAAAAAGCAAGCTCCATTGCAAAAAACTAAGGAAAATAACAAGAAAATCTACCTCTCAATCTTGCCAGAACTAAAGAAACTAGCTTCACTTCAAACAATTCTAGCCCTTAGAGAAATATAAAGCATTCGCTAACCCGATTAACTATTAAATAAAGTTCCAACTAGCTTTCCTAAGCAAAATTCTTCATTCAAAAGTTCGCTTTAAACCATTTAGGCACTACATCAAAGCAGAATTTTGCCCCTCACTCTTTAAATTTTCCTTCTGCCTCTCACTTTTTTAGCAAAATAAATCTACAACAAAAACTCACTTTGCTCAATCCGATTATCAATCCCTAGAAACTCTTTACTTTCTTCATCTTTTTCAATAAAATACCTTTCCACAACTCTCACTTTTCTAAAATCACGGTATCTAAAATCAAAAAATTCTCCAAAAGTTCGTCTAATCATCCAATCTCACCTATTTCCAACCCTCACTTTCGCATATTTTTGCAATTTATCCTTCAAATGGTTAGGCACAAATACCCTCTTTTTCCCATTTTTCTCAATTACCTCTTCAATCAGACCCTCACTTTTCTGTTTTATCGCATTTATTTGCCCCCTTATTGTAGCTCTCTCCTTTCCAAGTAGCCTAGCCAGATCTTCATAACTCAACTTCATTCCTCCATCCGCATTCATTAAAGTAAAAACAAGCAGCCTTTCATTACTGCTTAATCCTTGCAAAATATTATAAAAATTGCCTGTTTGAACAGCTGTTTGAACAGACTTAACAACACCATCAACAGCTGTTTGTTTGTCTAAAACAGGCAATTTCTTAAACACCTGTTTGTTTTCAGCCGTCTGTTCAAGTCCATCAACTCTCTCATGCAAATGCCCCAGCGTAGCTTTTATCGTCGCCAAATCATCTTTCAGCAAAGAAATAACTTCCGCATGCTGTTTATCCTTAGAATGAAGGTGTTTAAGCCACTTTCCAATCTTATTTACATCCTCTTTGACAACAGAAAATCCTTTTCTAGTTTCTTTCTCTAAATTATTATCCCTCTTTCCAAAAATCCACCCCAACATAATATTATATCAACACCCATACTATATAAATATTGCGTCTTTAAGCCCTATAAAGCCCAATCCAACACACCATTTCCAGCATGCTCAACACACTCATCACCTAGCAAAAAATCCACCCCAACACCCCAAAGTGCATTTTAAACAGCTGTTTAAACACCCTTAAACACCTGTTTATCGTCGTAAAATATCCCATAATCCTCCAGCAAACCCTAAACAACCACCCAACAACCTACAAAACACCCAAGCACAAAATTTCCCCAAAAAATTAATTAAAATTACCAAACCGTGCCCTAGTCCAAGAAAAACAGCCATAATAAGTGTGAGGCGCGAAGCGCCGAACGCCGCCGACAACGTCAGTTTCGGCGGTACTGAGAATTCTCTGAATTCTCTCCACGCCCGGTATCAATATTTTAAATCAAATCGAGAAACATATTTAAACCCACAATCCCTAAAATAAATACTAGGAGGAAAAAATGCCAAGTGTATCATTAACAATCGCTTCAGGAGTTTTATCAATAGTTATCGGCTTTTTAATCTTGGTCTGGCCTAAACTTATAAGACTAGGACTAGGAATATATCTGATAATCATTGGAATTTTACAGCTCTTATAGCTAAAACCTCTTAGCGTCGATAAAAGTGTAAAGCCAACGTAAAAAGTAAAATGACTTTTAAGAAAGAGTTCAAAAAACAGTTTAGATTCGCAATAACCGCGGCAGTCGGCTTCTTAATTGCATTCGCCTGGCGAGATGTAATCTTCAACTCCTCTCTAGCCCTTATACAAAACCTAACCCAAATCACAAACCTCTCTCTTTCAATCCTTCTGACAGCCGTTTTCCTAACTATAGTCGGCGTTGCAATAATCTTTTTAACCTCTAAGCTTTTGAAAGATTGATGGAGCAAGAAGAAAAGACGAGGCTTATCAACTCTTGGAGATATCTCGCGGGCGAGTATCATAGACTCCTAAACAATACTAACCCAATAGCAAGGCTAAACGCAGCTCATTTTCTAGAAGTCCACGAAGCCGAAGACGAAAGAATCCAGCATTCTTTAGACTCTATAGAACAAGAAGGTATTATGACATTTCTAGAGAGGAGATATCAAATTCATAAGAATATAATAAATAAAATCTATAAACTGGCACCCAATAAACACCAACAAACTGACTTAGATCTTCGAGATCCAGAAAACCTAACAGAAGACAACTTTGAAAAATTGGAATCTCAAAGAAAAAACCTGCAAACTAGGGAAGAATCAGCAAAGGGGAACGCCCTAGGAGACGCGATTTCAGCCCGTTATAACTTTCTAAACAGATACTACCTTCTTGTGCAAGAGTACAATAAACAAAATTTCGATTTTAAGCAAGATTTAGAAGACGAAATCCACGAAGAACTCTCAGATCTAGAACTAAAGTTTATGCCCGATGCATATCAAGATGACCTTAGCTAAACCTTTTAATCACAAACAAAAACCTTCAGCATACGTAAATCCCATAAAACCAAACCAAAAATCAATAAAAATTAGCAAAAAACTGCCAAAATAGATGCCCGAAATCACAATAATGTTTAAATAATTAGCAAATAATTCACTAATATGAAACCAATATTGTTAGAAAGCGCAAACGAGCTACAAAAAGAAGATAGGCTCTATTTACGCGATGATTTTTAGGCCTTCCATTTTCTTAATCCCACGCCAATAGGCGATGATAGAATTTCATACGAGTTTCCCCATGGAGGTGTCGGAGCAATTGATGTAGCCGACGCACTTATATTAAGGCAAAATCGTAATGGGTTACAAGTTTTATTAGGAAAAAGAGCATACAACACATACAACCATTCTCCAAATGTCCCTTCCCGCACAGGCGCGGGTTCCGATGTTGCAGTTTTGCGCGGGTTGCTACAGCCCTCTCGCTAAACCTTTCAATCATCACGCAAATCCTCTCGCCCTCGTTAAATTAACAAAATAGCCAAATACTATCATAGTTTTCTACCCCATCGTTATCATCCCCAAACGGGGCGTCAGGTCGGGGGCAGCAAGATTTAAATACGCATTCTAAGTTAGATTTTTATGGCAGAAACTGCAATTGGTATAAGAAAAGCTAAAGATTTTTCTCGTTCAAAACCAAGATATGTAGTTGGAGAATTCAGCGGCCATTTCACGGATTTCATAGGCGAGGAATTTTATCCCGCGGACATAAAACCAATAGAAGGACATTATTTGATTATTCATTACTCTCCCTTAGGCGGGGGAATGGATGGTTGGGACTCTGAAGAAGAATTTGTGGGCATTGCCCATACTAAAAAGGAACTTTCAAAAAAGACTTTGAAATGTGCTTTAGATTATGCTAAATATTTGGGTGCAAAGAGGAATTTACCAGTAATAAATATAACTAGAAGATATAGAGAAGGTAACTTAGTCCAAGTAGCTAGTCAATCAGAAGACGAATTGGCATTTTAACCCTCAATCCTTCGCCTAATAACCATTAACGGAACGTTTCAGAGACCTACCTTTTCGCCTTTTTCCGCGTCTTTCTAGGGGTAGTAATGTTTAAATATGCACCCAAAGTCATAATTTTATGATTAAGAATATGTTAAGAGAAGGGTACGGCTATAATCTTAGAGAAAGAGGTAATATTTATGCAGGCGCAGCACTGGGCGCATTAATTCCCGCCGCACTTATTTATGCAGGAGTTAGGCAAAGCCTACCCGATGGAGGTGCAATTCTATTGTCAGCATCTCTGATAGCAAGTATACCCTTTTCTTTTGCCGGTCTATTTCTTGGCGCAAAAATAGGCGTAGATGTCGCGGATAAGATACAGAACAAACGATTTCGCGAGTCTCAACTAGCTCAAAAAACAGCTTAAATCCCTCGTGCTGAAACTTTCAATCAACTCCCAAAACCTTCCCGCACTTCCCCTAATCTAAAACTCCAAACCCCATCAAAACTAATCTCGCCCCCCAACACAAAAAGAATATTAACTATCTGCGCTTCTTGCAAGAATGAACCGCGAGCCTTATCCAATTGAGAAAGCCAAAAAGCTCATTCAGAAATATTCTAAAGGAGAGATAAAAGTAAGCAAGCACTATCTGGAATATTTAAGTAGAGGAAAGCGAGAAATTAACGAAGAAGAAATAAAACGCGCCCTTCTAGCAAATGATTTTTATTTCGCTGAAAAACAGCTTAAAGAAGGAGAAGAGAGGTATAAGCTAGTTTACAGGCTAAGCAATAAATATGATTTAGTAATTGTGGTCGTTGAAGAGCAACCCCAAACTTTAAAAGTTGTGACTGCTTATAAAACAAGTAAGAAGGTAAAAGAAAAATGGCAGAAGGATTCGAAGTTAGTTACGAGAAAATAGACGACATTTTATATGTCGGAAAGAAAGGAAAAGTCAAGTTTAGTGTAGATGTATCTCTCCCTTCTGGCGATTTAATCGTAGACATTGGCTTTGACGGATATGTAAAGGGGATAGAAATAATGAACGCTTCTGATTTCTTCTCTCTAAAAAGAGAAGAACTTGCAAAAATCAAGCACGGAAAGCTAAATATAGTTTATGGCCCATCTTATGTCGCTGTTTCCATATCACTAGAAGGCCTAAGACAGCCAATTTCTAGCAGCGTCGTTGTTCCATACAGCAAGAAATTGGCAATCGCTGCCTGAATCTAAAATCCATGATGCTTTGCAAGCCCCCTCTTTACTAATCTATCCAATTCTTCAACATCCTTTTTAGTAAACTTGCTTTTTTTCGCAATAGCTTCAGCAATTCCTATCTTCCTCAAATGTTCTTGCAGAGCACCCCTTATCACCGCACTCCAATTTACTTCTTTATGCCTTTTTAGCTCTTCTTTCAAATCATGCGTCAAAGTCACAGTTACGTTTTCCATATGTGTATTAATGTGTAGACACATATTTAAACCTTTCCTCAATCACCCCCAAACCTTCCCGCACAACCCAAACCTCTAGCCTACCCAAGTAATTCTAAAAAGTCGCGAGGTTCAAGAACCTTAATTCCCCTAAATTCCCCGATCCTTAACAAATGTTTGTCCTGGCTTACAATAAAATCTGCCTTTCCTGCTACAGCTGATTCTATAAACTTATTATCATCTGGATCATCCCTCACAATATTTACTCTCTCATTGGGCTCAATAACTCTAGCGCCCCAAAGCAAGATATTAAGCCAAAGCAGAATTCCTCTAGGCGGCAGCGGAACTCTAAAATTCATAAGCGTTTTTATTATCTCTTCTATTATTTCTGTTGAAGAAATAAGCTCAAATTTTCCATCCGCCCAGTAAAATAATATTCTTTCTGAGTCTCCAGACCAGAATATGCCTGAAATAAAGATATTCGTGTCCAGAACAACCCTCATTTTTTCTAGATGTTATTTATTTCTTGCTTTTCTAATCGCATCCCACATATCTTGTTTAGTTAGGCGATGTTTCTTTGCAAAAGCGTGAGTTTTTCTCGTTAACTCGCGAAACTCTTCTTTCGTCGGGGCCTTCAATCTTTTTAGAATTATGGAATCTCCCTGTTCAATAACAATAAACTTTTCTCCTTTGCCTAGCTTGAGATGCTCTCTAAATGCCTGTGGGATTACTATTTGCCCCCTTTCTCCTAATCTAGTAACTTCAAATTCCATAATCATACTAATATGATTATCATATTTAAATGTTTCGTCTTTCAATCAACCCCTAAACATTCCCCCGCACGCAACCCAAATAACCTCTAACTAACTTCCATCCAGCTTCCTTTTCCTCTTAGCTATTTCTTCCTCTCTCTGCTCAACTTCTTTTTCCCAATATCTCTTTAGATAATCTCTATTACCTTGATAATTAGCAATTTTCTGCTTATGTTCATCTATATTTTCCTTTAAACTCGCAATTGATTTTTTCAACTTTTTCTTGCTAGCCATCTTTCCTCATCTTTTAATTTTTTAACAATATAGTTATAGAGACTTTCAGCCTCTCTAATTGGAAGCTCTTCGAGGTCTTTTTTGCGATCTTCTTTTACTCTAAGGTATCCTTCATAAGCTTTCAAAGAGCTAGCTATTCTCTTGATGAGAGCAAGAAGGCCTTTAGTGCTCCATAGCTTGTTTTTTCTGATGCAATCAACAATGTATCTTTCTCTTAATCTCAAAACAAGAGAATATGCAGTAGCATCAGAACAATTGGATGGCCAATCTCTATCCAAATCAATTGATTTTCTATTTATTTTCATTGCAGACTTAGCTAATTCTATCGCCCAATGCAAATTCTTCTTTGTTAATGGATACTTTCTATAATTATCGATTAATTCATTATTCATAATAGATTTAGCTTCTCTCAGCATAGGGATTATGGGAAACGCGCTGTTTTCAAGTGCTTTTTCTACTTTCCCTTTGGGAATAAATATAATTTCATATTTTCCTTGCTTTATTTTTTTATTCACATCGTCAGTTATTACTAGAACATCTACATCACTCCTATCTGTTTGCTCGCCCCGCGCATAACTGCCAACAAGATAAATTCCCTGAATGTCATCCAAATACGGCTCAAGAAGCTCCAAAACATCTCTCTTAATATTAAGTGGCTTTTCAACTAGCTCTACTCTGGCTTTTCCATTAAGCCATTCTTTAGGCAGGATTACTCCCGCAGAATTTCCTACCCTTACAATTGGCCTCATTAGTTCCATGTTATAACAATGTTATAACATTATTTAAACCTTTCCACAATAAGCCCCTAAAACCTTCTCCGCCCCCCAATTAACTAAAAGCAGCTAAAAGACCCGCGGCTTTAGCGCGCTCGCCGCGCTCTTCATATATGGCGTGCAAACGATGCCCGTAACACTCTAAAAAGCACATTCTTTCTTCTAGCAATCTCTCGCCCGCCTTCGCTTCTTCCTTTCGTATTCGTTGTCTGTCCTATTTTATACCGTCAAGACACAAGATGATATCTTCAATTACCTCTTCATTATTATCGTGTAAAAGCTCACGATAACCCTTAATTATTTCTTCAACACAACCATCAAACTTATAGCCCAAGATATTTACGTCAAATTCATGATAATCTTCATCTTCCCAAACCATAAAAAAACAAATAAAGGCAAGCTTATCAACTTTATTGGGATTTAATGCTATAATTTTCAGCAGATCAAATCTTTCTTACGTATCCTCTTTTCTCTGGCGTCTTAAATCGGGCAACATTTCTGCTGGCAGAATTTCTTTGTAAATAAGGGCTATTTGTGGGGATTTCTCCTAAAAAACCATCAGGAATATTAACAATAAAGCCCTGATTTTCTTTCTCAAATTTTTTTGCTTCATCTGCTAATATTTGCCTCAATTTGTTTTCTACTTCGCCCCGATTTTCAACACGACCAATTAGCTTACCAGACCCACTTCTAGGGGCATATCTAACATAAAATAAACTAAATCCTCCCTCTCTGTAAGTTTCTACATGCACATGCCTTTTGCCATCTTTTCCCACAAGACGATAGCCAAAACTAGAATCTTTACTCTTGCCATATCGAAATTTCTCTAATTCTAATGTTTCTTTTTCCATAGAAAACCCATTTAAAGAACCTATTTAATCATTTATATGTCAAAAAGCACATATGTTTTTTGAGCATGCTCAAGAACCAGACAGGCCATACATTTTAGCGCAGGGTTCTTGACGTCCTAGATTAATTATACCAACAAAGCCACTTCTTATCTCCAGTCGTTGGCTCAATTTGCTCAAATAAGTATTCACACTTTCCACCCT
>Ga0209542_10020933_pt1 | contig 10299 bp, 7 predicted proteins | sample RifCSPhighO2_01_FD_184028 | JGI IMG/M metagenome (GOLD analysis project Ga0209542, IMG submission 184028) | Soil microbial communities from Rifle, Colorado - Rifle CSP2_plank highO2_0.1 (SPAdes) (version 2) | ecosystem: Environmental > Terrestrial > Deep subsurface > Rock core/Sediment ...
CACGCCGCCGAACGGGTGCAACGAGTTTTGTTGCACCCCGGGCTGGAAGTTAGGCGCGCAGCGCCGTAACCCACCAATGCATTTCGGCGGGTTACGCGCCAAAAAAACGGCGCTAACCCGCCCTACATTATTAAACCGGCGTCAGCCACTCGGCGTGCTGGTGGCTGCGGCCGTGCACCACGTCGAAATACAGGGCCTGGAGCTTCTCGGTGACCGGGCCGCGTTTGCCCGCGCCGATGGCGCGGCCGTCGAGCTCGCGGATCGGCGTTACCTCCGCGGCGGTGCCGGTGAAAAACGCTTCGTCGGCGATGTACACCTCGTCGCGCGTGATGCGCTTCTCGACCACCTTGATGCCGAGTTCATTGGCCAGATGCATGACGGTCATGCGGGTGATGCCGTCGAGCGCGGACGTGAGATCCGGCGTATACATCACGCCGTCGCGCACGATGAAAATATTCTCGCCGCTGCCCTCGGAAACATAACCTTCGGTATCGAGCAGCATCGCCTCGTCACATCCGGCGGACAGCGCCTCGCGCAAGGCCAGCATCGAATTCATGTAATTGCCGTTGGCCTTGGCGCGACACATGTTGATGTTCACGTGATGGCGGTTGAGCGACGCGGTGCGCACGCGGATGCCGTTGGCGATGCCGTCGTCACCCATATACGAACCCCAGGTCCAGGCCGCGACGATGACGTGCACCTTGAGCCCCTCGGCGCGCAGGCCCATGCCTTCGGCGCCGTAGAAACACATTGGCCGGATATAGCCGGACTCGAGTTTATTCTCGCGCACCGCGGCGCGCGTGGCTTCGTTGATCGTTTTCTTGTCGTACGGCATGGCCATGCCGAGGATATGCGCCGAGCGGAACAGGCGGTCGGTGTGCGCCTGCAAACGAAAGATCGCCGGACCCTTGGCGGTCTTGTACGCGCGCACGCCTTCGAATACGCCCATGCCGTAATGCAGGGTATGAGTCAGCACATGAGTGGTGGCCTCGCGCCACGGCACCAGCTTGCCGTCGTACCAGATGACACCGTCACGATCCGCCATCGACATTGAAATAATCTCCAGACAAAACCAGTAATAGACAGGATTTACAGGATTAACAGGATTTCAAACCAAAACCTATTTTTGTTTCTTGCCTTAATCCTGTAAATCCTGTTAATCCTGTCCAATTTTTAATCAAACACTTCCTTCCAAACCTCTCGCACTCTTTCCGGCCGGTCGCCGAGTTCCGCGGCATCGGCGAGCGACCCGCGCTCCATCAGCTTCAGTCGATGCTCCACGGAAAGGTAGCGGCGGTAAGCCTCCGTCAGCAGCCGCGCCCGCTCCGATTCCAGCAGACCCTCTGCCTTGAGGGCTTCCAGGATATGGATATTCTCCGTATGGCGGGTCAGTCCGGGATGTTCGTGCGCCCACCGCAGGACCCAGTATTGCACCATAAATTCGATATCGACGATACCACCCGGGTCGTGCTTGACGTCCGTCTGCCCGGCAGCATGCGGCGGTTGCGCGGCGGCCATCTTTTCCCGCATCTCGCGCACCTCGGCCTTGAGCTTCGCGGGTTCGCGCGGCAGACACAGGATTTCCTCGCGGACTTTGGCAAAGTCCCGCGCCAACACCGGGCTGCCGGCCACCGGGCGCGCCCGCGCCAGGGCCTGGTGCTCCCAGGTCCAGGCGTGGCGGCGCTGATAATCGCGGAAGGCCGCGAGGCTGGTCACTAGCGGCCCGCTCTTGCCGCTCGGCCGCAGGCGCATGTCCACCGCATAAAGAATGCCGCCCGGGGTGCGGGTGGTGAGGATGTGGATCAGCCGCTGGCCCAGGCGGGCAAAGAACGCTTCGTTGGGTAACGGCCGCGAGCCGTGGGTGGAACCTTCCTCGCATCCTTCGTAAAGAAAAATCATGTCGAGGTCGGACCCGTAACCGAGTTCCCGGCTTCCCAATTTGCCGTAACCGATGACGGCGAAACCGGGGGGTGTTTCCCGGTCCGGGCAAGCCGGCGCGCCATGCCGGCGTTCGAGATCGCGCGTCGCGAGCTCGAGTCCCGCCACGATCACACTCTCCGCCACCGTGGCGAGCGCGGCGCCGGTCTGCTCGGGCGCAAGGCCCGGGCCGATGTCCGACGCCGCCACGCGCAGCACATGACCGTGACGAAACTCGCGCAGCACTTCCATCTGCAGTTCGAGATCCTCCTCGGGGATATGCGCCAGGCGTTGCCGCAGTTCATCCTGCAGCGTGTCCGGTGTCGGCAATTCGTACAGCGTCGGGTCGAGCAGTTCATCGAGCAGTATCGGGTGCTGCGCGATCCAGTGGGCGATCCACGGGCTGGCGCTCCCGAGCCGCACGAGCTGGGTGAGCACCTGCGGGTTTTCGCTCATGAGCGCGAAATAGACGGTGCGCCGGCCGATCGCCTCAAGCAGATGCACCAGCCGCTGCAAGGTCGTCAGGGGATCGTCGCTCGCCGCAGCCGCCTTGAGCACCAGCGGTGCCACCCGGTCCATGCGCGCGCGGGCGCCGGTGGAAAACGCGCTGACCATCGGCCCCTCGCGCAGGGCATTCACCAGATTCAGCGCCTCCTCCGGCTGGGTATAACCGCTGTCGCGCAAAACCTTTTTCGCGGCCTCGGCATCCATCATTCCTTGCCATACCGCCGCCAGCCCGCCGGGGTCGTGACCCTCAGCCGGCTCGGCCCCGGTATGGAAAAGCTGCGTGAAATGCCGATGCACCCCGTCGCGCTGCCGTTCGAGTTCATCCGCGAACGTCTTGAGGTCGGCGAAGCCGCTCGCGAAAGCCAGCTGCATTTGTGACGTCGCATCGGCCGGCAACGATTGGGTCTGTTGATCGGCCGCCATCTGCAGACGATGTTCGACGTTGCGCAGAAAAATGTAGGCCTGCGTCAGCGCGGTCCCGGTCTCGGGGTTCAGATGTCCGGCGGCCACCAATCGCGGCAGCACGCTGAGCAGGCGGCGATCCTGTAGTTGCGGCTCGCGCCCGCCGCGAATGAGCTGCTGCGTCTGGGCGAGGAATTCGATCTCGCGGATACCGCCGCGTCCGAGCTTGATGTTACCGTGCATGCCCTTGCGCGCCATCTCGCGCTCGATCATCCCCTTCATGCTGCGAATCGATTCGATCGTTCCGTAATCGAGGTACTTGCGGTACACGAACGGCTTCAGTGTCTTCAGTAGTTCCGCGCCGGCCTCGCGATCGCCGGCAATCGCCCGCGCCTTGATGAAGGCATAACGCTCCCAGTCGCGCCCGTGCGTCTGGTAGTAGTACTCCATCGCCGCGAAGGAAAGCGCGAGGGGGCCGCTCGCGCCGTTCGGCCGCAGGCGCATGTCCACGCGGAACACGAATCCGTCGGCGGTGTTTTCGTTGAGCACGTTGATGAGCGACTGGCCGAGGCGGATGAAAAATTCGTGGTTGCTGAGGCGGCGCGCGCCTTGCGTTTCGCCGTCTTCCGGGTAGGCGAAAATGAGATCGATGTCGGAGGAAAAATTGAGTTCCTGCCCCCCGAGCTTGCCCAGGCCCAGTACCACCAACCGCTGCGGCGCGCCGTTTTGTTCGCCGCGCGGCGCGCCGTTTTTTTCCACCGCCCAGGCATGCAGCCTCGCGAGCGCGTCGTCGACACAGGCATCGGCGAATTCCGACAGCGATGCCATGGTTTCGTTGAGATCGGCCCAGCCGGCGAGGTCGCGCCAGGCAATGCGCACCATCTCGCGCCGGCGCAACTGGCGCAGCCGTGCCTTTAGTGCCGGTTCATCGGTGACATCGGCCAGCGCCTGGGTGACGCGCCGGACCAGCTCGCCCGACGGGTAGCAGCGTGAAAGATCGCCGGAGACGATGAGATCCTGCAGCAGCGCCGGTTGCTGCACGCAGCTGCGCGCGACAAAATCGCTGGCGGCGAATACCCGTGGCAGGGTCTCGAGCCATTTCTCCGGCGGGAGCGTTGCGAGCGACGGCGCCAGCTCCTGCCAGCGCGCGGATACTTGATGACGCAGCGGTTCGGGAACCGCCGTAAGCGCCGCATCGAACGGTTGTTGGGCGGAATCGGACATGCCGCCATGATACCCAAAGGGACCCCGGTTTACTCGCAACGCACCCGCATGGGAAATTTAATTTCCTCGTCAGCGTCTGACATGACTAATTTTGCTTCAATTGTCTCCAAGCGGCGATCAGCGCGTGCGCTGCTTGCTGCACGTCGTCGTTGCTCAACGGTAATCCGACCGACAGCCGCACCGCGCCTCGTGCCTGCGCCGGTGGCACGCTCATCGCCGCCAATACGCCGCTTACCTCATGCCCATCGCCATGACACGCTGCGCCGACCGATGCCGCCACCCGTTCCGACGCATGCTGCAGGAGTGCCCGTCCGTCAACGTCAGGAAAGGATACATTCAGCGTGTTCGGCAGACGTTCGGTCAAATGGCCGTTCAGGACGAGTCCGGGTATTTGCCCAAGCAATAACCCATGCAACAGATCGCGCAGCTGCCGCAATCGCGGTTGCGCCTCCGGCAACCTTTGGCGAGCGAGCTCCGCTGCCTTACCGAGCCCCACGATGGCCGGGACGTTTTCAGTGCCCGGACGCAATCCCCGTTCCTGCTCGGCGCCGACGAGCACGGATGCCATGGGGATCCCCCGGCGCACATAGAGCACCCCCACGCCTTTCGGTGCATAGAACTTGTGTCCCGCGAGCGTGAGCAGATCCACCCCTAAGGCATCCACATTAACCGCGATTTTTCCGATCGACTGAGCGGTATCCGTGTGCACAAGCACGCCGTGGGGACGGGCAATCGCTGCAATTTCCGCAACGGGCTGGATCGTGCCCGTTTCGTTGTTCGCATGCATCACGGACACAAGTGCGGTATCGGCGCGTAGTGCCCGCGCTACATCCGCCGGATCGACCCGACCGTTGCGATCCACCGGCAGTATCGTGAGTCCCCAACCATCTGCTTGCAGCCTGAGAAAAGGCTGCAAGACCGAAGGGTGTTCTATCGCCGAGGTGATGAGGTGGCGCTTCGCGCCGCGCAAGGCACGGGCCACGCCCTGGATAGCCAGGTTATTGGCCTCCGTCGCGCAGCCGGTAAAGACAATCTCTTCCGCGGTTGCTCCGATCAGTCGCGCCGCCTCGTCCCGCGCTTGTTCCACCGCCTCCCTGGCTCGCCGGCCGTAAATGTGCGCGGATGACGGATTGCCGAAATGTTCACGCAGAAAAGGGACAATGGCGTCGGCCACCCGCGGGTCGATGGGCGTGGTGGCGTTATAGTCGAGATAGACCGGTTCGGTCATTCCAGCGCCTGCTGGAGATCCTCGATCAGATCGGATGCGTCCTCAAGTCCGATGGAGAGGCGGATCATGGTGTCGGTGATGCCGCGTCTGGCGCGCTCCTCGGGCGTGAGTCCGTGGTGCGTCGTGGTCACGGGCTGGGTGACGAGGCTTTCCACGCCACCCAGGCTCGGGGCGATCTTGAAGAGTTTCAACCGGTCCACCGCGCGGGTGGCGTCGGCACCGGAGCCCTTGATATCGAGCGTGACCATTCCACCGAAACCGCGCATCTGTTGCTTCGCCACGGCATGCCCTGGGAAGCTTGGCAAACCCGGATAGAACACGCGTGCAACCTGCGGATGTCCCTGCATGGCGTTGGCGACGGCCATGGCCGTCGCATTTTGCCGCTCCACCCGCACGACAAGCGTGCGCAGGCTGCGCGCGAGCAGGAAGGCGGTTTCCGCGGCGATGGTCTGCCCGAAATTATTGCGCCAAGCCCGGACGGGATCGATGATCTGTTTCGAGCCCATCAGCGCCCCCGCCGTGATATCGCTGTGCCCGCCCAGGTATTTGGTGGCGCTGTGAACGACGATATCCGCACCCAAAGCGAGCGGCTGCTGGTTGACGGGCGAGGCAAAGGTATTGTCCACGGCGATCAGGACACCGTGAGCATGGGCCAGCGCGGCTACGCGCCGGATATCGATGATTTCGAGGACGGGGTTCGTGGGTGTTTCGAAGAACACAAGTTTTGCATGATTCTTTAGCAAGGACTCCAACCGGTCCCACTCGTTGCCGAGCGTGAAATGCGTGCGCATGCCAAGCAGGGGAAGTTGCTTTTCCAATAGCTCCAATGTCCCCCCGTAGGCGTCCCCGATACAGACGATCCCCTTTTGTCCATGAGCGAGGAAGAGCGCGGCTTCCGCCGCCATGCCGGAGGAAAAAGCGAACGCCGCCTCCGCGCCTTCGAGCGCTGCCAGTTTCTCCTCAAGGCTTCGGATCGTGGGATTGAGACCGTAACGCGTATAGAGATTGCCGGACTTCCGGCCCTCCACCACATCGAGCAACTCCGCCGTAGAACCGAAGGCAAAGGTGGTCGTGTTGTACAACGGTGTATGCGGCGATCCTTGCGGATCATGCATCTCGCCACTGTGGACACAGCGTGTGGATAAACCAGGTTTATTGTTCATGTCATTTCCCCCGCGGCGGACGAACCAATTCGATAAGCGATCGTCACAGGCACCATGTAAAGTGCGACGATATGTCCCGGACTCGATTGGCATACAGCATGCAACGGCCGGATGAGTGATGGGGTATTATCTTGATGAAATCAGACGCCTTTCTTCTTCGTTTTGGTGTTGTGGGGTGGTCAAATATCTCTACCGTCGGTTACGATTTCGCTTTCTCCTTTTCAAGGGTCGTCGCCTCCTCTACCGGCAAACCGGCCAGCTTCCATTCAGGGAACCCGTCTTCCAAGCGCCTGGCCTTGAAGCCTTTTGCCCGGAGCTTGGCTACGGCTTCATAAGCCAGTACGCAATAGGGTCCGCGGCAGTACGCCACGACCTCCTGATCTTGAGGCAGGTTCTCGAGCTGCTGCTCCAGCTTCTTGAGCGGAACATTGAGTGCGCCGGGCAGATGCCCCGCCGCGAATTCCTCTTCGGGGCGAACATCCAATACGGTCACTAAACCTTCGCGGGCGCGCTGCAACAGCTCGGCGCGGGGAATCGGTTCGAGCTTATCCTTCTTGGTCAAGTAGCTCTGTACCAGTCGATCCACATCGGCAAGCTGGCTTTCTGCCAGCTTACGCATCATGCCTATTAATCGTGTTACCTGCGGATCGGCCAGTCGGTAGTGTACATAAAGCCCCTCGCGACGAGTGGCGACTAACCCTGTGCGGTGCAAAAGCTGCAGATGCTGGGAAGTATTGGCGATAGAAAGACCCGTCAGATTTGCCAGTGTTTCCACCGTGCGCTCTCCTTGAGCCAGATACTCTAGAAGCTCAAGACGATTCCCATTACTCAAGGCCCTTCCGATGCGGGCAAAATCGGCAAAAAGCTGTTTCTTGAAATTCTGTTGAGTTGACATAAATATGCCCGCTGCGTATATTATTCAATAGAACAGTTAAATTATAGATGTTCTCCGGGAGAAATCAATCGTTTCGGCTAAATGCACGAACGACTGTGTTGATGTGCACTTGGCATCCAAAAGAGGTAGCAATATGACTGAATTCGTCCTCAACCACGAACCCGCCATAAGGTTGAGCTTTTTCCTCGGGATTTTGGCCGCCATGGCGGCGTGGGAACTGATCGCCCCACGGCGCGCCCTCACCCTCGCCAAACCGACGCGCTGGGCGAACAACCTGGGCATCGTGTTCCTGAACAGCTTCCTTCTGCGTCTGATCTTCCCCGCGGGCGCCGTGGGCGTGGCGCTGTTCGCGGGTAACCAGGGATGGGGGCTCTTCAACCACTTCGAGACTCCCTACGCCGTGGCGGTGGTGCTGTCGGTGGTGGCCATGGATTTCGCCATCTATCTGCAGCACGTCATGTTTCACGCCGTGCCGGTGTTGTGGCGGCTGCATCGCATGCACCATGCCGATCTCGACTTCGATGTCACCACCGGCGCGCGCTTTCACCCCATCGAGATCATCCTGTCCATGCTCATCAAGTTCGCAGTGATCGTGGTGCTGGGCGCGCCAGCGCTCGCGGTGATCGTGTTCGAGGTACTGCTCAACGCCACGGCCATGTTCAATCACAGCAACGTGAGAATGCCTCTTTCGCTCGACCGCGTCATCGTCACGCCGGACATGCACCGCGTGCATCACTCCATCCTCGATCATGAGACCAATAGTAATTTCGGCTTCAATCTTTCGTGGTGGGATCGCCTCTTCGGCACTTATCAGGATCAGCCCGAACAAGGCCACGAGAAAATGACCATCGGCATCCGCGATTTCCGCGACCCGAAACAGGCCGGCCGCCTCGACGGAATGCTGATGATTCCTTTTCTCGGAAAGATAACGGGCTACGCCATTAATAGACGTCAATGGGGACAAAGCAAATAAAATCCGGATTGTTACTGCGTTTGTCATTAGCCCTGCTGCTGGCCGCGGCCGTGGCGCTGGCATTTTTCTATCGCGACCGGCTGAACATCGCGGCCCTGGACAGCTTGATCAAGAACGCCGGCTTCATTGGGCCAGTGCTGTTCATGTCGGTCTACGCGGTAGCCACGATTCTGTTCCTGCCGGGGTCGGTATTGACGCTCGCGGGTGGCGCATTATTCGGGCCCGTTTGGGGGACCTTTTATAATTTGACCGGCGCTACCCTCGGGGCCACGCTCGCCTTTCTCGCCGCGCGCTATCTCGCCTCCGACTGGGTGTCGCGCCGAGCCGGCGGCCGGCTGAAGCAGTTGATCGATGGCGTGGAGAAGGAAGGCTGGCATTTCGTGGCCTTCACAAGGCTGGTTCCGCTGTTTCCGTTCAACCTGCTTAACTACGCCTTCGGGTTGACGCGCATCCGGCTTGGACACTTCATCGTCGCCTCGTATTTGTTCATGCTGCCGGGCGCGATTGCCTATACCTATCTCGGTTATGCCGGCCGCGAGGCGATGGCGGGCGGCGAAGGACTGATCCAGAAAGGATTGCTGGCTCTGGCCCTGCTCGCTGTCGTTGCCTTCCTGCCGCGATTCATCCGCCGCCTGCACAAAACACCCGACGCCGCGGGGGCTGCGCCAACCCTGAGCGTCAAGGAACTTAAACAGCGTCTCGACACCCGCAACAACGTGTTGGTTCTGGATGTGCGCAGCGCCGAGGAATACCATGGGCCGCTGGGCCACATCGCGGGATCGCGGCACATTGCCATTTCCGAATTGCCCGAGCGCCTCGCGGAATTGGAGGATTATCGCGACCGCACGATCGCCGTGGTGTGTCGCACCGACAGGCGCTCCGCCAAGGCAATGGAACATATGCGCCAAACCGGCTTCAAAAATGTCCTTCAGGTTCCCGGCGGCATGGAAGCATGGAACCGGGAAGGTCTTCCGGTGGAAAGGTAGTAAACGCCTAACGAGAACCTATGGAAATATACATCGCTCTGGCCCTGTTTGGCGTATGCATTGTCATATTGGCTCTCGCCTGGTTCAATGGCGCGAACGATGTGGCCAAGGGAATCGCCACGCTGGTTGGAAGTAATAACACAGCACCGCGGCGCGCGGTGCTGTGGGGCAGTCTCTGGACCGTGCTCGGCGGTCTCGCCGCGATGATTTGGGGTGTCGCGCTGATAGACACTTTCAGCCGCGGCCTGCTGGCGCCGGGATTTTCCGCCGATCTGATTTATATCGTCAGCGCCGTATTCGGCGCCACCGGCTGGATCATGCTGGCCACGCGACTGGGATTGCCGGTGTCCACCACCCACGCGCTGTTGGGTGGCATCATCGGTGCGGCCTTGGCCGTTGTCGGACCAAGCGGTTTGCGCGCTTCCGCGATTGCCAGCAAGGCCATGTTGCCGCTGCTGGCCAGTCCGCTGGTAGCGATTATCCTGTGTTGGGCGTTGCTGCTATTGGGAAAAGCGATTGCGCGCCGTGTGCCGGCCTGGCGGCCCGGTTGTTGTTCACAGGACGAGTGGCGGAAAAATCCTTTTATCTGCGATCCCTCCCGTCCGGTCATGCCGGAAGAACCAAAGCGCAGCCGGATTGAACGGCTGCTGAGCCTGTTGCATTGGCTTTCCAGCGGCGCCACCAGTTTTGCCCGCGCCCTGAACGACACCCCCAAGATCGCCGCCTTTCTATTTTTGGGTCTCAGCCTGTTTCCCGGGGCAATAGCCGTTACGTTGCCGATAAATTTGCCGATCGTGGCGGTGGCGATCACCATGGGCTTGGGAAGTTTATGGGGCGGCTACCGTGTGCTGTCGGTGATGGCCTATCGTATAGCCCCCCTGGATCAACGCAATGCGCTGGTCGCGAATGTGACCACCTCCAGCCTGGTGCTGCTGGCTTCGCCATTGGGTCTGCCGATGTCGACCACGCATGTCAGCACCGGGGCGCTGTTCGGCGTGCGCCTG
>Ga0209542_10020934_pt1 | contig 10299 bp, 14 predicted proteins | sample RifCSPhighO2_01_FD_184028 | JGI IMG/M metagenome (GOLD analysis project Ga0209542, IMG submission 184028) | Soil microbial communities from Rifle, Colorado - Rifle CSP2_plank highO2_0.1 (SPAdes) (version 2) | ecosystem: Environmental > Terrestrial > Deep subsurface > Rock core/Sediment ...
AATAGCACGACTAGCAGGAGAAACTGCGCTAGGGTTAGATGGAATGGATCGAATGCGCGGTCATAAAACGCTGATAATTTCTTTTGCACACGCCCGAACTTAATCACAATTGATTCGCTCAAAATGTCCATGGTCATGATATCCCCACCATATGTTACGAATTAGAACTATTTGGTTTCATATAATACTATATAGTATAGCACGACTTCGTATGAAGCATTGTGGATAACACTGTCAACAAGGATATTCGCAAAAACATAGCTTTTTCGCACAAAAACGCATATTATTGAGCTAATGCCCACATACGCTGACAACAAAGAAGCTCGTTTCGACTACGAGATCCTTGAAACCCTTGAAGCAGGGCTGGTTTTGCGTGGCATCGAAACAAAGGCAGTGCGGCAAGGAAAAATTTCACTACGAGGCGCGCATGTACGTATCCGCAACAACCGCCCCGTTCTAATAAACTCGCTCATATCTCCGTATCAGCCCAACAATACCCCTGAAACCTATAACGAACGCCGCGACCGCGCGTTATTACTACATGACTCGCAAATCAAAAAGCTGATTGGCTTTCAGCAGCGGCAAGGCTTGACTTTGATACCGCTTAGAGTGTATAATAAGGCATCGAGGATTAAGATAGAAATTGCGCTGGCGCGCGGCAAAAAGAAGTACGACAAGCGCGAATATATAAAAAAGCGGGATTTTGAGCGGCGCAAGCAGCGCGAGTTACGGGTGAAAGTTTAGCAATACGCCGACGAAATATCTCCCGCATCGGCTCGTCATTATTTATACGGGCATGACACAGGATTCGATAAGTGCAATGCTCATACACACAGCAGGTGGAGTCGCTTGACCTCCGAAAAACCAAGCATTATTGACAAATGTCAATTCATTCAATAACGCATTTGCGTTTGCTCCCACGGCTGTTGCCTGAATAAAGTACTCAGGCGCCGAAGACCAATACGAGTCTTTAGAGGAGCCGTGTACGCGTAGGTTGTCCGATAGAGCGCGTGCACGTACGACATCGGACTAGCGCTTCATACTGTCTAGTATGTTGCACGAAGATCCTTAGACTTATATCGGGCAGTACGACTTTTGTCTGGTTTTCAATCATACTGCCGACACACAAACCTGACTAAACCTGTAGAATGAGTGTATGATCCGCGCTTAGACGAGGGTTCGATTCCCTCCATGTCCACAAAAAAAATTTTCTTGTTGCATTTGTTATAATAGTAATACCATATGAATCCTCCTTTGTTCCGTCCCGAACTCTTTTGGGATGTTGATGTAAGCAAAATGGATTACGAAAAAAGCGCGAAATTCATCATCGGGCGCGTTTTTGACTTTGGCGATGTAGAAGACATTAAATCGGCAACACAGTATTACGGCATACACCAATTAAAAACGACGGCGATGAAGCATGTATTCGCATCGCCGAAGCATCTAAATTTTTGGAGCACTATTCTTGACATACCATTAAGCCAATTATCATGCACGAGGAAGCCCTCACCCCCGCTACCCGCTCTCTTTTCAATGAGTTGAGTGGAGTGCTACAAATAAAGCAATTCTACTTGGCGGGCGGTAGCGCCCTCGCACTATATTTCGGTCATCGATTTTCAATCGACTTGGATTGGTTTAGTCCTGATTTTCAAAACGATGGAACGCTCGCAATTGAGCTGAAAAAGCTGGGTGCATTCAGGATTGAGTTTGATAATGAGCATAGCATAAAGGGATTGCTTAAGGGCGTCAGTATAAGCTTTTTCCGTTATCCATATCCGCTTATCCGACCGACACTATCCGTTGGGGAAGTCTTACAGCTTGCTTCAAAAGAAGATATCGCGTGTATGAAACTCGAGGCGGCATCTCGACGGGGTTCGAAAAAGGACTTTGTTGATTTATTTTTCTTGTTCCAAGAATTCTCGTTAGCACAGATACTGGGGTTTATGAAAGAGAAGTACAAAGGACTTGAGTACAATACCACTCACTTATTGCGAAGTTTGACGTATTTTGACGATGCAGAAGGCCAGGAGGTGCAGATGATTGCGACCGACACAAACTGGTCAAAAATAAAAGAAAAAATTACGCAAATGGTGAAAGAATATATGAAAGAATCCCTTGCTAGCTAGGAGACTCCTAAGAGCAAGACGAACTCTTGCCTTTTCTCCCACCCCATGCTATCTTGCATACACGATTGGCCCTGACATACATCGAGCACGCGGGGTCAGTTTCTTCGTTAATTGCTAACTGGCTTTAGATCAAAAGCAGACGATACAATCGATATCAGCAACAATCGCAGAGCTATCGAGTGAATAGCCAGATTCGCATTCCCGAAGTTCGGCTAATTGATGAGGAAGAGAAGGTACTCGGCGTCGTTCCAACGGCACAAGCGATGCAGATGGCACAAGAACGAGGGTTGGACCTCGTGGAAGTGCAGCCAACAGCAAAGCCATCGGTATGCCGTCTCATGGATTACAAAAAATTCTTGTATCGTCAATCGAAAGCGAAGAAACAAAGTAAACCCAGTGCCGATAAACTCAAGAGCGTGCAGTTCTCCATGCGAATTTCCGAACATGATTTAGAAACCAAGGCGCGGCGAACAGGTGAATTTCTTACGAAGGGCCATCGAGTTAAGATACAGCTCGTGATCCGCGGACGGGAAAATGCACATCGTGAGTTGGTGCAGCCCCAAATTGATAAATTTATTAGCAGCGTCCCGGTTGAAGCAGTCATGGATGCGCCGCCAAAGCGGCTTCCGGGAGGAATGTTTTTCATACTACGGAAAAAGGAGCGTAAAAATACAGCCACGACCGTAACACAAAATCAGGATCAGGTGAAAGACAGTCATGTTAAAAACAAATAAATCAGTATTAAAACGATTCAAGTTTACCAAGACCGGCAAGGTGATGTTCCGTAAGCCGGGATTGGACCATTTTCGCGCCAAGAAATCAGGCAAATTTCGCCGCAATGCAGGCAAGTGGTTTGAGTTGAAAGACGCATACGCAAAAAAGCTTAAGCAGATGGTGCCATATAACTAACAACCATGCGAGTTACGCGAGGAAAATTAGGACCACGGTCACGAAAAGCGGTAATGAAGCACGTCAAGGGCTTTCATGGCCGCCGCAAAGCGAGCAAAAAATTGGCAACAGAGGCATTGATGAATGCGACGCTCTATGCGTACCGCGATCGAAAGAAGAAAAAGAGTGAATTCCGAGCTTTGTGGAATATTAAGATCAACGCAGCTGCTCGCCCACTTGGGTTCTCGTATTCAAAACTTATTCCCGCGCTCAAGAACAGCAACATCGCGCTGGATCGAAAATCGCTTGCCTATTTAGCTGAACATCAGTCCGAGGTCTTCAACGCAGTGATTGAACAGGTGAAATAACGTCGATACACTTAGGATGGTCTAGGTGTATGCGACGTTTTTTTTGCGCTTACGAACTTTGCGCAAAATGTGCGGGCGTGCCCACATGACCATCGCGGCAGTGAGCGCATCTATCCCTATGTCGTAAATAGATGATGTGCGCCCTGGCACAAAACTCTGGTGAAACTCGTCGGTGAACGCATAGATTATTACGATTATTGTGGTGAAGAGCATTGCGTGTGGCCGTTCGTGTCCCACGGATCGGAATGCATACATCAAAAACCAGGTGAGAATTCCATACTCGATAATGTGGGCTATGGTGGTGAGTACATCGCCAGTCAGCGACGTGAGTTGCATACCGAAATCAGATTGACTCGAGAAATAAAAAATCACCGCAGCCCATAGAACCGAAAGGGGCCACCATACGTGCGGCCGGTGGAATGGGTGTTTTTGAAATCGCTTCTGGATGCGTTGCTCGAGGAGTTGTAGCTTCAAGCCAAGCGTTGTGGCATTTTTCATATGTCCTGTCATTAATCCCCGTCTTTATCTTGAAGTGCTTGTTGTAACTCTTGGTCAAATGTAACAACAGGATGATATTGATGTAACCACAGCAAGTGGGTATCTACGAAAGACAGCGTTCCATCGAGCACTATACGGAACAATTCAACAGTCCCGATAAACCTTTGCTCGTTCATGAGCATAATCTGAACATCTACATTTGATTGAATAGCATCCAGAAACTGATTGGCAATTGCCTTAGAAGCCTTGACACTCAACACAGTTGTAGTCTCAACTATAACATATTCAGGGATAATAATGGTTTCGCGGCTATGTAAAATTGCCCGTTGCGCTTTTTTGTGCTGAGAATCATTCGCATTAAAAAAAGCAACCCAGACATTGGTATCAAAAATAATCACAGACGTGCGTTACGAATGATAGACTATCGAATCTACGCTTTTACTTAAATCCTTCGGCCCACGAAAAGTAATTGCCGCAAGATCGCGGAGCGTGTGCTGCGGAGTTTTATTCGGTTGCGTCGGTTCAATACGAAACGCGGGCTTCGTGTGATTCATTACCAAAAAAGTCTCGCCGGCGTTAACTCTTTGTGTAATGCTCTTTAATTCTGTATAAAGTTGCTTAATACCGATTACATTGTCCATATCTCCATTATATCAATTATTAAACATTTGTCAAACTTTTATTTCACTAGCCGCCCCTCGATAAACTCATTGGCTTTTTTGAGCACTTCTTTCGATTTTTCAAATGGTGTCAACACGTGCGCTTTGCCATACGGAAGCCAATCGTGGCTTATGTGTTCATCTGAAAGTTTGACGTCCTGCGATTTTACTTCGACTAAATAAAAGACAACTTCTTTATAGACTACCCCATGGCTACGCATGAAGTGATAGTTGATTTCCTCCCGAAATGGTTGGTGGATTTCGATATTTGTAATACCAGTTTCTTCCCGGATTTCTCTCGTTAATGTGTCAATTTCGTCGGTGTCGATTGTTGATTCGACATGACCTTTCACAAATTCCCAGTATTCATCAACTGGTGCGCCATCGATGGTGGTAATTTCCTCACTCGCGGGATAGCGCAACAGCAAAAAAAGTGGCGTTGTGCCTTTGATATAAAAAATGATTGCACCAACAGAACGTTCTTTGAGCATAGTGTGTTGTGTTGGCTTACTAAAACGCGTTGCCCAGATGATTCATAATACTCTGGGCAACTTGATAGGGTCCTTGGGTTAAAAGATCTAGACCACATACCCCACCCCTCTCAATTCATCGAGAAAATCACCTCGCTGATATGTCCATCGGGGCATACCAACACGAGCCCTTCGAACCTTTGTGGTGTGATTGTGCTCAAGAACCCTTTTATAGATTCTATGGAGCACTTAGTACACCGACGCCGGCCGCTCTCGGCTTTTACGCACGGCTGTCCGTTCTCTGTTACGAACTGGAATAGCGCCGCAACTGAGATCGGTTTGAATGAACGGACCACGACCAACCTCTTGCTCATATCAGCCTCGTGGACATCAGCCGCTATGAGCCGCTGCACTTCTAGATCGAGCTCTTGTTCCGTAACCATCTCTGCTCTCGTTGTCACAAATCCCTCCTTTCAAGGGTTTTGCGAGTTAGTGGCACTAGTGGCAAGGTACTGCTTCGCTCCTATTTTCATTATACCTACCACCCTCAAAAAGACAATATCAACTTGTCGCTCGCAGGATGTCAATGGTTGCCCTATTTATTTGATGCCCTCGGGAACGTTGTCACTAGTGGACTAGCGCAACACAAACCAATCACAAGCCACCATAACAATCTGCCTTGTTGCAAAGTCCAGAAATAATGGTCGAAAAAAGCGAGCACCAAGAACGACACAAAAAGCACTACACTGATAACAGAATCAGATCCTCTGTGCTGTCGAAGCCCGACAATACAACGAAGTGCTACTAGCCCAAGTAATGCAATAAACACCACGAGCCCCACAGTACCAGTCTCTGCCGCGATTAGCACGTATAGATTGTGGGGCGGCTGAAATACCCATGCCGGATAGTCGTATGAATCATATCGCTGTTCGAAGTATGGGATTATATTGCCAATGCCAACCCCTAAGACGGGCGCCTCGAGCCATGCCGCTGCGCCTACCTGGTTATATTGAGCCCGAAGCGATACTGTTTCTTCGAGTGCCCCGGGTTGTATTCGCGAAAATAGTACGGCATTTGTGGTAAAGACGCCGATGAATAGGCCAATCAGTGTACACCCAAGGAGTATTGCTTGCGACCGTAAGCGTATACGCATCTCGCCAGTAGTAGGTTCGCGCCGCGCCACGATGCAATACACCAAAAAAAACGCTGAACTTGCCGCCCACATCGCAATCGACAACCTCGAATACGTGCTAATGAGACCAAACACAAGGATTCCAATTAAGACTAGGCCAGCTACCCGAGATCGCTCCGCGTAGCGCACAAATACATAATATGCACTAAGTAGCGCGGTGACGAGGTACGCTCCAAGCACGTTCGGGTGGGGGAATGTCCCGTATGCGCGAATCAATTTCCCATTTACAGTATCGATTTTGGCAACGCCAGCTGTCGTCGGAGAAAGCGGTGACTCGCCAAAAAGCCTCAAGCCGAGATCGTGCTGCATGATGGTTTGGCCTAAAGCTATTGTTGCTTGGATAAGTCCACCAGCAACCAACGCGCCTGCAATAAACCGTAGTGGGTAGACCTGATAATGAGCGCGGACATAGGCGAACAATAATACGCCTTCGATAAGTCGGGCAAGCTGATACGCTCCTGACATCGGCGCAATTGTCTGGGTCAACGATAATGCTGCAACCAACACAAATAGCAGCACAGCATAGGTTATCCAGCGATCAATCGGCGTATGGCGCTCGGTTATACGTTCGGTCCGCGCTCCCAGCATGTGTCGCCCCAGCCGTCGCACAAACGCACGCACACCCCACAACACAAAGACTGCTAATAATAAAAAATCAGTCGCGTACACAAACGCATGCGTGTACTCCTGAAATTCAACCGTACTGCCAAAAAGATCCCCAAACGACACGCGCGTTTGTAGTGGCAGAAAGATCAATAAGGCATAAAATAGCGCTTTCTCAAGTCGTGTGATCATGACCTTAAAACTGCTGCGCTCAGAGCACTTTCATAACATCCAGCCACAGCTGATACGCAGCGCCAAGTCCAAAAATTATTGCCAGTGCGGTAATAACAGGAGCTGTGTGCTTCCATGAATACTCGGGTTTCCTTTGCCCACGCTTTTGTGCATTGCGATGCATCAATAATATCAAAATAAATACAATACCACCAACTGCAGCTCCACCGAATTGAATAATACCAATAAAATCGCTGTTGAGGAAAAAAAGTCCGAATAAAACGGCAAAAACAATGGCCCAGCTCAACCACTTGTTCATGCCGAAATCCTTCCATAATGTTTTTTTCACATTATCCGCTATGACTAAGAACGATGTAAACACGGCGATAAAACCAAATATCGACAGTAGTGTAATGATGCTCGGGGTAAAAAAAGTGCGCAGACCGCTTATTGATTCGATTGATGTTTCCGGTCCGGAAACCCCAACAACGCTCGCCATAAACCCAAGTGTAAGTACGGCGGGGATAACAGTGCCGATGATAATTATTGACCGAAAGCGGCGCGAGTGGGTCGTTTGTTTACCGCTTGGCGTGAGGATATCTTTCATGCCCGGAATAGCATCGGTGCCACCAAGTGCAAATAGGAGCACACCGAATGGCAGGAATAGCGTCGACATATCGCTCGCAACTCCGGCAAAATTGCTTGGCTGTACGAGCGGAAACGAGACACCGAAGACAACACACATGACAGCGATCAATACCGCTGCCATAAGTAACTCAATCCATGCAAGTGTTTTTATTCCCGCCAAAACAAGTATCATGCCAATAAACAACACAAAAAAACTTGCTATACGCGGCGTCGCCATGATCGGCACAAATTGGAACACAAACGCTCCTCCCACTAGGACGTAGGCGAGGAGCGCAGTAAAGCTACCGACAATCCCGATGATCATCGCGAGGGCTCGGCCGGTTGAACCAAGGTAACGCTTCGCATAGCCAACAAATCGATGTGTGCCCGGCGTGCGCAAAACGATCTCGCCATACAATACGTGCATTGCAATAATAAGCGCCGTAACCGCAACAAGCTGTAGCGCCGCTACCGAAAAACCAGCGGACATTGCAGCATATGGCGCTCCAAACATGCCCACGCCGATAATCGTGCCTATCAGTGTCGCAATGGCGAGAAGTTCTTTCATAATAGCATGAGGTCGTTACTCGCCATTTTTTCGGGCTTTGTAACTGCGCGTCATTTCAAAACCGAATTTGTCCTCGATATATCGCTCAAGGTGTCCGAGCGGCCAAAAGATGAAAATAACGATCAGGGTTGTAATCAGCCCTATGGCGTACAATTCAGCTCCCACGCTCATGCCAATTCCCGCAGCAATCCAGATACCCGCGGCAGTCGTGAGTCCCTCTACTTTGTCTTCTCGCCTCATGATAACGCCAGCGGCGACGAAACCGATACCGACAATAATGTTACCAAAAACACGACCAGGGTCGTAGGCGGTCGAAATGGCTCCCACGAATTGAAGCGCCTCCCCTGCGATGACCGTAAACAAAGATGCCCCTAAACTAATCAGCGCGTAGGTCCGCATACCCGCGGGCTTCCCTTTATGTCCGCGCTCGATGCCAATAAGCGCGCCAAGCATCATGGCGAGCAAAAGTTTTCCGGTAATGATAAGCGTTATCATAGGTTATTATAACGAATTAGGTTCGTGTCACTGTTTTATCTTGATTAATGAGCTCAATTACTTTTTCGACGAGGCGTTTTGGATTATTGTCATACACAATTTTCCCCGGGCCGCGATCGGCTACGTCGATAATTTGCTTGATGAGATCAACCGTACCCTCTGATTCAGGTGTGTCCAGAATGCCGATTGGCTTGTCATCTTCAAACGCGATAGTGAATTCGTTCAACGTACCGATGCGCCCGCACGTCACAATAATCGCGTCAGCGCTGCGCATCAGCATTAAATTTCGTCCAGAATAATTAAAACCGGTATAAATAATGAGGTCAAAATAGTCAACCGGGAGTTTGTAGTCCTGGACGTGTTCGCGTTCCGTTGAAGCGGGGGACAATCCGATCGAGATGCCGCCCTCTTCTTTCGCTCCTTTCGCAGCCCAGTACGGCATGCCCGTTGTGGCTCCGGTAACGACCACGGCATTGTGTCGCACGATTTCCCGTCCGATTTCTTCAGCTTGTTTATGGGCTTCGCCAGGGCAATGGCTGGTTACCGCAGCACCAGAAACTGCGATCTTGTATTTGAGATACGCAGACGCTGTTTGTTCGACGGGCTCGTGGTGAATGCGTGGATGCATAGCAATAGTATATCACAATTTCTCGCTCTCCGATTACAGTTGCACAATCTGATTCGCTTCAGGCACCTGCGCGTCTATCAGCTGAGCGTCGCGCACGAGCGTTGCAAATGTTTCTGCTGCCTCGGCCTCCCCCATGGCCAGAAACACCCGCTTGACACTATGGCGAAAATGACCCGTCCACTCGGCAAGTTTTTCTTGGTCAGCGTGGGCAGAATACGATTCAAGCGTCATTACGGTTGCCTTTACAATCACCTCTTCGCCGTATATATGAACTGACTTTTCGCCTTTTTGCAATCGTCTACCAAGAGAGCCATGGGTTTGATAGCCAACGACAAGCAGAATACTATTCGGATCGCTCAAATATCGCCGCTCGTGGTGGAGAATTCGCCCACCATTGGACATGCCGGACCCGGCCACAATAACTTTTGGCGCCTCGAGTTCGTTAATTGCCTTTGACTGCTCGGTGGTTTCTGTGAACGTCAGGCCGGGAAATGTAAACAAATTCGGATCGCCTGTGAGTTGTTGCTTAAAGGCATCGTTCAGAAAATCTTGGTGCTTGATGAATTGCTTGGTCATGCTGATTGCCAGTGGCGAGTCCACAAAAAATGGCATGTGGGGTACTTTCTTATTCTCCACGAGGTAGTTCAGTTCGAACAATAATTCTTGTGTGCGCTCAATAGCGAATGCCGGAATCATAAGCACGCCTTTTTGTGTGGCCACTTGCTCAATGGCATTCTCCAAGTCGTCCATACGCTTATGGTCTTTCCGCTCATGGATGCGGTCGCCGTAGACTGACTCCATCACCACATAGTCTACATCAGTCACAGTCTCAAGCTCTGGAAGAATGGGGTTTGGCGAATTGCCTAGATCGCCGGTAAATAAAACGCGCTTGCCTTCTGCCTCAATTAAATACATAGAGGAACCGAGGATGTGGCCAGAATCAAGCACTGATACGCGCACGCCCTTTGCCGGCTCGAACGACGCATGTTTGCCGAATATTTTAAAC
>Ga0209542_10020935_pt1 | contig 10299 bp, 18 predicted proteins | sample RifCSPhighO2_01_FD_184028 | JGI IMG/M metagenome (GOLD analysis project Ga0209542, IMG submission 184028) | Soil microbial communities from Rifle, Colorado - Rifle CSP2_plank highO2_0.1 (SPAdes) (version 2) | ecosystem: Environmental > Terrestrial > Deep subsurface > Rock core/Sediment ...
ATATTCAAGAGAAAAATATCGGAAATCTTGGTAGGCATGGGAATGCTGGAAACATACACCAATTGCCTGACAAACAAGCCGAACCAGTGCGAAAAAAATAATTTGAAGCTGAATCTTGTCGAGGTTGCGAATCCATCTACAGAGGATTACGCTACTTTGAGGTCTATACTTTATCCTTCTTTGCTGGAAGTCTTTTCAACGAACAAGCACAACGAATACCCTCAGAACATCTTCGAGATAGGCAGGGTGTTCAACTTTGGCAAGTCTGAGACAGGCGTTGTGGAGGATGAGATCCTCTCAGCTGCGCTATGCCACAAGGAAGCTGATCTCACAAGGATAAAGCAGGTAGTTGACACTCTTCTTTCCGGGTTGGGCTTGAGCTATTCCATAGAATCAGTTGACCATCCTTCATTCATCATCGGAAGGGTAGCCTCGCTGAAGATAGGCTCGGCAGAGATAGCTGTCATGGGCGAGGTTCATCCTCAGGTGCTTGAGAACTGGGAGATCGAGATGCCTGTTTCATTGTTCGAATTGAATGTCAGCGAATTGTTCAAGGTGCTTAACCAGTAGTATTTACTACTCTAAAATGACTACTTTAGTAAGGTTTATATACTCTTATTTCTTAATCTAGGGCATGGGACTTTCAGATTTGGTTAATGGGGCGAAAGATCTGTTTTTTGATGCTATTGGAAAAGCTTCCAAGGCGTTTCCAGGAGCGAGCCACCTGATGCATGTTGGGATGATTGGAGCGCTTCCGTATGCTGCAGGGCGATACATCGCGAATAAAGCAGGTTTAGGGAAATATTCCGCTATAGCTGGCTTTGCATCTGCTGCAGCTGCTGAAATGCTGTGGAGATTCGGTATTGAGCCAAGCTCACCTTATGATCATCCTGAAGCAGGCCTATATGACTGGATTGGCAGTGGGGAAGCATTGGTCGGAGCAGCAGCCACGCATTATGCAATAACATCGAGAAAGAAAAAACAACCTTAAAATGTTATACAACAAATCAGCAGTCGCGAATCCTGTAGCAGAGACGCCTGAGCAGTTGAGCTTCGCAGAAAGACATTCTCCATTCAACCTTGAGGCAAAGACTCAGGAAGATATCAAGTCAAGAGTAAGCCCGAAGCTAAGGGGTTTAAACCTTGTGAAGAGGATAGTAGGCGTAGTTCATTCTAATGTAATCTACAAGCACAATCATGATTTCAAAGGCGGCAGCAGGACTGCCGACGAGACTTGGCACACAGGTGAGGGCCATTGCATTGAGCAGGGCGTGCTTCTTTATGCAGCCTTGAAACTATTCGGCTTCGAGCCCGGATTTCTAATGGTGAAGAATCCTCGGGGCTATGACTCTGGTGCAACCGGCTCTTTTGGAGTTCATCCTTTCATGACATTGGAATTCAACGGAAGGACATATCTAGCGGATGCAGTGCCTGGAGACGTCAAGGTCAAGCCATTGAGGGATAGCTTCTGCGTAGCCGAGCAGCCATTGACATTCAGGGAGGCTGTCGCTTATTTCATGATGGACAGGGGCGATGAGCTGGGCCAGTATACGGACAAGTTCCCAGAAGCATTGAGCGCATTGGAAACTGCTTTGAAAATAGATCCAAACAATTACACGATTCATTCTACTGTAGCAGAGGTGCTTACACAGCAAAAGGATTTTACTGCGGCAGAGGCTGCGCACAGAAGGGCAATCAGAATGGTTCCTAACTTGCTTGATCCCTGGAAATACCTCGGTGATTTCTTTCAGGACGACAGGAAAAACGGCAGGGATGCGCTCTCGAGAGACACAGCTGATTTCGAGATACTGCAGGATATTGCGTTGCAAGCTTCTGCAACTTATATTTTCGCTTCATTCCGGAACGCTCAGCTCTACAGAGCAATGTTCAACGAATATCATGACTGTGATGAGGCGATAAGCTTGTCCAAAGATGTGATGGAAAGTGCAGCAAGTAAATTCAAGGAAGTGATAGCCAAAAGGCGTATTCCAAAGGCTGCAGTCTGGAAAATGCTTGAAAAGAAACAAGAGTTTGGCGCAGAATATGAAAAGAGAATAGATGAATTTAACGCTCTATGCAAGCAGCTTAATCTGAAGCTTTCAGATTCAGCACTTGTAGAAGTGCGTCTTTAAATCTATTTTCCCGTCGATTACACTAACGCCTTCTTCCTTGAGAAGCCTGATCTTTGTCTTCACGCCGCCTTTCCCGGAATAATTCCCTATTTTTCCATCGGAGTTTATGACCCTATGGCAAGGGCACTTAGGGGCATATGGATTTTTTCCAACTGCTGTCCCGACAGCCCGATAAGCCTTAGTTTTTAGCTTCTTGGCAATCTCTTTGTAAGATGTTACTTTCCCTTCAGGGATTTCATAGAGCGCTTCCCATACTTTTTCGCTGAAAGAATTCATTGCGTTTCTCTGACGATCTGGACGCCTGTCACGATTCCCCATATCCATGCGCCTAACATCATCGGTATTCCAATGAGAATGAACATCAGAGGTATGCCGACGACAAACAGCACGAGTTGCTTGACGCCTGTTGACGTCCTTCCTGCTATTATTGTTCCTAATCCGGGCAATACCAGGATGTTGAGCAGCAAAGCCACTATCGCGATTGCCTCGTCAGGTTTCTTCTGCTTTTTCATGAAGAAAAATGAAATATTTCAGAATATAAGCCTATCGCTTCAGAAAAACAACGATATTATGAAAAGCACTAGGAGTATCACGAACAATACCTTAGCGATGGTTGTGGCTGTGCTGGCGACGCCTCCGAAACCGAATATTGCAGCTAAGAAGACAAGAGCCCACTTCAATAGCATATTCGCACCCCCTGAAGAATGTTGGAAACTGTGCTTATAAATATCTGTAGTTGCTTTTGCCACAACAAAACATTTAAAAATGCGTTTCAGAGGATTCAATGCTTATGATATACGACCTAGAACTGGATAGTGTCATATCCAGCATAAAGAAGGAAAAAGCCAGGGTAGTGATGCTTCAGTTTTCAGATGGCTTGAAGCCTGATGCGACCTCCATAGCAAAGCAATTGGAAGAGGCGACAGACGCGAAGATAGTCATCTGGCTCGATTCATGCTACGGCTCTTGCGATTATCCAATCCTGCGGGATGTTGATTTGTTGGTTCAGTTTGGCCATACCGGTCCTGCTGAAATAATGCCGAATCCTACAGATTTCTGAAAGTGAATAACACTGCTTGGCTTAGTAAGGCTTATATATTAAGGCTGGCTGAAAATAATTATGGTAACTGATACAAGAGTCAGTGATGAAAGGTCGGTGGCAACTAGCATTTTCAACAGGCTATTGTCCTCCGGAAACCAGACTCGCCATCAATTGGAAGCCGGAATTCGCGATGGAGATTTTCAGAAAGGGCTGGCTTACTTGCTTGGCTTGGAGATCATAGAAGTTGCAGAAGACCACAGAGATCCTCAGTTGGTTGTGTACAAGGCGATAAATACAAGCTATTGCAATGGCATCGCTAAGGCTTACCTTTATCAGCAAGCGTCATGATTGGAAACGCTTAAATACTCTCATTCTGAAAATATCGGCCATGGCAAACAACCCAGAAGAGATCGGCTTCCACAAGGGAAGTCTCGCAACTTTGGCAAAAGAACGCGAAGAGCTTCTTCGAATAGTCCATATTACTGAGCAGTTGATCCAGGCGCATATCAAGGCTTTGAAGGATTTAGGCGTTGACTTGGAAAAAGAAGCGCAGGCTTCAAAAAAATAAAAAAAAGGGATAAATTCTTTTTATTCTGCAAACTTGTTGTAGATGTACGCGAACAGCGCTCCAAGTATGTACCCAATAACTATCCATACAACCAATCCTATAATTCCATTGACGAATGTCACTTGCTTTGCTGCGATGCTTCCCCGGTCAAGTGAATGAGTAAGCACATTCATCAGCCATATCGCGCCATCCCTTGCTATGCTCACGAATATCCAGCACAGCGCTGATACTATTCCTAGAAAAATGGCTACTGTCTTTCCGACAGCGCTAGGTCTTAGCTTTTCCATGATATCATCTCCTATTGCTTTTGATGAATAATATTATGCTTAATAAAACTAATCCTCCTCCAATCACCCAGAAGAATACTCTGAAGCTTTGCAGATTCTCGAATGGCACACCCGCCATTATAACCCCTGCGTTAAGTATTATCAAATTCCTTGAGATGCATTTCTTCTTGAAATAGAACACCAAGCTTATCGCCAATAATGCGACAGCAGCTATCCAGAAAGGCACAGCCACTTTAGTCAGGAATATCAGCGGGAATGTTGTTATTGTTATGCCTATCAATGACAGCAACGCAATTATTCCTATGCATATGCTGTGGCAGACTTGGTAGCCACCTAAAAAACTCACTACGCTTGACACGACGCTTCCAGCAGAAGCGACTTTTTCCTTTGTCTCAAGCTTCACTGCCATTCCATCACTCTCTCGGGCTGGTCAGGTATCCTTCTTATGGTTATCCTGAAGCTTTTCGGTTCTTTCCCTGTGTCAAAGGTCATCATGCTTGAGCTGTGATGCCCTGATAGTTTTCCTGCGCTTGATGGATTCAATGATTTGCCGTTGTATTCCAATGTTACGAGCCTCACCAGGTCATAATCGCCTAATTCGCCTGCATGCGTGTCGACTTTCGCATTGACATACATCTTTCCGTCCTTGAAATCAACGGGGGTCAGTTCGATCGCTACTAATCCAGAGCTCACTCTTGTCTCATAGCCGTTTCCAGACTCAATTCCAACAGCCTTGTTTCCAGGGGTGAGCGAGAATATCATCACTATCACTGCTATTGCTGCAATCACAAGAACAATCCAGTCTTCCTTTTTCAGTCCGCTCATCTTGGGTGCTTCCTGTCGTTCATTATTGAACTATAGGCCAGTATCCCGAACACTATCAGCACGACAAGGCTGACGACGAACCCAGTGTGATGGAAGTAAGTCGGATAGCCGTGCATGGCTGCACATGTGTTCTGCGAGGTCATGTTGCCGAAGAAGTTGTTGCTCACGAAATTGACTAGGAAAAGCATGAGCAGGGCCCCTATCACGATCCCGAACAATAATTGTCCTGCTTCCTTTTTCATTTTTTGCCTCCTGGTTAAGTTTGAAACATCATTTCTATATATCTCTTGTTTGCCATACCGTCTTTTACCATCTTATCCGCAGCAGTTCTCAAGTTTTTTCAATAGGGCCTTGCCTTTAGCGTCTGGCTTTTTTCCAGCCATTCCCATGAAGAGCATCATTATCATGACAGGGATTATTATTAGCAACGACACAGGCTCGAATATCCCCGCGATTATCAGGTATGCTAGCGTAGTGCCGGCCAATATTGTCGGCAATCCGACGAAAGGATTTATCTTTGGTTTCCCGCTCAGGCGGTACATTATCCCTGCGATGCTCTCGCCCATCAATATCCCTAGCACGGTATTGTCTATTGCAACCCCTATGAACTTCATCACAAGCATGCCTATCCATGTTGTCATCACAGCAGCGCATAGCGAGCATATTTTAAGGTTGAATATTTTTTCAATCAGGCTTTTCGACAGAGCGTATGCTATGAAAAGCGCGGTTATTGCTCCAAGCGTTATGGTTATCATCTTCTCATTACATCACTGTTATCCACAGTATCACCACTGCGAGCACGATCATTATTATCCCGCTGACAAGCTTGATGTAGATGCTTTCTTTCGCTTCAAGGTTCTCCAGCCTGTTGACGATCTTCTTGTTCGCCGCTATGCCGAGCACTATTATCAGAGGCACTATGAACATCAGGTTGTACAGCAAAAGGTAAATCAGTCCCTGCAGGTACTGCGTCTTCACAAGCAAAAGGCTCAGTATCGAAAGGTATATCCCTGCAGTGCAGCCGAATGAGCATATCCCTACCAACAATCCAACGAGGAATACTGCCGGAATCGTCGCTTTCTCAAGCAGTTCAGCTATTGTCGGCTTGACGAACTTAGGCATCCCCAAGGAAACCTTGTTCTTAGAGAAGTAGCTTATCAGGTTGAACAACCCCAGGGCCAATACCAATCCAGCTCCGACTTTGGCAGCAAGGTGAGGTGTGCTTGCGAATGTAACTGCCCTGAACAACCCCAGTCCTATCCCGAAGTAAGCTAAAAATATCCCGATTATGTACGCAATTCCGACTTTTATTATTCCTTTCCTGGATTTTCTAAGTGTGAACAGGAATGCGATGAAGAACAATAAAACGCTCAATGTGCAAGGATGTACCCCTGCCAACAATGCGTTGAACATCACGAGCAGGAAGAAAGATTTTCCAGCAGGCTTGTCATCGCCGGAGGTTTTCTCCTCGCATAATCTGAAATCCTCGTTCGTCGTGCAGTCCGCACTGCTTCCATCCTTCAGCAGGATCTTGTAGTCAGTGACGAACGCATCCATAGAATCCTGAAACAGCACAGTTTCAGGGAAATTATTATCAGGGTACTCATTGAATATATCTTCAAGGGCGTCAAGAGGTATGTGCCCCTCAAGTATAAGGTTGTTTATTATCGTGACCATGTGCCCCTGCATCTCGTAGGGGATTTCATGCTCTTTTGTGAATGAATCTAGCTCTCTCAACGCTTCCTTGTCGCTCAATATGCTCTTCTCTGTTATCGAAGTGATACTTCTTTCACTCAGGAAGTCTTTCAGTTCTTTCAGGTATATTCCGCAATGCCCGCAGGATTCGCTCTTGTAAACTATGACTTCTGTTCCTGCATTCGCTATGGCGCTACCTAAAAGCATTAATGCAAATAAAAAAAAGAAAAAATAGCTGGTTTTCATTGCTTAGCAGCCGCCGACCATGCTAGGCGCAGATGCCTGTGGCGCGCTGTACCTTGTGGTTTGCTGGTCCTGGCTCAATGAAGTGCCTTCGTAATCACTCAGGCTTATCTCTCCGCCAACGCTGCTCTTCACTCCACTTATCTCAATGGCCTGCGCTCCAGCAAGTATAACCAAGCCTACAAGCAATATTGTTATCAGCGTGTCTCTTTCCATGCTCGTCAGCAACCCCCTACCATCGATGGCCCAGGGCTTGCACTAGAAGCAGAGCTTCTTACCTGGTCAGGATGCATCCTTGCCATCATCTGGTCATAGGATTCCCCGCCGCCGCTTGAGCTAGCTTTAACAGCTGTCTTCACTGCATTTCCGCCTACGCTGTTCTTTATGTTGCTTATCTGGACTGACTGGAATACAATCAACACCAGCGCAATCACTACGATTGCAGTTATTACTCCTTGTTTCATCTTAGCATCCTCCTACCATTCCGCCTGAGCTTCCTGAATTGCCGGACGTTGCCTGGCTTTCAAGTCCTCTGAACTCGTTGCTTCCAAGCTTTGCATAGCTGAAGTCCATGCCTTTCTCCTTCATCACGCCTGCTTTCGCAGTCATCTGTGTAGGGAAAAACAAGGTCTTCCATTTTGCCATCTCTCCGAGGATCTCATCGTCGCTGAACTCATCTCCGTGGTTCAGTATGAGGTACTTTCCTAATCCTCTCATTGCGAAGCTATGCGCGCATCCGCAAGCAGCGCCACCGGCTTTCTGCCTGTATTGGTCCGCCTGTACAGCTGTAATCTTTCCGGAAGCTATTGCAGCCTGGATCTGCTTCTCAATCCTCTCTTCATCTTCTTTCGTGAAGATTATCGACTTCGCGCCGCAGCAGTATTCGCAGCTTATCTGCGATGCTATTGCCACGTATCTTTCCAGGTTGCTTCCTGTCAATGTCAGGGTGTTGTCAAGGTTCCCAAGCTTCTTTATTGTGTTGTCTGCTCTCTGTGCGTCGTTTATGCTCACGTCATCAAAGCTTACTCCAAGCTCTTTCCCATATATCGCCGGAACGCCTTTTGGTATGACTTCTGCATAGACTGTTGCAACACCTGTAGCCACAGGCTGCCCAGCTGCCGAAGAGACGCTCAGCAATTGTATCTGGTTGAAGATCATTATTATGAATGCCGCAGCAGCAAGGAATAATATTGTCTTGCTCACTGTTCCTTCATTGCCAGACTTGTTCTCGTGCTCTGCGCTCCCGGTGCTATGTTCTTTCCCATGGCAGCAGGAGTCCAGGCCATCAGTTTTTCTTTTCATATTGCCTAACCTCCATGACTTTATGGAAGCTAGTGAAAAGAGATTTCTATATATTAGTTGTTCAGAAGACCGTCTAAGACCGAGAATCACTCTTTTTTCTGTATGAATACCTTGTAGGTCTTGCCCTGCCTTTCCCTCTGCACGAGCCCCATCCTGTCCAGCTGCAATAATATGGCAGAGACCTTTGCTTTGCTCCAGTTCAGCCTGAATCTCAATGAGTCCTGGGTTATCTCCCCGGCTTTCTGTATCTCCTCGAGTATCAGCTTTTCGTCAGGGTTCAGGGCCTTCTTCAGTATCTCAATCTCGTCCCTGATTTCAGGCTTTATTTCTGGATTAGTTTTATTCGCATTCTCCCCCTTTATCAGCAGCCAGGCTCCGAATCCTGCGATGAACGCCAAGAATATAGCAGTCAGGTTAAGCTTTCTTTGTGCAGGGCTTACGAATGACATTATATGGTCGCCCATCACGGTGTCATGAGTCCCTAATGAGCCTGCGGGTATGAACACCGGTTTCAGCAAGTACAAGAAGCCTATGTAAGCCCCTATCATCACTATGATTATGATTCCTACTTTTGTTACAGAATCTAAGGCTCTCAGTTTGTTCAATAGGCTCATGTTCTAAATGTATTACGGATATCTTAAAAACCTTGCTATCTTGCCCTCTTCTTCAGCAGCAATGAATTTCCAACCACGCTAACAGAGCTGAAAGCCATCGCTCCTCCGGCTATCATCGGGCTGAGCATCCATCCTGTGAACGGGAACAGTACTCCTGCGGCAATCGGTATTCCGATTATATTGTAGAAGAACGCCCAGAAAAGGTTCTGCTTTATTGTCTTGAATGTTTTTTTAGATAAATGCAATGCCTCAACGACTTTCAGCGGGCTTCCCTTGACCAATACTATGTTCCCTGCCTCTATCGCGATGTCAGTCCCTGTTCCTACAGCAACACCAAGATCGCTCTGCACCAATGCTGGCGCGTCATTGATTCCATCGCCGACAAAAGCGACTTTCAATCCTTCTTTCTGCAGGACTTTCACTTTCTCTGCCTTGTCATTTGGCAATACTTCTGCAAACACCCTTTCAATGCCTGCTTGTTTTGCGATAGCATCTGCAGTTTTCTGGTTATCACCTGTTATCATCACAGTCTTTATCCCTTGCTTGTTTAGATTCTTGATGGCTTCATTTGCATCAGGCTTCAGCGTGTCTGCAATACCTATCAATCCTGCTATTTTCTTGTTCTTAGTCAATACAACGACTGTCTTTGCCTCGCCTTGAAGCTTATCGATCTTGCTCTCGGCCTGCTTGACGTCTATTTTCATCTCGTCCATCAATCTTGGATTCCCGATCATCAATGAGTAAGTGTCCACGATACCCTTCACCCCCTTTCCTGCTATGTTCTCGAACTTGCTGACTTTTTTCAGCTTGATGTTCTTTTCCTTGGCTTCCTTCACGACAGCCTGCGCCAGAGGATGCTCTGACATCGCTTCCAGGCTTCCTGCCAACATCAAAATGTCATTTGTTTTTAGTTTTGCATCGATTGAAACCACATCAGTGACTTTTGGCTTTCCTTCAGTCAATGTTCCAGTCTTGTCGAAAACAACCACATCGATCTTCTTACCTTTTTCCAGCGCTTCTCCGTTCTTGATGAGTATCCCTTTTCTCGCTCCAATCCCAGTACCTACCATTATGGCTGTTGGAGTTGCCAGTCCAAGTGAACATGGGCATGCTATTACCAGCACTGCAACTGCAGGTATGATTGACCTTGCGATGTCTTCCGTTATCAGGAACCACGTCACTCCTGTTATTATCGCTATCAGTATCACTATCGGCACGAATATCCCGGAAACCTTGTCGACCAGCTTCTGTATTGGTGCTTTCTTGGTTTGTGCTTCGCTGACCATCTTTATTATCTGCGCAAGAACTGTGTCTTCCCCGACTTTTACTGCTTTTATATGGATCGCTCCGTTTATGTTTATCGTGGCTCCGAAGACGTCATCATTCACTTTCTTGTTGACAGGCATGCTCTCACCTGTAAGCATGGATTCATCAACGCTTGAATATCCTTTCACTACCTTTCCATCAACAGGGATCTTTTCTCCAGGTTTCACGAGCAGTATGTCTCCTGCTTTCACCTGCTCAATCGGCACTTCAACGAATTTCTTCTCTCTCAGCACTCTCGCTGTTTTCGCTCCAAGCTGCAATAGCT
>Ga0209542_10020936_pt1 | contig 10298 bp, 8 predicted proteins | sample RifCSPhighO2_01_FD_184028 | JGI IMG/M metagenome (GOLD analysis project Ga0209542, IMG submission 184028) | Soil microbial communities from Rifle, Colorado - Rifle CSP2_plank highO2_0.1 (SPAdes) (version 2) | ecosystem: Environmental > Terrestrial > Deep subsurface > Rock core/Sediment ...
TTTATATCCTGGCTGCCTCTCTCCCGCCATGCTTTCCGTGAGCGCCCTCTCCACGTATCTCTTCTGCGCCAGGAAGCTGTTCCTCCAACGGGCGCTCAAGCTCCGGGAGCCGGAGAAGCCTGCAACCCTCCTGGGCACGATCCGGCATGAGGCGCTTGCCGCGATGCACCAGGGGGACGAGCGCCTGATCCTGGAGACAGAGGCCGTGCTTCCTCCTGCAGAGCTGCAGCTCCGCTACCGGACAGCCTACGCCCAGGCCCTCCGGGACACGATCCTGCGCCGCAAGCAGCAGCTTAAATCACTGGGATATTCGCTTCCCCAGGTCTTCTACAAACTCTGGGGCCTGGCTCTCCGCGAGGCGGAGCAGCGCTCGCATTTTGCCTTCCGGCTGATGGAGGCACACCAGGCGCATGGCTCTGCGCTCTGGCAGCTGCTTCCGCAGACCCGGTCTGAGGTCGCCCTGTCCTCTGCTGCGCTCGGGCTGCGGGGGATAGTGGACCATATCGAGGTCTCTGACGGCGACATCATCCCCATCGAGATCAAGAGCGGGAGAGCGCCGGAACGCGGCGCCTGGGAATCGCACCAGGTCCAGCTCGGCGCCTACCTGCTGCTCCTCTCCGAGCAGCACCAGAAGCAGATCACGACCGGCTTCATCCGCTACGTTGACGAGGGAGAAGAGCGCTCAGTCATCCTCAATCCCTTTCTCCGGCACACCATCCTCCATATCCGCGACCAGGCCGCTGCCCTGATCCGCTCCTCCGAGATCCCCCCCTACACCGCCAACCGCAACAAATGCGCGAGCTGCGGGCTGCGCGAGCAGTGCTACGACCAGCCCTTCATCACCGAACGCCTGGCAGAATCCTTCACTATCCGGGAACAGTTACAAAAATAGGGAATTCCGAAACATTTATATACATCCCTCGATTTAATGCGGAGTACAGCAAAAGGTGATATCCAGTGGCAGAAGAGGACAAGAAATTTTCACGGCAAATCATCGGCAAGACGATCGTTTCTAAGACCGGCAAGCGGTTCGGAGAGGTAGGCGATGTGATATTCGAGTCCGGATCCGGCGAGCTGATTCACATGGTGCTGGTCAACCCGACATCCTACACCGAGAAGCTCGAGCTGGAGCGGGACAAGACCAACAATCTCCTGATACCGTTCAGCGCGGTGATCGCGGTCGGCGACTTCATGGTGATATCGGAAGAAGACATCATCTAGGGCCGGGCAACCACTACTTTTTTAAATTATCCTCCATTCTTCCCCCTGATGGATTCTGCTATCTGGACCGAGAAGTACCGCCCGAGCACGTTTGCAGACATCAAGGGGCAGCAGGAGATCGTGGCGCGGGCGAGGGCGTTCGTGGAGAAGAAGAACATGCCCCACCTGCTTTTCGCGGGCCCGGCGGGAGTGGGGAAGACCACCCTTGCACTGGTCATCGCCAAGCAGCTTTTCGGCGAGACCTGGCCGCAGAACCTCCTGGAGCTGAACGCCTCTGATGAGCGCGGGATTGACGTGGTCCGGCACAAGGTGAAGGACTTCGCGCGCACCCGGGCGATCGGGGATGTCCCCTTTAAGATTATTTACTTAGATGAATGTGACGCCTTAACGCGCGAGGCGCAGCAGGCATTGCGCAGGACCATGGAGAACTATACCACTACCTGCAGGTTCATCCTCAGCGCGAACTACTCCAGCAAGATCATCGATCCCATCCAGAGCAGGTGCACCTTCTTCCGGTTCTCCCCCCTGCGCAAGGAGGACATCATCACCATCATCGACGCGGTATGCAAACAGGAGGGGCTGCAGATCACCATTAAAGCGAAAGAGGCGCTGTTCGAGGCATCCGGCGGAGACTGCCGGCGCGCGGAAAACCTGCTCCAGGCGGCAGCCTCACTCCAGGCGGACATCACCGAGGAGGCGGTGTTCTCCATCGCTGCCATCGCCGAGCCGAAAGAGATCACCGAGGTGCTGCAGCTTGCCCTGGCCAACAAATTCATCGAGGCAAGGAAAAAGCTGCTTGACGTCATGCTGCGCTACGGGCTGTCCGGCCTGGATGTGATCAAGCAGATCCAGAAGGAGTTCTGGGAGCTGCCGCTGGACAACACCAGGAAGATGCACCTGATCGAGAAATGCGGGGAGATCGAGTTCCGGCTGACCGAAGGGAGCGACCAGTTCATCCAGCTGGAAGCCTTGCTGAGCCAAATCGTGCTGGCGGGACAGAAATAGCTTTATAATCCTCCTATCATCCATTATTTATCTGCTCGGGTTCTTCTTCACCCTGACGGTGTGCTGGATCGTGTCCCGATAGAGGTAGTCCAGGCGCAGCGTGACCTGCTTGGTGAAGAGGTCGCCGGGGTTCAAGGGCGGGGAGACGCAGCGGATGGTTGCTGTTGTTCCGGTGAACCTCGCTTCTGCAGAGGAGCCTGCTGATTTGCATTCCCAATTCTGCTCAGAGAGGCTGAATCCCGCCCGGTCGAACCGGGAGAGGAACTCGCTGTTCAGCAGCGTCGATCTGCCGCCGCCGGCATTGTCCACCCGGAAGGTGAGCGCGATGCGCTTGCTTCCCGCGATATCCTCTTCGACGCTGCTCACCCTGATGGGCGCTCCTGAGGAGAACGCCTCCTTGCTTCCCTGGAGATCGCAGACCGTGAGATCGTTCACATCATACTTGAAGCAGACTGCGGGGACATTGACGAATGTCGCGTATTCATAATCAATATGGGCAAAGAAGGTCGCGTCCAGGAAGCTGCCGATGATGGACTGGAGCTTGGCCTTGCCGAAATCCACATCCTCCTCGCCGCCGATCGTGTTGAACTCGGAAATCTTTTCCAGGGTGGCTGCGCTTCCCTTCACGGGATTGGTGATACCAAACAAGGCGGTGTCTATACCGAGAACCCGGACGGCCGCCTTGCCCGCAGGGACATCATGCTCCCCCTTGTTCTTGAGGTTCACCACTACATCAAAGGCATCCTCCTCAAAGACAGTCTCCACGCCATCCTCATCCAGCCCCATCGGCTGGAATGCGGAAACCAGACCATCATCGCCGCCGACAAAGGGGTCTGGCGCTGTCGGCACATCCTGCTCCGTGCATCCTGCTACTGCGAGCGCGGCCAGGGCAATCAGAAACGCATAGGCGACCTTCATCAGCGATGCTTCCAACACTATTCCTATTTAAATCTATCTATGACGTCTTTCTCACTTCGATGTTCCGGGATACCGCATCCATGTACCCATACGAGAGGCGGATGTAGAGGGGTGTTTGGTACGCGGTCTGGCCGGAGAAATCGAAATTGCTGCCGGTCCTGCAGAACAGGATGGCATGGTTGTTGTACATCTTCAGCTGCAGCGGCTCGCAGACCAGCGACTCTTCCAGCCCGGTGAGGGGATTGACCATGCGCACCTCATACTGGATGTTGTCGAGCTGCTGGTAGTTCAGTCCAAAGGGGCAGGCCAGGCTGCTGATAGAATCCCGGTCCACCACCTTTCCGCCACCTGTATTGCTGACCGTGATCTGGAACTGCACCCGGTTGCGCTGCGCCTCCTCCTGGACATTGGTGATGGTCACCGGGGCGCCCTGGCCGCCGGCGATGCCCTCCACTGCAGCGACCAGCTCGCGCCCTGAGCCGGCGATGCCCCCTACCCTGCAGGGCTTGTCGATCACCTCCCGGTAGGGGTCCGGGTCCACACAGACCACCGGCGCCGCAACAGTCTCATACTGGTAGCATACGGTCGCCTGCAGCCGGGGGCGGTAGGTATTGACGCCCTCCGGAAGCTCGATGATAGAAGCTATCTGGTCCTGGGGCGGGAACTCGATGATCTGCAATCCTCCCTCTGCGTTGAACCTGCTCTTCCCCTCCACCGCCAGGCTGACGATGCCGCTGGGAGTAGCTGGCTGGAGATAGCGGATGATGCTCTGATCATAGCCGGAGAGCGCGATATAGCCCAGGCCAAAAGGCCGGTCTTCTGTGCTTTTTCCGACATCAAAAGCGCCCCTGTTGCGGACCTCCAGCAGCACCTGCATCTCGGGCTGGCGCAGGTCAAATGCAGGATCGTCATAGATGATAGTAGGCGGATTTCCCGGGACAAACTGCATCTGCATGCCAATAGTCCCCTGGTGGAACCGGGTATCGATCAGGCTTGCCTCCTGCTGTCTGCCCAATGACTGGCAGCCGGAGATGATGAAGAGCGCAAAGACTGCACCTGCCAGCATCAGCCACTTCTTTTGCATGATTCTGCCTCGGGGTGACATCGTATTTAAACCTTTTCCTTCTGCTGCCGGAAGGCATCCCATCGGGCAATGACCTCCCGGACATAATCCTTGGTTGCCTTGCCCAGGGGATCTGCCGCAGTGAGATGGTCCAGCCAGTTGTCCGGATACTTTACGGCAATGTCCTCCACCCGATTGGGCCCGCCATGGTGGGCTGCGATCGCCATCTTGGTGCTCTCTTCCCTGCTGAACCCCTTGCCCATGAACCGCTTGCGGTTCTTTGCGAAATACGCGGTTCCCGCAAAGACGTTCGAGTTCGGGTCAAAAAGTTTCAGCTCAGTCACCCCCACCTCCTCCGCTGTCGAGGGGCGGATCTGCATCAGGCCGGTCGCCCGTTCGCTCGTCGGCCGGTTCCCGCTCGGCGGGATCGGCGGGCCCTGCGCATACGGGTCAAAGCCTGATTCCTGCTGGATGATTGCCATGATCAGGCAGGGGTCGATGCTGAACTGGATCGCATGCTCCCTGATGATATCATCATAGTGCGGGGCAATGGTGGTGCAGAACTCATCCTCTGCAAACGCCGCGGGCAGCCTGATGGTGTCCGGCGAGATGTACTCCGGGCTGATCAGCTTGAAGGTATGCTCTACCGCAGTCTGGTAGCCGTACTCCACCTCGATGATAAGGGGGGTGAGGTACGGGTTCAATGTCTTCTCCAGCAGCACGCTGCAGACGATCTTGTCCTCCCTGGTAGGATCACGATCATCTCCAGCTTCCATCCGCAGCTCCCTGCCGTCAAAGTTTGATCCCCTGCACTCGATGCGCTTGCTGCCGAGCTCCTTGGTGCTATAGTCTGAGAACCGGACTTCCCTGACGAATATGCTGCTCTCCCCGGTGCAGCCGGTGCCGGCATAGCCGCGGACCTTCTCGTTCTTGCTGCGGTCGCCCCTGTCCTCAAACGCGATGTCCAGCCGCAGCTCGTTCCCCTCTGCGCGGGGGATGATGCTCTCCCTGACCTCGGCAACCGCCACCGGGGCACCCTGCCCCCTGCCCAGGGAATTCACCTTATTGGACTCGCAGCTTTTCTCCACCGGATTGAGCGGGCCCTGCTTGGTGGTGTCTATGCAGATGTCCACGGTCGCAGCGGTCCGGTAGCGGTAGCAGGCATGGGCGGAGAGAGTGGCGATCTTTTCCTCCGCGTCCGTGCCGATGTTCGCCGCGTCGATGAACATGACCTTGTACTCGCCCTCCTGATTGCCTATGCTTTTTCCCGCGAGCGGGGCAAAGAATTTCCTTCCTCCGGCCTCTTTCCCCTCCACGGTGAGGAATTCCGCATAGTCGATGAAGAGCACGCCGTCAGTGATGTCCGAGGCGCCTGCATTCCGCAGCCCGATGCCTATCTGGAACTCCGAAGGGGCTGCATCTGTCCCGGCAAAGAGCTCGCGCGGAGGGGCGTTCTCCAGGAACTCTATCTCCAGCCCGCTGGTGCCGGAGCGGAAGTCAGTAGTCGCTGCCGTCCCTCCACCCTGGCATCCGATGAGCGCCAGAGCCCCGATAATCACGATGAACACGGTGTTTTTCATATCATCCCTGCCTGACGATGAACTCGGTGCGGAGCTCGTAATCGAAATCCATGGTCGCGCGGAAGACCACCGAGCTGAGCGTGGAGAGATCAGGATACTCATCAGATATCTTCATGACCTTCAGCCTGCAGAGACCGGGCACGTCCTTCTGGGTCTTCAGCCCCGGGCTGGCGAGCACGCTGCTCCAGTCCGCCTGGAGATTCTCTTCCGGGACCCCATAATAGTCGCCTGCTTTCTCGAGAAGAGTGCATCCCTCTGCGGGCTCCATCCAGTCCGGCATGGTTATCCGCACACTCTTTATCGCCGTTATCCTGCCCTCAGGATTCAGGTTTGCCACTTTCAGGCGGAAATCCAGCTCCTGGCCCACTGCCAGCGGGATGATGGGGGGGAACTCGGTGCCGATCAGGAGGGCGGCCGCTTCCGGATCGTACCTGCTCTCCATGTTCCAGCCGGGATTGTCGGCGAACATCTTCTTGAACTCCGGGATCCGGCGATAGACATCCCTCTGCAGATCGCGCAGGCAGAGGGGCTGGCCCTTGCAGGCGCTTCGCGCATTGAGATAGGGCAGCCAGCTGAACTCCCGTTCCAGAATACTATCTAGGGCCTCCTTGCCCATGAAATAGACTGGGTAATCGGATTCCGCGAGCTGCGCCCATCTTGCGCGGAATACTATCTCGTTGCTCCCCTTCTTCAGCGGGGCAGTGGGCAGGCAGCTGACAGTCTCCTTCCAGGCAGCCCCCTGCTCTGCAACCGTTTCTGCAGGAGTCACATTCCCTCCGTTGTTGATACTGCAGGAGAGCAGCACATTCTTGTCTGCCTGCGCCTCTCCGGTCAATGTCGCCTCGATCCTGACCTTGCCGATGCTCTCCGGGGCATTCTCGAGATTGTCCACGCGCTTCCCCTCATCATTGTTGATGAAGAAGAGGAATATCCTGGGGCGCTTGTCTTTCTTGGAGGCGCGGAGCAGGTCCTCTTCTGAGGGTGGGGGAGGGGGGTTCTGCTTGGCTTCGACGCAGTCGTAATATCCATCATACTTCTTGGGATTGATAAGGACATCAAACAAGCACGTCGCCGGCGCAGCGACAATACCGATGTTGCGCGTCCGCGATTCCTCCAGCTCCTTGCTCCGCTCTTCCAACGCTGCCCGGTTCTTCAGCAGCGTCTCCTGGCCGAAAAAGCCGAATCCGCCGCTGACATATGCCATCTGCACGAACGAGAAGAAGAAAAACAGGATGAAGACGATAGTAAAAAAACTCGCTACTTTCGACGTCCGTTCTGTCCGATGCCCGTACCAGATGCCCAGGATAAACCAGTACGGCCAGAATTCCGGAAGGAACAGCCAATTCGTGCTCGGGGAGGTCACCAGGCCCGGGAGAAACGCGATGGCCAGGGTAAGGATATCCGTCTGCAGAAAAAAGAAAATCAGCACTGCAAGCACGCCCTGGACGTCAGCCCCTTTCCATCTGGCGATGCCATACGCCAACGCGGTTATCACCGCCACTGCGGTGATCATATCGCTCGACACGTACGAGAAGCCGAATCCCGCAATGCCCTGTATCGCCGACCCCCAGAGCACCATCAGCAAAACGCTGGTCGCGACGACCAGAACCCCTTTTCCGAAGGTGATAGTCAGGATGAATATCGCGATAATGAAGTTAATCCAGAACTTGAAGACCGTCGGCTGGAACCCCCACAGGTAGCGGTCAAACAGATAATACGCCAGCCCGATCCAGATCACCCAATCAAAGGCGTGCTCGGTGAGATGCAGCCTGCTCTTTTCCCGCCAGGGGGTGGCGAGCGCGAGGCCGGCAAGGCCCGCATTCTCTACATGCTTTCTCATCACCTCTTTCGTCGTATCCTTTACTTCAACACCCTTGCCCCACGTCCTCCCCAAAAAGCTCCTGAATCCCATATGGTCCCTTTTTCCCAGAAGCCCTTTTCTGCCTTAATAAACCTTACGAAAGGAATTTCGGTGCGACTATCCCTATTTTCTCCCGCACGCCGCCATCATGGCGGCTGGACGGCTTCGCCTATGCCCCACCCCGGGGGGGCATCCCCCGGGGCATCCAGCGCCATGGCGGCGTGCGGCGAGCGGTCTCCGCGAGCAGGCTGAGCGTAGCGAAGCCGTCGCACCGCCGCCTATGGCGCTCCCCCGACCATCACCATATAGGCCGGCTGCATCTTATCTTCCCTATTTATCCTCAAAGAATATCTTCGCTTCCACGATGCTCAATGTCGCTTCCGGCTGGATGTCCAGATAATTGCTCCCCTTCTTGATGCATTCCAGGTCGTTCCGGATCTGCGTCTTGAACACGGGAGAGAGCTGGTTGAAGCTGTACTTGCACTTGCCGTTGAGGTCCAGAACCCCTTCCTTCCGCTCGTTGTCGTCCACGAAATCCACCTGCAGGAAGAGGTTCTTCTTCCCCGGGACGAAGAAATCGATGTCCGTCTGGTTCGCGAGGAAGAACTGGGTGACGGACTTGGTGTCCTTCAGCTGCGTGTTCACCCGGACCTGGTCGATGAGATATGTCCCTTTGCTGGTCCGGAAGGTGACCGAGTTCTCCCCGCTGTTCAGGAAGACGCCGTCGATGGTGATCTTCCGCGAGAGGCTGCCGCAGTCCGGGATGCCGGAGAAGACGTTATGGCCGTTGACCAGGACATCGAGCCTGCCGACCTCGCTCTGCACGCAGTCCGGCACGAACCGGAGATACGCGTTATCCAGGTTGAACTTCTCGGTGCCGCTCATCTGGAAGACATTCCTGCTCTCCTGGCCCGAGACGTCCGTGATGTCCCCGGTGACCTTGACACTGGTGAGGTCATACTCATTGGTGCGCCAGAAGGCCGCGCCGACCGAAGACACGCTGAACATGAGCGTGTTTTCCTCCGCCAGCAGCTCCTTCGGCAGCTCCACCGGATCGACCGTGAACTGGCCGATGTCGCTCTCGAATATCTGCTCGCCGTTCAGGTGGATGACCAGCCTGCCGGTATGCACCTTTGCCGCAAAGGAAAGCAGCACGTTATTGGTGTTCGGGATGTCGCTGACGGCAAATGTCACTTCCTTGCTCTGCTCGTCAAACACCCCGTTCTTGATATAGAAGGGATTGATGCTCTTGATCGTCTGGCCGCCGGTGCTGGAGACCAGGTAGACCGAGGGCACGTTATGCTCAAATGCAGTCCTGCTCACGAAGTCTATCCTGCCGACATGCACCTGGAGCAGGGTATTGTTGTAGTCCGACTTGGCAGAGGCGCCGCTCCCCCGGACCTCCACCTCCTTGTCCAGCAGCTCCTTCCGGTCGTCCGGCGGGAGGAACAGGATATAGAAGATGATGATCAGCAGGATAAACAGCACCAATGACGCGGCGCTTGACCCGCTCGGCTGCCCTCTTTTGTCCATGCACGATGCACCGCGCATTTTACTATATATATGTTTCGCTTTCCCGGGGGTTGGTGCGAAACTCTCATTCGTGCGTATGCGGGGCCTGATATGCCTCTCCACTTCGCTTCGCTCAGGTCGGAGAACACATCCTGCGGAGATCTACCAATAGGCAGACACGCATACGCACTGATTTTCGCATCAACCCCGCTTTCCCCTTCACCCTGCGTGCGCTGCCTGCGCGGCAGTCATGCGGATGACCTCCACGATCTCATCCACGCCAGCCCCCCTGCTCAGGTCGTTCACGGGCTTCCGCAGGCCCTGGAGGATGGGGCCGACCGCCTGGAACCCGGCAAGCTCCTTCACCAGCTTATAGCCGATGTTCGCGCTCTGGAGCTCCGGGAATATGAGCACGTTCGCCCTGCCCTGCACGCGGCATCCGGGGCATTTCACCCTGCATACCTCTGGGTTGATGGCTGCGTCGAGCTGCATCTCGCCGTCCACCGGAACATCGAGCTTTCCGCGCGCAATCTCCGCAGCCTTCCGTACTCTATCCACCTCCTCATGCTGCGCCGATCCCCTGGTGGAGAACGAGAGGAACGCCACCACCGGGGAGATCCCGAGAAGCCGGGCAGAGGCTGCTGTCTGGATGCCGATCTCCGCGAGCTGCTCCGCATCCGGGCTGATGTTCACCGCGCAATCCGCAAAGAGCATCTTCCGCTCCCCCTTCTGCATCAGGAAGAAGCTGGAGACCAGGCCTTTCTTGACCTTGAATGCCGCCCGGATCACCGCGGCGCTGGGATAATTGATACCGGCAACGACGCCGTCCGCGTCCCCTGCCTGAAGCATGGCCACTGCCCGGGCCAGCGGATCCTCCTGCGTGCCCGGCGCTGCGCTGAGCGTGACAATCTCCGCGATCTTCTGCCGGCGGACTATTTCCACCGCCTCCCGCATCCTCGGATCATCCGCCTCGACTATCACTATCCGCTTCATGCATCCCCGGGCGGCGCCCTTTCTTTATAAACATATTCCCCCTCCTGGGGTTGGTGTCTTTTCCCATAAAAATTTCCTCTCAGGGGTTCGCCCTGAGTGGATGGTGAAACTAAAGAACAAAAAGAGGCTTGAATGGTGTCTCAAA